>Ga0181521_10008573_pt1 | contig 10450 bp, 11 predicted proteins | sample PEATcosm2014_Bin_32_FD_119764 | JGI IMG/M metagenome (GOLD analysis project Ga0181521, IMG submission 119764) | Peatland microbial communities from MTU Mesocosm Facility, Houghton, MI, USA - PEATcosm2014_Bin02_60_metaG | ecosystem: Environmental > Terrestrial > Soil > Wetlands > Peat | place... | reverse complement strand
CGAGAGTTTGCGTTGCCACATCGGCACCGTGGCGGGCAGTGTCTCCGCGCGATGGGTCAGGCGCCAGGCGAGTCGGGCCGCCACCAGCAGAGCAATTACGAACCCCAAGGATTTATGCAAATTAAAATACCGGGCGCTGCCGGGGTTCTTCTCGATCTCCACCATGATCCAGCCGAGGATGGCGATCGCAGTGATGAGCAGGGCCATGAGCCAATGCAGGGCGATCGACGTGTGGTCATAACGCCAGGCGCTGCGCAAGGTCGGCGCCGGCGTGTCGCGATGGTGGTTTGTACTGATTTCCACGCCCGGCAGCCTACCCGGCCAGCGATGGAGCGGCACGCACTGCCGCCCTCAGACAGACCGCGAACCAGCACATTGCGAAGTGAAAGCCAATGTCGCACCGCGTATTAGAGCCGAGCGGCCCATGGGATACACCGCGTAGCTGCTTGGGGACCCCCCGCCTTTCCGTGCAACCGGTGAGCGTGCGCATAGCCAGCAGCGGTGCGGTGGTGGGTTCCAGACGATTTGGTTTTGCCGGCGCAGTGCCTGCTGCCTCGACGTGGCCTTGAACAATCCCTCTCGTTTGATCCTTCACCGTCGCCCTCGCGAGCTCTTGCTACCGGCTAGGACGACCGAGCTCGGCCGGGAAAGGCACGCAGCTCGTTCCACGCTGAGCGTCGGGACGGCACCGAACATGCTCTCGCCCCACGCCAGCGCGATTTCAATCCGTTAGCGTGACAATGGCAGACGGACGAAAGGCAATGGGATGGACTCCTCCTCGCTTGATCGGCTGCTAGGTGCCAGGCACGAGTCACTCGATTCCTTGCGCCAACGTTGGAGGATTACGTACCGGCGCATCGGCAATGCGCTGCGGCGCCTGGACGGGGCAGGTCCGTGCGGCGCTCGTTGGCTCGATGACGCGCCAATGCAGGCCTGGAAACCGAGGCCCAAGTGCCGAATACCCCCGCGGCGGCTTCGGTGCACGGATAATCTGTACGCCTCCACAGTCTGCAAGCAGCTTGCGGAGTACCCAAGGGCACCATTCGTATCGACCATCGATCAGAATAAGCGGGTGTTCTGGCAGTAGCAGCGCTAGTGCCCCTGACTCCTCCGGCGGGCCAACAACGATGGAAACGGGCCGGCCCAATCTGCCACGAGCTGGCTCAGCGACTTGTTTTGCTAGGCGTTCCGACGGAAAGTTGCGCCAATGGGTGTCCTTGAAGGCCTGGACGCCCAGAGGCGAAGTGAGATAGTTAATGAGCAGCAGCAATACCTGAATGGGCACAAATAGTTTCAGCGCAAACGGCAAATGGACACGATTCCAAAAGGCCGCTGCCTTTAATTCCATCAAGCTTGGCGCTACGAAGGCGAGAAACGGCGTACCCCATTGCAGCTGCAAATCGGATCCGAACGTTATGCCCACCAGTGGCATGAAGATCAATGGTACAAGTCCCCAGCAAAGGATCAGGGCCTTGGCGGGGTCGGCGTTCGTTGGGGTTGTGCAAACGTTTGGCCGCGGGGAAGCGTTTGACCTTCGGTGGACCGCATAGCCACATGCCAGCAAGAAAACGACTGCCGGAAGGGCGCGATTGAGCAGCGCATCCGCCTCCCAGTGAACCGCGTTCCAAAGGCGCTCGCTCGCACCAAGGCTAGCGCCGAGCGAAGACTCGATCGCGTAATGGATCGGGCCGAACGCATGATCGCGTAGCCACAACAAATGCGGCAGAAAGATCAATAGCGCACTCAGTGCCGCAAGGCCCAGCCCGCGAACATGCACTGGGTCTCGCCATGCGCGTTGTGAAACCCAGAAGCACACGAGCGAGGTTGCGGTCACGGCGATCTGGTACTTCGTAAGCGCACCCAAGCCCAGGACAATTCCAGTGCAAACCCACCAGACAAGCCGCCTCTGGTCGAATGCTCGCCAGCAGCATGCCGCGCTTGCTACGACCATGAGCATGAGTACTACATTGTGGTTGTAGTAATACAAACGCCCGTTGTAGAAGGTAATGCAAAGCGCCGCCAACAGTGCCAGCGTTGCGTACGTGCGTCCGCGAAGGGGCACCAGCAAGCGCCATAACAGGCCCACAGCGGTCAAGGTGACGGTTGCGCCGACAAGGTAGCTTGTCCCCGCAGAAAGGCCCAAAAGCTTCGTTGGCAGCCACAGCAAGAAGGTGGGCAACGGCGGATGTTTGTAGTAGCCCCATTCAAGCGATCGGACCCAGGTCAGCTGCTCGATGTTGTCCACCGGAGGCGCCAGGCTGGCGTACGCAAGTAGGGATAACCAAACGACACCAAACGCCAACAACCCTAGTCCAATGAGGAGCCCTGACGCATAATTCGCTTGCGGCAGAGCGGGTGCAACTTTGCTTGTCACGGGTAGCGCGCAAGGCCGCGAGCGGGGAAAGCGGCCAAGCAATTCCCGCGTTGCACAAATTGCACCTGTGCTCGCAAGAAACCCCCGGGTGCTAATTGCCTCCTCCGATGAGGCTGCCCCGCTGGGAGCGCACGCTGTCCCCGACCCTGTTGACGCCGTTCGAATACTGACCGAGGTGCCTTGTTTGCCTTGCCTATTTGTGTGGCAGGAGAGGAAAGCTCGATCGGCGCCCCGGGACTTAAACCAGAGCACGAAAACCACCCAGGAAACCGTGCGGAAGGACGTTCCGGAAAAGCGGCCTTTGGTTCCCGCCGGAGAAATAGCCGAAAGTGCTACTCCGCATCCAGCGCGCAAGGACGTCCGATTGCCCGTTGGCGCCTTCCGTGACGCGCGCCAGCGCATCGTAGGCGGGCAGCACCTCCAGGGCCCGAACCGATGAATCTTTGTCGGTGTGTTTGACAATAAACCGCGCCACGAAGTGTGCTTGTAGCGTGACCTCGCCGTCCCCGGTCACCACAGGGGCTCGTCGATCGCCGGCGGCCCCTTCTTGATCGATCGCATCGTCGAATTCGTCGGTCACTACGGCGCCTCCGCTTGAATGCACCGAAATGTTGTGTGGACTCGAATGCGCACAGCATCGAGCGAATGCAGGAAACCGCGTCGCCGATCACGCTGTATCGAAGTTCTCCCGGAGTCATTGCACAGGCCCACCGCGCGAGGACAGCGATTCGGATCGTTTGCAAACTTAGGGTTGTCTAAGCAAGTTTCACTTAGAACCAAATCAATGCAATCTGGTCGCGGCGGGAACGGAGGCATTCATTCTTCGCGAGATTCCTGAACGCAGCCTTAACCAGCGGACGGGCGGGGTGCTCGTTTGGCGCGAATTCGCGTAAATTGAGTTTTTCCAGTTTTCGTTCTCAAACTTAGATATGCCTAAGAAGTGTTCGCCTTTAGCGGAAACCGTCGCTGAGAAGGGTGAATGTGGACGCCGTAAGGGATTACCTCTAGCGGCGGGCCTAGCCTCGATCATTTGATCCTGCGTTTGCTCGGTCGTGCAATCTGACCGAGGCCGGACATGCCGCAGTTTTACCAATCCACTTGTGAAAGTTCGACAACGATGTGCAAATCCATTTTGGTGTCCGGCTGCTTGGGCTGCTTTTGCCTCACGGCCATGGCAACGCCTCGTGCCCTGCTGCCGGAGGAGAGTCGAATCGAATTCGTCGTCAAGGAGATGGGGGTTCCGGTTTCCGGGAAGTTTGAACACTTCGATGCGGCTATCGATATCGATCCGAGCAAACCGGAAAGGTCGGTGGCAGATCTGCGTATCGACGTGGGATCACTGTCCACGGGGAATGACGAGGCGGACGCGGTAGCAGTAGGTCCGGACTGGCTCGACAAGGATCACGCACAGTATGCGCACTTCAAAAGCGCCACGATAAGGGCGCTTGGCGCGGGACGCTACGAAGCCAAAGGTACCTTGAGTATCCGCAACAGGGAGCGGGAGATAGTCATTTCCTTCAGTAGTGCCGACCAATCCAATGGCAGAACGGTCATTACCAGCGACTTCCCCATCCCTCGATCCGACTTCGGCATCGGGGGTGGCATCTGGAACGAAGGCGGCGTAGTGGCCGAGACGATTCCGGTGAAGGTCCGGCTGACGCTCGCACCGGCGGGAGACAAGAACACCGTGGCCAGCGGGCGTTGAGGCGCAGGCCCGAGAATGCGTGACCTGGAGAAGCGGGACGGGATTGCTAGGGAATTCTGCCAGTTCGCGGATGTCCTTGTTCGGCTCGATCGGATTGCACTGCATTTCGACAATGGCAAGACTCGTGCACTAGAAGAAATAGACATCAATGTCCTCGAAGGCGAATTCGTCGCCGTCGTCGGCCCGAGCGGCTGTGGCAAGTCCAGCCTGTTGCACCTCATCGGCATGCTCGAGGCGCCGACATCCGGCGAGATCTACTTTCGTTCCGAATCGTATTCGCTGGTCCGCGGCCGGGCGCTCTTTCGCCGTAGGCATTTCGGGTTTGTCTTCCAGTCGTTCCACGTTCTTCCGGCCTTGTCCGCACTGGAAAACGTCCTCATACCCACCGTTGGCTGTGCCGGCTCGGCACGCGCCCACCGGGAACGCGCCCGGCACCTTTTGGCGCGATTGGGGCTGGGCGACATGCTGGATCGCCTTCCGGCCACCATGTCAGGGGGGAACGTCAGCGCATTGCCATTGCGCGCGCGTTGATCAACAAGCCCGGACTTCTTCTGGCCGACGAGCCGACCGGCAGCCTCGACAGCCGCAACGCGGCCGAGGTCCTGGCGCTGATCGGCGAGCTTCGCAGCGAGGAGAGCTTAACGGTGATCATGGTGACCCACGATCCCGATGTGTCGTGGCACGCCGACCGGATCATTCCTTTGCGAGATGGCATGCTCGTTACCCGCGGCCCGAGCAGCAAATGAACCTGGTTCGCCTTGCGCTTGGCAATTTGCGTCGACGGCCGGGCCGAACCGTTTTGACAGCGGCTGCGATTTCGCTCGGTGTGGCCGCTGTCGTGGCATTGACAAGCATCGCGTGGGGATTCGAGACGAGCTGGCAACAGGCAAATGATGCGAGAGGTACCGATCTGATTGTGACCCGTGTCGCCAGCGAGAACGGCATGCCCTCGTCATTCCCGGCAAGCAAGCTACAAGGGACCCTCAAGGCGTATCCCCATGTACAAGAGGTCGTGGGATTGCTCAGCGAGATGTTGAGCATTGGCGACAGTGGTCCGCCGGTATTTGTCTTTGGATGGGCGTACGACAGCTACTTGTGGAAGCACTTGCGGCTTTTGGATGGCAAATGGCCTGACAACGAAATCGAGCCGGTCGTGATGATCGGCAGCTTGGCGGCAGAGGTGCTGAAAAGTAGGACAGGCGACGCGTTGGAGATCGAGGGTCGCAAGTTTCGGGTGGCGGGGATCTTCGAGAGCGCGGCGGTGGTCGAGAGCGGCGCGCTGCTAATGACACTTGCCCAGGCACAGCAAATCACCGACAAGCCCGGGAAGGTGAATGTCCTGAACATCCGGCTCGACGCACACGCATCCGATGCCGACATCGCGGACTTTAAGGCACGGGTCCGCCAAGCGGCTCCCGGTTTCGTCGCCGTCACCTCCGGCGAGCTGGTTCAGAAAAACGCTGTCGTGCGCATATCCAAGGCGATGAGCAGTGCGACGATCCTGATTGCGAGCCTCGTGGCCGCCCTGGTGGTTTTCAACACGATGCTCATGAGCGTTACCGAGCGCACGAGGGAGATAGGTCTCCTGCTGGCGCTCGGTTGGCAGCGACGCACCGTCATGAGCTTGATTTTTGGCGAATCAATGATGCTCGCGTTGCTCGGCGGTCTGCTCGGCATCCTTCTGGGCATTGCGATGGCTTGGGGGCTGGAGCGACTGGACCTGATGCATGGAAAAATTGCTCCCGTCTTCTCCGCGTCGTTCTTTGCTTCTGTAGTCGGGCTTTCCGTTCTCATCGGTGCATGCGGCGGGCTCCTTCCGGCGCTCAAGGCAGCACGCATGCTGCCCGCCCACGCGTTACGGCAAGAATGAACAAGGTCCGACTAACGCTTACGCTCTGTCTTGCGACGTTCGCGCTTGCGGGCATCGGCGTCGAGCTGCCCGCATTACAGTCGCCCGCGCAAATCATTGAATCCGTGAAACAAGAGCGGCACTCCGAAGGATTCGAGGTGCGGCTGAAGATCTCGAGCATCGGGGCCGACGGCCAGCGGTCGACGCCGGTCAAATTGGCGATCATCGGGCAATTTACCGCCGAACGCGAGCGCCTGTTTGTTCGCGGAATTTCGCCCGACACAGTGCGTGGTCGATGGGTTGCCGCCGAAAAAGGCGCCGATGGTCGGATCCGTTCGATCGAAAATACCGACAAAGGATCCGGCGCCGCCGTGGAAGGCGATCCGTCGTCGCGCCTGTTCGACACCGGTTTGGTCCTCTGGGACATGTTTGCTCCTTGGTGGAGTTGGCCGACACAGCGCCTGGGCCGTTCCGAACGCATCGGGGGCAAGGAGTGCACGATCGTTCAATCGCAATCCGACGCCGGTTCGTCTCCGATCCAGACCGTCAGTACTTGCATTAATCGGGACGCAAAGCTTTCCTTGAGAACACAGATGTTCGATAGCGAGGGGGCGCAGGTCCGCACGATTTCCGCGGAGCGGCTCCTACGCAAGAAGTCCGGCGCGATGGCAGCCAAAATGCTAAGGATCGTCGCAGCCGACCATGGGACAACCGAGGTCGAAGTCTATGGCGGCGACGAGAACTATGCCATAACCCCCGACACGTTCGCTGCGCTCCGAATCCCGTCGGAAGTTAGATCACAGGGCCGTTGATGCTGTCCGTCGACCTTCCGGCACCAGTAGAAGACCTCTCGGGCGCCTGGTGCAATTCCGATGCCATTGTTACCAGCTTCCTGGAGGCGATCAGCTTCGTTACTCCTGAATTGGAAGATCTTGTCGTTCGCACCGTCGCCGAAGGCATTGCCACGCAGCCCGAATGGGAAATGCGTCAGCGCTGCCGCGCCTTCCTGCGCGAGGAATCGAGGCATTCACGCCTGCACAGAAATTTCAATTCGCTCCTGCTCGAATACCTCGGAACGACACCCCCCGGGCTTGGTCTGGTCCGGGCACTGCTTACCGGTGTGAGCAGGCATCTTTCCCTGTCTAGTCGCCTGCTCGTTGTCGCCGCGTTGGAGCATTTTGCGGCGGTGTTGTCGAAGGTTTACCTGAGTCAGAAGAGCAGATGGAATTTTCGCTCCGCAAGTGCCAGCGTAATGTTCACGCAACACGCCCACGAAGAGCTTGCGCACCGATCCGTCGTCTTCGACCTGTGGTTTAACCACGCAGGGGTGGGAAGCGTGCGCCGCGCCGCGTGCGTGCTGGCGATACTGCTGGCCGCCTTGGTCTTTCTCTCGTTAGCGGTGCCATGGATCCTCCATCGGAAGACCGGCAAGCGCTGGAGTGCCGCTGTTATCACGCTTTGCGGCGCCCTGATGAAAAATCGTGGGCATATCAAGTCCCACGCGCCGCTCGACGAGCTGCTTTTTTTCGCACGCGGCGATTTTCATCCGAATCGATCGATCGGACTATCGGTTGCCGATCCGAAAAAGTGATCCTGAACACTGACGAATAAGGGGAGCCTATGGAATTCAGGAAGCTCGGCATCGCAACGCTCGGCCTGGCGGCGGGCCTTGCCATCCTGAGCTGCGCGACGATGCCGGCATCGAACACCGCCCCGCGGTCAGATGAGTCGGGCCCCGACCAGGTCGACTGGAAGGCCGTCTATTCCGACGTGGGTGCTACCGGGGGCAAGGTCTTTGCGCTGGATCCAACGGCATCGGCAATCCGGATTTACGTCTTCCGCGGCGGTGCCGCCGCAAAAATGGGGCACAACCACGTCCTTTCTGCGCCGCAGTTCACTGGTTACCTCCATTTGCCGTCGAGTGAGTTCTCGGGCGCACGCTTTGACCTGGAATTTCGCCTCGATCAACTGGAGATCGACAACCCGGAGTACCGCTCGGGTCTGGGCAAAGCCTTCTCCTCGACGCTCTCGTCCGAAGCCATCACGGGTACACGCGATCACATGTTAGGCAAGGACAATCTGCAGGCGGACCGATATCCCATCGTTCGTATTCATGCGCTGCAAATCGCTGGAGAAGCTCCCAAATTTGCCGCCAAGGTGCGGGTCGAGATGCACGGACAAAAGCGCGAAATGTGGATTCCGCTAACGGTTGAAGGATTACCCGACCGCGTTTCCGTTGTCGGTTCCTTCGTGCTGCGCCAATCCGACTTTGATGTGCGCCCCTATTCCGTCTTGGGCGGCTTGCTAGCGGTGCAGGACGAGGTCGTGATCGAATTCAAATTGCTTGGTACGTGAGCATTGCGTATGCATGACTTGTTGAAGGAGCGTGAAGTGGCGACACGAACTGCCGGCTATTCCCGCACCGCCATGGGGTTTCATTGGGCGATCGCACTGTTGATCTTTACCGCGTTTCCCGTTGGCGTGTATATGCACGACCTGCCGCTGTCCCCGGATAAGCTCAGGCTGCTTAACTATCACAAATGGCTAGGGGTTGCCGTATTCATGCTCGCGACATTGCGTGTGGTGTGGCGCCTTACCCACCGTCCGCCGGAGCTGCCTGCGAGCTTGGCGAAATGGGAAAGGATGGGCGCCGCATCGATGCACGGTCTACTCTATGCCTTGATTTTTTTCGTCCCGCTGGGCGGATGGTTGATGAGCTCCGCCAAAGGTTTCCAGACCGTGTGGCTCGGCGTACTACCGATACCCGATCTTATTGGCAAAGATAAGGAAATAGGCAGGCTGCTTGAGCAAGTTCATCAGATCGCCGATTTCACGATGCTTGGCCTCATGGGTGGGCATGTGGCGGCGGCGCTGAAACATCATTTTCTCGCCGGGGACGACGTTCTCGTCCGAATGATTCCCTTCCTGCGCAGGCCGCTACGCGTATCCGGTAACGGATCAACCACTTCCCGCGCATGAATGAATCGTTCATCGCCACTCCAAAGCCTGGGATGACGTGCAGCGGTAGACTTCCGACCTTGGCCATCTGAATCACTTTGGGAGATTTCGGTTGCGCATACTGATCGTGGAGGATGACCCGGTCCTTGGACCGGCCGTTGCGCATGGTCTGGAACTCGGCGGATTTGCCGTCGATTTGCGCACCGATGGCGAAGGAGCCAATGCGGACTTGCTGGCGAAAAAATTCGATGCGATCGTCCTCGATCTGGCGCTACCCGGGGTTTCCGGAGAAGACCTTCTGCGCGGCTGGCGGGAACGTTCCGACTACACGCCCGTTCTGGTCCTGACGGCGCGTGGTTTCGTTCTGGACCGAGTGCGGCTGCTCAACCTTGGCGCGGACGATTATATGGTCAAACCCTTCGACCTTCTGGAGCTGGGCGCTCGACTGCGTGCGCTCAGTCGACGGGTTGGCGGAGAAGACGCTGTATTTCTGGAGTGCGGTCCGCTGCTGCTGTCACGCAGCGAGCACATTGCCATGTGGGACGGCACTCGTGTGGAATTGACCAAGCGCGAGTACCGAATTCTCAGCGCCTTATTGCGCAACCGTGACCGCGTGTTCAGCCGCGAGCAACTGGAAAAGGCGCTGTATGGCCAGGGCGAGACAGTTGAAAGCAACGCAATCGAGGTGCACGTGCACAATCTGCGTCGCAAGCTTTCGCGCGGTCTGATCGAGACGGTTCGCGGAGCCGGTTACCGCCTGGGTCGGCATGCCGAAGCCGAAAGATGCACGGCCGGGTCGCCGGCGCCTAATTCGTGATGCTGTTCCCGGAAATCCGCGGCGAAGCGGGTAAGTCCGTCTGCAGGTCGCTCCTGACATGTGTCTGAAGTATTGCGCCCGGCTGCTTGCAGCCGGGCTGTTCATTGCCCCCGAAAACTCCGCTTGAAAGTCCCCGTTAGGCAATTTGTCCAGATTCGGACAACGATCACGATTACCTGGTCGTGGATTTGCTACGGCAGGATCTTGTCTGCTGCGTCGCCCAAATTCCTCCGCCATGGGGGTAGAGGTGGGCATCATCTTCGTCGTCGACGCCAAATCGTCGGCGATCGCATAAGCCGCGATGATCAGCGGGCCTGCTCTCGCTAATTGCGGTCCCCGCTTATCGACGGGCGCCGAGCCGCCGCCGTGCTGCATTTTGACTGACGGTTGTTCGCTTACTTGATCGGGATGCCGACCGCGCGCTTGATGAGCATGCGATCTGGACGGCCCGCTATCGCCGACGCTGGAACCACATGCGCTGAAACACCTGGTCTTTATCCAACAGCAGGTGCTTGAGCGCGCCCAGCGCATGGATCACGACAACGGTCACAAGCACCCAAACGAGCGCGGAATGGATGTCGAAGATCTGCTCGGAGATGTCGTGGTTGGGCAAGGCCCAGCGCGGTGTCGAAAGGCCAAATAGGCTTACACCCGCCTTGCTGTACGAGGCGCCCAGGTAGCCAGTTAGCGGAACCAGAAACATCAGCCCGTACAGCGACAGCTGCGTGGCGAGCGAGAGTTTGCGTT
>Ga0181521_10008571_pt1 | contig 10453 bp, 10 predicted proteins | sample PEATcosm2014_Bin_32_FD_119764 | JGI IMG/M metagenome (GOLD analysis project Ga0181521, IMG submission 119764) | Peatland microbial communities from MTU Mesocosm Facility, Houghton, MI, USA - PEATcosm2014_Bin02_60_metaG | ecosystem: Environmental > Terrestrial > Soil > Wetlands > Peat | place... | reverse complement strand
GGAGAAATGACACAGCGCGTCGATGTGGGTGCCGACGTGGCTGCCCAGCGCAATGGCATCGGCAGCCGCACTGTTCCCAGCCGGACCGGTGTAGTCACCGTGCTGCTTCACCAGGCTGAAGAGGAACGGCGGATGTGTGGGATAGTGCGGCATCCCGATGAAGTACGGTTGCGCGAGATCGTAGACGCGCGAGCAGGACAGGCGATCGAACAGTTCCATCAGAAATGGTAGTGTAGTCCGAATTGCGTGGCGCGTGGGGAATGGAAAGGTGGAACCGACGATCGGTTCTGGCCGTCTGCCGCCCTCCGGGTGAAGGCCATGTGGCTTAGCGAAGCATGACAGACCACCGAGGGCGATGGTCTGTCCCACCTGCGGTACGCTGGAAGTCGGTTATGAAACTTCGCGAGATTGCCAACCAATTGGGGTGCCGCATGGCGGGCGGCCCGGACCTCGAGATCAGCGGCGTGGCCGGGATGGAACATGCCGGGCCCGGAGAGCTCACGTTTCTGGCGAATCCCAAATATGGGCCGAAGGTGAAACATACGCGGGCCAGCGCCATTCTGGTGGCGGAAGAGATCCCCGGAGTGGAAATCGCATTTCTGATTTCGTCCAATCCCTACCTGGACTTCGCGCGGGCACTGGCGTTGTTCTATCAGCCGCCACGGCCGGCCGTGGGCGTTCACCCGATGGCATCGGTGGCGGCGAGCGCGACGATCGGGGAGAATTGCTCGATCGGGCCGTTCGCGGCGGTGGGGGAACGCGTCAAACTGGGGCGCAACGCGGTATTGCATCCGCACGTGGTGATCTATGAAGGCGCCGAAATCGGCGACGATTTTCTGGCGCATTCCGGCGCGACGGTGCGGGAATTCTGCCGGATCGGCAACCGGGTGATCCTGCAGAATGGCGCGGTGGTGGGAGGCGACGGATACGGCTTCGCCAAGCGCGCCGACGGCTCGCACTTCAAAATCGTACAATCGGGCGTGACCGTGATCGAAGACGATGTGGAAATCCAAAGCCTCACCTCGGTGGACCGCGCCACGGTAGGCGAGACACGCATCCGGCGCGGCGCCAAGATCGACAGCCTGGTGCAGGTGGGCCACGCCTGCGTGGTGGGCGAAGACAATATCATCTGCGCGCAAACCGGACTGGCCGGGAGCACGGTGCTGGAGCGCAACGTGCTGCTGGCCGGCCAGGTGGGCTCGTCGGGACACCTGACGGTGCACGAAGGGGCCACGGTTTACGCGCAGAGCGGAATTGGCGGCGACGTGGAGGCCGGCGCGCGGATTTCGGGTTCGCCCGCGTTTGGGGCGGCGGAGTGGCTGCGGGCCGTCACGGCCTTCCCCCGGCTGCCGGAAATACTGAAGACTATAAGGGAATTGAAGAAGAAAGTCGATGAATTAGAGAAGCGATGACAAACCAACCCCCACTTCATGACAACCGGCGCCCGGTTGCTTATTTGAACGATCAGTTTCTGAATGGGCCGGATGCGCGCGGGCTGCGCATCCTTTCGGAATTTCTGGAGCCGCTGGCGCACTTCCGGCGCGAAAAGATCCGCGACACGGTGGTGTTCTTCGGGTCGGCGCGCATCCGCCCGGAAGGGCCGATGGCCCAGTATTACGAGGATGCCCGCACGCTGGCGCGAATGCTGACGGAATGGGCCGGGCAGTTCACCAACAGCACGTACCGCTTCGTGGTCTGCTCCGGCGGCGGCCCGGGCATCATGGAAGCGGCCAACCGCGGCGCGGCCGAAGCCGGCGGCAAGACCATTGGGCTGAACATCGGGCTGCCGTTCGAGCAGTTTCCAAACCCTTACATCACGCCCGAGCTGAGCTTCGAGTTCCACTACTTTTTCATGCGGAAGTTCTGGTTCGCGTACCTGTCGAAAGCGCTGGTGGTCTTCCCGGGAGGCTTCGGCACGATGGACGAGATGATGGAAATCATGACGCTGACGCAGACCCAGAAGCTGGCCAAGAAGATCACGGTGGTGGTCTACGGCAAGAAATACTGGGAGGAGATTATCAACTTCGACGCGCTGGTGAAGCACGGGATGATCTCGCCCGAAGACCTGGATCTGTTCCAGTTCGCCGACGATCCGCAGACGGCCTTCGAACTGTTGAAAGCCGGCCTGGCGCAGTACGCCGCGCAAGCGGATTCGCCGGAGTTGCCGGCGATCGCGCGTTCGATTAACCCGCAAAGGCCGGGGAGCGAATAGGGAAGCCGAGCCGTGCCGCCCGCATGCTGGTTTGCGGTTTAGGCTTTGCACCGAAGCGTCCGGATATATAATGGTGTCCGATCAAGGAGAACACCCGATGAGACGTTACGTTCCTGTCGCAATCCTGGCGCTGGTTGCCATCGCGCCGCTGGCCGCCCAAACGCCGCAGGGCTGGAAAATGCGCGTCGATCGCAGCACGGCAGCGTCGGATCCCGACGCCGCGGGTGATATCAAATTTGTGACCAATGGAGCGGGCTTCCACGCGACCAACCCGCAAGCGGCGGTGTACTGGAATCCGGCGAATCTGGCGGCGGGCAATTATATTCTCAAGGCGTCGTTCCGCCTTGAGAAGCCGAGCGGCCACGTTAACTATTACGGCCTGGTGTTTGGCGGCAGCGGCCTGGAAGGGGCGCAGCAGAGCTACCTGTACTTCGTGGTGGCGCAGAACGGGACGTGGCTGATCAAAAAGCGCGACGGCGACGCGACCAGCAACGTGACGCCGAAGACGCCCAACGACGCCGTAGTGAAACCGGGCGCCGACGGAAAATCCATTAATGCGCTCGAAGTGCGCGTGGGCGCCGACAAGGTCGACTTCGTGGTGAACGGCGTCACGGTGCATTCGGAGCCGAAGAGCGGGGCCATGGCGAAGACCGACGGCATCTACGGCATCCGCATCAACCATCTGCTGGAAGTTCAGGTGGACGGGTTGGGAGTGTCGAAGAACTGAGGGCGGGCGCCGGCGGGAAAGCAATAGGGCGGCGAGAGGGATTGGCGAAACGGGGCTTGGCGGGCGAAAGACTTACACACATTAGTGGTTCGGACCGCCCGTAAGACCCGATTTGCCTCGCAAAATCGCAAGATCGGTCAAGCAGATTCTCTGGGCCCGGTCTACACTCTGGGCGTGGAGGCAAGTATGATCCTTTGGCGACGCGCCGTAGCGCTGGGTTTCCTGAGCTGGCTGTTTCCTTTTGCGGTCTCATTTATCGCATTTCCCCTGAAGAAATCAAATACTCCGCTATTCGGTACGCTAATGGGGCTGGTGGTTCTCCTGGCGGCCGGAGCCTTGCTAGCGGGTTACTTTCGAAACCGGTCTGTATCGGTTCGCGAAGCCACGTTGGTTGGAGCGCTGTGGTTATTCATGAATCTTGTGTTCGACTACCCAATGTTTGGGTACGGTCCGATGAAGATGACAGGGTGGAGTTACTACTCGGAAATCGGTCTGGGCTACCTGGTGTTCCCGGTCTTTGCATTTTTCGCGGCACGGCTGGTGAAGTCATGAAACCGTCCACCGATCAGGACTATCGGGAGCGCATCGTCCGAACGCTGGTGTACATCCAGGAACACCTGGATGATGCGCTCGCGCTGGAGCAAGTCGCGGCGGTGGCAGCCTTTTCCAGCTTTCATTTCCACCGGATTTTCCGGGGACTGGTCGGTGAAACGCTGAAGGAATACGTGCGACGGCTGCGCCTGGAGCGCGCCGCGCGAAACCTGAAGCAGAGCGGCGAGCCCATTACGGAAATCGCGCTGCAAGCCGGATTCGAAGCTCACGAATCCTTCACGAGGGCATTTGGAGAAATGTACGGAGTGTCCCCTTCCGCATACCGAACCGCATACAAGCCGGCGCCGGAGTCCGTGTCCGGCACTCACTTAGACGATATTTCGGGTTATCATCTGCCCGACTACGGAGACCTTCCGGCGGTGGAGGTGAAAGAACTTCCGCCGATGCGGCTGGTCTTTCTGCGCCATGTGGGTCCGTACACTCAAGTCGGCGCCACCTGGGGCCGGCTGATGGCATGAGCAGGCATGCGCGGGCTGCTCGGGCCCGGCATGAGGCTGATCGGCATCGTCCATGACGACCCGGATGTGACGCCAGCGGACAAGATTCGTTACGACGCCGCTGTGACGGTGAACCGTCCGGTGCAGCCGGAAGGCGAATTCGGGGTGCTGGAAGTCACCGGGGGGCGCTACGCCGTGGTGGTGCACAAAGGGCCGTACCAGGAGTTGGGAAAGACTTATCAGCGGCTCTATGGCGGCTGGCTTCCGAAGAGCGGGTGTCAATTGCGCGACGTGCCGGCTTTCGAGCAGTACCTCAATTCCCCGCAGGACGCGAAGCCGGAGGATCTGCTGACCCTGGTTCACGTGCCGCTCAGCGCGTGATGTGGCTACACTGATCAGCATGAGGACGCGAAAAAGCTGGCGGGAGAAGATGGTCAATCCGAACCTGCCGAAGTTGGTCGAGATGCTGCCCAACATGCGGAAGCGCTTCGGCTCGGGGACCATGTTAGTGCCGAGCCCTAAGGAAGTGGAGGCGTGCATCCGGAGGGTGCGCGAGGGAAGCGTTACTACAGTTTCCCAGATCCGAAACTTTCTGGCTGGGAAGTACTCCGTGGATGCAACCTGCCCGTTGACGACGGGTATTTTCATCCGGATCGCGGCCGAGGCAGCGGAGGAAGACGCCAGCAAGGGTAAGACCAAGATTACTCCATACTGGCGGGTGGTCAAGGATGACGGTTCCCTGAATCCGAAGTTTCCCGGTGGCGTGAAGCGGCAGGCGGAAAAGCTGCGCGCGGAAGGCCACCGGATCCTGCCGGGCGCGGGGAAACGGCCACCGCGCGTGACACTGGGCGAAGGGTGAGCCGAGGCTTCTCGAAACCTCCCGACACCGCCGGCGATGGGAAACCAGGGCACGCGAGAGGTCAAGGGTTTCGGTGTCTAACGCCCGAGGCTTTGAATCAGCACACCCCGACTCCGCACGACAATCTCTCGCGCGCGCCCGATAGTAGACGCCGTGGCTACGGGAGATTTGTGAGAATGGGAGTGACCTTATGAATGTTCTCGTGCTCAATGCGGGCAGCTCCAGTTTGAAATTTCAGGTGATTGCAACCGACCTCGAACGGATCCAGCGGGACGGCGACGAGCGGTTATGCCGCGGTTATGTGGAACGGATCGGCGGCGAGGCCATCATCACGATTGAGACGCGGAGCGGACCGCGGCAGAAAGTAACGGCGCCGATTCGCAACATATCGGCAGCGCTGGATTATGTGCTGCGGTGGCTGGCTTCGGAGAAGTCGGGAGTGCCGGAAATCGCGAGTTTGAACGATGTGCACGCGGTGGGACACCGGGTGGTGCACGGCGGCGAGGTGTTTCGCGAGTCGGCGATCATTACCGATGAGGTGCTGAAGGGGATTGAAGATTGCATCGACCTGGCGCCGCTGCACAATCCCAATAACGTGAAGGGCATACTGGCGGTGCGCGAGGTATTTGGGCGCGGCCTGCCGCAGGTGGCGGTGTTCGACACGGCGTTTCACACCTCCCTTCCCGATCATGCGTTTCTGTACGCTCTGCCGTACCATTTGTACGCGCGTCACCGCATCCGCCGCTATGGCTTCCACGGGACGTCGAACCGGTATGTGGCTTACCGCTATCGGACGGTCCGGCAACTGACCAAGGAACAGACCAACGTGGTGACACTGCACCTGGGCAACGGCTGTTCGGCCACGGCGATCAAGAACGGGCTGTCGGTGGATACGTCGATGGGGATGACGCCGCTGGAAGGCCTGGTGATGGGGACGCGGTCGGGCGATCTGGATGCGGCCATCCTGAGCCTGGTTGCGACCAAGGAAGGGCTGTCCATCACCGAAGTGGAAGCGTTGCTCAACACGCAATGCGGGTTGCTGGGAATTTCCGGAGTGACGAACGATATGAAAGTGCTGCTGCAGGAGCTGCGGGAGCACGACGACCGGAGAATCCGGCTGGCGGTCGAGATTTTTTGTTACCGGGCGCGGAAATACATTGGAGCGCTATTCGCTTGCATGGGCGGGGCCGACGCCGTGATTTTCACGGGAGGAATTGGAGAGAACGCCCCGGAAATCCGGGCGCGCATCTGCGAGGGCCTGGAGTGGGCGGGAGTGACGCTTGATCCGGAACAGAACGCGCAGGTCAGGGGGCGGGAAGCGCCCATCAGCACGAGCGATTCGAGGGTGCAGGCCTGGGTAATTCCAACCGATGAAGAGTTGCTGATTGCACGCGATACGGTGCGCTGCATCCTGGGCGAGCCGCACCCGACGTAAGGACGTGTTCCCCGGGGGACGCGGGGGCGGCGGGCTTATGCCCCGTTCCGGGGCTGCTCGGCCGGAGGACCGATTCCCACGGCCGCCGCCGGGTGGAACTTGCGCCTGTCGGGCTTGGCCGGCTGAAGCCAGCCCCACCTTGCGTGCAGTGTTTAGCGGTTGCCGCCGCCCACCGGAATCAGGTCGGGCTCGCGGCCCACTACGCCGCGCTTGGCTTCCTCCAGACTCACGTTGTAATCGTCCAGGGTCTTGCCGAGGGTCTGGTCGAGGTTGGTGCGGGCGCGCTGGTATTGGTTGAGCGCGTCGGCTTCGGCCAGTTGCCGGGCGGTGGAATCGCGCTGGGCGATTACGACGTCGAGAATGGTGGAAGTGCCGAGCTCGTACTTGCGGCGCGTACCGGCCAGAGTCTGGTCATACAGTCTCCGGGCGACCACGCTGGTTTCCCAGGCGGCGCGGGCGTTGCGCACGGCGGTCACGGAATTCATGACATTCAGCTTGATGGTGTTGTGAAGCTGGCGATCCTGGATTTCGGCCTGGCGGTAGCTCAACTCATTGGTGACGAGGTCGGCCTGGTTAGCGCGGTTGCGGAGGGGAACGGTCAGCGTGATCTGCGCGCTATAGTTCGGGAAATTGCGCGAGAAAATCTGACTGAGCACGGTGCCGTAGCCGCCGATCAGGAACTGGTTCACGTCGGCCGGGCCGAGTTGCTTATAGGCGACGCTGCCGGTGGAGGTGATGTAGGGCTGCGGAATGGTGCTGATGGAGCCGCCCTGCCCGGCATTGGACATGCTGACGTTGGCCGAAAGCGTCGGCAGCAGATTGTTCTTGACCCCGAGCAGGTCGAGGCGGGCATTTTCCAGGGTGATCTGGTTCTGCTCGATCTCCGGGCGATTGGTAAGGGCGTCCTGCACGAGTTCCTGGATGGGGATCAGGGGCTCCTGGGCGGGCACGTCGATGTGATCGGTGGGAACGATGCGGGCCACGGCCACGACGGGGTTATCCAGACCGCCGCGGGTGACGTAGTTTTTCAGGATCATCTCCTGCTGCAGCACCTGCGATTCCTGAGCGATCACATCCTGCTGCGCGGCCTTCATGTCGGCCTCCGCCTGGATGATGTCGATTTCCGCGATGGCGCCCAGTTCGGCGCGGCGTTTGTTGTCTTCGTAGAGCCTGGTATCGAGGTCGAGGGTCTGCTGCTTGATCTTGAGCTCGTCATCGAAGGTGACCAGGTCCCAATAGAGGCTGACCACGCCGGCGACGGTGGAGATCACCTGCTCCTTAAACGTCAGGTCGTTGGCCTTGAGGTTGTTCTGGGCCTTGTGATAGGAACGCTTGTTGACGGCCAGGCCGAAGCCGTTGAGCAGGTTCTGGGTGATGCTCAACGAAAGGCTGCCGTTGTCGTAGGGATTGAAGAGAGCGGTGGTGGCATTCTGGTTGTAGTCGAAAACGCTGCTGATGCCCAGAGCGACCGTGGTACCGGTCCAATACGACGATTGCACGCCATAGACGAGGTTCTTATAGGAATCGACCAGGGCGGACGTTCCGGTGAAGGTGGTCGAAGTGAGAATCTGCGTCTGGTGCGCGGCGCCTCCCGAGACATAGAGGATGGGGTCCAGGTTGGGAATGGCCGAGCCCGCCAACTGCACGTTCAGCCCGCTGAGGACGCCGGTGTTACTGCTGGTGTTGGTCCCGCCTCCGCCGCCGTTTACGGCAGTGGCCCCCGCCAGAACATTCAGGGAGGCCGAGGACGGGCCGTTGGAAATGCTGGTGGAGACGTTGCGCAGTATCTGGCCGGCGCTGGCGCGCTGGAGATCGGCCAGCGCCAGCTTGGGAGCGTAGCGCGAACTCTCGATGTCGAGATTGTTCTCGAGGGCCAGGGCGATGGCGTCGCGGAGGGACAGATAAATACTGCCGGCGCGCATCAGTTTGTCGATGCGCGGGGAATCTTCAAAGCTGACGTGACTGACGTCGCGGACGCGGTAGTCCCTGGTCAGGTTATAGATGAAACCGTGGCCGGTTTCCTGGGTCAGGCCCTGGGTCTGGGCGAAGACCGGCACAGCGATGGCACAGCAAAGCAAAATCGCGAGAAATGGTCTGGTAGAAAACATAAGCGGAGCGAACCTCAAGAATCTATTATGGGGGCAAAGGGGTGCCCGCCGCACGTAGGGCCACGGCTTCATCTCTTCCTCCATACGCAAGAACGGGGACGGCGGTTCGGAAAATGTGAGGTCATCAATAGAAGGACGGGGGACGGGCGGCGGCATTAGCCGGGTGGGACCGGCTTCCTGGCCGGCCGTCGACCGGCCGGGAGGCCCAGCCTACATACGGTAAAGTAGTCGATAGGGTATGCGGAAGCTCTGGTTGACGCTGGCCGCGCTGGCATTGGCGGCATGGGCGGCAAATGTCCGGTTGTATCTGAAGGACGGCACGTATCACATGGTGCGCGAATACCAGGTGCAGGCCGACCGGGTGCGCTATTACAGCGTGGAGCGTAGCGACTGGGAAGAGATCCCGATCGACCTGGTGGACCTGAAACGAACCGAAAGCGAAGCCGCCGAACGGCGGGCCGAGGTGGATAAGGAGGCCAAGGCCAGCGCCGAGGAAGATGCCGCGGAGAAGGCCGCGCGGGCCGAAGTAAGCCGAATTCCGCAGGATCCGGGTGTTTACTGGGTGGAAAACAAGGCCACCAGGGTCCTCAAGGCCGGCGAAGTCTCGGTGCACACGCCCAAAGGCCGCATGGTGCTGCAGAAGCTCGCATATCCGTTTCTCAGCGGCAAGGGGACGCTGGAATTGAACGGCCCGCACTCGCTCAATGTATTTACGGACCCGGAGCAGGAGTTTTACATCCAGCTTTCGGAGCCCGAAGATTTCGGCATCGCCAAGCTGACCACCAAGGGCGGAGTGCGGATCGTCGAGAACCTTAACTACAACGCGGTGATCAAAGACCTGGTGGAGGAGGAGCGCACCATGGTGGACATTCTGCGCCGGGAGATGGCCGAGGGACTCTACAAGATCTGGCCGCAGGAAAAGCTGGAGCCGGGCGAATACGCGGTGGTGGAGTTCACGGACGGCAAGGTGAACATGCAGGTTTTCGATTTCGCGATCAAGGGGAAATGAAGCGGCCATGCCGAATGTGCGCGTAGCCGTGGTGCAGGCCGGTTCCATGCTTTTCGACAGCGAGCGAACGCTGGCCAAAGCCGAACGGCTGACGGCGGAAGCGGCGGCCGGCGGGGCGAAGCTGATCGTCTTTCCGGAAGCCTTTGCGGGCGGGTATCCGAAAGGAGCCGATTTCGGAGCGCGGGTGGGTTCGCGCACGCCGGAGGGCCGCAAGCTGTTCCGGCGATATTTCGAAAGCGCCCTGGATGTGCCCGGGCCTGGCACCGCGCGGCTGGGTGAAGCGGCGCGGACGCACGGCGCCTGGGTGGTGATGGGCGCGATTGAACGCGATGGCGGCACGCTGTATTGCACGGCGCTGTTCTTCGCGCCCGATGGCACGCTGGCGGGCAAGCATCGCAAGCTGATGCCCACGGCGATGGAGCGGCTGATCTGGGGCTTCGGCGACGGCACGACCCTGCCGGTGATCGAAACCGGTTTCGGCAAAATCGGCGCGGTGATCTGCTGGGAGAACTACATGCCGCTGCTGCGCGCGGCGATGTATGCGAAGGGCATCCAGTTCTATTGCGCGCCCACGGTGGACGACCGGGAGAGCTGGCAGGCCAGCATGCGGCATATCGCCCTGGAAGGCCGCTGCTTCGTGCTTTCCGCGTGCCAGTACAGCCGGTCGGCCGGCGCCGGGGCGGCGGAAACCATTTGCGGCGGCAGCGTGATTGTGGGGCCGCTGGGCAAGGTGCTGGCGGGGCCGGCCTACGACGAGGAATGCATCCTGACGGCCGACCTGGACGCGGGCGAGATCGCCGAAGGAAAGTTCGATCTGGACGTGGCGGGTCACTACGCGCGGCCCGACATCTTCCGGTTGGTGACCAACGGCGAGCGCGGTTGACCGCATTACGGTGCACAGGCTGGGGGCCCAGAGTCTGCGTAAGCGGAAGCTCTGCCGCCGCACTAATCCTTATGGCTATTACGTTTGGGTAATTGCTCCGCCGGTTATTCGGTGATGTACTGTTCCGAACGGACAAGTGTGTGGCGATTCCGGAACGCCGACGAAAGCAAG
>Ga0181521_10008570_pt1 | contig 10454 bp, 9 predicted proteins | sample PEATcosm2014_Bin_32_FD_119764 | JGI IMG/M metagenome (GOLD analysis project Ga0181521, IMG submission 119764) | Peatland microbial communities from MTU Mesocosm Facility, Houghton, MI, USA - PEATcosm2014_Bin02_60_metaG | ecosystem: Environmental > Terrestrial > Soil > Wetlands > Peat | place... | reverse complement strand
TCTGGGCGGTTCGCGAAAGGTTGTGGCCGACGTCCGCATCGTGGCGGCGACGAACCTCAATCTCGATGACGCGGTTCAGAGCGGCAAGTTTCGGCGGGATCTGTTTCATCGTCTGGATGGATTTCACCTGCATTTACCGCCTCTGCGGGATCGAGTGGAAGACATCAAGCCGCTCGCTTTGTGGTTTCTGCGCGAGTCGCCCCTGACTTTGAGCGACGAAGCTCTGGCGATGCTGGAGGATTATTCCTGGCCCGGCAACATCCGGGAACTCAGGAATTCTCTGAACAAGGCGATCATGTTCGCGTCCGGTGCGCGAATTGAACCCTGCGATCTGCCTCTGGAGATCATTGAGGGTCAGAACGAATCGGCCGAGGATGAATATTCGCTCGACGGGCTGGAGCAGCAGACCATACATAAAGTACTGGCGCAAACCGGCGGGCATCAGCAAAAGGCGGCGGATCTGCTGGGCATATCGCGCCGGACCCTGATCCGGAAGCTCAAGCTGTATCGCTCGCCGGAACACTTTGTCAAACAGACCGGCAAACATCAGACCGGTCAACATCAGGCGGACAAGAGAATCGTAGCCTGACGGCCGGGAGGGGCAGGCGGTTTCGCCCTGCCCCGGTCTACTTCAGCTGCAGGGCCCGGTATTTCCGCAGCAATTCGTACAAAACCACCGCGCCCGCCGACGCCACATTCAGGGAGTGCTTCCGACCCAGCATCGGAATGCGAATATGCGTATCGGCCAGCGCCGCCGCGCGCGGCGTCAGCCCATCCGTTTCGTGACCGAACAGCAGGCAAACCGGAAAGCGCGGCTGCCAGTCGAAAAGGTCGATCGCATGCGCGCTGGTTTCAACCGCGGCGATCTCGTAGTTCGCGGACCTCAGTGCCGCGACTGTTTTCTCCGTTTCCAGACTATGTTGCCACGGTACGGTATCCTCGGCGCCGAGGGCCGTCTTCGCGATCATGCGCTGCGGGGGACAGCCGGTGATGCCGGTGAGATAGAGCTTTTCCAGGGCCACTGCGTCGGCGGTCCGGAAGAATGCGCCCACGTTGTAGAGGCTCCGGACGTTCTCAAGCAGGACGCAGGCAGGCAGGGGCCGTATACCTTCCCAGGTCGACGCGGCTGTAGTGGCTCGATACGGCACACGCGTGTTGCCGTTGTCGCCTTCTTTATTCGGCGTGCGCAACTTCGATCACTCCATTCCCCCAGACGGTGTGTCTGCCGACGCCGGTCCACCATGCGGCGCGCAGGTACGGGAGAAACTCCGTAAGATCGCCTTCGTAATCCACGCGGCCCGTAACACCCCCAATTCCGTGTACCGCGCCCGTGCGGGAGCTGCGCCGCCACACGTCCCGATACTGAAGATCGCACGTAACGGCGCGCACCAGATTGGCCCGGTCCGACAGCGCGCGAAAATCGATCGGCAGCGGGCCTTCCCCATAAAGACTGCGCAGCATGCCGAGGCGGTCTCTCGCTCTTGCGAACAGAACGCCGAACGGAACTTCACTGCGTGAAGGATTGCCTTTCAACTCCGTCGGCGTACGGAACAGCAGGGAGCATTTCGACGCATCGGCCCCGCCCGTAAGGTCCAAACCGACTGCAGTACCAGCGTCTTCCTCCATCGGGCCGAACAGCTCCACGCGGGCCCGGCGCGGCCCGAGGCCGGCGTGCGCCCATTCGGAGAAGGCGCGCACGAAGATATCGAGCAGGGGCCGGCGCAGATCGAAGACATTCACGTCGAGAGAAAACGTTTCGCCCGGCTCAAAGCGTTTTCCATCCAGATGGGCCGCGCGAAACACGAACGGCCGCGGGGGATCGGCCAGGCCACTCGGGCACGCCGATTCCGGCGCGGACACGTCCTCAAAGCGCAATGTCGTTCCCAGTGCCCCGCGCAGGACATTACCCGCCTTGCCCGGCGGAAAATACACGCTCTCCATTGCCCGGAAATTGAAATGGTGAACGCGAAGCCGGAAAATCAAACTGAGATGCTAGCAGAGTCGCCGGATTAAAACGCACAGCCAGGGGCCCATCCGGGTAATATAGGGGTTTGCCACTGCTATCCATCGTGGTCCCGATACATAACGAAGAAGATTCCATTCTTCCTCTCTACGACCGCCTGACGTCGGTGTTGTTCAGGCTCGGCAGACCTTACGAAATTCTGTTTATCGACGACGCCTCCACGGACCGCAGTTTCGAACTGCTTTCCAATCTGGTGCAGACGGACGCCCGTCTCAAAGTGCTGCGTCTGCGGCGGAATTTCGGGCAGACCGCGGCGCTCGCGGCCGGCTTTCACGAAGCGCGGGGCAAAGTGATCATCGCCATGGACGGCGACATGCAGCATGCGCCCGAAGACATCCCGGCGCTGCTCGGCAAGATCGACGAAGGCTACGACATCGCCAGCGGCTGGCGCAAAGAGCGCGTCGATAATCCGATCACGCGCAGGATTCCCTCGCGGGTGGCCAACTGGATGATGTCCAAAGCGTCCGGAATCGACCTTCGCGACTTCGGCACCACCTTCAAGGCATATCGCGCGGAGGTCCTGAAGGACGTGCACCTGTATGGCGATCTGCACCGGTTCATACCGGCGCTCGCGAGCTTCTATGGAGCACGCGTGGCGGAGGTGCCGATTCAGAATACCCCGCGTGTTTCCGGGAACTCGCATTATGGCCTGAGCCGCACATTCCGTGTGCTTTTCGACATCCTGACCATCCGGTTTCTGCTGAAGTATTTTACGCGCCCGATGCATTTCTTCGGTGCTATCGGCTTGACAGGTACGGTTTCGGGGAGTGCGATGCTGGGATATTGCCTGATCGTCAAGCTTTTCTCGTGGCGGCTCGACATTATCCGGGAGCATGGCCCTCTGTTACTGGCCGGAGCGCTGTTGTTACTGGCGGGCCTGATGATGTTCTCGACCGGCTTGATCGGCGAACTGGTCATCCGGACTTACTTCGAGACGCAGAATCGGCGCATTTATGCCGTGCGCGAAATTCTGACGCAGAAACGGCGTGAAAGGGTCGACGAGCGGCGCTGATCGGGTGCTAACGGTGTTCCGGCCTGGCTTTGCTCTGCTGATCGCTCTCCCTGCCTTCGGGCAAGTACAGGCTGATGTCGCGGCACTGACGAATCGCCTGTCGCTGGCAGCCTGGCAGAAGGCTCATCCGGGGGAACGGCAAGACCGCGCCCATTACGAAACGTCGGCCGACGGTTATCAGGTCGATTTCCTGCGGGAAAACCGCTGGTGCGCCGCATCGGTTGGACGGACCCCGGAAGGAATCGCGCGCACCGCGCTGTTCTATGTTCCCTCGCCCCCGGGGGCCGCTTCAGCGCTCCCGGTCAAACAAGATCCCGCGCTCACACGCGATTGCGAACTCGATGCGATCTGGTACGAAACTCAAGACGAGCAGGCGCGCGGCAACATCGTTCGTGAACTTACGGAGGCGTGGGGCCAGCCGGCCGACGCCCGCGTTAAGCCGACTATCGCGGGGGCCGGACTCTGGAAAGACGTTGTGTCATGGCACCGCCCGGATATCGATATCTGGGCAGGTCGGAACCCCAGGCTGGTCGTTTATGCGGCAAGAAACCTGCCGAGCGACTGGGACTTGGATCATTGGTTCGGCGGCGTGCTCGAGAGCCAGGCTCGGGTAGCGGACGCAGTGGCTCGGATCGCAGCGCTCGGTCCGGCACTGACTTCGCCCATCCTGAGCGGATCGCGCTGTAGTGCGGGCCCCTCAACGGAGGATCGGCAGGCGGCTGAACCGCTGGCCAAATGGCTCGCAGCGGCAAGATCTCCGGCTCCGGTCCGCCGGGCCGCGGCTCTGCTGCTCACCGATTTCTATATCACCTGTGCCGGTACCTCTCCCGACTCGGATCCATTGCAGAAAGGCTTTGCGGAACTCGGCGCGAAATATGAGACACGTTCCCCGGAGGACGGCCCCGACTATGCTCATAATTTTCGGGAGCAGGCGGAAAGGCTCGATCCACACGGCCCGGCAGGTCAATTAGCGGGACTCGTCAGCCTGACCGATCCCTGTTTCCTCAAAGGCGCAAACGGTTGGCCTGATTTGCTGATCGAGAAAGGCACGAAGATGCTGAACGCCTTTCCGTCAACCCGGTGGACCCCTTACGTCCATTTCGCACTGGCCCGGGCGCATGCGACGAAGCTGTCGTTCGCATTGCCGGGAGGGGACCCCGAGGGGGGGAACGTGTCCCCTCTCGGCCCGGCGACGATGCAGCAGGAACGCTCTGCCGCCATTTCGCACCTTCGGTATTTTCTGAAGCGCCAACCGGGCGCACCCGAGTCCGTGTTTGCCTGGCAGGAAGCGTGGCGGCTTCTGGCGGGCCTTCCGCCGAGCCGGATCCATTTCGGCTGTAGCGGCGAGTAGCGGAAATGCGGTCTTAGTCGGCTGCGGTAGCCGCCGGCTCGCCGAATTCCATGGCACGCTGCCAGCGATCCTCGAACAAATGCTTCATCGCTTCGCCCAACCCGGGATGATCGAATACGAGCGAGGTCCACGTCGGCCGGCTGATCACCGGGTCGAGCAGCGCGATCAGGCCATTCCTGGCGTCGAACAAGGCCAGTTTGAGCGGCAGCGACGCCGCCTGGCGAATCTCCACGCCCGCCGCGGCGTATTCCACCAGCCTTTGGCGGTGATGCTCGTCGAGCGTGCCGGTTTCGATCAGCAGGCGGCACGAAACGCCGTTCCCGCAGGCCTGTTTCACCAGCATTTCATCCAGCGGATCCACCGCGTACGGCGGTCGTGAAAATTCCAGGTACTCCGCTTTGACTTCCGCCAGCATTCTCCGGTATTCGGCGGCGGTCTGCGTCGGCTCGGCCACGATTCTCAGGAAATCCAGGGTTCCGCGGCCGCCCTTGCCTTCGGAGTACAATCCGCTCAAATCCTCCATCAGATTGTTGGCCGAGCGCGCCTGGTCGGTCAGTTCCTGTTCGGCGAGCTGCCTTGCCCTGGCCAGATAAGCCGGTATCGCGAGGTTGGGTTCCACGGCGGAAAATAGCTTGGTACGGTCCTGCACAACACGTGCGAAACCCTTTTCCACCAGGCTGTCCAGCACCTCATAAATCTTCTGCCGCGGAACGTGCGCGCGAGGCGCGAGTTCGAGCGCCTTGAACCGGGAGTGCCCCAGCAGCACGAGATACGACCGTGCCTCGTAGGCGTTGAGCCCCAAGTGCTGGAGCGCCTTCCAGAAGCGCTGATATTCAACTTCCGCCAAATCCTGTTTCATGGTCTGCCGTTTGCCGGTCAACTTTTGCCATTTCAACTCTATCCGATGTCAAACCTTGGTGCGGAACGAATACAGTATTTCTCTAATTCAAGTGTTTTCAACGCCGGATATTGACTTCGTAGTACTAGAACCCTAAAATTGTTATTAAGAGTACCGAACGTGAGGCCGACGGGATGGCGATGCCGATTTTGACGGGAGTGGACGGAACGCCGAACGACGTGACCAGACCGGAGTCTATCCGTGTTCTTATTGCGGACGATCAAAACCTCTTCCGGGATGGAATTGCCAATCTCCTGAGCACCCAGGCTGGGCTTGAGGTTGTCGGCTGCGCCGACACCGCCTCCGCAGCTGTTGAGGCGATTCGCAAGCTGCGTCCCGATGTCGCTTTGGTAGGATGGCCGGCCAGTTCGATCAACAGCCACAAGGTTTTCGCGGCAATTCAGGAGTTCAAGCTCCAGACTCGCGTCATCCTGCTGATAAGCGACGATCTCAAAGAGGATTTCCTCGATGCGGTCAGGCAAGGCTGTTGTGGAATCGTCCCCAAACAGACTTCCACCGAACTGTTAGTCAAGAGCATTCGCAAGGTTCACGCCGGCGAGTTCTGGCTCGACCGGACGACGACCGCCGAAGTGATCCGGCGTCTGGCGAAGAAGGGCGCGGGCAATGCGAACACAGGCGCGCGGCTCGGCCTCCGGGAACAGGGTGGGGCGTTGAGCGCGCGTGAGCGTGAGATCGTCATCCTGGTGGCGCAGGGTTTCAAGAACAAGGAAATGGCCGAGCGCATGTTCATCAGCGAACAGACGGTGAAGAACCATCTGCACAACATCTTCGACAAGCTTGGCGTTTCCGACCGCCTGGAACTCGCTCTCTACGCCATCCACCACAACCTGCACGACCAGACCTGAATTGGTACTCCGGGCGCCGGGGACGGCCGGGTTCAGCTCGAGTGGGACAGCTCACGCCGGTACCCGCAAGTTATTGTCCAGTAATGAGTAGAGATTATTTTCAGGTGCGCTGAACGAAATATTTTAGGATCGAAGTACACTGATTGGATATTGAGACCGCACAGGGTTCTTATCCGGCTCGCGGTGTACGGTGTGTTGGGGATTGCTTCTCTACCGGGACAAACAACCCAGGGGCTGATCTCGGGAAGCATCGTCGATTCGGTCACCGGCAAGCCTGTCGCGGGCGCTTCAGTGACTTATACGAGCGCGACCCTCGCGGCCAGCGGCGCACTCCGGAGCGATGCAGGCGGTTATTACTTTTTGCCGCTGCTTTCGGCTGGGACCTATAGTATCCGGACCACGGCCGGCGGTTACCAGTCGCAGGAACTGGAAGAGCTGGAGCTGCCGGTAGCCGGGCGTATCCAGATCGATTTCCGGCTCCGGCCTTTGAGCGATGTCTGGGAAGCGGGCCAGTTCCGGAGCGTGTTTCTGCCGGGCAGCAAAACGATCGTGACTTTTTATGGGCCTGACGTCGATACCAGCCGGTCGGGCACATTTGAAGGCCAGCAGGGGACGCGGAGCACGCTGGATACGTCGGTGTCCTACGTTATCGACCCGGCACAGATCGCCGATCTGCCGCTGCAGGGCCGGGACGTTTATACGATGCTGGTGAGTTTACCCGGTGTAACCGCGGATAACGGCACCGCGCGCGGCATCGGGGTCAGCGTTGCCGGGGCGCGGCCGTCTTCTTCGAACTATCTTCTCGACGGCGTCGGGAACAACAACTACCTGGTCACCGGACCGCTCAGCCCGGTGGCTCCCGAAGCGGTGCAGGAATATCGTATTTCGACGAACAACTATTCCGCCGAGTACGGGCAGACTGCCGGATTTGTGGCGAATGCCGTGACCAAAGCCGGCGGCAACGCTTTTCACGGCATCGCTTACGACTACATCAAAAACACCGTGCTGAATGCCGCCGACTTTGCGGATAATCTCTCGGGATATGGGCGGCTCCCGGATAAGGAAGAGCAGTTCGGCTATCAGGCGGGCGGCCCGATCCTGAAAAACCGGCTGTTCTTCTCGAGCGCGCTCGAGCAACTGATCAGCCACAGCAACCAGAGCCCGCAAACGTATTCGCTGCCATCGACAAACTTCATCTCCGCGTTCAACCTGTCAACCTCCAATCTTGCGCGCCAACTGCTGCAGGAATACCCGGGCCCGGCGATCGAAACGCAGAACGTGACCGCTAACTATACGGTGGCGCAACCCGTGGTGGTAGACAGGCTGATCGCGCTCGAACGGGGCGACTACACCACGAATGGCGGCCGCGACCATCTGATGGCCCGGCTCGCGGTCCAACGGCTCTCGGAACCGGATTTCATCTGGAGCCCTTACTCGGCCTTTACCTCGGGGCTGAAGGATGACACCACCGGCATAGCGGGCAACTGGATGCACACCTGGACGCCTCGAGTCACCAGTGAGTTGAAGCTGAATTACAGCGACGACGACCTGTGGTGGAACCGGGCCCATCCGGAAATTCCGACGCTGGTGTCCGGCGACGGCACCGTGCTGCCAGGCAGTCCCGCATTCTACGCGTACAAGAATCGCAACCAAACCCTGCAGGGCATCTACAGCATGGTCTGGACGCGGAACAAGCACATCGTCACGGCCGGGGCGGGCGTGCTTCTGCGATACAACTCCGGCTATCTTACAGCGGGGCAGGATGGCGAATACATTTTCTCGAGCGTCGTTAATTTCGCTTTCGGCGACCCCGAGTATTTCCGCGCATCCATCGAACGGCCTGCTTTGCTGGCGACGCCCGGCACACCGGTGCAGCCTGATTACGATCGCAGCTATTACTACCCGCAAATGTACTTCTTCGCGCAGGACAGCTTCCGGTTATTGCCCCGGCTGACCTTGAATTACGGGATCCGCTACGACAACTTCGGCGCTCCGCAAAACACCGGCGCGGCGAAGGATGCACTGGTGCGACTGGGAACGGGTGCGGACTTCAATGCGAGGCTGGCTTCGGCAACCATGGTCCAGCCGGATTCGGGAAACGAACAAATTTTCGGCGCCGATAACGGCGACTGGGCGGGCCGCTTCGGTTTCTCATGGGACCCGTTTGGCAAGAGCAGGACCGTGCTTCGCGGCGGATACGGCATGTTCTACGACGCGCTGTTCGACAACCTTTGGCAGAACGTCCGCAACAACGGCATTGTGCTGCCCCTCTATACGGTTTCAGGGGGCAATACGAACTATCTCGCCCCGATCGCTTCGGTGCTGCCGTCTTATGCAGGCCAATCCGCCGCTTCGGATTTTCCGGGAGTAACCTTCATCGATCCGAAACTGCGCAACGGCTATGCGCAGGATTTCTTTCTGGGCGTGCAGCAATCGATCGGCGAGAACTTCACGCTCGAAGTGAATGGCACCGGGGCGCTGGGCCGGCGGCTCATAACCACCGATATCGTCAACCGGCAGTTCACGACTACGTCGGGAGATGGGCGTCCGAACGAATCGCTGCCCGATGTGTACTGGCGATCCTCACAGGGCAATTCCGATTACACGGCTCTCGGCGCGATCGCGAAGTACCGCTGGCGGACGCTCATGTTCCAGGCCACTTATACGTGGAGCCACGCGATCGACGATCAGAGCGATCCGCTCATTGGCGACTTCTTCGATCTGGACTTCACCACTATCAACAACGCGAGTTCCACGGCCCTGCGTTCGTCTTTCGCGCAGCAGTTCAACAGCAATGGGGACCGGGGAAACTCGGACTTCGATCAGCGGCAGAATCTGTTCCTGCTGGGAATCTGGCGGTCGGACGCGCGGCCGTTGCTGACGCGCGGCTGGCAGCTGTCGTGGATGGCGGCGTTCCGCAGCGGGTTTCCTTACACCATCCAGACCATAACGACCCAATCGCCGATTTTCGGCAGCGGCGAAATTGTAGATCAGCGGGCCGATCTGATTAATCCGGCGGCCGCGGTACTGGCAAATCCGGTAGCCGCGCCGGGTGGAGTTTATTTGCTCAATCCGGCCGCTTTCGCGGAACCGTCGAGCGCCAGCGTGGTCGGCAATACCGGGCGAAACGCGTTCACGGGACCGGGACTTTACAATGTGGATTTTTCACTGGCGCGCTCATTCATTCTGCCGCGCCTGCGGGAAGGCACACGATTGACGATTCGGGCGGATGCATTCAACATTCTGAATCACGCCAATCTGAATAATCCGAACAGTCTGCTGGGTTCGCCGACGTTCGGGCTGGCCACGTACGGCCGCCAGGGCACGGCGTCGGGATTTCCGGCCGTCTCGCCCGTGAATGAGACGGCGCGCCAGATTCAGGTGCTGATCCGGGTTGAATTCTGAACTGCTGGGCCGTTTTGTTGCCGTCAAGGTACTGATCGCGGGTTCGGGCGAATCAGGCGATCACAAGAAGCGATTCATCCAGGAGGCGCGCTCCGCTTCCGCGCTGAACCCTGGATGGCGCCGTTTCGCACAGGGTTGGGCTGAAACCCAACGGGTATAGCCCGGCGGTGTTGGCTGTTTCGGCTTGTTCGGAATGAGCGTGTGTCAGCAGAGAGTCACCATCTTTGCGCGGCCACAATCACGTCGCTGACTGCGGCTCATCGAAGGAATTTTGCTGTCGATGGCAGTCATGCCCCGCCAGCTGATGGCGTTCACGAATCTTGCGCCCGCAGTCGGCGTAGGGGCCATCACCGCGAACCGACCCCAGGCGGCGATATCCGAGTGCGGCGGGTAACGTCTCGATAATTGCCCGTGAGGCGCCTCAGGGTTTACAAGCGACGATCAGCCACCACGTATCGTCAGCATCGGGTCTTCCCGGGATGAATCTGTTGTCGACGGAGATGATTTCGAATCCATGTGACCGCACGGCGCGCTGCACAAGCTCCGACGGAGCTTCATGCTGTCGAAGGCCCGCTTGCCACGACCTGTCTGAGGCTGATTCAGGGCCTCGGTCGAGTATTACCAGTCTTCCATCGCGACGAAGATAGCGGCGCGCGGAATCCAATATCCGTTCGGGAAGGATCGGTTCATGGTAGGTGTTGGCGATCAGAACAGCATCGAGTGAAGCATCGCTGACAAGATCCGGATCGGTGGCGTCTCGATGGACGATCCGAATAGCCCCCAATCCTTGCCGGTGTGCGCGAATAAAGAGGAAGACCAGCGATTCCGCTCTGGTGTCGGCTGCCGGGACCGCTTCGCACTGCTGTCTTGGGCAAACCAGGGATACCACTGGATTTCAT
>Ga0181521_10008566_pt1 | contig 10457 bp, 9 predicted proteins | sample PEATcosm2014_Bin_32_FD_119764 | JGI IMG/M metagenome (GOLD analysis project Ga0181521, IMG submission 119764) | Peatland microbial communities from MTU Mesocosm Facility, Houghton, MI, USA - PEATcosm2014_Bin02_60_metaG | ecosystem: Environmental > Terrestrial > Soil > Wetlands > Peat | place... | reverse complement strand
GAAGTGCGCTCGGCGGCAGCGGGCGGCGTGAGCGGTCTGTCAGCAGAAAGATTTAATTATTTATACTTGTAAACAGAATGATTCTGTATTACTGTATGAAAGGTTTAATCGGAGGAAAGCACATGTTATTCAAATCGCCAGAACTTGGAGATCAAGAACTTTCCGTTGTTGAGAAGATTGACTCAATGCGGAAGTCTCTAAAGTACGCCATTAGTTCTCCTTCCAGGTGGTTTGGAGTTCTTTGTCAAGCTACTTTCGCACGTAACATTAGGCATTCAACTGGAATAGAGGGAATCAGTGTCACTAGAGATGATGCCATGGCTGCGGTAGAAGATGAGGAACCGATGGAGGCCGGGAGAGCCAATTGGCTCGCCACTCTTGGTTATAGAAATGCGATGACGTATGCCCATGCACTTGCGGACGATCCACATTTCTCTTACAGCGAGGGGTTGATTCGTAGTTTGCATTTCATGATGATGCAGCACGATCTGCAAAAGACTCCGGGTCGTTATAGGTCTGGTTTAGCTTTTATCCAAGACGAGCTGAAACAGCAAAGAGTTTACGAAGGCCCCGACGCAGACATCGTTCCGTCACTCATGAAGGAATTAGTAGATTCCCTAAATGCAGATTCTAACCTTCCCGTTAAGGTGCGAGCTGCAATGGGCCACCTAAACCTTGTTATGATCCATCCTTTTTCTGATGGGAACGGACGGATGGCGAGATGCCTTGAGACTCTAATCTTAGGTAGGGAACAGATTGTTGAACCGCCGTTTTGCAGCATTGAAGAATATCTGGGCAGGTTCACACGTGAATACTACGATGTGTTGGCCGAAGTTGGGCGCGGGTTTTGGAATCCGGCAAACGGCTGTCGTCCTTGGATTAGATTTAACCTAGTTGCTCACTATCGTCAGACTGTGTGGCTACTTCAACGCAATCGCATGACACAACGAGTGTGGAGTGAGGTAGAACAAATCGTTTCTCAGCGGGGACTGCCAGAGAGAATGATTGCCGCGCTCGTCAATGCGGCATTCGGATATCGCATCCGAAATTCGTCTTATAGAACTTCAGCAGAAGTGTCCGAGCAAGTTTCTTCACGCGACCTCAAGATTCTTGTTAATGAAGGGCTCCTTGTTCCGGCAGGACATACCCGAGGAAGACTATATTTACGGTCTAAGATGCTAGAAGAGATTTACCTTAGAAATTACGAGAAGAGAACGTACGAAGACCCATTTGTGGAACTTCAACCGTCGCTCAATTTTCCCTCGGAAGAAGCAAGGGCATCATGACTATGTTTTCCGCCAACGAACCATCGCAGCCTGCCTGGCAATCGCTTTTCTCTTGGACGAGGAAAGCTGGGCAGCACGGGCCTTTCCACCCTTCTGGCCACCTAATTTCAAAATGAGTCACGACCCGGCGGGACGCCCCCTTCCCGCATAGGCGCTAGATTAAGGTCCGGTGGAGGCCGCCAAACATGCCCGAAGGGCATGAAGGTCATTAGCCGTAGGTGAAACCTACGGACGAGAAGGCATACGTTGAGTATCTCAGCGACCCCGAAGGGGTCGAATTCAACCCCTCCGGGGTTGAATTGAATACTTTGGACGACGTTTACCGTAGGTTTCACCTACGGCTAATGACGTTCGGTCCCTTCGGGACCCCGTCGCAACGCTTAATCTAGCGCCTATGCCCCCTTCCCGAGGGAGAGAAGGTGTGAATAAATCGTCTGTCATGCTGGGCGAAGCGAAGCATCTGCATTTATCTCTTTGAAAACAAGCAAATGCAGATTCCTCGCTTCGCTCTCCTGAAAGTCACGTCATTCCCGCGCAAGCGGGAATCCATTGCACCGCCAATGGGTCCCCGCTTTCGCGGGGACGACGCTCATTTTCATTGCCTCGGGTAGGAGTAGCGCGGGAGTCCCGCCCGCTGGAGCGAGGGCATCGATCCCGCGCGCGGAAGCGGGACGCTCCCTTGACAGCGGGCGGGACGCCCGAGCTACAAAGATCGAAGCACGGCAACCGGGAATCTGGCGAATACATCTCCAAGCGGCAGAAGGTTCCCCTGGTCGGCAGCCCGGGAGCGCACCTTTTCGCCGGTCAGAACGTTGACCCATTCGGAAGGCGCATTTTTGAGGAGCAGAAGCGCACTGTCCGCCCAAACGTTTTCGCCGGTGGGGTAACGGCCCGGCGGAACCAGCCTGGTGACCAACCTCGGCACAGCAGTCACCGCCCAAGCGCGCTTCGAGCGGCGCGCAAACGCAAACACGTTGTCTCGCTTGGGACCCATGGCCTCGAGCGGTTGATAGGAGCCATCGAGGTATAAGTCGCGGTGATCACGGCGGAAGGTAAGGGCCTTGGAAGTTACGAAGAGCTTGATTCGGCCGTCCTGCCAGCGATCGAGCAAGTTGTGGATGAGGTGCAAACGATTTTGCTCCTCTTGCTGCGAGAGTTCGGCAAGGAGGCTGGCGCGCCTCCGGAAATCGACCGGACCACGGTTATCGGGATCAACCAGCCTGAGGTCCCAAAGCTCCGAGCCCTGGTAAAAGTCCGGGACACCCGGCGCGGTGATCTTCAGCAAGAGCTGGGCAAGAGAATTAAGCGCCCCGTAAAAAGCGACTTCCCCGCAAACTTGCAGGAAGTCTCTCAAGAAGGTGTTGTCCTCGGATTCCCGGGTGATGGCTCTAACAAAGTGAAGAAGCGCCCGCTCATGGCGGACGTTGGGACGCGTCCACTTTGTGTTGACCATGGCTTCTCGCGTCGCTTTCACAATGTATTGCTGAAGGCGCTTTCTAAAGGCGGCCCGGTCGCGGTCACGGAAGGGCCAGGCGCCTAGCATAGTCTGGTACAGGAGGACTTCTTCATTGGGATCCGGAACGGCACGATTGTTGACAAGCTTCTTTTGGGATTTGTTCCAGCCCGCCCACTGCTGGAGCTTCTCTTCCCAAAGAGAGGGAAGCTCAGAGAGTACGTTGATCCGCGCGCGTACGTCCTCGGCCCGCTTGGTGTCATGGGTGGTGGTGGCATTGAGGGTATGAGGGTTGTGCTTCTGCCGCGTGCTGAGAAACTCATGGAACGCGGCGACCGAGACGCCTATCGAGCTTGGATCGCCACCGACCTCATTGAGTGAAATCAGGCGGTTGTACACGTAAAGGGCAGAATCCTCGACTCCCTTGGCGGTGATCGGACCCGTGAACTGCTGCCAGCGCATGACAAAAGCCAGCCGGGCTTCCCGTTGTTCGGGTACGACGTGCGGCCTCTCCCGCAGCAAGAGGACATCGCCTATGAAATCAAAGCACTCAGGCCCCAGGCGAGGATTGCGGCGTCGAGCGGCTTCCAGGGCTTTCCTGATGTAGGGCCGGCGCTCCTCATTGCCGATCGAGAAACCGCGGACATAAGTCCGGTAGACCGGCAGGCACGCCGTGGTCTCGACAAGGGCGTGGGCCAGCTCGGACCGCGGCAGGTCACGCGCGTAGCGGTCGCGTTCGGCGAGGAGCGCAAAGTAGTGACCCAGGGAACGCATTTCCACGCGCAGGAGATTCGCCATCACCTCTTTCTTCTTCTGATACACCAGGTCCTCATAACAGATTCGCGCGCCTGTGAACGATTCGTAAATGTGATCCAATCTCCTGCAGCCCTCCGGGTCGAGGAACAGACCATTAAAGGCGTTGAGCGACGCATATCCGGTTGCTCCGCAGATCGGCCACTCGCGAGGGAAGGCTTCGCCATCAGCAAGAATCTTCTCTACCAGTACAAAGAAAGGAGGGTGAGCATCGCTCAAGGACCCGCCTGAGACACGCTCCTGGAGCCGGCGCAGGTAACCCAGAGGGTCGCGAAGGCCGTCGACGTGGTCAATCCGCAAGCCCGTCACCAGGCCCTTCTCGATCAACCTCAGGACTACTGCATGCGTGGCCTCGAAGACCAAGGGGTCTTCGACGCGGACGCCCACGAGATCAGTGATAGTAAAGAACCGGCGGTAATTGATCTCGTCGTTGGCCGATAACCAGTAAGAAAGCAGGTACGCCTGCTCAGCCAGCAAACGGTCTAAGAGAACAAAGCTGGCGGGATCTCTCTTGCGGCCGTTAAATACCCTCACGTTCTCATCCAGGAACTCCCGCACTTCAGGCGAGTTTTGATACACATTCCAGAGCCGTTCCTTAATGGCTTCCCTTTGCAAGCGCCGCTCGCCCGCCATTTCAGTGGAAAGCGTGGTGCGCTCGGGAAGATTGTTGGTGGCCGCGAGAATGCCTCCCAACTCACGGAAAGCGGGGTAGTCAGCGCCCACTTTGTGGCCCAATTCATCAAGCCGGTGCTGCAGCACGAGGAGATAAGACTTGGGCGCGACCGGCAGCTTAGTATCGAAGTAATAGATGAAGAAACCAGCCTGTTCGAAAACCAGTTTGAGCTCCTGGTTCTCGAGTGCGGCTGCGTAGGGGCGGCCGAGAATCGGCAGCAGGACCTTGTTCCGCGTCATCGTGCGTGGGGGATGCCAATCAATATCAAAGAAAGAAGCGTAGGCCGAGCCTGGGCCGTCTTCGAGTACATCCATCCACCAGGGATTCTCGCTGCCGGCCAACATGTGGTTGGGAACAATGTCCAGAAGAAGACCCATATGGCGCCCGTGGAGCTCCGTCGCCAGCGCTTCGAGTTCCTGCTCGCTGCCGATTTCGGTATTGAGGCGGGTGGGATTCGTGACGTCGTAGCCGTGGCCACTTCCGCGCCGTGCCTGAAGGAGGGGCGAGGCATAGAGGTCCGTTACACCCAGTTGGTCAAGATAGACCGCCAGGGCGCGCGCGTGTTCGAAGCGGAACTGCCCGCTGAATTGCAGGCGGTAGGTGGCGGAAGGAATGCGCAGTTTGGACATAGTCGCGAAATTCGAAAATCGAAATTAGAAATTGGGCGGTCTTCGAACTTCGATTATCGGGTTTCCCGTTTCGAGTCAGGCGATGTGTAGAGAAAGCTTCTTCGCCAAGGCGCAAAAGTGATCCACCCAGGCTTTCGAGTTCTCATCTCCTGCTTGGGCTTTTTCCAGAGAGTCGCGATATGCCGTCGGGCTTGGTTGGGAGCGAGTACGGTGAATTTGATTCCCAATGAGGCCAGGACTTCCAAAATGGCAAGATCCACCGCAGCTTCCGGCAGCCACATCCCTTCGGGGGGGCGTCCAAACCTGTGCTCGAAGTCGCGAATTCCCCAAAAGGCCTGAGTGTATCTATCTCGTTCGTTCGCCAGAGGCATGATCATGTGGTTGTAGGGCTGGGCGAGCGCGGAGCCATGCCCGGAGAAAGCCTTGCTGCTCTCGGCATCGGCATCGAGGATGGCCTTATACACGGCCGGATCATTGGCCTCAATCCAGGAGAGCAAAGTGAGGCCGAAGTTGAAGCTGATCTTGGCGTAGTTGTTTACGATCTTGACGATGCCCTTTTCCTTGTCCAGAATCCGCGCGGCTGCGTTCGGCGCGTAACATTCGGCATTAATCCGCTCATTCCAGTCGTGGTAGGGACGCGCCGATTCCTGAAGTTCGATGGCTTCGAGCCAAGGATTCTCGCGGGGCGGCTGATAGAAGTGTCCGTGAATGCAGATGTATCCCATGAGCTTCGGTTAGATCAGTTCACGCTGGAAGACAGAAAACGATTCCGGGCAGAGGCTCAATTGAACTGTTCCGCTGGAATTGGACCTCGGCGGAACAGAACTGCCGGGTCCCCGCCAACGTTGATCGGCGGAGTCCAAGACTTTGCGCCACTCTCCCTCAGGAACAGGCAGCAGGACGGAGTTCGGTTCTTTGCTGAAGTTCGCCATGACGACTGCTTCGCCAGCATCGCTCCAACGGCGGATCAGCAGCACCTTTTCCTGTTCCAGGCCGCAGGTCTCGAGACGCTGTTTGTCCGGCCGTGCGAGGCCCGGGAGCGTCCTCCGCAAGTTGATCAGCTCCTGATAAAACCCACACATGATTTGATGCCATCCCGTGTGCCGCCGACTGTGATCCAGCTTGCTTTGAAGGAAGGTGGCCTCGTCCTGCGGGTCGGGAGGCGAGCCTTGCCAGCGAAAGGAGGCGAACTCCGCTTGGCGGCCGCGACGTACGGCGTCCACCAATGCTGCATCCAAGTGGCTGGTGAAATACTGAAAGGGGGCGCGCTCTCCCCATTCCTCACCCATGAAGAGCAGGGGAATGAACGGCGAGAGAATCACCATTCCCGCCACCAGTTTCAACGCTTCGAAGCTCACTACTGTGCTCAGGCGGTCGCCGAACAGGCGGTTGCCTACCTGATCGTGGTTTTGGGAAAAGACCACGAACTGCCGCGCCGGGACATGGCAAGAGGAATTGCCATGACGCCGTCGGCGATAGGCGGAATACTGGCCGGAATAGACGAAGCCTTCCTTGAACGCCTTTTCGAGATGCTCGAGCTCTCCAAAATCCTGGTAATAGCCGGTTTGCTCGCCGGTAAGCAAAGTATGCAGGGCATGGTGAAAGTCATCGCTCCATTGGGCGTCCAACCCGCATCCGCCCGATTCCGCAGGTTGGATGTAGCGGACGTCGTTGAAGTCGCTCTCCGCGATCAGGTAAATCTCCCGCTCTGCTTGTCGAGCAAACTCGTGCACAGACCGCGCCAGCAACTGTAGAAAAGGTTGCGCGCTGCGGTCGACGATCCCGTGGATCGCATCCAGGCGGAGAGCGTCGATGTGAAAATCCCTAAGCCAGTAGAGAGCGTTCTCGGTGAAGTACCGGATCACCTCGTCGCTGTCCGGGCCGTCGAAATTGAGCGCTTGACCCCAGAGTGATTGATATTGGCTGGTGAAATAAGGGCCAAAGTCACCGAGGTAATTTCCCTCCGGGCCCAAATGGTTGTAGACCACATCAAGCACAACCGCCAATTTGTGCTCATGACAAGCGTTAACCAGCTTGGTAAGACCCTCGGGGCCACCGTAACTATTCTGCACCGCGAAAGGATAGACGCCGTCGTAGCCCCAATTACGGTTTCCTGGAAACTGCGCTACAGGCATCAACTCAAGGGCCGTTATCCCGATTTTTCTTATGTCCTCCAAATGAGAAAGGACGGCATCGAACGACCCCTCGGGCGTGAACGTACCAACGTGGATTTCATAAATGATGTAATCATCAAGGGAGAGTCCTCGCCAGTTCGAATCGCTCCAGCGAAATGCCCGCGGGTCCACAACTTGGGAAGGTCCGTGAACACCGGCCGGTTGAAAGGAAGAGGCTGGGTCGGGTCGGTCCTTCTCTCTGTCGAGGCAATAAACGTAGCGTGTTCCGGGCTCCACCCCTGTCACGAGACCCGCGTGATAACCGCGGAACCGCTTCTCCAGTGGAAGCAATCGATCACCGCCGCGATTCGAGACTTGCACCGTCGTCGCTGCTGAGAAGGAGTCCCGCGGGTCGAGAATTCGCACCTCGACGTTCTTTGCATGAGGAGCCCACACCAGGAACTGGCATTGGCTCCCTTCGAGCAGGGTCGCGCCCAAGGTCAGACTCATACTTCCTTTTTGTGGTGGTACCCGTTGAGATTGTAGCAGTTTACCTCGCTCATGAGCGTGTGTAGCCGCTCCTACTGTAAGTTGGAGAGGGCGGATGCTTCATTGGCATAGAGCTCCAGGACACTGTCGAGGTGGAACTTCCTGAAAGCTCGAATGAGTCTCTCCGTAGCGGCGAAGAACTTGATCCGGCCTCCTGCCTGTCGGACCAGGTTATAAGCGCCGGCAAGGGCGCCAAGCGTGTAGCTATCCGCGCCGGGCACCTGCGCGAGGTTGATGGCGAAGTTCCCGGCGCCCTCCTCCAGCAATTCCCGGATCGCGTCATAAAGAGCGTGAACGGACTGTTCTTCGGCGAGAGGGCCCCTGAGGTCGATGACTGCCACGTTCCGCACCATGCGGCAGGCGGGGCCGGAGTCCATTCCCTGCATCGGGAAAAGCTGGTATGCGTTCGCGTTCGGCGTATCCTCTACATGAGTCCGCATACACTCTCCTTTCCCTTCTCCGGTTGACCCGCACGATGTCCACGTGTCTTCACTTTCTTCGCAATCGCGTTGGCAGAAAGATCCCTTCTCCGGGGTTGGAGCAGTGCGCGCATGTTCCAGCGTGCCCTGGAGAGCTGAGATTTGGAGTTTCCGATGGAACAGTCCTGAAGATTGGCAATATCAGCATGGCGATAACCTTCCAGGTCATGAAGAACGAGTACGGCTCGCCGGCCTTCGGGAAGCTGCCTGATGGCGCGCTGGATCAGCATGCGATCAATCAGGCCCACCAGGGTTCGGTCTTCCGCTCCATACTCCCGCCGAACGGGTTCTTCCTGTGACACATCTGCGGGTTCGAAGGGTACGAATTGAAGGCGTTTCCTGCGATGATGCATCAGTACGACGTTAACCGCAACCCGATGGAGCCAGGTGGCAAACGCCGACTCATTACGGAAGGTCGAGATTTTGCGAAAGATCTGAAGGAAGGTCTCCTGGGTTAGGTCCTCTGCCTCGGTCGAGTCACCTGTCATGCGGACGCAAAGCAAATAAACACGGCGCTCGAAGGCGTGATAAAGGGCTTCGAAAGCCTGTTCATCACCGTCTTTGGCTCGAGCGATCAGCCGAGTCTCGACCTGGGGGTGGGAAACTAAATCGGTGCCCATTGTGCGCCTCGTTTCTGTTACCGTCCCCGTCGTTCGAACACTCGAAATTGCTTACAGTAAACGCTCCCGCAACGTTATTGCCAAAGGATGAAAGAGGTGCACCCCAGACTCTCATTCGCTTTCTCCTGAACGACATGCAGTCACGAAGGGATTTCACAGAGGATAGGATGGACGGTAAAAATTACCCGGTGCACGGGAGAGGATGTTCCGATGACAATCATTCGGCACGAATCTCGCCTTTATTCGACGGGCACGCGTTGAGGGTCTTCGCTTCGCGTTTGCGGGTTCCTCATCAAGCCCCGTTCTGTCCCCGTTTCCGGTATGCGGTGCAACTCGGCACGAGTTTTGGGTAGGCATTGCGGATGCTCTCGCCGCAGGAACTCGATCAGCTTTTCCCGTACATAGCAAGGTAAGTCCCACGCTGTCCCCGAGCAACAACGCCGCCATCGCCGCAGCGCTCAGGGCCAACCCGGCGAAACGCCATATAGTAACGTCTCAGGGGGAACATTCTTCGGTGCTGAACTACTGCATGGCGCTGGAAAAGCGAAGCCAAGATTCACCACAGAGGTCACAGGGAACAGCTCCCCAGTCTGCCTCCGTGTTCTCCGTGCCCTCTTTGGTGGATGGCTACCGCGTCACCTACCTGCCGGTTGACCGCGAAGCCGCCATCACCGGCCAGACCGCGAGCAGATCAGTTCGGCAGTCACTGCGGTGAAACATGCAACGGAAGCTTTGAGCGGAGTAGCTTTGCGGTCCTGAAAATCCTGTCCCCTCCGATAATGGTTAATTCTCACGCCGCGGTTTCGACGGTAAGCCGAAGCCCGACGGCTTTGGTGACCGCGAACAACGTGGACAGGCGGGGATTGCCACGTTCCGAGAGGGCGCGGTAAAGGCTCTCCCGCTCGATGCCGGCGGCTTTAGCAACTTTGGCGACGCCCTGCGCCTGGGCAAGATGGCGCAAGGCGATGAGCAGCACGCGCGGTTCGTGTTCGTCTTCCAGTGCCGCTTTGAGGTATTCGGCAGCAAATTCCGGGTCCTTGCGAAGCCGCCGGACCATCGCCTCATCATGGGAAACGCTGGCCTTTCGTTTCATAAGGGTTCGGTCCTTTCTTTGTAATCGTTCAAGTACTCTACCGCCCGCCCGATATCCGCCGATTGTTTTCTTTTGTCACCGCCGCAGAGAAGCAAAACGCAAAATCTCCCAACCATCGCGCAATAGACTCTGTAGCCGGGTCCCCAGTCGATCCGCAACTCCGAGACGCCTTGGCTCAGGGTCTTGCTATCACCGAAATTGCCGGCCGCCAGCCGGTTAATACGGCTGGCAATTTTCGCCTGAGCGCGTCGATCCGCCAGGGCCGAAAGCCACTCATCGAATATGTCTTTGCCCGCCCGGCTGACGTAGTGGCGAATCTCGATCACACATTTCATTGTAACTTATAAATCACAACGAGGCAAGAGGCTCTGCGCCGAAAGCCCACCGGCGATCAAGCAAGTCCCCCATGAAAGGCCGCACAGCAGCGCAAAATACGCGCACCTGTGCGCTACCCCCTCGCTTCTCTGACCGGGCACTCGGCACCGTCGAGGAGTACAACGAGAAGGTGCAGTACATTCACCTGAGTCCGGTGAGGGCGGGGCTGGGGCGCCGCCCGGAAGACTGGCCGTGGTCGAACGCCCACGACTATCAAGGCAGCCTGAATTGTGCACCGACGACCCCCAGTGCCCTTTTCATCGACCGCCTTCTGCTGCCGGCGATGCACCCGCCCGGATTTGGAAGAGCCGCAGAGGAAGCCAAACTACGGCTACCTCTGCGTTACCCGCTTGAGTCCTAAAGACAGAAGTTT
>Ga0181521_10008565_pt1 | contig 10458 bp, 4 predicted proteins | sample PEATcosm2014_Bin_32_FD_119764 | JGI IMG/M metagenome (GOLD analysis project Ga0181521, IMG submission 119764) | Peatland microbial communities from MTU Mesocosm Facility, Houghton, MI, USA - PEATcosm2014_Bin02_60_metaG | ecosystem: Environmental > Terrestrial > Soil > Wetlands > Peat | place... | reverse complement strand
GGCCGTCGCCGCCAGGGGAGAACCGGTATAGGTCTGCGAGAGGCTGCCCAGCGAGACCGTCGCCGTGGCCTTGCCGATCACCATCGTTCCCGTGTTTGTGCCCTGGTAGTTGCTGTCGCTGATGGTTCCCACAACCGTGTAGCTTCCCGCTGCTGTCGGCGCGGTTGAGCTGCCGTTATAGGTCAAGTTGACCGTCAAGCCACTGGGCGTAGTACTGGCCGTCGCCGCCAGAGGAGAGCCGGTATAGGTCTGCGAGAGGTTGCCCAGCGTGACCGTCGCTGTCGCCTTGTTCACCACCTGTGTGACCGTCGCCGTAGCCGTCGTGTAGTCGGTGCTGTCAGACGGCGTAAGGGTCACCGAGAGGGTCTGCGAGCCCGCCGTCAGAACGCTTCCGGCGGCTGGTGTGTAGGCATACGTTCCAGCGACCGTCGAGCTGGCGTCGAGCTGGGTTGCGCTCAGCGCCGTTCCGTATGTGATGGCCGCCGGGGTTGCCCAGGTGATGGCAGGCGTGGCCTGGTTTACCACCAACTGCACGGTATCCGTAGACACCGTGTAGTCGGTGCTGTCGTTAGGCGTAAAGGTGACCGAGAGGGTCTGCGAACCCACCGACAGCACGGTCCCCGCTGTCGGCGTGTAGACGTAGGTTCCAGCCACCGTTGTGTAGGCGTCAAGCTGGGTTACGCTCAGCGCCGCCCCGTATGTGATCGCCGCCGGTGTCGCCCAGGTGATCACCGGTGCGCCCCGGTTCACCAGCTGTGTGACGTATACCGTTGCCGTCGTGTAGTCGGTAGTGTCGTTAGGCGTAAAGGTTACCGATAGAGTCTGCGGTCCGACGCCGAGCACCGTTCCGGATGCCGGGCTGTAGACGAACGTCCCATTGACCGTCGAGCTGGCGTCGAGCTGCGTCGCGCTCAGCGGTGTCCCATACGGAATCGGCGCTGGCACCGCCCATGTGATCGCCGGTGTGGCCTTGCTGATCACAAGCGTTCCGCTGTTTGTGCCCTGGTAGTCAATGTCGCTGATCGTTCCCACAACGGTATAGTTGCCAACCACCGTCGGTGCGGTGGAACTGCCGTTGTAGGTGAAGTTCACCGTCAAGCCGCTGGGCGTGGTGCTGGCCGTCGCTGCCAGCGGAGACCCGGTGTAGATCTGCGACAGGTTGCCCAGCGTGACCGTCGCCGTGACCATGCCTACGGTCAGTGTATGAGTGCTGTCACTGCTGACGGCAAAGCCCCCTCCTGTGTTGTATGCGGCCTGAATGGTATACGAGCCTGCAGTTGTTCCGCCCGGCAGGGTATAGTTCACACTGGCCGCGCCACTGCTCACCGTGCTGCTAGTCACCGGCGTTCCGATGGTGGTGCTGCCCTGCATCACCGTGAAGGTCACGGTGCCGGCATTCACCATCCCTATGCTGCTGGTAACCGTTGCTGACAGGGGCACGCTCTGTGCGCTTGCGCTATAGGCCGCCGACGCATCGGACGCAACGGTCGTGGTGGGCTTCAGAGTCACGTCGAACGGGTCGCTGATGGAGGAGATCGCCGTCGGCGAATTCAGCACCAGAGTGGCCGTCAGCGTGTCGCCGGTCCCCGGCGCGTCGACGTTAAGCGGCGAGTAAGTAGCCACGCCGCCGAACGTAACGGCCGATCCTCCGCTCAGGTCGAGAGTCGTAATATCGTTGCCGCTGCTGTCCTTCAGGATCAGCGGAATCGTCACAGTCGAAACAAATGGGCTGCCGCTCTCCTGTAACTCGACGGTGGGAGCCGGCGAGATGGGTGCAAGGATCAAGGTCGTTGAGGGCTGCTGCACGAAGCTCAACGAATAGTCGGTCTGCACCGCTCCAGCATCCTGGCAGGATGTGCCGCTATAGCTCACCGGCCAAGGCATTCCACGCTGGTCGGTTCCCGTGCCCGAGGGAACAATCGCGCAGATAGCCACGCTGCCCGGCAATGGAATCATGGTAGCTGTCGGGCCGCCGTAGTTGTCCAGAGCAGCCAGGTCGGCGGGCTCACCCACCAGGTTGCCGCCAGTGCCATTCGATGGGCATGTGCTTCCTGCGACAGTGCAATCCCCGTTTCCATTGCCAGTCGCGATGGTGTTGCTCATGGGGAAGCTGGAACTGGACACTGCGATGCCGCCCGTGCTGTAGGTGGAGTTGTTTCCGGAAACTGTGCTTCCACTCACCGCAAGCGACCCACCCTGGGTGTCGTCGATGGCGCCGCCGCCGTTTGTCCCGGTGTTGTTGTAGAAGGTGCTGCCGCTCACCGTCACGCTTCCACTTGGCTCGACACAGATGCCGCCGCCAGTGGTCGCGGAGTTGCCATTGAAGGTGCTGCCGTTCACCGTCAGAGTGCCGCTGCTGTCGATGGCGCCGCCGTTGATCGCGGAGTTGCCATTGAAGGTGCTTTGGTTCACCGTCAGCGTGCCGCTATTAGTGATGCCGCCGCCGTTGCCGCCAGTCGATCCATTCTCAATGGTCAGGTTGTTGAGAATCGCCACCGTGCTGCTGTTTAGCGTGAAGACCGTGCTAGCGGAGGCCCCGTTCACCGCGACCAGGTTGGTCAGCGTCGCGCCGCTGCCCGAGGTTGCGCCAGTGAGTATCGTGTTGGTGGGAATCAAGAGCGCCCCATCGGCGCCCAAAGTGATGGTGTTGGCCGCTGCCGGGTTGCCGGCGGAAAACACCGTCGAGTCGAAAGTGATGTTGCCGCCGATGGCCGCGGACGCAAGCAAGGCATCGCGCAGCGTGCATGGGCCGCTGCCTGTGCCAGAGGGATTTGGCGGACAGTTCGAGGCTACTGGCGTCGAGCTGTCGTCCTGGTTCGTATTCACCACAAATGTTGGTACCGGCTCGAAGTCCGCTATCACCGTCTCCGCCGCATTCATGGTCACGTAAGTGCTGGAACTGCTGGTGTTGTTGATGTCTGCATTCGCCAGCCAGCCCGCGAAGGTATAACCCGGGTTGGCCGTCGCGGAGATGGCCACCTGCAGGGTGGGGGCATAGGTCCCGCCCGAGGCCGGAGTCACTGTGCCTCCCAGCGGGTGGTTGGCGGCCGTCGTCAGCACATATCCCGTGGCGTACACCGTCAACGGCGCTGTACCCGTTGCCGTGGGGTAGATTCCCGTGCAAGTGACGCCCAGCGTGTAAGGCCCCACGTCAAGTACGGTTGAGTTGTATACAGCGAAGGCGCTTCCGCCGCTGGGCGTTGCGGTGTAGGCGCATGTGCTGGGTACAGGCGTGCCGTTGTAGGTGGTTGTCGCGTTCAGCAGGCCATTCAACGATGTGCCGTAGATGATCGCGTAAGTTGGCGACCACACCAGCCCGGTGGGCAACAACCCCAGCAACGTGATCGGGGTCGACTGGCTGGATGTGTAGTTCGTGTCCCCCGTATAGCTGGCCAGAACAGTATGCGATGCCGTGGTGGAGAACGACACAGGTGTGGTGACGCTTTCGGTCCATAGCGCGTGCAGCACCGAGACGGTGCCGTCGGTGAAGTTGGCCACGGCCAGGTCGGGATTCCCATCGCCATTGAAGTCGCCCACCGCAAGCGAAGAGGGATTGACTCCAACTGCGATTGGGGAAGTCGCAGCGGGAGTGAAGTTACCTTGTCCATCGCCCAGCAGGACCGACACGGTGTTGCTGGAGAAGTTGGCCACGGCCAGGTCGAGATTCCCATCGCCGCTGAAGTCTCCCGCTGCAACGAAAGACGGATTGAGTCCAACTGAAATTGGGGACGTCGCAGCGGGGGTGAAGTGTCCCGCTCCATCACCCAGCAGGACCGACACCGTGCCGGCGGAAGAACAATTTGGGTCGTTCCCGCACCAGTTGGCCACGGCCAGGTCGAGGACCCCATCGCCGTTGAAGTCGCCCACCGCAACCGAGAACGGACTATATCCAACCGGGAGTGTCGCAGCGGGGGTGAAGCTCCCCGTTCCATCGCCCAGAAGGATGGACACTGTACCGGGAGAAGACTCAGTTGGGTCGGTCCCGAACCGGTTCGCCACGGCCAGGTCGAGCTTCCCATTGCCCAGAAAGTCGCCCACCACAACAGAAAGCGGGCTGACGCCAACTGCCACCGTGGGCGTCGCAGCGGGGGAGAAGTTTCCCGCTCCATCGTTCAGCAGGATCGACACGTTATTGTTGGCGGAGTTGGCCACGGCCATGTCGAGAACCCCATTGCCCAGAAAGTCGGCCAGCGCAACCGAGTACGGATTGGAGTACCGGCCGCTTCCGACTGAAACCGTGGGCGTCGATGCGGGCGTGAAGTTCCCGTGTCCATCGCCCAGCAGGATCGACACCGTACCGTCGCCGAAGTTGGCCACAACCAGGTCGAGGTTCCCATCGCCGTTGAGGTCGCCCACCGCAATGGAAAACGGACCGGAGGACACCCCGCTTCCAACCGACACCGGCGAGCCTGGGAACGGTGTGAAGTTCCCCGCTCCGTCACCCTTCAGGAGCGTCACCGTGCCTGTATAGCTGTCGGCCAGGGCCAGGTCGAGGTTCCCATCGCCGTTGAAGTCGCCCACCGCAACGGACATCTCTCCGCCGCCAGCCGGGGCCGTTGAGAAGGTTGCGAACCCGTAGCCCATGCTCGCTGGGTTCAGAGTCTGCGTGCCCAGCGACGCATTACCGTTGGAGGTGTCCAGAAACGACACGCTGCCGGTCGGCAGCACCGGAGTAAGCGCAGCGACCGTCCCAGTCAGCGTATAGAGGCCCGCAACTCCCGCCGAGCTGATCGCTGTCGTCGTCGGAAACAGGGTGCCTGCCGTCAGCGTCACCGTGACCGGCTGATACGGGATGCTTACGCTGGGAGCCAAAACGCCCGATCCCGTATAAATTGCGCAGATCTCATGCAAGCCGACGCTCAGGGTGGAAAGAGACAACGAAGCGGAGCCGCTGCCATTCAGCGTGGACTTCCCCAGAAGGGTCCCGCCCAGCCACGCCAGATTGTCGCGGAACTCCACGCTTCCGGTGGTCACTGGAGTGCTTCCCGAGAGCACCGTAGCCGTCAACGTCTCGTACGACCCAACGGTGATCGCGGCATTCGATGCGCTCAGGCTGGTGGTGGTCGGCGTCTGCGCCCCCACCGAGCGGCACAATGAGATTCCAACCAGAAGCACCAATGCCGAATGTTGCATCAGCGCCAAAATCGAGGAAATCAACCGGACGAATTTACGCCAGATGGAGGCGGTATCCACACCGTGATGCTGGGTCGTCGAATCCATGTCAGGGACGCTTTCTTGCGTGCGAACTCGCATGTCTCGCTGCTAATTCGGTGTGATTATGTTCGACACCCATCCAACTAGCAGGAGACATTTGTCCAGTTCTGGCGACTGTAGCCAAGCGAAGGCCTCTTCCTCTTCAAGAGGTTCGGAGTTGGCCAATCTGCCCGGCCAGGACGTGCTCCCTCCTGAAGTCCATCCTCCGATAGTCCCATGCCCCGAATGAGACCTCCATCCCCATTAAGTGGTGGTTCTTCACGACGTTTCGCCGCCGCCGCTCACGCTCCGGTTTGCACCGGGGCCTGAATCAGGGTTTTAGCGTTCCACCGCGGCGCGACCCGCTCTGGACAATAAACGCAGAAAAAACCAGCACTTACGCTGGCTCTTGCATACTGTTGATTGTTGGATGGTGTGTTGGTGGACCTGACCGGGATCGAACCGGTGACCTCTTCCATGCCATGGAAGCGCGCTCCCAGCTGCGCCACAGGCCCACTCTCGGGGAGGACGTTTCTATTCTCATGGTTGCGGCCCGCTGAGTCAAACCCTCCGTGGAGTCTCCCGGTTGCGATGCCTGCAAACGCAGCCCAGGCCTCGGCCACACAGCGATTGTCCGTCGCGCAGGTTCGTCCACGCGCATCGATTTGCTGCCGATCGGGAACTAATTCCCCACCCCCCGGTGTCTAAGTGAATAGAGTGAGCGAGCACTCAGCCGCCGGCGGCGGTCTTCTCTCACTTCCTGGATATTGCTTCACAGCCATCGCCGAGAGTACCAATGCGGTCCGGCGCTGGTTGCGCGGGTTTACATCCGTTTCACCGAAGTCGTAAGGTAGAGGCACCCGATGTTGCAGGCGGGCATAACAGTGGACGATCTGGCGATCTCGATTGCCCTTCCAAGCGAAGAAGCGGCCCTTGTGGCCGAGCTGCAGAGCGGCTCCGAGCAGGCCTTTGCCCAGTTGATCGACCGCTACCATCAGCCTCTCTACTCACTGATTGCGCGCAGCCTGCAGGACCCGTCCGACGCCGCCGACATCACCCAGGAGGTCTTCCTGAAGGTCTTCCGCAGCATCGGCGGCTTCCACGGCGAGTCCACCCTGAGGACCTGGCTCTACCGCATCGCGCTGCGCGAGGCCTCCAACCAGCGCCGCTGGTGGTCGCGGCACAAGCACCGGGAGATCGCGCTCGACGCGCCCAGTTGTTCGCGCTGCGCCTGCGAATCCTCCGCCGACACGCACTCGCTCGCCTCCACGCTGGCCGACAGCGGCCCGTCGCCCTTCGACCTGTCCGCGCAGGAGGAGATCCGCGAGCGCGTCGAAGCCGCACTGCGCCAGGTGCCGGAGCCCTTCCGCGCCGTCTTGGTGCTGCGCGAGATCGAAGGCTTCGCCTACGAAGAGATCGCCGACATCCTGCAGGTCAACCTGGGAACGGTCAAGTCGCGGCTGATGCGCGGCCGCGCCGCCCTGCGCGCCGTGCTGGCCCCGGCAAACACTCCCCATAGCACTTCCCTTCTCCGTTCCCGCCTGGACTCCCGACTGGAGGTGTCGCGATGAAATCTCATCCATGCAGAGCGATTCGAGCTTCCTTCTCCGACTATCTCGACGGCACCATCAGCGGCGTCCGGATGCAGCAGATTGCGCGCCACATCGAGGGCTTTGACGACGACTGCGGCGTGCGTACCACCGGATGCGAAGACTGCGCGCGTGAGCTTGCCGCCTGGCGCGCCACCCAGGAGGCTCTCTGCGCGATGGGCCCGGCCAAGGCCCCCGCCGACCTCGGCCTGCGCCTGCGCGTGGCCCTCTCGCACGAACAGGCGCGCCACCGCTCCCGCCTGCTGGACCGCCTCTCGCTGACGTGGGAGAACGCCGTCCGGCCCATGCTGCTGCAGGTGTCGGTGGGATTCGCCGGCTCGGTCGCGTTGCTGAGCATCGTGTTTCTGCTCAGCGCGGTGGCAGCGCCGCAGGCGGTGCAGGCCAACGACGAGCCGCTGGGCGCGCTCACCGCGCCCCACTACCTCTACTCCACCACCTCGCCCGGGGCCATCGTCACCGGCCACGACAGCACCATCATCGTGGAGGCCTCGGTGGACAGCCGCGGCCGCGTCTACGACTACACCATCGTCAGCGGCCCGCAGGACGACGCCATCCGCACCCAAGTCGTCAATCAGCTTCTGGGCAGCGTCTTCCAGCCCGCCAGCGCCTTCGGCGTCCCGGTGCGCGGGCGCGTCGTGGTCACCTTTGCCGGCATCTCCGTCCACGGCTAGACGCGCAGGGCGCTTCTAGAACGCATTATTCGGTGGGAGACACCTAAAAAGTCTTAAAGTCTTCAAAACAAGCATGTTAAGTCGCGACTTGGGTCTTAGCCTACTCATGACTTCCGAGTCAACGCCTTGATTCCAAGTGGTTTATTTTGTAAAGTCTCTGGAATCAGTGCGTTGCTTGCTGGCCCGAGTTGCACCTGTTTTACCCCCTACTTTAATTGTACGGGATGGAGCATAACTACTATGCCAAGTATTTTTCTGAGGTAAGTGATTGGTGCGGAGTTGGTTATTGGGATTTTTTGTTGTCGAGGGCCTTGACACGCGGATTTGCTGGGGTTTTTGAGGGTGGAATCCCACCCATCGCGATGAGACAGACTGTGATAGATGGGGCACCCGACCGACCATGACCATACCGCCAAGCCACTCTGAGGTGTACCATGCCTCTGATACTAATATCTATACGGAGCAGCCACATGGCAAGAGTCGCTAAAGACGAGCCAATCGAAGCAATACCAAGCGAGACAGAAGACAGTGAGGTGTCGCTTCCCGGTTATCACATCCTGAGCTATCCTGCTGATTTCACTCTTGAAGTCCTAGTGGGCAAGTGGGGCAAGGGTGAGATAGTCATTCCTCCTCTTCAACGACTATTCCTATGGAGTCAGATTCGAGCTAGCAAGTTGATTGAGTCTTTCCTTATGGGTCTGCCAGTTCCTCCCGTATTTTTTTATCTTCAACGTGGCACAAATAAGCTCCTAGTAGTAGACGGACATCAAAGACTGCGCTCTATTGTCGATTTTTTCTCTGGAAAATTTGGGGACGAGGTGCCCGGGAAAGAGCGACCAGATTTTATACTCACTGGACTGGATGATAAGAGTCCTTACCATGAGATTTCATATGAACGGCTACGACAAGAGAACGAGTCTTCCTTCAATATGCTCAACAACTCAGTTCTCCGTTCATTTGTAGTGCAACAGATTCAACCGGAAGATGATACGAGTATTTTCCAGATATTTGAGAGATTGAACACTGGTGGAGTGGTTTTGCAGGGCCAAGAGATTAGGAACTGCATATACGATGGAACGTTCAATGAAGTGCTTTGCGGACACACAAACGCAACACGTCTCAATAAGGACTCGAATTGGAGAAAGATATTTGGTTCTCCTTCCGAAGACAAGAGACAACGAGACGTAGAGCTAATTCTTAGGTTTTTTGCTCTTCACTATAGTCACAAGACTTATAAGAAGCCAATGAAGGATTTCCTAAATAAATTCATGAAGACTCATAGAAGAGACAGCCCTAATGAGTTGGCTACGTTTTGCAAACTATTCCGCGATACTGCCGCAGCCGTAATAAAAATCTTAGGAGAAAAGCCATTTCATATTCATGTTGGCTTAAACGCTGCGGTCTATGACTCGGTATTTACCGCTTTTGCCGATAATCTCGATAAACTCTCAGCTAACTATTCCACGCGAAGAGGAAGGAGTGAATTGAAAGTACGGTATGAGAAACTGTTGCGGAATAAGAAGTACATATCACATGTAAGTTCGGCCACAACCGATCAAGACGTTGTATCTAAGCGTCTTAGGTTAGCAAAAAGGATACTGTTCGGATCAGTGAGCCCATGACATTCCGAAATCTTGACTTTGTCATTAAACGATGCGAAGAACATTTGGATTCAGCCAACATGCGAGGCACAGAGATCGAGAACTACTTTGTGCAATATTTACTTGTTCGCATCTGGGCGGAATATGAGGCAAGAATTACCGCTCTCTTGAATCGCAGGTGCTCCCGAATTACTGATTCTCATCTAAAGGCGTTTATACGGGATGCCGCCAAAAAAAGTTTCAGAAAGTTCAGTATTAGAGAAATTGGAGACATTCTGGATAGGTTTGGTAGTGATTACAGCAAGGCATTTAATGACTCCGCGATGAAAAGTACGCCGCAGCAGATGGCTCCCCATATTGCATGGGATAACATTTATACAAACAGAAACGCAGTTGCCCACCAAGCCGGAGCACAAATGAGCCTCGGAGATTTAAAGAAGAACTACGCAGCCAGTCTCGCAGTTTTGGATGCGCTTGTAATCGCGCTGGAACTGCGCCCGGCGGAAATGCGTGCATTTAAGTGATACTGCTCTCGCTTGTGCAGGGTACCCTTAATCTCGATTGTGCGAACTTAGTTTTCGGTGCAACTGCCCCCACGCTTGCTAACGCGGGGTGGCTCTCTTAAACTCGGAGGGAGCGTCGAAACCTTATTGTGTTCAGCGTCCTACCTTGCTAAGGGGCCGATGCAAGAACAAAAGATGGAGTTCATGGGGAAAAAGCTTCGGAATGTTGTGGTTTGGCGTAGATCGTCGGGGTCCTTCGACTCCCCTTCGACTTGCTGCGCTCGCTCAGGGTCGCTCAGGATGACAGCTTTTATCAATGGAACTTTAGAGACAGGACACTAGCTTGAACCGTTCCCTGCCCGTCCGATCCCGCAGTCTTCACATCGCCACGCGACGGCTGATGATGGCCATGCGACGGCTGAGGATGGCCACGCGACGCATGCTGCTCGCCCCGCGACGGCTGTGGATTGCACCGCGACGGCTGCCAATCGCCGCTGCTGCGGTTGCGTTGCTGGTTGGCGGGGTTGTGGTTGCGCCTACGCTTGTCGCGCAGGGGCCCGGCAGCTCCAGTTCCAGTTCATCCAGTTCGTCGTCCAGTACATCCTCCTCCAGCACGCCGGGGTCGCAAGCCGTGGACACGACGCCGGTGCCACGCATTGCGCAGCCGCAGGCGGCCGGCTCGGCCATCACGCTGGAGACCAGCGAGCCGCTGTTCACGCTGGCCGTGGCGCTGAACGCATGCGGCTACGACGCGGGACTGGCCGAATCGAACGCCGTGCGGGGCAGGATTCGCGACGAGCTGAACGGCGAGCTGGCCGGCTCCGCGCCGGCGCGCGACGCACGCGACGCGCTGTGCGCCTACATCCGGCGGCACACGCTG
>Ga0181521_10008564_pt1 | contig 10458 bp, 10 predicted proteins | sample PEATcosm2014_Bin_32_FD_119764 | JGI IMG/M metagenome (GOLD analysis project Ga0181521, IMG submission 119764) | Peatland microbial communities from MTU Mesocosm Facility, Houghton, MI, USA - PEATcosm2014_Bin02_60_metaG | ecosystem: Environmental > Terrestrial > Soil > Wetlands > Peat | place... | reverse complement strand
GGACCGATCTCTGAACGTGTTATCCTCGGGGTATTAAGAGTCAGAAGCGAAGCCGGGAGGCTGCCGATGTTAGATGAAAAGCAGCACGCACACGAATTGATCGATCAGTTGCCAACGCACCAACTCTCCGCCATTGTCGGACTGTTGGAGGCCATCCTTGACCCTGTCTCCCGCAAGTTAGCGGCAGCCCCTTTCGACGACGAACCGGAGACCACCGAAGAACGCCAGGCGGTCGAAGTGTCAAAAGAATGGCTGCGCCAGCACCGCGGGAAAGGCATTCCCCACGAAGATTTACTAAAGGAATTCGATCTCACCACAGAAGACTTCCACGGCCTGGCTCATGGCAAAAAAGATTGAGTGGACTGACGGGGCGCGCGCTGATGTACGTCGCATCGACCGCGAAGCCGCGATGCGCGTGTTGGAAGGCTTGGCTCGATTCCTCTTTACGGAGGAGGGGGATGTGAAGGCGCTGAAGGGCTCTGATCCCAAAGAGTATCGGCTGCGTGTCGGTGACTACCGCATCCGCTTCTACGATCTTGGGGATACTCTTCAGATCCTATCACTTCGTCATCGCCGAGAAGTATATCGTTAGCGCGTTCAGGAAGGATACACACGATGGCTCGAAAGAAAATCCTGATGTTGGTAGGCGATTACGTTGAAGACTATGAGGTCATGGTGCCGTTTCAAGCTTTGCAGATGGTGGGGCACACCGTTCACGCGGTATGCTCGGATAAGAAGTCGGGGACAACGGTGCGGACGGCCATCCATGACTTCGAAGGGGATCAAACTTACAGCGAAAAGCGAGGGCACAATTTCGCGTTGAACGCCAGTTTCGACGAAGTGAAGCCGGAATCCTACGATGCTCTGGTAATACCTGGCGGGCGCGCCCCGGAATACCTGCGCTTGAACCCAAAGGTCATCGAGATGGTCCGGCATTTCAGCGATGCCGGCAAACCCATTGCGGCGATTTGCCATGGCGCCCAGATTCTTGCTGCCGCCGGGGCCCTGAAAGGTCGGACTTGCAGTGCTTATCCCGCCGTGTCGCCAGAGGTGAAGGCGTCAGGCGGCGCCTACGCAGAGTTACATATGGATGAGGCGCACGTGGATGGAAAGCTTGTCTCGGCGCCCGCTTGGCCTGCCCATCCAGCCTGGCTTGCCGCATTCCTGCGAGTATTGGGTACGGTCATCGAACCTTAAGGGCAGTGGCGAGTGACGAGTGACAAGTGGCGAGCCGGAAAATAGTCCTTCTCTTGCTCGTCACTCGTCGCTTGTCACTCGTCACTGCTTCAATACGCTCCCCCTGCGGTCGCCGCCTCATGCAACGTCCCGAACTTCTGCGCCACGGGCTTTAGTGTGGGATAGAACTGCACATACGTGCTATCGACCCCGCCCTGATCGTGATGGCATTGCCAGCACGCGGCCTTGGGATTGGCGTGTGCCGTCTTGGCGGAGGAATCGAAGCTGTAGTAGGCCCACTTGTCAGGGAATCGGGCCACGTCTTTCACCTTAACGCTGATTCCCGCCAAATCGGTTTGAAATTGGGATGTTTTATTGAGGGAACCTTTGTTTGACGATGTCCTCTTTTCCTCAACCAACACGCTTTGGTCCGGCCAATTTCCGGTTGTCAGAAACTGTTTATAAGCGGAAGGATTGACAAAGACGTTCGTAAAAGTCGCTCCCTCGGCGGGCGATGCATTGTTGCTTAGACGGAAGCCGGAGGAGACGAACACCCACTCCCGATAATCCTGCGGGCGCACAAGCTCATCGCCGTTTGTGTATTGAGGCAGATCTGCGGGCGGGGCTGGCTTCGAGACCACCAGCGAAACCGTGCACGCCGATATAAAAACCAAAATCCCTATTAAGACCGTGTTTTTCAATCGAACCTCCTTCAGAGGAGCCAGGAGTCAGGAGTTAGAAAAGCGCCGTCGACGGATGCCGGCTTCCCTCTGGTTTCTAATTTCTGACTTCTGCTTTCCATCTTCTGACTCCTGTCTCCCGCTCTACTGACTGACGGTGCACAGGATACTATGGAATTCGTCCAGAGTCACTTTTTCCGGGCGCAGCGGGAGAGGAACCTGCCCCTGGATTTCTCGTGTACCGTGAAAGTTGATAGACCCCAAACGGTGGGGCTGCCCATTGACGTGAACATAAACCGGTACGCGCATTGTGAACTGATCGGAGACTTCACTTTGTTTCGCAGAAAACTCCAGAACAGTCTTGCCGCCGCCGGCGTCCCGGAGGTTGTAGTGGAAGTCATAATGAGGGATTTCCCGGCCGTACACCCATTCGTTGAAAAACCAGTCCATTGGTTCTTTAATGTGACTCTCAACGATCTTGCGAAAGTCCTCCGTGGATGCATTCCGGGAGGCGTAGGTCGTGACGAAATCTCTCATGGTCTCAATGAATTTCTGATCCGGCTCGCGGAGCGTCGGGTCCTCGAGGAGCACCCGCAGCATCTCGAGTGTGTACGCGCCTTTCTCGTAGACCAGAATTTGATAGAGACTACCTTCCATGTAGGAGGGAAGCTGCGCGGCGAGCCACAACGGGCCAACGTCCACTGGGCGATGTCCGGCCGGATCTTTGCTGAGCAGCCACTTCCGTTTCAGATCCCAGAAGCCTCGCACCTTCGCACCTTCGAGCTTGCGCTGATAGAGTCCGGCTGAGAACTCCGCAAAACCTTCAGACAGCCATTCGTCGTGGTAGGTCTTCCATCCCACCGTATGCCCCCACCATTGATGAGCCATCTCGTGCACGGCGACAATGTTGTAAAACTCTCTGGCTTCCGCTGTATCCTGCAGCCGCAATTGGTGGCGGGTGGTGGAATCCAAGAGTGAGTCGTAAGGGAGGAAGATTAAAGTTGGCCAGCTCTGTCCGTAGCCGCGGATGGGCTGCTCGGTTACAGAGATGCTCTTGAACGGCAAACTGCCGTAATAGTATTCGAAGAGCTTCAGGGCTTGAAAGCTGATGTCCGCTGCATACTGGGCGTTGGACGCGGTGTTGAAACCACCCGTCGTGATGCCTAGGTGCGCCGCCATGTCAGGGCGTAGATCGAGCGCCGACTGGAGTCCCTTCAATTCATCGGGAATCTCCTTCCCGGCGTAAGCAGTAACGGCCAGGTTCGGGTCAGTGTGGCTCTTCTCCACAAAATCGCCGTAATTGAATCCCACGACGCTGTAAGGGACTTCGGTCTCCCAGTCAGATTCCAGGGCGTCGCCTTCCTTCGCCGCCTTGAGCAGCCGCCCCGTGGCCACGAACTTGAATCTCTTGGGAGAGCGGAAGTGCAGTCTAAACATCGTGCGGTCGTCGAAAGCCCCGAAGCTCGGGAACCACGACTCTCGGGAAGTGACGTAGTAAAGCCCCGAGCCTTGTTGAAATATGATGCGGCTATCGTGCGTCGAATCCTCAGCGTAATCGATATTCAACGTGTAGGACTTGTCCGCAGCGGGCGCCTCGGCGAGAATCACCCAGGGATCGTTATCCAGGTTGCGCGCCTCTTGAATGAAGGAGACCTTCCGTCCGTTGCCATCCGCGATGGCGCTGATGCGAAGCACGCCACGCAGCTTTAACGGCAGCAGGCGGGGCGTGCCTCCAGGCACTTCGTACTCCAGGTTCGCTGCAGCCGAGAGGTGGTTGTTGTTGCTTATTTCGGCATCGATCTTTTCGGTCCGGCAATGAGCAAGGAGCTTCCGGTGCTCAGGGTGCGTCGTGGTCCGATACTCGTCTTCCACATGGAAACCCGCCCACCACTCCGAGTAGCTATTCAGGTTGTAGTGGATTAACTGCACTTCTTCGTCGTTGGCCGCTTCAGGGAAAAACAGTGGATCACGGTTCCAACTGATGTCGAAGAGCAAGGAGCCTGCGTGCTCGGCCTTGAAATCGGCCAGGAAGAAACCGCGGCTGGAAGGGTCCGAGAGGTCAGCCAGAATCCGCGCCGCCAGGTTGTACATGTTGGGATTATCGACGCGCTGATTTTCCCACCAATCGTTGAATCTCTCCGCGTACTTGCGCTGGGCAGCGGCGAGAAGTTTTCCTGCTGAGGCGGCGTCCGCTCCGCCTTTCACGTGCACCAACTCCTGAAGTTGGCTCCAGGAGTCGTCCGTGAAGAAAAAAACGGCGTCCTTGAATTCCTCATCCAGTTCCGGAGATTTGGTGAACCGCGCCAACTGGTGCTGCTCGGTTTCAGTCGGCGGCTTGAGTTCAATGCGGCCGCGGCCTTCGAAAACTGCCGCCACCACGTGTCCCGCCACCGGCTGCGCAAAGGTCAAGCGTCCATCAATGAACGTAAACGTCGCCGCGTCGCGCTTCCAGACTGCATTTTCCGCTACTGCGCCTTGGTCGCTCCCTCGCAGCGAGCGCAGTTGTTGATAGATTCGGAGGAGTTCGTCCGGGGAAGCCGTGGCGAGGTCTGCGGCCGGAAGGCTGACCGCAAGCTGGAGGGAGAAGAACAGCAGACAGAGTCGCGGAATCATGACAAACCTTGACGACGCAGTTTCGAAAGTCGGCGCGAAGCGCTACTCAATGCTCCGCCGGACGCCGAGTGTCGAGAAGATTATCCTTCTCGGAACCGCATTACAAGCTGCATCTTGGGAAGCCGTGATCCTGGATGATGTTCTTGCGTGCGGCAGCTTGCTGCCGGACGCGATGTGACACAATAATGTTCTAACGCCGTGTTTTATCGGCATCCCAGGAGGTGGCCGGTGACCTTGGGTGAAGCGATGATTTCCGCATGGCAGCAGGCTTTGGGCGAAGGGCGCGACGAGGTTGAACTGGAAGGCAAGACCTATCGAGTGACCGTCTTGAGGTCGAAAGGACTTCGCGTGGTGGAATTTGAGTTCGGCCTCCACGCGATCGTGGGCATCGAACAGAACCCCAAGACGGCGTCACGCTGGGCGGAGTTGGCCCGTCAAGGTAATCGGATCATGCAGTTCAGGTGCAGCGGGCGCTACGTGGCAAACGTGTGCGAAGGGAAACTGCTGCGCTACCCCGCTTGGAAGGCCTTGGAACTGCCGGAATGATTAGTGCCGAGTTTTGTTGTTAAGCGCAGTTATTCTGAGTGCTGGAAGGGAGGGGCTTTAGCCCCGCCGGTACACAGAGCACGCTTCAAGGGGCCTTTAGGCCCTGAAGCAACGCGGCTTCAGGGGCTAAAGCCCCCAAGGAGTGACCTGTCCTCTGCGGCGGGGCTGAAGCCCCGCCCTTCCGACGCCTAACGAATAAGAGGGGACGCACCCGGGCGGCGAGATCTGAACCATTGATTTCCCGAAACCTAATTCGTCGAGGCCGGAGGGTTCGGCTGGGAAGGCAGAGGTGCGCCGCCCGGGTTTGCAGGGGGCGGCTGTGGCTCGGCGCTGTGATTGACGGTCGAAGGCTGAGCGCTCGTGCCCGGGCCCGCTGTGACAGTCACCGGGCTCTTCAAGGTGAAGCTGAGCTTGGTTTCGGACGGGATTTTCACTTGCTGGCCGTGAGTGCGAGCCTCCACGGCGGCGCCCGTACCCGCCCCCGCTACCGAGCCGATGGCGGCGCCGCGCCCTCGCCCGGCAATGGCGCCGATGAGGGCGCCCAGCACCGCTCCTCCTCCCACCGACTCGGCGGTGCGCGTGTTTCGGGAGGCCCCAGCTTGCTCGTAGTAGTCGGTTTCCAGGGGATAGGTCTTCCCGCCGGCCGTTACGCTAACCAACTCAACCTTGAGTTCAGAGTGCCCGCTCATGCGTCCCGCGCTAGAGGCCTGCACCAATCGAACCCGCGCATCGGAATGGCGGGCAAACACCTCGCGATTGCTGACCAACAAGGGGACGTCGAGGGTTGCCGCGAACTCGTCGCCGGCCTGGTTTCGACTCGAATCGATGCTGTCAATCATGCGGACGGAGAAGAAGGAGCCAGCCGGGATGGTGATCGGCTCGGATGGTTTGACCACAGGAGGAGCCGGAGCAGCCGGGGCCGGTGGGGGAGCAACAGGTGCTGGTGGCGTCGCCTGCGCTGCCATCTCCGGCGGATTGTCGGCGGGGGTTACCGAAGCTTGCTCGGCAGGCGCTTCGTTGCTGCTTGAGCTGCGAGCCTGACGCTGAGTCCGGAAGGATCGCCAGCGCCCTGTTTGAGTCGCGGTTTTGGCCGGCGGCTTCGGCGTTGTCGGCTTGGCGCGTTCCGTGGGTTGCGGTGCCGCCGACTGCTCCGCAGTGAGCGGCGAAGACACCACAAGTTGATTGACGACGCTCTTTACGCCCTCCGCATGGCCGGCAAGGCGCTCGGCTGCGGCTCTCTCTAACTCCGTGTTGACCGTCCCGGTAAGCGTAACCGCGCCCTTATCTGAAGACACGTGGATATCGCGCATTTTCAAAACCGAGTCGTCAAAAAGCCCGGCCTGGATCTGAGTTGTGATGGCTTTGTCGTCCGGAGACGAGCCGAGCTTTAAGCTGTTGCACCCGGCAAAGAGAAGTGCGCCCGCCATAAGGACAACGCCCACGAATAATCGCGGCCTCGGTGCTTCTATCCTCTGCATCAGTATCCTCCCCAAGCCTCCCTTGTAGCGCGTCAATCTGCTAGGATTCAACTCCCTCTATTTAGGATGCACGGATTGGAGTAAGGAAGCGTAGTCAGCCGCGCTGTCTCGTTGGAATGCCGGTTTTTCTTGCCCAAGTTGGCGAGCTGCGGAACGCAAAGCCGGGGGCGCGCAGCTTGAGTTGCCGGTTGACCAAAGACCCAAAATCCGCGTCTGGGGTGTCTGAGCGTGCTAGAATTACACAGTCCGATGGTGGAAAGTACCGAATTGAGTGTCGTCATTCCCGTCTATAACGAAGCGGAGAACGTCCGGCCGCTCGTCGAGCGGCTAGGGCAGGCTCTCCGCCAAGTCGCCGGACAGGTAGAGATATGGTTTGTGGATGACGGGAGCACCGACCTGACCCTGGCGCTGCTCAAAGAAGCCCAGCAGAAGGATGCGCGCATCAGAATTGCGCACTTCCGCCACAACCTCGGCCAGACCGCTGCCATGGCGGCGGGATTTCAACTCGCGCGCGGCAAAGCGGTGGTGACGATCGACGGCGATCTGCAGAACGATCCTGCGGAAATACCTCGCCTGGCCGGAATGCTCGGCGAATGGGACGCCGTCTGCGGCGTCCGTGTTCGCCGCCAGGATACGCCCTGGAAGCGCATCTCATCGCGCATTGCGAACGGCTTTCGAAACTGGATGACGGGCGACGACATCGTTGATACGGGATGCACGCTGAAGGCCTACCGCCGCGAGTGTTTGGAGCGGCTGGAACTTTATCAGGGCATGCACCGGTTTTTGCCCACGCTCCTCAAGATGCGCGGCTTCCGAATCACGCAGGTGCCCGTGACTCACCATCCCCGCCTCGGCGGCAGAACCAAGTACGGGACGTGGGGCAGGCTTAAGAAGGGTCTGGCGGACGTCTGGGCAGTGCGTTGGATGAAGAAGAACTGGATTGATTATCGAGATGTCCTCGAGGTGGTTGAGTCCGGCGCCAGTCCCAGCGGCGCGAAGAATCTCACTCTGCCTCGGAGTGGACCCCCGGAGAGATAACCAGGGCGGGATCCCTTCCCTGTCCGCCGGCAACGATGCGCCCGCTCTGCTTGCGTTTTGTATGCGGCTGTGATCGGCGCTGGATTCTCACTGCCCAGGTTCCCGTAGACAACCGTCTGAGCGAGCCGGTGCGCCGCGCATGGCTACTGCAGTTTATTCATTGGAAAGACCCGTGAACGAAACCCTGAAGAGCAGCCTTTCGGTGGTGCTCCAGCTAGCTCCGCTAGGGTATGAAGAGGATCGTCGTCCAAACCAGTTTCCGGTGTGCGTCGAGATCATGCGGCCCTCGAGTACTCCCGTTGTGGGCCGCCTACTGAGCAGAAACACGCTGGCAACTTCTCCCGCCCCAGTAACTTCACTCACCGACGCACTACACGCATAATCGATTTGCTGAGAGTTGGCAAACAGTTGCTGTACAGTCTGCCCGCGCGTGCTTTTGCTCTGAACGGGAACGAACTGCCAATACCATGCCGGAAGCACCGGACCTGACGGATTGGTATTGTGGCTGCCCAAAAGATCGTGGCCGCCAAAAATCCCGAACAGGTTTGACCAAGTGTTTACTGGTATCGTGCTCCACGCTTCGGCGGCAGAATTAGAATAGGGTGCATCAGCCATCGAGTATGCATTGGGCCCGTAAGTATCCGTTCTTTGGAACTGCGTTCCATTCGAGGTCAGCCAGGCATGGGTGGTGATGTAAGTTTCGCAATCGGTGTTCGCCGCCATAACGTCATACGCCCAGGACCACGCAGCGTTGCCCGCGAAGAAATCCATCGCAAGGATAAGCATTTTTATCCCGGAAATGACGAATTTTACGGCGGTATTGGCGCCGGTAGTGTCAAAAGATCCGACCCAGTAGGCCATATCGCCGTCACCGAGAGCGATCCCGGAGCCGTAGACTGAAGAGCGATTGCGGGCGGAGAAATAGCCGGTCTTAAATTGCGACCCAAGGTTACTCCGTGAAGACGGTGCGATGGATGTGTAATCGTGATTGCCCGGAGGTGTCGTGAAGGCAATTTGATGCGCGTCTAGAATCGTCCAGGCGGTCTCCGCGTTCGTGTACTCATTAGCGCCGATGGTCCAGTTCACGCAATCGCCAACGCCCACCACGGCCTTGATGTTAGCGACAAAGGACGGTGGGCTGGATGTGAAAACCGTATTCCTGTTATCGATGATCCAATTCATCATGCCAGTGTAATACCCGCCGAGATCGTTAGGGCACGATTCAGCCAGGTATTGAGGATCAGGGATAATGGCAATGGTAAAATCCGCACTCTCTGCCGCGCGGGAAGGGGTCGTTATGAAGGATGATGCCGCCGCACCAACCAGGCCCTTCAGGACAGACACCCCGAAGCCCCGTCTGGTAATCTGCTTCAGGAGCCGTTTGGGCGTCAGCCCACCGTGTTTGATCACGTACTCCAGTTCCGACACCACTGAGTCACCTCATACGATCCAGGAAGCTACACACAGTTTACCATGAGCTTTCGATAAGGTACCCCAAGAGTAGCATTTGTTAAATTGCTTGACAGGCCCTCCGTTCAACCAAACGAGAATAAGCAGGAAACCGTGCTATCATACCGACCCAGACTCGACACCCCGGTGGAAACTACGAGCTGGTCGGTTGAGTGTGAAAGCAATCCTTCCGCCCACGGTAGTTCGGTGGCTGAAGAGGCTTCACCTTAGCCAGCGCGCACCAGATTGGTCGGCGGCACGAAAAACTTATGAAAATCGGCATTAACGCCCTTCCTTTATCTCGGGTACGCGCAGGAGTCGCCCGGGTCGTTTGGAGTGTCCTTGAGGAGTTGCGCGAGATCGACACCGAGAACTGTTATTACCTTTACTCTGACCGTGATTTCGAACTTCCATGGGAAGGCGACCGCTGGCGGAAGCGGATCTACTCTCCGCTTCCTCTTCTGCCCGGCACGCTTTGGCTGCAAACCGTGGGGCGAAGGATGATCATCGGCGACCGACTCGATGCGTTCTGGGCTACCAATAATCTGCTGCCTCTCGGTCTTCCCCCGGAGGTCGCAAAGATTGTCTCAATTCACGACCTTATCATGCCGCTCTATTCTAAAGAGGCGGACCTGCTCAACCGGTGCATATACTGGCTGTTCGGCCGGCGGTCGGCTCAACAAGCAAACAGGATCATCGCCAACTCTCAATCGACGGCGCGAGATCTACAGCGCATTTATGGAATCCATGAGTCAAAAATCGAGGTTATCTATCTTGGCGTGGGCCCGGCATTCAAGCCGCAGGATCCCCGCGCCGCCGCCGAATTCGTGTCGAAAAAATACGGGGCATCGAAGGACTACATTTTGGCAGTAAGCACCATTGGTCCGCATAAGAACTTGACGACCCTCGTCGAGGCTATGAAGGTTCTGCGTGAACGAGGGGAAATCACCATGCAGCTCTTGACGGTGGGCGCGCAGCGGCAGAGGAATCCTCAGGCCCTCGAGTTGCTCCGCTCCCTGAACCTGACTGCGGAGGACATTCGTTTCCTGGGCTATGTGCCGGATGAAGACCTGCCCATTCTGTACTCCGGGAGCAGTCTATTCGTATTTCCTTCACTTTATGAGGGGTTTGGTCTCCCGCTGGTGGAGGCAATGGCTTGTAGTGCACCCGTCATCGCTTCAAACACCTCTTCAATTCCGGAGGTTGTAGGCGACGCCGGCCTGCTGGTTCCGCCAACGCGACCCGAGGCATTCGCGGAAGCGATTCTGCGGGTAAGGAGCGACGCGAATTTACGGAAGAATATGATCGATAAGGGACTCCGCCAAGCAGCCGGTTTTCGTTGGGACAAAACAGCTCGCCGGGTCTTGGAATGTATCCAGAATGTCGTGGCCGGCGAGAAGCGGCGCGCTCAATATGACTGAGTCGAATCTCATTGAGGAGCCACACTCGATCCAGCCGACCTTATGAGCACCGAACGG
>Ga0181521_10008562_pt1 | contig 10463 bp, 7 predicted proteins | sample PEATcosm2014_Bin_32_FD_119764 | JGI IMG/M metagenome (GOLD analysis project Ga0181521, IMG submission 119764) | Peatland microbial communities from MTU Mesocosm Facility, Houghton, MI, USA - PEATcosm2014_Bin02_60_metaG | ecosystem: Environmental > Terrestrial > Soil > Wetlands > Peat | place... | reverse complement strand
CAGAAGGAGGACTGCCCCGGCGCCGAGTGCGGCGGTTCCGGGTTCCGGAGTCGAGGAAATCACGCCCATGGAAAAGTCGACATTTCCCGTCCCGTCGTTCGGGTCGGCGCCAGTATGGTTGACGGCGGGCGCGAAGTCGATGGAGGCGGCGGTGACGCTGAAAAAGGAGTCACCGTCCTGGGCCTGCGGGGTTCCCACCCCATTGGCGCCCGCAGTCGTCGGAATTGCGGATGTGTAACCCGAGGGCAGGTCCGGAGCCACTGCCAGCCAGTATGTGCCGGGAGCCAAGCTGACATCAAGCCCGTCGACCTCGATGTCGTAAATCTCTCCCGAAACGTAGCCTCCCGGAATCGGCGGGGACAGATTCAGCCCGGTGTCTGTCTGGGTTGCGGCGGCGCCCGAACCGGAAGCGACTACAGTCCCACCATTCCCCGCAGACACACCCGTCAGAATTTGCCAATCCGCCTGCGTGACGATCCCGGGCGCGTTGAGGAAGGAGGGGGAAAAGACGGCGTCGTTAGAGAACACGCCGGTAATGGTCACGCCGCCTGGACCGACGACGAAATCGTCGTAAATAAGGGCCGTTCCATTGGTCCCGCCGACCTCATTGAGGATTTGGGTATCCAAATCCCTGTCGCCGTTATACCAATAGACCGTGTCCGCGAGCAGCGGCGTGACACAGAGAAAAACGACGGCCAGACCCGTTTTCCGCATCGCCATGTTCTCCAATACTTTTGTAATCATAACGCGCGCGCCCAAAGAAAGATACGGAATTTTCGGGTACTGTACGTGCTCTTTGGCATGGGCAGGCCGCCGCTTTTCAGGCTGAATCTTCAAACTGAAACTCCGCCAGATGTTCTTCAGCTTTATAGGGGACTGTTCTAACTACGCGAGCAGGGGATAGTCGGTGTAGCCTTTGGGGCCGGGCGTGAAGAACGTGGATGCGTCGGGGGCGTTGAGCGGTGCGTCGCGCTCGAAACGCGTCACCAGATCGGGATTGGCAACGTAGGCGGAACCAAAGACGATCGCGTCGGCGCGGCCTTCCACCAAAGTCTGTTTGGCTTCGTCCTTCGTGAAACCGCCTCCCACCAGCAGCGTTCCCGGAAAGGCTTCCCGCAGCGCGGCTTCAGCGCCAATACCAGCTCGCATTACATGCAGATAAGCGGGATGATGCGGGGCGATGGCTGTGGCGAGCGCAAGATACGCCGGCAGCGGATCGTCGTGCCCGATGTCGTTAAAGTTCATGCCCGGACTGACCTTGATGCCGACTTTTCCGGGCGAGCCGGCCTCGCCAATCATGGCGGCCAGCGCTTCCACCGCGAAGCGAATGCGATTTTCGATGGAACCGCCATAGGCGTCGGTGCGCTTGTTGACGCCGGGGCTTATGAATTGGTTGGGCAGGTAGCCCGATGCCGCGTGCAGTTCCACGCCATCGAAGCCGGCAGCCAAGGCATGCCGGGTGGCCGCCGCGTACTCATCGATCACGGCGGGGATCTCGGATAACTCCAGCGCGCGCGGAATGTCGAAGGGCTGGAGGCCCTGGGAATCGGTCCACATCTCGCCGGCGGCGCGGACGGCCGAGGGCGCAACCGGCGGATCCGGGATGGTGCGGTTGGCCGAATGCGCGATGCGCCCGACATGCATGATCTGCAGAAAAATGGTGCCGCCGCGGGCATGCACGGCATCGGTGACCTTGCGCCAGGCGGCGATCTGGGCCGGGGTGTAAATCCCGGGAGTGCGGGCGTAGCCCATGCCCGCCGGACTGGGGCCCGTGCCTTCGGAAATAATAAGGCCGGCATCCGCACGCGAACCGTAGTAATCGACGGCCAGGGGAGAAGGGACTCCCTGCGCATCGGAGCGGGAGCGCGTCATGGGCGCCATGACCATCCGGTTGCGCAGCGAATAGTCGCCCAGGGTGACAGGTGAAAAGAGGTTCATTGCGTTGTTGGATGCATGCGGCCCGATGCCAGATGCACGCAGAATCTATTTTTACAGCACGCGGCGGCCAGGGATGGCTTATAGTAATTTTTCCGGTTGCAGAGCGCCGGGCGGAAGCCCGGCGGCAGCGCCGAAGCACTGCCCCACGATGAAGACGACACTGGCAGCACAATTCGTGCAACGTCCGCAAAGCATCTGGCTGCGGAAGGCAATCTTCCAGATTCACTTATGGACCGGAATCGCGATGGGCCTCTACGTGGTGGCGATCAGTGTCAGCGGCAGCGCTCTTTTTTTCCGCAGTAAGGTCAATGAAGCGGCCACGGGAAGAAAGATCGTCGCCGGATCGGGCCGGCTGTTGACAAAAAACGAACTGATGGAAGCCGCAAGGCGGGCTTACCCCGATTACACGCCGCGCAACGTTCTGCCGGGGACGACGCCGGGTCTGGAAGTTGAGATTACGCTGGAGCGGGGCACGAAGCGGAAAGTCAGAATCTTCGACCCTTACACGGGCCGGGATCTGGGTGAGGCGGTGCCGTATAGTCTGCAGATTATGTCCTGGCTGCTCAACCTGCACGTGAATCTGCTGGCGGGGCCGACCGGCCGCATCGCGAATGGAGTCTGCGCCATCCTGCTTACGCTGCTCTCCCTGACGGGCGCGGTGATTTGGTGGCCGGGGATCCGGAACTGGCGCAGGAGTTTGACGGTTAACCCGAGGGCGAACTGGAAGCGAATCAACTGGGACCTGCACAGTGCGATCGGTTTCTGGAGCTTCGCGTTTTTCTTCATGTGGTCTTTCACGGGAATTTATCTGGTTTTCCCGGCGCCGTTTGAAACCTTTATCAATCGTTTTGCGCCGCTCGACTATTACCGGCTGATTTCGCAGGAGCCCGAACCATCCTTACCGGTATTGGTCCGCGTGGCGGACGCGGCCCCCGACGGCGCCCCGGGTACGAAGCGGAAACGCAGACGCCCCGCAATTCACTACAGCAGCGGCGACCAGATTATTCGCGCGTTCCTGAGCCTGCACTTCGGTAACTTCGCAGGCCTGGGAGCCAGGATCGTGTGGGCGGCAATCGGGCTCACGCCACCGCTTCTGTTCGTCACCGGAGCGCTGATGTGGTGGAACCGAGTGCTGAGCAGGGAGGGCAGGCGGTTGCGCCGGGCTGCTTCCGATCCATGAGATGGTTGCCGCTTGTTTTTTCAGCAGCGCTGGCCGCGGCGCAAACCAATCCGGCGACTCCGCTCACGGCGCTGGAGCGAAACATTCAGCGCGTGACGCAATCCGTGAACGCCGACTGGGGCATATACATCAAGTGCCTCGAAACCGGCGAGGAGATCGCTTTGAACGCGGATCGGCAAATGGACACCATGTCGGTCATCAAGCTTCCGCTTCTGGCGGAAGCCTACCGGCAGATCGAAGCGGGCAAGTTCGCACTGACCGACAAGGTGACGCTCACCGACGATGTGAAGCGCCCGGGTACGGGCGTAATCCGATCGCTGGATGCGGGCGCGGTCCTCACGATCGGGGATTTGTTAACGCCGATGGTCATCGTGAGCGACAATACGGCGACCGATCCGATCTTCAATAAGGTAGGCGGGACGGAACCAGTGAATCGCCTCATGGCGGACTGGGGTTTGAGCGCGACGCGGGCAACCGGGACGGCGGACGTATGGTTCAAAGCCCTGCGGGCGGCGCCGTCGGCCGAAGCATTCCACCGGCAGGCGAAGACGCCGTTCGGACTGAGTTCGCCGCGCGATATGGGGAGGCTGCTCGAGAAGATGGAAAAAGGCCAGGCGGTGAGCAGGCAGGCGAGCGAGGCGATGCCGCGGACGATGCGCGGCCAGGTATACAGCTCGCGACTGCCGCGCTACGTTGCGGGCTTTACGATTCCCCACAAGACCGGAGACTGTCTGCCTTACATCGGCAACGATGTGGGCGTGCTCGAAAGCCCGGCGCGCAACGTGGTGATCAGCGTGTTTACCGCGAAACACTTCGGAAGCGGCGCTTATCTCGAAGATGCGATCGGGCGAATCGCGGAATTGGCCGGGAATTATTTCGCGGCGCAGGCGCGCTGATTAAACAGGCCAGCCGGACGGGGGCGTCACCGGGGGTCCGCCCAGGGTCCCGCCCCACGCGTCTGTCAGCGCAGCAGGCGCAGATTCAGGTCCAGCAGACGCCGCAGCTCTTTAAGGGGGTCGGGCGAATCGTCGACGTTGATGTAGATCCGCCGGTCGTTGTTGATATTTCGGCCGCCGCCTTTGCGCACAACCAGCATGGAGGCGGATTGTTTTCCGCGCGAATCGCCTCCGGCGTCGTCGCCCGCTTTCAGGGCCGCATACAATCGCTCCGCGAGCTCGCCGGTTGCCCCTTCGAACGCTTTGCCCATGGACTCGGTCACTTGCGGGCCGGCCAGAATGTTGCCCTGCGCCGACCAGGTTTTTCCCTGCCGGTCGCCAGCCCATTGAGGAGCGTTGGGGGCGGTGAAGGCGGCGATGCCGCCTTTGGAATCGACGATCGCCACCTGACGGCTGTCTTTGCCCTCGAAGGTGTCCTCCGCGAGCAGCTTATCGAGCACCTGACGCGCGGTGAGGCCCTGTTTCAGCAGTTGGAGTCCGCGCGGGCCGTATCCGACATTCACATTGGCCTGGGTGGCGATCGCCCCCACGCCCGCTTCAGCCCACGGAACCACAGCGCCAACCGAGAAATATCGCGACGCCACCGCGACGCCCCAATCGCCGGCGACGGGATCATAAGCGACGATCGAGAAGGTCGAAACGTTCTCGGCGGCGCAAGCCGCGGCCGAAAAGAGCAGCAGGAACCCCAAAGCTTGGCGCATGGCTTCTTTATGATGCCCCATCAAGCTGTTTGAATGACGCTGAAGGAATTAAATTCATTCAGGACTGTCGCGTGTTAACTTTCGTAACTAAATAAGTACTATAACTATCAGTAATTTTTTGAAATTAGGGGCCGAGTACTGTGACTACATCGTGCGGTCCGTGTGACAAGCTGTCACCCAGTCATCGGAAAAGTCCCTTATGATCCATTACTTGCAATAAGTTAGGAGGGTTACGGCATGGCAGGCGTTTTGCAGGTCAGAACATCGAAATGAATACTCAAAATTCAGCCGGATTATTGTCAAAATTGATCATTCTGCTCTCGGCATCTGGCAGCGCCGCATTCGCGGGCACAGTATCCTCGGACATCAATGCGCTTCCGCCGAATCAGGCAGTGCAAATGATCGTTCGATTTACGGCACAGACCGCTTTACCGAACTCAGCCACCGCGATTACCTCGATCGCCTCGATCCCATCGGTGTCGAGCTACGGAGCATCGATAATCGCCGATCTTCCGAACGGTCAATTGTGTTTGATGACTCCAAACGCCGCGATAGCGCTGGCACAAACGCCCTCGGTGGCGCATATCTCGGTGAACCATACGATTCACGGTACCGGCCAGGCAGCTCCGCTGCCGGTATACGATTATCTGCCGCAGACCCTGCATCCCAACTCGATCGCGGCTGCCGGGCAGCCCGATTTCGGCGCCGGAAACAACATCGGTGTTGCGGTCATAGACAGCGGGATCATGAGCTCCAGCCCGGACCTGATCGGCGGAGCGGGCAACGGCGGCGTCCGGTCGCGAATCGCCTTTGCGAAGAGCTTCGTGGCCAATGAAGGCGTCGACGATTACTACGGCCATGGCACGCACGTCGCGGGAATCATTGCCGGCGATGGTTCGAACTCGGCCGGGCCGAATGATCTGCACGATATCCACGGGGTGGCTCCCGGTGTGCAGCTGATCAATCTGAAGGTCCTCGACAAGAACGGCGAATCGACCGATGCCGAAGTGATCGCGGCCATCGACTGGGTCATCCAGAACCAGCGCATGTACAACATCAAAGTGATCAACATGTCGATTGGCCGCGGCGTTTATGAAAGCTACAAAACGGATCCGCTGTGCCAGGAGGTGGAGAAGGCGTGGCAGGCGGGCATAACGGTGGTGGTTGCCGCCGGTAACGGGGGCCGCTACAGCACGACCAACGGGTACTTTACCGTCGACGCGCCGGGCAACGATCCGCTGGTGATAACGGTCGGCGCCATGAACACCATGAGCACGCCTTCACGCGGCGACGACATGATGACATCGTACAGCTCCAAGGGCCCGACTTACGGCGATCACGTGGTAAAGCCGGACCTTGTTGCGCCCGGGAACAAGATCTTTTCGATCCTCGTTCCCAACTCTACTTTGGAGACGGCATTACCGGGCGATGTGGTGCCGTTGGCCTCGTATGTGAAGGATCCGTCCAGCGGCATGGTCTCGGGGTACTTTATTCTGAGCGGAACGAGCATGGCGGCGGCGGCCACAAGCGGCGCTGTGGCGACGCTGCTGAGCAGCCATGGCAACCAGAACCTGACGCCGGATCAGGTGAAAGCGCGCCTGATGGTGACAGCCTCCAAGTTCCCCCCGAATACCGCCGTGACGATCACGGACAACACAACGAACCCGCCGCAGACGTTTACCGTGGTGTATGACATCTTCACGGTTGGCGCCGGATATCTCAATCTCGATGCCGCTCTGGCCAGCAATGCGACGATTCCGAACAACCTGAATGCTGCCTCTCCGGAAGCGGTGGTGGCAGGGACGCTGCCGAACGGGAAACTGATCGTGCACATCGTCAACGATTCGAGTATGTCGACGGTTTGGGGCGATTCCACGGTTTGGGGAGATTCGACTGTTTGGGGCGATTCGACAGTCTGGGGCGACTCGGTCTGGTCCGGCGACTCCACTGTCTGGGGCGACTCGACCGTGTGGGGCGACTCGACGGTGTGGGGCGATTCGACGGTTTGGGGCGATTCGACTGTATGGGGCGATTCGACCGTTTGGGGCGATTCCACCGTATGGGGCGACAATACTCCGTGGGGCGATTCCACTGTCTGGGGCGACTCGACGGTGTGGGGCGACTCTACAGTGTGGGGCGATGCGACGGTGTCGGGCGCCGAGCTGGATGGCGATCCCGCTTAGCAGGACCGCTCGAATCGCGCATCGCAGACGCCGGGCGGAAGCCCGGCGGCAGGGCGGAAGCCCCGGCCCCACGTTGGTTTTTTTAACGCAGTCCCTTTTCTTTGAGCCAGGCTAACAACGATGCCGGATCGTCCGAAATAATCGCGTCGACGCGGGCATCCGCCAGCTTCGCCCAGTCTTCGGGTTTGTTCACGGTCCATGGGACCACTTGAAGTCCGGCGGCGTGCGCCTGCGCTACCCGCTCCGGAGTGACCAGATGAAATTCGGGGCTGTAGAGCGTGGCTTCGAATTCACGCGCGACCTCGGGCCAATCCCGATTGGTTTCGAACAGAGCCGCCCGCGGGATTGAAGGATCCAATTTCTTCATAACCCGCAAGGTGCGGGGATCGAAGCTCTGCAGGATCACGCGCCGCTCAATCGCATGCCTGCGGATGAGATCCAGAATCATCTGCGTGAAGGCTTCGGGGCCGGGAGTCAATTCCGGATGGTCGGCGAATATTTTGGTCTCGACGTTGAATTGAACGGTAGTTCCCCGGCTCAGATCGAAGACTTCGTCGAGCGTCGGCACGCGTGTGCCGGGCACCGGCACCTGCGTCGCGAACAACGGATTCCGCTTCGCCCCGCAGTCGTATTCCTTCAACTCGGCCAGCGTCAAAGTGTGGATCGGGATGCCCGTCTTCGGTCCGGAGCAAATGGTCGCGTTGATCAGAGGATCGTGGGAGACGACGGCCACATTGTCCTTGGTGACCGCGACATCGAGCTCGAGCACATCGACGCCCCGCTCGATCGCATACCGGAACGCGGGCAGGGTGTTCTCCGGCCGTCGCGCGCGGGCTCCGCGATGGCCATGAACGAGAATGCGCGGGCTGTCAGATCCCATCAGATTTCGATTCAGGCATGGCGCCACCGACGCCAATCCGGCTATTGTAAACGCACGTCGCGAAAGCATGGCACAAATATCTCACGCTGAAATGACAGGACAATGAACGCTGAAGGCGCGTCTACCGGTCTAATGGACCGTTCGTGTTTTGCGGTTCATATAGTCCATCAACAGGTATTGCCCGAGCGTGTGCGGCGTGGTGAAATACGCTTTTCCCCGGCATAGCTCCGTTATCTTCTGGACGAAGTTGACCAGCCCGTAATCGCTGGCCAGCATAAATGTGTTGATGATGATTCCCTGCTTCTTGCAGCGATTCACTTCCTCCAGCGTGCGGCTGATCACCAGCGGATCGAGGCCGAACGCGTTCCGGTAGGTGCGGCCATCGTCGAGCGTCAGGGCGGAAGGCTTGCCGTCGGTGATCATGACGATCTGCTTCATGTCCTTCTTTTCCTGCTGCAGCAGGCGCTGCGCCAGAATCAAACCCGCCCGCGTGTTGGTGTACCAGGGCCCTACCTGCACGCGCGCCAACTGGCCGATCTGCAGCTCTTCGGCGGAATCGTGAAACAACACGCAGCGCAGGCTGTCGCCCGGATACTGGGTGCGGATGAGATGGGCGAGCGCCATCGCGACGCGCTTGGCGGGAGTAAACCGGTCCTCGCCATAAAGGATCATGCTGTGGCTGCAATCGAGCATCAGCACCGTGGCGCAGGAACTCTGGTATTCGCACTGGTGGACGTGCAGGTCGGAATATTCCAGATCGATGGGAACTTTGACGCCCTCCCGCCGGACGGCGGAGAAAAGCGTCTCGCTGATGTCGAGATTCAGGGTATCGCCGAATTCGTACTGCTTCGACGATCCCGACGATTCGATTCCCGTCGCCAGATCGCGCGTGTCATGCCGGCCGAAACTCGATTTGCCCAGCGAGCCGAGCAGATCCTTCAAGGTCTTGAAGCCGAGGAAATCGAGCGATTTGTCGGTCACTTCGAAGCGCGTCTGGCCGTCCCTGCCCTGCCCGTTTCCCTGACCGGGCGTGGATTCGGCGTCCTGTTCGGTTGAAATATGGCCCTCGGCGGCGAGCTTTTGGACCAGATTCTCCAGCAACTGGTCCAACTGTTCCGGCGACATGGACGACAGCTTTTCCAGCATCTGCCGCATCCGGTCGTCGGGAAAAAGCTGGCCGCTTTCGAGGGCCTCCTGGATAGCCCGTTTCAAATCCTCGAGAGTCTGCTGGTTCCATTCCTGGAACTGCATGTAGGGATTGTTGAAGCCGCTTTGGAGAAAGAAGTCGGCCAATGCCTGCATCAGATCGTTGGCATCGATGCCGAAATCGTCCCCGTTATATTTCGAAAATTTGATCCACTTCATCGGGATCCCGTTAGTTAAATTGACGCCGCTGACGCGCCCGCGGACTCTCTTCCGGTTCCGGCGCCGGACGTTTTCGCTCCTCGGCGGTGAAACCGCGCTCTTCCGAGCGGCTTATTTTCCGATGCGCATAGAGGCCTTCGAGGATGAATTCGCCCGCCGAGGCGCGCACGGCCTCCGGCTCGTTCGCGGTCAACCCGAGAGCGCGGGTCTTTTCCATCAGGCCCTGAATGCCGTTGAGCTGGCGGACAACATCGGCGGAGTTCACATCCTCTTCCAGTTTCAGATTGCCGCCGATATCGAACCACTGCACGACGGGCTGCATATTCACGCCTTCGAAATAGCGGTTGAAGACCTTGCCGACGGCGGCGCGGATCAACTCGCGGCTCACGGCGTCTCCGCCCTTCAGCTCGCCCTCGTATTCCAGCTCGATCTTGCCCGTGATGGCGGGCATGGCGGCGTAAATATCAAGAACGCGGGGCACCGCGACCGTTTCGCCGTTCTGAATGGCGCGCCGCTCGGCATTCGAGACCACGTTCTCCGTAACCGAAATCGGCAGCCGCTGCGAAACGCCGGAACGCTTATCGACGCGCTTGTCTTCGCGGGCCGAAAACGCGAGCTGCTCGATAATCTCGTGCACGTAGTTGGGCACACGCACTGCCACGCCCGCCTGCCGGTCCATCCAGGCCTCGGCGCGGGTAATCTCGATGCCGTGTTCGAGGCTGGCCGGGTAATGGGTGCGGATCTCACTGCCGATGCGGTCCTTCAGCGGCGTGATGATTTTGCCGCGCGCCGTGTAGTCTTCCGGGTTGGCCGTGAATACGAGCAGCAGATCGAGCGGAAGGCGGACGGGATAACCTTTGATCTGAACGTCGCCTTCCTGCATGATGTTGAACAATCCGACCTGAATCTTTCCCGCCAGATCGGGCAGTTCGTTAATGGCGAAGATGCCGCGGTTGGCCCGCGGGACGAGACCATAGTGCACGGTCAGCTCGTCGGAAATATCCTGGCCGCGCCGGGCGGCTTTGATGGGATCGATATCGCCGATCATGTCCGCGATGGTCACATCGGGCGTGGCCAGTTTTTCGACGTACCGGTCATCGGCGCGCAGCCAGGCGATGGGCGCGGCATCGCCTTTTTCGGCGATCAGGAGCTTGCAGCGGCGGCAGATCGGGGCGTAGGGATTATCGTGAATCTCGCATCCGGCGAGATAGGGCAGCCACGGATCGAACAGTGTGGTCAGCATGCGGATCAAGCGGGTTT
>Ga0181521_10008555_pt1 | contig 10468 bp, 9 predicted proteins | sample PEATcosm2014_Bin_32_FD_119764 | JGI IMG/M metagenome (GOLD analysis project Ga0181521, IMG submission 119764) | Peatland microbial communities from MTU Mesocosm Facility, Houghton, MI, USA - PEATcosm2014_Bin02_60_metaG | ecosystem: Environmental > Terrestrial > Soil > Wetlands > Peat | place... | reverse complement strand
TAGTAGGATTCCCTTTGAGGCGGGACGGGGCAGCCTTCAAAGCCGCATTGTGCTCGAACGTAGACCGATTCAAATATCGGACGTTTTGGCCGATCCTGAATATACGCTTCACGACGTGCAAAAGAGAGTCGGCTATCGCAGCATTCTGGGCGTGCCTCTGCTGCGCGAAGGTAATCCGATTGGGACCATCGTCCTGATGCGGCTGACCGTGCGGCCCTTCACCGAGAAACAGATCGAGCTTGTGACGACATTCGCCGACCAGGCTGTGATCGCTATCGAGAACGTACGGCTGTTCGACGAAATCCAGGACAAAAGCCGCCAGCTTGAAGTCGCGAGCCAGCACAAGTCGCAGTTCCTCGCCAACATGAGCCATGAGCTTCGCACGCCACTCAACGCCATTCTCGGCTACACCGAACTGATGGCGGACGGCATCTACGGCGAACTGCCAGAAAAGACGATGGGCGTACTCAAAAGGCTTGAGAGTAACGGCAGACACCTGCTCGGCTTGATCAACGACGTACTCGATCTGTCGAAGATCGAGGCCGGGCAACTCGTTCTCGAACTGTCCGATTACTCCCTAGAGGATATTGCGCAGACCGTCCGCAGCACGCTTGAGCCGCTGGCCGCTGACAAGAAGCTCGCGTTCAAGATCGAGGTGGCTCCCAAAATGCCACCTGGACACGGCGACGGGCGGCGCTTGACGCAGGTCGTGATCAACCTCGTTGGCAATGCCATCAAGTTTACAGATGCTGGCGAAGTGGTCATCAAGGCCACCGCGACCGATGGGTCATTCCATCTATCGGTGCGGGACACCGGTCCCGGAATCTCCGCTGCCGATCAGGCCAAGCTGTTCCAAGAATTCCAGCAGGCCGACAACGCTATCACGCGCAAGAAGGGGGGCACCGGCCTGGGGCTGGCCATATCCAAACGCATCGTCGAGATGCACGGTGGCAAAATCTGGGTCGAGTCCCAGCTCGGCCAGGGCTCGACGTTTTCCGTCACGCTCCCAGTTGTTGTCGAGCGGCAAGTCAACGTCGAATAAAATTAGCTATGGACGGCTCCCGGCATCGAAGTGCCATAGGGTGGTTCAGCGGATTCGGGCAAAAGGCTCGCTGTTTTGCCGCAGTGCGAGATGTCGCTCTTGGCCCAAAGCGGCGTTTAGGGCCCGCACCAACTTGGTCGCGAACGGGGGTAAAGCAGACGCGCCCTAGTGGCTCGCCGCGTCCGGGCTATCCGTGGTCCTCTTATCGTTCCGGCGGTTTGGCTCTCTCGCGGTATCAACCCCAATGGTCCGGAGAACCTGTGGATCGGTTTCCACCGGGAAATAACCCGCCTTTTGATGGCTCGATCCTTTGATGTATCGCAAGCGTCCTTTCCCGACCGCGGTTGCCAATTCATTCTTGATCTGAGCGACCGTTGGCCTGAAACCAGCGGTCCTCTCGATAGTGTCGAATAGCCACCCCTCAATTGGGTAGCCTTTCTTGATTGGAACGTCGTGTTCGGCGGCATTCAGTGCGGCGGCAACGCAAGCCTCGAATAGGCGTGAGGCCTGATGGCCCGCGTCGATTTCCGAGAGTGGCAAGAGAACGCCGTCGCGCCAATGCAGCGTGATTTCTGCACCTTCAGGTCCGTTGTTACGCTTCTCCACCTTGAGTTTGAAAGCGTCGGCCACATCCCTGTCTTTTGACAGGCTCAACCGGGCGCGCGGCGTATTGTGCCAAGCCACGGACCAACCGCTTGCGTCGCCGCGTTCCTGGCCGGCTTGCGACGGATGCCACAGATAGATCATGGTGCTGTCGGTTGCTGCGCACAGATAATCGAGAAGGTTCAGCGCAGCCTTGACCGCGCTTTCGTTGATTTTCGTTTGCCCTGCAAAGCGGAGAATGTTGTAGGTGCTATCGGCTACGATAAGCTTATGACCGGGGATCGAGCGAAGGAACTCAAATAACTGATAATAAAGTGGGCAGCACGTGATGCCGGTTTCTTCTATCAATGCAACGGGCGGTGACAGCTCGTTGGTCGGAAGTGGACTCGGACTTACAGCTGCGCTCTTTCCGGTAAAATCATGATAATGCCCTTGGGTATCAGGCGGCAGCTTCAGGCGATATTGCATCTTGTGAGTGCGCCGCGTGATTTCGTCGGCACCATTCTCGTAATCCAGATAGACGAATGTGCAGCGCTCCACCGGCTTACCGAATACCGGAATGCCGGCTTGGATCGATAAGCCCCATTGCAGCGCAATACGGGATTTGTGCGTGCCGCCTGGGCCCGCCAGCATCGTCGCGACACCCTTCTCGATAAGCCCGGGAATGATTTCTTGGATCGGCTTGAGTGGCCGCGACATGAGGGTAGAGAATGGAACAGGATGGATCAGATTGATTTTGTCCGGCACGCTCATGCTCGCGGGCTCGGGGATCGCGGGAAGATTGGCGATTGCGGCCTCGAATACTCTCGCCGCTGGTTCGACCCCGAATGCGCCGGGCTCGTTCTGCATGAATTTACGTGCGTTATCGACCAGCGTCGCCAATTCATCATGCGACCACGGTGGCAGACATTGTGGGTTCCAAATCTCATCCAGCAACTCAAGGCACTTACCCGGTGAGATGCCCAAAGATTGCACCTCTGCGGCAAGCCGATAGGTTCGGTTATTGCCGCCTTGTCCTTCGATGGCCACGTCGCCTCGTTCAACAAGAGTTTTTAGGTGGTCACGCGCTCGGCTGATATTCTGAGGCTCATCGAGCTCTACATCAGGTGCGGCTTTCTGAGGCTCCGCGGCTTTCGCTAGTTGCTCCGCAATCTGCGCCGGCAGTTCTACAGGATCAATCTCGTTCAACGCCTCGTAACGCTTGTTGCCAACGATCGATGGCGGAAGGAGCACATAGGAGTTGCGGCCGCGTGTGTCGACGGCTTTGCCAAGTTTCCCCGCAGTGGGTGGCAATGAGCCCTTGAAGTAGTAATGCGTTCCGCCGCTTGGCGTTTTCACCATGCAAGTGTCGGGAAGGAACAAGTCCTCAATCTCGCAGCCGGGCTTCGCGGTGTCGGCATCGATCACGGCCAAGCCCACACTCTCGGGAGAGAATGCGATGTTATGGTCCGCTTCGCTCCACCAAGCGTTTATTTGTTCGACGTCTGTTGTCGCATCCTTATGGCCATGAGCACAGGCAGGCGACTTGCCGCCGACAATGCAAGGGAAGACTGGCCAACCTTTGGCGGCATAGTCCAATGCTTCCTTGTGCAGGCGGGAAATTTTAGGGGGGTGGTTGCGATCTAGCTTGGGATCGTGTATATTCATTGTCGTTACTCTTCTGGTTTCGGCGCTCGTACCGCCGTGACATTCGGAAACCCTCCCCGGCCGGGAGGGTTTTTCCGTTAGATGGCCATATAGTCAGCAACTCCCGCGGCCTCGGGTCGAAATTCACTCCTCTAAACCCCAGTGTTCGTCATCAACCCCGGCTGCGATACGCTGGCGACCGCCGCGCCGCTTCGCGCCTTGCCGGTTCTTGAACCGCTCGTCTGACATTGGCTTGAAATGCCGGTGCGCCATAGCCAACACGCGCGTGGCACTCATTAGGTCATCGTCTTCTTTCACGACCTTGCCATCTTTCATATGATAATTTTGGTATTCCACAAGCCAATCGCTAAGGTGACGCGCGACCTTCAGTTTGCCGGACGCAAGCCGCCGCTCGATCTCCGAAATGCCGGCCTCAAAATTGTAACCGCCCTCTTTGAACGTCGCCCATTGCGGAAACAGATTGAGCCCCTGTCGACGATAGACGTTGGCGAACTGTTCGCCCGCCGATGTGCTTTGAGTGCCATCGTGGGGCCATATCACAACGGCATCCCAGTAATCATGGGATTTAATTTTTAGGACGTGGCTTTCAGGAAGCCCCTTCAGTTTCCACGCATCACAGATAAATATCGTGTCTGTAACTGGGTCCTTCACAGCAAAGATCGCGGCGAAAGGATGAGCGCTCGCACTCTGGCCAAAATGCGAGAAATCGATAGCCCAGCCACACGGCCACCATGGCATGAACAATTCCGGCTGCAGTGAGAATGTGATTTCTCCGACCGGAGTGCTAAAGACGGCGCCCGAGCCCTGTTGCTCCATGCCGTACAGTCGCGCGGCTCTTTCACGCTCGGGGATTGAAGCAATAATTGCGGCGCGCCGCTCCGGGGGAATATGCGCGGCTTGTTCAATTCCACCGCGTACTTCAAAGATGCTTGGGCCACCGGCAAGGAAACGCTTGCGAATTGGTGTCATGCCGAGCATTGGGGTTAAGCTGACAATGATCCTGCCATTGGTGCTGATCGTGCGCGCTAAAAGCTCGTTGTAGATGCGGTCGTCATATCCGATATCTTCATCCACCAGCGCCATATCGACGGGCGTGCCTTGGAACATCTGCACATTTTGCTCAAACGTCTTGCTCTGTAAAACTCCAATGCCACCGCTTTCGCGCCGCACGGTGATGCTATCGACAAAAGAGGCGATGCCGCGGGCCATCGTGCATCCCCGGAGATAGTCCAAGGGAATGGCGCCAGTACCCAAGCCATCCTTTTGATCGATCGGCCCCAATAGTTTTAATTGCAGATTGTCGCGCACAGCCTGCGAGGAGACACCGCAATACCACCCGATGAATTTTGCCGGCCGCTCGATGTTTGGCGCCGTGGGATGCAAGCCCTTATGCCATTCGGGCCACCAATCACACGCGGCAAATGCCATTTCATGACTTGTGGCATGAGATTTTCCCTGCTGCGAACCCAAGACGATACTGCGCTCGGTGGCGTGCGAATTGTGGAAGGGAAGCTGTGTTTCAGGATGTGGTTTGTAATAGAACCATCGACAGTAGCGCTGTAAATAGTCTTTTGTTGTGTGTAGCTTTTTCAGATGCTGGCGCAATGAATTTATTTGGCCAATGTCTATTTGTTCATCCATTTTCCCAGTCCTCTGCCGGCGCCGGTTCAACCTCAGTGTAATCGACGGTGATCGCCGATGCCTTGTCACCCTCTGTCAGCGCTCTTTCGAGCTTCTGCAGCCCGGTGTACCCATAGAGTTCTTCAAGTTTCGCTTGCGAGACACCTAAAGCCTTCAATGCGCGGAGTTCATTTAAAGCATCTAGATGGTGGTTCACCTCATGTGTCACCGTTGCTTCGAGCCGGGTGGTCTGAGGATCAACCCTCTCGATAATTAAATTCGCGGCCTTTAGCCTGTCTTTGTGATGAGGATCAGTCATTATCTGATCAATCGCTTGCACCGCTTCGGGGCCCATGGTGCGAAGGCGCCGGCGTGTCTCCGCTTGCAGGGCCCCTTGAATGCGCGGATCAGCTAAGAGTTTCTGAGCTTGTGCATTATGCGCGTGGGCATCACCATTCGGTGAGTATCCTGCAGCGCGAGCACAAGCTGCCTTACTTAGCAATTTGCCATCGCCTGCTTTTGCAAAAAGGCAGTCAATGAAGGCCCTCTGCATACGGGTCAACGCCGCCATTTCGGGCGACATAGACAAGTCATCATCAACAGGTGCAACGGCTTTACTAATCATTGGTTCGGAATGTTGGTTCTACGCGGCCTTGATAAGCTGCCAGCGAACGCAACTGGATTGCCTGTAGTCGGGTGAGACTGACCGTTGCTCGGCTCGTGCCATCGTCGACCAATAAGCAAAACCATTGCTTATCCTCGCTCCACCAGGCCGTTAGTTCTTTGCTGATCTTCATGTTTTTAGTCTCTTATGAAAGTGCGGCCGACACAGCGCGGAGAATGACGCCGTGTCGGCCTGATCGTGCCAAGCCGGATTGGGACACAGCCGGCACGAATTGAAATGCAGCAAATGGGTCCAATCATTTTTTAAACCCTCGGCCATAGACCGATAATTGATTGGACTCACTGCGCATAAGGACGACGAACGTCTGAGAGGAAGTGCAACACTCGTCGCCCGAATAGACGGCCGGCAGGAAACTTGACGGAAGCCTGCCGGCCTAGACTACTCACGGCCCAAAGGACTTTCCGTGAGTAGCGGTTCGAATTGATCACGATTTCCTCGCGTGTGACTTTCTGGCGACGGCAGCCTCGTAGGATTTCCAAAAAGAATTTTGCGTAGCGAGTGACGTCACGAGGAAAGCGTGATTGAAGAGGTCACTGGCAGCTAGGTCTTTTGCAAAGCGCCCCCCTTTGTTATCCGGTGCACTACTCAAACGATTGAGCATAGCCTTGGCTTCAGCTTTGGCCAGATCAAGTTTTTGTTTGGAACCCCCGCACAATTTGATGCCTAGTTGTTCCTGTTTTGCGAGCCAGTTCCTTCTGTCGTCCTGCGACATCTTCTGAAGAGCCGGGCCGTCTTTCGCGATCACCTCGATGAGATGAGCACCTAATCCGCTGTGCATTCGCATTGCGGAAACGAAGCCGGCGAGCTCACCGCTGTGCATTTGATATTTGCTGTCGTACTCGAACCGAATGTCGGTCAATTTTCCATCGCTGAGGCCATGCTGGCGCCTAAGTGCTTCACTGCCATCGGGTGGTACATAGCCGGGATTATCGGCTGCTGCTGCCTCATCAAACCGGGCCATGTGTTCGGCCAGACCGGCAGCATCGAGATGTTTGCCTGCATCCGTCCAAGTTCGACGCGATGAGGCCAATCGATCACCATCGATTGGGGTTAGGTTCGCGGACCAGGCTGGCAAGTCTGCGAGCTCCTTGCCGGCACCAATTTCAGCTCCTGGCTGTTCTGATCGTGGCCTGTGATTATTATAATTTACAAACTGTAGGGGCGGCAGCCCGGTGTCTTTGATCTCTGGTTCGTCACTCATCGGATGATTTCCTTTTCTTTGATGACTTCAGCACGGATGGTCTTGTGTTGCTCGCGCCGCGCACTCTCGGTGCGATAATGACCTTCGATTAGTTGATAGACGCCATCAGCATTCTTATCGTGAAGCGCAACTGGGGACGGGAATTTTCCGACACGCAACATGCTGCGATACAGGTTCACTTTAGTTTCATCGAGCGGCATGACGTGCGACGGGTCATTCACGATTAAAGTGAGCGGCATATCAAGAATTTCGTTCTCTGGGTGCTTCTCCCGAAATGCCAAAAACCGCTTGAAGTCGCGCATGAGCTCGGCATTGGCCATGCCCGCGACGATGCGATGCAATAGTGTTAGCTGGGCAGGTGTCGGAGACAGAGATTTTGGACTTGTTGGGTGCGGCGTTGGTTGGGCAGCAGACCCCGAGCCTTTCTCGATTGGCTCGCCGGTCTCAGGATCGAACTCGACATCCTCGCCGAACACGGTTCGGATTGATCTCAGTTCTTCTTGCGTGAAGGTTTTCATTTAGTCGTTTCCTTTCAGGCGTAACCAAGCTGAACCAAGAGCTCAGTCACGGCGCTTGGCATGGCGGGCAACGTAATTTCCGTGATTGAACCAGTGATCGCACAGAGATAGGTTAGTTGGTTTGGATCAACCGCAGTCAGCACGCCGCAAATCGCGTCGCGGTCTAACCACTTGTTGATTTTGTCGTTGAAGTTTGGGATGATAAAATTTAGTGCTCGTTGGTCGATAGGCTCATGAGGCGTTTGGATCACGACGCGAAGTTTTGGCTTTAGCTGGCCGATGTAGAAGCGAAGTCGCTTCGCTACCGTGAAGGCCATGTCGCCTCCAAGAACAATCGCCGAGCCACGAAATAAGGGGAGGAGTTTAAGATCATCGAGGAGCATCACTCCTCATTTCACCCGGTCTCTTTGACGTGCTTGATTTTTCGCCGACAAGGTTGCCGAGCGCGCGAAGGTAACCCGAGCCCAAAATTTCGATCAAAATGCTCGGCAATTGATGTGCAGGCAGAGCAGCGATTGTGTCGCGCAAGCGGCTGACAAGAACATGGCCCGCATGCTCGCGCTCGAAGTCCGCGCGCAAGATGCGACCTTGGCTATCGAGCTTGAGGCGACTAGCCTGAAGCCAATCGTAGATCGTGCGGCGTTGAACGCCTGCACAGCGGGCTGCATCAGCTTGGGAAATGTAATCCGGTAGAGACATGGCCGTGCACCTTCGTGGTGCGACTGGTCTGCCTCTCAGAGGCCTCGACTGTCCCCGGGTTCTAAGAACTCACGGGCCTAGGCTGTCTGTGGCGAGAGCCACTTTGGATCAGCCGGAGATCGCGTAAAATTCTATTTACCACATCAAAGGCAAGTAGTCAACACCCCTCAGCCGAGCACGCTCAACAATACGTAGGAAGCGAAGTTAAACGATGGTATTGATCAATATTCAATAGTACATTCAATAGTTATACTCAGCATCAAATGCACCTATGCAGTTCCTCTTGGCCAGCGAACGGCGCCGTGTTAAATGGTCCCCTAGACGGTCCCCGGCATGTCTAGAGAATGTAGGAAATACGATATTTACAAGGGTTTTTGAACGGCAGGAGAGAAGGGTTTGATCTCAGCCGCGCCTCCAAAGGAGAGGCGGCACCCCAGGCCGAAACAAAGAGATAATGGGGAGTTTAACGCCCTTCGACAAGGCCGGGTCCGGACCGCCGATGCCGCAGCAAGCGCGCGCAGACGACCCCGATGACCAATATCACGCTGGCGCCGATGAGCGGCGGCACGGCGATGCCGAGATGGCCGAAGGCAAAGCCGTAATAGATCGGCCCGATCGCCTGGCCGGAAAAGAACGCCGACGAATGCAGCGACAGCGCGGTGCCGCGCGCGGTCTGCGACAGGTCGGTGACGTGGACCTGGATGCAATTGTGCAGCATGTAGAAGCCAAGCCCGAACAGCACGAACACCGCGGCCTGGATGTACCAGGCCATGTTCAGCGCGATCAGGATGAAGGCGATGGCCGCGAACAACGCGCCGGTCAGCATCAAATGCCGCTCGGTCACCCGCACCACCAGGAACGGCAACGACAGCGACAAGATAATTCCGCCGAGACCGAACGCGGCGATGATGAGGCCGGCATAGGAGGAATGGGTCTCGCCGCTCGCGAGCAGCAACAGCGCCACATAGGGAAACATGCCGTGGATGACGATGCCCTCGAAGAACACCGAGCTGAAGCAAACTTTTGCCCGGGGATCGGCGAACACGCCGCGGAATCCTGCCGCCACGGCAGTGAGATTGAAGGGTTTTGATCGCGCCGGGCTCAAGCCCCGAAAAGCGAAAAAGGCGATCACCGCGACGATCGCGCCAAAGCCGCCGATGGAGAAGAACACGCCGCGCCAGCCGAGCAGATCGCCGATGGCCCCGGAGATCACGGCGCCGATCAGATTTCCGGTCAATCCCACCGCCAAGAGGCGGCCGATCGCCACCTGGCGCGCATGCACCGGCACGAGATCGCCGACGATCGCCACGCCGACCGGAAAGATGCCGCCGGCGCAGACCCCGGCGATGACGCGCATGGTCACCAGAAGCGTGAAATTACTGGCGAAGGCGCAGATCAGCGTCGTAGTCACCACGGCGGCGAGGCTGATATTCATCAGCCGGGTCTTACCGAAGAAATCGCCGATGGTGCCGAGCGCGGGCTGCATGATCGCGTAGGGAAACGTGAACGCGCTCGACAATAGCGCCGCGGTTTTTACGTCGATCGAGAGATCGGCGGCGATCTTCGGAATCACCGGATCGACGGCGCGCGAGAACAGCGTCGAGGCGAAAATCACCAGGCTGACGATTCTGAGGACGGGCGGAATGGCAATGTCTCGTTGTTGGCGATGAAGCGCGCCCGGATCAAACAGCGCTGCTCTAGCTTTTGGCCAGCTTGTCGAATTGCATCAAGCGCGCAAGAAGCGGCTCCATGTCCTTGAGCGCAATCATATTTGGGCCATCGGACGGAGCGCGGTCGGGATTCTCGTGGGTCTCGATGAAGACGCCGGCGACGCCCACCGCCACGGCCGCGCGCGCCAGCACCGGGACATATTCGCGCTCGCCGCCGGAAGCCGTGCCCTGCCCGCCCGGCTGTTGCACCGAATGCGTGGCGTCAAAGATCACCGGCGCGCCGATCTTGGCCAGCACCGGCAGCGCGCGCATGTCGGACACCAGCGTGTTGTAGCCGAACGACACGCCGCGCTCGGCGACCAGCACGTTGGCATTGCCGGCGCCGGTGATTTTTTGCACCACATTGGCCATGTCCCACGGCGCCAAAAACTGCCCCTTCTTGACGTTCACCGCGCGCCCGGTTTTTGCCGCCGCCACCAGCAAGTCGGTTTGCCGGCAGAGAAACGCCGGGATTTGCAAAACATCGACTACCTCGGCGACCGCTGCACATTGCTCCGGCTCGTGCACGTCGGTGAGCACGGGCACGCCGAGCTTTTCTCGCAGCTCGGCGAAAATCGACAGCGCCCCGTCGAGGCCGAGCCCGCGCGCGCTCGCGGCTGAGGTACGGTTCGCCTTGTCGAACGAGGTTTTGTAGACGAAGCCGATGTTGAGCCGCGCCGTGATCTCTTTCAGCGCGGCCGCCATATCGAAAGCATGCGCGCGGCTCTCCAGCGCGCACGGCCC
>Ga0181521_10008552_pt1 | contig 10471 bp, 11 predicted proteins | sample PEATcosm2014_Bin_32_FD_119764 | JGI IMG/M metagenome (GOLD analysis project Ga0181521, IMG submission 119764) | Peatland microbial communities from MTU Mesocosm Facility, Houghton, MI, USA - PEATcosm2014_Bin02_60_metaG | ecosystem: Environmental > Terrestrial > Soil > Wetlands > Peat | place... | reverse complement strand
GGAGTAGGCCGCGACCGGGCCGGAAAACTCGTAGCCGGCATGGGGACAAACGATGGCTTTAAGGTCCCCAACCGGGACGATGGGCGCGGCGGCGAGCAGGCGGTCAATCATGCGTGACAATTCGGCCGGGTCTTTCGGATAAAACAGCCCCGCCACGGCCGGCTCCCGCACCAGTTGTTTTGCGACGGCCTTGGGCGTTTCGACCTGTGCCGGGCGTTCACCACCACTGAACGTTTTTCGTTCCGTCGGCGCTAACAGCACTGCCACCAGCGCTGCCGCCGCGATTGTGCCTGCCAGGATGAACCATCGTGACCACTTGACGCGGGACAAGCGCCCCGCCGGTTCACCGCTCGCCGCCCCAATGAGAAACAAGTTTAGCATGAAGTTCATAAACATCCTTTGATTTGCGCCAAGACATTCTTCGGAATATAGCAGTTCCAGTTAACTTTGGTACCGTTTGATATGCCTCTGGGAAAAGCGGCGGAGGGCCGCCGCACTCCAAGACGCTGCGCGCGACACGATGATTCTTGAAATACGCGAAGCGTCTTGGACTGCGCCAGTCTCCTGGCGCTTTGCCAGAAGACGAAATGACCGCGAGATTTCCGCAGGAGCTTTTGTGTGCCAATGACAAGCCACCACTGCCGGTCGGAACGCCGGTTTCCAGCCGGCTTTCGGACAAGCTCGCGCCAACCCGCCAGCATCAACCCACTCATGCCCCCCTTTTATCAAATCGCGTCAAACCGTTCAAGCAACGCTGCATCGGCCTTGGAAATCGCTCCGTTAGTCATTTCTGGTCTGCCTCCCAACACCGTACAAAATTCCAGTTGAACGCAGTGCTAAGAGCACAGTATCATCGCCTCGTGATACGACGATTTTACGTTAATAACTTCCGGTGCTTGGAGAATTTTGAACTGCCGATCGCGGATCGCTCATCCGTTCTGCTGATTGGAAAGAATGGCGCGGGCAAGACAACGGTCGGGCTTGCACTTGAAATACTTCAGAGAATCGCTCGAGGAGTGAATCGGGTGGATGAGGTTGTGAAACCCAAGGATCTCGCTCGTGGGCGCACTGACGTTCCCATGAGGTTTGAAATCGAGGTCAAGTTGGGCGGTCAAACCTATGAATATTTTATCGCCTTCGACTTTCCGCCGGGGTTCAAGGAATTACGGGTGGTTGAAGAGGGGCTTGCGGCAGATAGCAAACCGGTCTTTACGCGACAACTAGCGCAAGTGCATCTGGCAAAAACAAATCAGGAAAAAGAAGCGAAATTCCTCATTGACTGGCATCTGGCTGCTCTGCCGATTGTTCAAGAGCGTAACAAGAATGATCCTTTGTTCATTTTCAAGCAGTGGCTCGCTCGCATAGTCATTCTTCGTCCGATGCCCAGTTTGATTAAAGGAAACTCTGAGCAGGAGACTTTACAACCAAACATTCAAGGCACGGATTTCGGCGCGTGGTTTTCTGGTTTGCTGGCCTACGCACCGGCCGCGTACGGAAAGATTGATGACTATCTCAAGCAGGTGATGCCAGATCTCAAAGACATCAAGAATCCGGTGATTGGCAAAGACGCGCGAAGTCTTGAGGTGCAATTTTCGAATGATCTGGGAAACGTCACTATTCCTTTCGCAGACCTCTCGGATGGCGAGAAATGCTTTATGATTTGCGCGATGGTCCTTGCGGCGAATGATGCTTACGGACCGTTAGTGTGCTTTTGGGATGAACCAGACAATTATCTCGCGCTGTCCGAGGTTGGGCACTTTATAACGGCTCTTCGCAAAGCGTTCCAATCCGGTGGCCAGTTCATCACCACTTCGCATAATCCAGAAGCGATCCGGCGTTTTTCCGAAGAAAACACCCTTGTTCTTTACAGAAAGAACCATCTTGAGCCCACAAATGTCCGGCCTGTAAGCGAAATTACAGTAAATGGGGAACTGGTGAGCGCACTCATTCGTGGAGATGTCGAACCATGAGCGTTAACAAGCGTGTGCCACACGTTTTGGTGCTTCCGGAGGACGATGCCAATCGGCAATTGGCCAACGGCTTTCAACTCGATCCGTTGTTAGACACTCGGAGAATGCAAATACTTGAGGAAGCGGGCGGCTGGCGAGAGGTTCTGAATCGCTTTAAAGAAGACCACGTGCCGGAAATGGACCGATATGCCTGCCGCTTTATGGTTCTTCTGATCGACTTCGATGGCCAGGAAGAAAGGCTTAACACAGTGAGGGCTGAGATTCCAGATCACTTGCGGGAAAGAGTATTCGTTCTGGGCGCGTGGCGTGATCCTGAAGAGCTGCGACAAAATCTCGGTTCATACGAAACCATCGGCTTGGCGATGGCCAAGGACTGCCGTGACAACGCTGAGGTGACATGGGCGCATAATCTCCTTCGTCACAATGCCAGCGAGCTTGAGCGTTTACGAAGACACGTTCGCCCTATCTTATTCTCCAATGCTGAACCGTGACTTGTGAGGTTCTCTGCGGCGGAAACTTGGCTGCCGGAATGGAGCGGCAAATTGGGCGGAGTGCAGCGGTAGCGCAGTTTGGTTGCGTCGGGTGTTTGGTGCTTTGCCGCCGACGATGACTGGTTTCAGATCGTGCCGGGGATGCGTGGGAATCCGCGCGCGGCGTGCCAGAATCGAACGATGTCAATGCGCTGCTCGTCGCGCCGCAGCCGGTAGATAATGCGATAGGAACGGCAAATCACTTCCCGCAGATTCGGCTGCTGAAATTCCGGCACGGTGCGTCCGATTTCGGGAAAATTCGCCAGATTCTCGGCGCGGGTGATCAATTCGTAACCCAGCGGGCTGCCGCATCGGAATTATGCTGGGCGACATAGCGGACAATATCGGCCACATCAGCCTGTGCCGACGGGGCGATGATTATTTTCCAGCCCATTGGACGATCTTCGCTTTGACTTCCTCAATCGGCACGCCTTCGCCACGGTCCAATTCGTCCAAGCTCTGCTGGACAGCCTGGCGAAACTCCAATTCGTAAATGGCGTCATTGATGGTGGCGTCGGGCGGCAGTTTTTTGGCCACTTCCAGAAGAATTTCTTTGGCGCTCATGGTTTCAATTTGCGCTCAATCATGAACAATTTCCATTCAATATCGCCGGATTGCAACAATTTTCACGAGCGCCTATAAACAGTTCTCGATATTGGCATAAACGTATAATTTCACTGACAAACCGACGGGATGGTGTTTGGAAGTTAAAGTGAATTTAGACCCGCTGACGGGAAACAAATAGTTTTCCGATTCATCCTTTCATCGTGCGAAACTGGCGCAAGGCGACCAAGGGATCGATTCGGGTCAGTAAAAAATGCGCCCAGTGATTTTCCCAACGCTGCCAGAATGGAGCGCCAACCTGGGCGGAGCGCAGTTCGGTCGCGGGTGTGCCGTCAATACGCTGGCAGCCGCGCCCAAAATGACAAGCCCCGGCCGGGTAGGTTGATCCGCCGGCCGGGACTGGAATAATGAAGCACCGTGCAGGTTACTGGCAGGTTAACTGGAAATTAATTCGGAAGTATCAAGATAACGCAAGGGGTGCAAAATGACTTCAAATCACTTTTTAGGCGGTTCTGGTGATGGCTTTGGCGGTTGCGGCGTCGGAATAAAACTTTTCTCTGGTGTGTGGTGCGTGGCTTTTACGGGCGGATCACCAATGGCGATTTTGTTAATGCCGATAATCGGAGCGGTTGATTGCGCTTGCGGGGCTGCGGCAGCCACCTTCGCCGCCGGAATGAAAGGCTGTTCCGGCGCGTGTTGTGTGCGCGTCATGCGGGCGATTGGCGCGGGGCTTGGTGAGTTTGATTGTGGTTTATTTTTTGGGGTTTCCATATGATTGCGAACATGAACCACGACCAGTTTATTAGCAAGCTAAAAGAAATGGTCTGCCTTTCGGATTGGCACAAACGGTATTACACAAAACGGGCGAGAAAATTTAAGCGAATTGATTACTGGGTAAAAAGCTCACTCGGATTGATTGCTGTTGTCGGGGCGTATATGGCCAGCAGTGACCACTTCCGAGTTTTCGGTGCTTGCATGGCTGGCGCAAGCGCGTTTTTACTGTCGGGCATTCTTCCTGTTTATCGTTGGGATTCGATTGTTTCTGGCCTAAAAGACGAACAAGAGGAATGGACAAGGATTTTTCAAGGATATGAAGGGTTGCTCCGAATGGCTCTAATCTTGGAAAGGGATGAAATGTTGGCGCAAGAATATCAAAAGGTGGAGGAATTAAGAAACGCCGCCGACCGGAATGACCGAAACCTGCCGGAAGACCAGATTTTACTGAATAAAACCGAAGCCGAAGTGAGGAAATACTATGGTTTGGACGTGTAAAAAAAGACGAAGAAAAGTGACGTTTTCAGTTGACAAATAATTGCGTTAAGTTTAATGTAGAGGCATGAAGATTAACAACAAATTGAACCTGATGAAATCGGACATCATCAAGGAAATGCCGCTGGCCTGTTCGGATGAAACCGCCGCCGTTGAATTTTTCGAGCGTCAAATCTGGCAGGGCAAACCGCATTGCCCGCATTGCGAATCGCGCAAAGTCTATAAAATGGTGGACGCCAAAACCGGCCAGCGCAACAAGCGGTATCTGTGGCGTTGCCATGACTGCAAAGGCCAGTTCACAATCCGAATCGGCACGGTGCTTGAAGAATCCCGAATCCCGTTGCGCCATTGGGCGTTTGCTTTCTGGCGTTCCTCCACTTCCAAGAAGGGTGTGAGCGCATTGGAAATCAAACGGCAATGCCAGATAAGCTATCCGTCTGCCTTGTTCCTGCTGCATCGCATCCGTTTTGCCATGACGCCGGAGCAAGGGACAATGCCAAAAATGACCGGCACGGTCGAATGTGACGAAACCTATATCGGCGGCAAACCTCGCATTGGCACGGGCTACCACAAGCGCGGGCGCGGCACGTCCAAGACTCCGGTATTTGGAATGATTCAACGCGACGGGAACATTCACCGCCGCGTAGTGGCCGATGTGAGCGCGGCAACGCTCAAAAGCGCAATCCGAGAGTGCGTGGACAAACAAGCCAGAATCATCACCGATGAACACCTTGCCTATCGCGGCCTTGGAAAAGAATTTGCGGGCGGACATGAGACTGTGAATCACGGAACGCGGGAATATGCTTGCGGCGATGTTTGGACGAACACGGCGGAAAGTTCCTTTGCGTTAATAAAACGCGGGTTGATGGGTGTTTATCACGCCGTCAGCAAAAAGCATTTACACCGCTACCTTGGCGAGTTTGACTTCCGTTGGAATACCCGCAACATGAATGATGGCGACCGGACATCGCTGGCGATTCAAAGCGCAATGGGCAAACGGTTAATGATGCAACCGGCATGAGAAATTCTCTTATCTGCGGTGACAACATGGCGATCCTGCCGACGCTGGAAAAGGAAAGCGTGGATTTGATTTACGTTGACCCGCCGTTTTTCAGCAATCGGAACTACGAAATCATTTGGGGTGATGAGGCGGAAATCACAAGTTTTGAGGACAGGTGGGAGGGCGGCATCAATGTTTATATTGAATGGATGAAACAGCGCGTGATTGAATTGCATCGGGTTTTGAAGCCTAACGGGACTTTTTATCTGCATTGCGACTGGCACGCCGGGCACTATTTGAAAGTAATGTGCGATGAAATTTTTGGGTATGGAAACTTCGTAAATGAAATTGTTTGGTGCTATGACACCGGCGGGCGCAGCACTTCATTCTTTCCAAGAAAGCACGATGTCATTTTCCGATATGAAGGGCGCGGCGGCGCACAGTTTTATTACGACCAGGTTGCTCTTAAACGCGACCCGTCCACCATGCACGAAACGGTTAAAAAGGACATAGAGGGACGCTCATACCAAAGCAATGTAAAGGCGGGCAAGGAATATAGATACTACATGGATAAGGGTGTTTTACCGAATGATTGGTGGACGGACATACAGGCTTTGAATCCAGCGGCAAAAGAGCGGCTTGGCTATCCCACGCAGAAACCGGAAGCGTTATTGCATCGGATTATGAGTGCCAGCACAAAACCCGACGGTCTTGTGTTGGACGCCTTTTGCGGTTGCGGAACGACAATGGCTGTTGCTCAAAAAACCGGCAGGCGTTGGATTGGAATTGATATTTCACCGTCCGCCATCGCCACAATCAAAAATCGTTTCGCCAGAGATTCGGTTGATCCGCGAACTTATGATGTTATCGGGATGCCGCAAAAGGACGAAGATTTGAAGGCGTTTAAGCCGGGGGATTTTCAGTATTGGGCAGTCAACGAAATGCACGGCACGCCAAGTCCGAAAATTGTTGGGGACATGGGCATAGACGGATTGAGCTTCATCAATCACTATCCGATACAGGTCAAGCAATCTGAATCCGTTGGCCGTCCAGTGGTGGACAATTTTGAAACCGCCTTGCGCCGCTACTACAAAACGAAGAAAGAAATGGTCGGTTACATTGTGGCTTTCAGTTTCACCAAAGGCGCATTTGAGGAAGTGGCGCGAGTGAAAAACGAGGGAATGAAAATTGAGCTGGTGAAGGTTCAAGACATTATTGACCGTAAATTCGCCATCAAACAGGAAACGCTTTTATGACAAAACCAAGAGCAGAAATAATCAAGGCCAGCCAAAACACGGCACGGACGGCCAAAGGCCCCGAACCGGAGCGGTTGAAAATAACTGGCAACTGGAAAGCGGCGGTCAGGCAGGCGATGCAGAAGCCAAAACCGGCGTCTGGCTGGCCGCGTTAAAACGTGAAAACCGATGAACCAAACCTCAAATCATGCGCCCTTGCGTAAGGTTTATACTTCCGAATTAATTTGACCGGCGGTGATGCCGCCATGTGCGCTTCCCGCATTCATATCGCCAACGCGCACCCAGCTTCTTTGACATCCGAGATTAAAACTTTGTCATCACCAATTTTGCCCGTCCTCGCCGACTTGATGATGGCGTTCACCGCTCGTTCCGCGTTTTGGTCTCCCACAACCAGATCAATTCTGAGCTTCGGCAGAAAATCCAACGTATATTCGCCGCTGCGGTAGGTTTCCGTATGCCGGTTCTGCCGGCCAAATCCCTTCACTTCACAAACGGTCATCCCATCAATGCCGATCTCCCCCAAGGCGTCTTGGACTTCCTCCAATTTGGAACGTTGGATAATCGCTTCAATTTTTTTCATACTTTTTCCAGAGTGTCATTCAATCATTCAACTGCACTTGCGTTTGGCTGAACCACACCCGTTTAGCAGCGGCGATGCCAGCCGGGGCAACCACCAGGCAAATATCTGCAAAGTGCCCAATTTATAAAGGTTTTTGGGGGTGTTAATAATTTAGTGTCGTTCAAAAATCCCCGTCATCTCTGTTTCCTTTTGCCCAGCCGATAAGATTTTCGCCAGCGCACCAGCAAAACGTTTTTGCTGTTTGGTCGCACCATTCAATTCTGCGGAGTGACGAAACCTGGCTGCCGGAATGGAGCGGCAACCTGGGCGGAGTGCAACGGTGACGCAGTTTGGTCGCGTGGGGTGTCTTGGGGTAACTGACTGCCGCCGTGGATCTCATTCAAAGCGATTCATCCTTTCATCGTGCGAAACTGGCGCAAGGCGACCAAGGGAACGATTCGGGTCAGCAGAAAATGCGCCCAGCGATTTTCCCAATGCTGCCAGAAGGTCTGTGACTTCCGCTATCGGCGGGGCTGGATGTTTTAGCAGGCACTCAAAAATTCCCGCGCGCCAACGGCAAGAATACAAGGAAATCGCTTCGATTATTTGTGTGCCGCCCAAAGGAGCGGCAGCGGCAGGCCGTGCAGGTTGCCGGCAAACGGTATGACTTCGGTGCCGGTGTAAAGCACCACTCCGCGAACCCAACGTTTGCCCGCCGCATTGGCCATGGCCTGCAAACCCCGAACGTCATTTCCGCCCAGCGTGGCACTGGCTTTTATTTCCACCCCCACCAGCCGTCCGGCACTGTTTTCAAGCACGATGTCCACTTCCCGGCCGGAAGCTGTGCGCCAGTAGAAAAATTCCGGCTGAGTCTCGCTCCAGGCCGATTGTTTGCGCAGTTCCATCAACACAAAATTCTCCAGCACCCCGCCCGCCAGTGTCCCATCCATCTTCAGCCGCTCCACAGTCAATCCCAACAAGTGGGCAAGCAGCCCCGTGTCATCCAGATAAATCTTCGGGGTCTGAATGAGCCGCTGCCCCAGGTTGCTCGACCAGGGCCGCAACAGTTGCACCAGGAACGTCGCTTCCAACAGGGCGAAGTAGCGTTTCAAAGTTGTTTGCGGCAACGCGAGGGTTCGCGACAGGTCGGCGAAATTCAACAGACCACCGGCACGGGTGGCCACGACCGAGAGCAGGCGGGGAACAGCCGTCACGTCGGCGACATTGGCCAGGTCGCGAACATCACGTTGGAGAATCGTCGTCAAGTAAGACTGAAACCAGGCCTTGCGGCGCGCGGCGACATTGCGGGCAATCACCAGGGGATAGCCACCGGCCAGGACTTTCTCAAACAGTTCACCGCGCCGAACCCCGCTTGATTTTCCTGAAGACCAGACCGGTTGCCTGGAGAACAATGCGTCAATGAAGCCTTCACAGACGCCGTTCATTTCGCCCTGCGAAAACGGCCAAAGTGTCAGCACCTCCATGCGGCCCGCCAGGGACTCGGACAATTTCGGCAGGAGCATCACGTTCGCGGAACCCGTGAGTAAAAACCGTCCTGGTTCCCGTTTCCGGTCAATGGCCACTTTGATGGCTGGAAAGAGTTCGGGCACATGCTGTACTTCATCCAGGGTGACCGGAGTGTTCAAACCGGCAATAAAGCCGTTGGGGTCGCGCTTGGCCGCTGCCAAAACGCCGGGATCATCGAAGGTCAAATACTGGCGGCCGCGCCGGGTCAATTCCGCGGATTGCACCAAAGTGCTCTTGCCGGTTTGCCGGGCGCCGTTGACCAGGACGACCGGCGTGTCGGCCAGCGCCAGGAGGAGATGTTCGGTAATGTGGCGACGAATCATGTCTGTATAATCAACCACACAATGGATGATAATCAACCACAATATGGACGCCAGCGCCTCCAAATTCAACGTTTGGATTTGAAGGCATTGCTATCATTGAAAGCGGTTCATCCACTGCGCTCAGGGAGTGGAAGGTTTGGACTTGGCCGCGATTTGCCAACGCAACTCTTTCATCCGCTTTTGAGCGTCGGTGAATTGTTTGGGAGTCAGCTCCTTTCTCAGAAGATTGCGGCTCTCGGCTGCATCTGCATCTGCCTTGGCCGCCATGCTAAACCACGCATACGCCTCCACTTTATCCTTCACCACGCCCTGGCCATTGGCATAGCAGCAGCCCAGATTGAATTGAGCCTCGGGGTGACCCTGCTCGGCGGCCTGGCGATACCATTTTACCGCCTCAACATAATCCTTCGCCACGCCTTGGCCATTGTCGTAGCACCAGCCCAGATTGGATTGAGCGGGGGTGTAATTCTGTTCGGCGGCCTTGCGATACCACTTCACCGCCTCCACTTTATCTTTCCCCACGCCCTGGCCATTGGCGCAGCAGTAGCCCAGATTGAATTGAGCCGGGGCGAAATTCTGCCCGGCGGCCTTGCGATACCACTTCACCGCCTCAACATAATCCTTCGCCACGCCCCGGCCATCATCGTAGCAGAAGCCCAGATTGAATTGAGCCTCAGCATCTCCCTGCTCAGCGCTGGCTTTATATTCTTGAAATTCGCCGGGAACTGCGACGCCTTTCGGTGCGGCGGCGCGGGTCGAATGCAGGCGAGAACGCAGGCCAGTGCTGTAATTGAAGACGGCGCTTAGAAATCTTCTCATTGAGTTGAAACCTACGCTTTAGCCATCAAGACCTGCAAGCCAAAATCCTTTTGCCGCTGTCCCATCCGTTGGGCGGCGGGTTCCAGTTCAAGGTCAACCCGCAGCAGGCTGCTTTGAAGTGCGGCTACCCGCAGCGGTTCGCCCAGCAGGCGCTGGGGCACGATTACCTGCTGCGACAGTGTGCGAGGACGGCGGGTGAACACGGATGTACGCCCAATGGAACGGCAATTGGTTTTGCGGCGAGCGAATTCGTTATGATGGAAAAAGATGAGGCCGGCTGGCCGATGAGCAGTGCAATGGCGTGTTCCATTTGCGCGCGCTGAATGCCGAGATCGGTGGCTTGCGCTTCGGTCGTGTTGAGCTGGGTTTCCGCCTGCGCGACATCCTGGTTGGAATCAATGCCGGTCTTGTGCAGCACGTGTGTCAGCGCCAGCGAATCCCGGTAAGCGCGGACGATGGAATCCAAAAGTTCTTTCTGCGAATCCAGCGAGCGAAGCGTAAAGTAATCCGCCGCCAGTTCGGATTGAACCGTCAGCCGTGTGTTTTCCAAATCGGCCAGCGTCGCTTGCGCTTCGAATTTGTTGGCCTTGTAGGTATTGCGGATGCTGCCCCAAAAATCCGGTTCCCACGAAGCGTCGAGCGGCAGCGAGTATT
>Ga0181521_10008551_pt1 | contig 10472 bp, 8 predicted proteins | sample PEATcosm2014_Bin_32_FD_119764 | JGI IMG/M metagenome (GOLD analysis project Ga0181521, IMG submission 119764) | Peatland microbial communities from MTU Mesocosm Facility, Houghton, MI, USA - PEATcosm2014_Bin02_60_metaG | ecosystem: Environmental > Terrestrial > Soil > Wetlands > Peat | place... | reverse complement strand
GCCTGCTCCACATCGCGGAATTTCAGGTTGAGCCTTTCACGCGCGCGGCGGAGACGCCGTCCGGCGGCTTCCGTGCTATTATCCTGTCTCTGGACGTAAAGAGCGGGGGCCTGCGCCAAGTGGATACCTTCCTTGGTGGAATTATAGCTTCCGGTCCGTTCTCGCTTCAATAAGATAAATGCGGTACTGTTCCAATTTCGGAACAAGATAGATTTCTTTAGGGAGGCGATCTGAGAATAGTAGTGGGCGTCACCGGAGCGAGCGGAGCGATTTACGCCCTCCGGCTTTTGGGAAAATTGCGCCGGCTGGAGGTGGAAATCCATCTTATTCTCAGTCGCTCCGGCGAAAAAACCCTGTATCTTGAGACTGGAAAAAAGGCGGCGGACTTGAAGTCTCTTGCGGACTTTTCCTGGCCAGTGGACGATATATCAGCACCACTTGCAAGTGGGTCGTTCCAGACCGATGGTATGGCGATCACGCCCTGCTCGATCCATACGATGTCGTCGATCGCTTACGGGATCACTTCGAATTTGCTCACCCGCGCGGCGGACGTAGCACTCAAAGAACGCAGGCGGTTGATTCTGATGGTCCGGGAAAGCCCACTGCATTTGGGTCATCTCAAAACGATGGCTTTACTGGCGGAAATGGGTGCGATACTGGCGCCGCCGATACCCGGCTTCTACAACCAGCCGGCCACTGTCGAAGATCTGGTGGATTCGAGCGTGGATCGGGTTCTGGACCTGATCGGGTTGCCCGACGCAAACGCGCGCCGATGGAGCGGGCCAAAACGCGGCAACGGAACGGGCGAGCGTGGTTCGGAAAGCGGCGGGCTTGGCGCCGAATGAAACGCCGGGCCGCTTTTCAGGGAGAGCTTGGCGCCTTCAGCCAGGTAGCCGCGCGGCAGCTGGCAGGCGATGATTTCATTCCCGTGCCGATGCAGAATTTCGAAGAGGTTTTTGTCTCGGTTGTAAACGGAAAATGTGATTGTGCCGTGATCCCGATTGAGAACACTTTACATGGATCGGTTCACGAGAATTACGATCATCTCCTGAAATACGATTTGCCGATTCGAGGCGAGACCTTCGTTCGAATCGTGCATAATCTGATTGCGCCGCCGGGCGTGAAGTTCTCTCAAATCAGGCGGGTGTACTCACACCCGGTCGCATTGAACCAATGCAGGCGCTTCTTCGAAGAGAATCCGCAAATTGAGAAAACGCTGTTTTACGACACCGCGGGCAGCGTGAAGATGGTCATGGAGAAGGGACTCACTGATGCAGGCGCAATCGCTTCCGCGAACGCGGCGGAGATCTATGGCGCGAGGATCCTCAGGAAATCCATTGAGGACGACCGCGAGAATTTCACGCGGTTTTTTCTGCTGGAAAGGCCGAAACGAGGCGTCCGATCCGGCAAGCCGCCGGTCAAACGGCAAACCGCGCAGCGGTTCAAGACCACCGTGGTTTTCACGATAGGCAGTCTGCCGGGCGCGCTGTTCCGGTCTTTGAGCGTTTTCGCGCTGCGCGACATCAATCTCACCAAGATCGAGTCGCGGCCGCTCCGAGGCAAGCCCTGGGAGTATCTCTTCTATCTGGACTTCATCGGGCATGTCGACGATCCCGCGTGCCGCAATGCGCTGAACCACCTCGCGGAACTGGCTGATATGTTACGCGTCCTTGGCTGTTACCCGGCGGGCGAGTAGCTTTCCGGGTCCACCGCCCGGTACTCTCAAGGTATGGAATCGCTCCAGGCCGAGACAACACCGCCCGCGGAAGCCGCTACAGAAGACAGCGGGGCCGTTACCGAAAACAACGCCACCGGGGTCGAGACACCGCCGGAACCGGAGATCCCGGAGCTTGAAGAGGTCTCCATTCTTGCGGTCCGCGATACCGTGCTGTTCCCGAACGCTTTGTTGCCTCTGAGCGTAGGCCGGCCCACATCCGTCGCGCTGGTGGAATCGCTGGGCGAGAACCGGTTGATCGGGGTGCTCTCGCAGATCGATCCGCGCACCGATGTGCCAAGCCCTCACGAACTGCACGAGACGGGGACGGTCGCGATCATTCACAAGATCGTGCGGATGCGCGAGGGGCAACTGCTGTTCTGCGAGGGCGTCTCCCGGATGCGGATCCGGAGCTACACTTCAGTCGAACCGTTTCTGCGCGCCCGCATCGAACGTATGCCGGAGATTGAGCCGGAGATGACGCCGGAGTTGACGGCGCTGCGTCAGAATGTCCTCAGCGAGTTCACGCAGATCGTTGCGGCCACGCCGAATCTGTCAGACGAGGTCGCGACCGCCGCGTCGAATATAGCCGAGATCGGGCGCCTGGCCGATTTCATCGCGGGAACGCTCCCGAGCCTGAGCCATATCGAGCGCCAATCGGTACTGGAGCAGAACGATGCGAGAGCGCGGCTGCAGTTCATCAACCAGCAACTTGCGCGCGAAGTCGAATTGCTCGAATTGCGCCAGAAGATCCAGTCGCAGGTGCAGGGGCAGCTTTCGCAGAGCCAGCGCGAGTTTTATCTGCGGGAACAATTGAAAGCGATTCAGAAGGAACTGGGCGAGGGCGACGACCGGGAGCAGGAATCGGAGGACCTGCGGGCCAAGATCGAAAAAGCCGGCATGCCCGACGAGGTTAAGGAAGAAGCGCTCAAGGAACTGAGCCGGTTTGCGCGCATCAGCCCCATGTCGCCCGAGCACACGGTGGCGCGCACGTATCTCGAATGGCTGATCTGCCTTCCGTGGGCGGTGTCGTCGGGAGAAGCCGTGAATGTGCAGCGCGCGGCCGAGATCCTCGATGAAGACCACTACGACCTCGAAAAGGTGAAGAACCGCATCCTCGACTTTCTGGCGGTGATGCAGCTCAAGCCCAGGCTCAAAGGGCCGATTCTGTGTTTTGTCGGGCCGCCCGGCGTTGGCAAGACTTCTTTGGGGCGGTCGATCGCCCGTTCGCTGGGGCGCAAGTTCCAGCGCATTTCGCTGGGCGGAATGCACGATGAAGCCGAGATCAGGGGACATCGCCGCACATACATCGGATCGATGCCGGGCCAGGTCATACAAGCTCTGCGGCGGGCGGGCGCGAACGACCCGGTGTTCGTTCTCGATGAAGTCGACAAGCTGGGACGCGATTTCCGCGGCGACCCGGCCTCGGCATTGCTCGAAGTGCTCGACCCCGAGCAGAACTCGACCTTCCGGGACAACTATCTCGACGTGCCCTTCGATCTTTCGCGAGTGCTGTTCATCACCACGGCGAATGTTCTCGATACCATCCCCGGCGCTCTGCGCGATCGCATGGAGATCATCGAACTGCAGGGCTACACGGAGCAGGAAAAAGTGATGATCGCGTTCCGCTACCTGATCCCGCGGCAGAAGACGGAGAACGGGCTGGACGAAACCAAACCGCTCGTTTTCCTCGACGATGCCGTGCAGTTCATCGTGCGGCGTTATACGCGCGAGGCGGGCGTGCGAAATCTGGAGCGCGAGATAGGAACCGTCTGCCGCAAGGTCGCGCGCCGCTATGCGGAGGGCAAAGAACCGGTTGTCGAAGTTACCGCGGCCTTCGTGGAGGAGTCTCTCGGAGCCCCGCGCTTCCGCCCCGACACCGAAGTGGCCGAGCGAACGCGGAGACCCGGAGTTGCCGTCGGCCTTGCCTGGACGCCGGTCGGCGGCGATGTGCTGTTCATCGAAGCGGGACGCATGCCGGGAGGCAGCAAAGGGCTGATCATGACGGGGCAACTGGGATCGGTCATGCAGGAATCCGTGCAGGCCGCGCTCACCTGGGTGCGGGCCAGCGCGACGAAGTATGGCATCGATCCGGATGTTTTCAAGACCAGCGATATTCACGTTCATGTTCCGGCGGGAGCGATTCCCAAGGACGGGCCGTCGGCCGGCGTGACCATGGCTACGGCGCTGCTGTCGATGCTGACCGACAAATGCGTCAAACAGGGTCTGGCGATGACCGGTGAGATCACGCTCACCGGTCAGGTCCTGCCGATTGGCGGAATAAAAGAAAAGGTGCTGGCGGCGAAACGCAGCGGCGTTACCGAAATCATCGTGCCCGCCGAAAACGAGGTCAACGTGCGCGAGGATTTGAAGGCCGAGCAGATCGGCGATATCAAAATTCACTACGTCACCACAATGGACGAGTTGGTACCGATAGCGCTCGGGCTGGGTTGAATCGATGAGCTGAGATTCATCTGCTAAGGTGAGCCTAATGTCGCGAGAGCCTTCCCTGCAGGATCCGCTTCGTTTCAATCGCAAGACACCGCCGTGCGCCGTGGTGATTTTCGGTGCGAACGGCGACCTCACAAAACGCAAGTTACTGCCCGCGCTGTATCGCCTCGCCTGGGAGGGCCGCCTGGCGCCCGGCTTCGCAATAGTCGGCATTTCACGAACCGCGATGTCCGACGACGAATTTCGCGAACACATGCGCGAATCGGTGGCGAAGTATCTGGAGGATTCGCCGTTCGACGAAGATCTGTGGCGATCTTTCGCGCAGGGGCTTTTCTACATGGCCGGCGACGTCGCGGATGCGAATATGTATCAGCGGTTGGCGGCGTGTCTGGCCGAGGTCGAAAAGACGCGGCAAACCGCGGGCAATACACTTTTCTATCTCTCGACTCAGCCCAGTCAATACGCGCCGATCGCCGAGGGAATCGGCGCGGCGAATCTCGCCAGAGGCGACGGCTGGCGGCGCATCATAATCGAGAAGCCTTTCGGCCGCGATCTGACCAGCGCGCGTGAGCTGAACCGCAGGCTGCAAAAAGTCTTCGACGAAAGCGGGATCTATCGCATCGATCACTACCTGGGCAAGGAAACGGTGCAGAACATTCTGGCATTCCGGTTCGGCAACGGGATCTTCGAGCCCTTGTGGAACCGGCGATACATCGACCACGTGCAGATAACGGCTGCCGAATCCATCGGCGTGGAAGGCAGGGGCGCCTACTATCAGGAGGCAGGCGCGCTGCGGGACATGGTCCAGAACCATTTGCTGCAGGTGATGGCGACAGTCGCGATGGAACCGAGCGCGGCGTTTTCCGCCGATGCGGTCCGGGATGAACGCGCGAAACTTCTGCGGTCGATTCACGTGATGAAGCCCGAGGAAATCGAGGCCAATACCGTTTCCGGCCAGTACGGCGCCGGGCGTGTGGGTGGAGAACAAATTACGGGATTCCGCCAAGAAAAAGGCGTGAATCCGGAGTCGCAGGCCGAGACTTACGTGGCCGCCACTTTCCTCGTCGGGAACTGGCGCTGGGCAGGCGTCCCTTTCTACATCCGCACGGGCAAATCGCTTCCCAAGCGCGTCACTGAGATCGCCATCCATTTCCGGTCCGCGCCGCTGGCGGTGTTCCGCAACGAGCTCGGGGAGGGCAACGCGGATGCCAGCGGGGATGCCGGCGCTCCGGGCGACTATGAGGCCGTGCCCAATCTCCTGATTCTCCGCATTCAACCGGAAGAAGGCATTTCGCTGAAATTCAATTCCAAACGTCCGGGCGCGGGCATGACGCTCCGGCCTGTGTCGATGGATTTCAATTACGGGTCGAGCTTCGGGGAACGTTCACCGTCCGCCTACGAAACATTGCTGCTCGACGCCATCGTGGGCGATGCGACGCTTTACACGCGGCAGGACATGGTGGAAGCAAGCTGGTCTGTCGTGCAGCCGATTCTCGATTACTGGAGCACGCGGAAGTTTGCATTCCCGAATTACGCGCCGGGCACCTGGGGGCCGGCGGAGGCCGACGAGATGCTCGCGCGGCGCGGCCACAGCTGGAGGCGGCCATGACGCCCGGCGCGCAGACTGTCAAGCCCGACCAGATTCTCCACGAGTTGTCGGAGTTGTGGACGTCTCTAAGTGAGCAGGACAAGGGGAGCAAACACGAACCAGGTAAAGAAGAGGACTCCGGTGTATTGCGCGCCTGCGCCATGACGCTGATCGCGTTCGTCGACGACGATGCGGACTCGATGGCGCTCAGCGACACGATAGGCCGGATCATGCGCTCGCATCCCTGCCGCGCCATAGTAGTGCGGTTGCGCCAGGCCTCTGGCATTCTGGAATCCCGCGTGTTCGCCCAATGCTGGATGCCGGCTGGACATCACAGGCAGATTTGCTGCGAGCAGGTGGAATTATCGGTTTCGCTGAACCGGGTGGCCGATATTCCGTCGATCGTTTCACCCCTGGCCGCTCCGGATGTGCCCCGCGTCGTCTGGTTCCGGTCGTACGGAATCGCGAGTGTTCCGGAACTGGGCGGAATCATCGCTTTGGGCGACAAGATGATCGTGGATTCCGCGCACCAGGGTGCACCCACATTCGCCGATCTGCGCGTGCTGGCGAATGCCGGGTGCATCGTGGGCGACCTCGCGTGGACGCGTCTCTCGAAGCTGCGGCAACTGATCGCCCAATTGCTCGGCGGGCGGGATCTGAGCAGTGTCGACAACGTGTCGATTGAGTTTTCGGGCACCGAGGCCGTGCCGGAAGCGAAGTACCTGCAGGCTTGGCTGCGATCGGAGATCCAATCCGCGACGGTGGATCTGCGCCGGGTGGATCCAACGGGCAAGGCGAGACTGAAGACGATCCGGATCGATCCCGATATCCACATTCAAGTGGAAGAGAACTGTGCGGAATACCAATCCGGGTCCCTGCGCGAGCGGGCCAATCTGCCGGGATGCTCCGAGGGCGATCTGCTCACCGAAGAACTGAACATCATGACTCACGACCGGATCTTCGAGCGGGTATTGCAGCGGATGACGGCATGGACCCCTCGATCCTGATATTCGATAGTCCACAGAAAGTCGCGGAAGCCAGCTGCGACCAGATACTTCGCCTGTTGGATCAGGCCCGGGGGGAGCGCGGCTCCGCGACTCTCGCGGTCTCCGGTGGCAGCACTCCACGGATTATGTTCGAGGCAATGGCGAAGCGCCCGTTCGACTGGTCAAACGTACAGGTATTTCAGGTGGATGAGCGCTGCGTCCCACCAGACAGCGACCAGAGTAACTTCCGCATGATAAGAGAATCGTTATTGAATTCCATTCCAATTGGAGAAAACCAGTTTCATCGCGTTGTGAGCGAATTGGCGCCGGAAGAAGCTGCCCGTCTTTATGTCGAGGACATTCGTCGTACCTTTGATCTGAGCCCCGGTGAACTGCCTGTATTCGATGTCATTCACCGAGGGATGGGACCGGACGGGCATACTGCCAGCCTGTTTCCCGGCGAGCCGCTGCTCGCTGACCGGACGGGTATTGCAGCGGCAGTCTACGTCGAAAAATTCAAGCAGCATCGGATCACGCTGCTCCGAGGAGTGTTGGAATGCGCGCGGCATACGCTCTGCCTCGTTGCAGGCAAAGAGAAGGCTGAGGCATTTAGCCGCATCTTCCTGGAACCTTACGATCCAGTGCGCGTACCATCCCAAATCGGGTCTCAGGATACTGTCTGGTATATCGACAGGGCAGTCGACGACGGATAAGGCCTATTCGATGCGGCGCGTCAGAACGGCGGTGCCGGAGTTCAACCCCTGCAGCGTGCCGAGTTCGCTGGCAGTCCAGTCGATTCGCAGGGAATTCTCGGACGTCAACTTCAACGTCAGTTCGCCTTTGGCCCCGCCCGCTCCTGTCCACAGGCAATTGAACTGCGGTCCGTTCGGGGTCCCGGTGAAAGTGAAGTTGACGTCCGGAGAAATGGCCCGGTCGACGATCTGGAACCGAGAGCGGTAGCGGCCATGAATTACGCCACTCTCCTCCGTGATGGTGGCTTCAATATATTCGGGCGGATAAAGGGCCTGGTTCTTGTTCATCTGACCTTCCTTCGGTTTGGCATAAAACCAGAACCCTGCAAGCTGCCGGTTCGCCTGTCGTTCGATCCGGGGAGGCGCGGAGTTGGACAACGCCGGCAGTCCAGGCGTTGAGGGAAGCTCCGTCATGGGCAAAGCGGGCCTGGATTCGGTTCCGTCGAGCGGCAACGGGCTGCCGGATTGCGAAGCCTGCCGGGTTCGATTGTCCAGGTTTCCGCGCAGCTTGTTTAATTCCTGAATCGCCGCATCGCGTTCCACAGTGGCAGCCTTCAAGTCCGACCGCAATCGCGAAATCTGCGATGCCTCGGAATCTCTATCCGCTGAATTCTCCTCGAATTTGGCCGGAGAAGTGGTGGAGGATGCCGAAGCGGAAGCAGGAGCTCCATTCGGATCGGGCGCTCGACTTTGTACGCCCGGCGTGTTGTCCGATGCGAGCCAGATCAACAAACCCGCGCTCACAACGATGGCTGCGGCCCAGGCCATTCTTGCCATCAGGCGTGGCAGACCGGGAGAGGGAGAATTGAGAATGATCGGAGGGGAAAAGTCGTCGTCCAGAAGTTCGTCGTAACGGCGGCGGCGCTCCGGGTCGGAGAGCACTGCATGGATGCGATTTAGTTTCCGCATCTGTTTTTCCGCTATTTCTTTTAGTTGCGGATCCGTCTGCTGATCGGGATGCAGGAGGCGCACAAACAAGCGAAAAGCGTCCCGGATCTCCTCGGGGGAGGCTTGCGGCGTTACCCCAAGCTCTTCATAAAACGTAATTTCGCCGTCATCGTGCGACCCGGTCATAAGAATCGGCCACGGCAATCCATTGTATTTAACAGTACCCAAACACGTGGTGTGCCGCAATGGGGCAGCTTTTAGAGTGCCGCTCTATTTTGAGCCGATGATTCCTGAAGACGGAAAAAAGGCATCCCGCCGATATTCCGGCGGGATGCGTGCGTTATCCGGGCCAGGACGGCCGTGAGGCCCTTCCCGATGCGAATAACAAAGACAACAACGACACTGGAAACCATATCGTTGTATTTCTCCATTTCTTCGAGTTCTTTAAGCAGTTTATTGTCCAAAAACACGGCGAACCCCGGCGGCTACAATCGATGTGGGAGCCAATCCTGTCCGGTGGCAGGCACAGTCTTCAAAACTGCTGAACGTCCTTTGGATCGTTGGTCGATTCGACTTCGACTGGTTCCCGCCAGGTTACACTGAGTGGAGCAAGCGCCTGCCGCATTTTTCCCCGGTCGTCTAATGGTAGGACAGCGGCCTTTGGAGCCGTGAATCGTGGTTCGAATCCATGCCGGGGAGCCATACCTTTGTTTCTAATTAGTTGCAGGTTTCTGTGTACGAGTTGCGTACTGATGGCAAATTAACATCCCCCTTTTAATTGTTCATCTTCCGTAGAGCCTTGATTCGGGCTCAGGTAGCATTGAATCGATTCGGACTTCGAATGCTCTTGGCACTCCGCACGGATGTCCAACAGAGCACACGATCCTCATTTGGCGCGGAGCTCTTTTGCGGTGATCGTGGTCTGCGTTACCTCCGCCGTGACGGTCAATGTGAACTGCTGTGGCACTGGGAGATTGTCCGCGAAGACCAGGCCCAGAACCGGATAATCGCCGCTCTGCCCCGCACCTATGTAGAACTTGTCCGACCATACCTGCCGTCCCGGTTGCAGATCCTTGCAGTCGATCTCGATGCGGTACCGGTCATCGTTCTTGTCAATGTCCACCTCGCCTGGATCGTGCCGGAGCGCCGAGCGAATCCCGACAGGCATTCTGTCCCCCAACATTTCTTCCTTCTTCGGCTTCCTCGGCATTTCTAAAGTCGGGAGCAGGCCGATGCGTGTAGGAACTACGAGTTCGACGCGCACGTTGTGCGCTGCCACTTCCCCGACGTTCTTGACCTTGAGACGGACCGTTCGGCAGAGTCGCGTCATGAATTCGTATTCGGCGAGTTCCCGGTAGTAGTTCGCATTATGCGACCGCAGGTAGTCAGTCCTAATTCCAAAAGGGTTCTCGTTCGGATCGGCTAGCTTCGGGATGTCCTTGCGCTCAGGGATTCTGCAGAACTCGCATTGCACATGCACGCGAGCGCCGATCGCATCGTCGCGATCAACTTCTGCGAATTCCACGAGCACTTCAGCCCGTTCATGTGGCCGACTGGCACCCATTCGCGCGATCTCCTCAAGCGACGCAGGCTTCTGCGGGTTTGTTGAGCTGCCCCGACGGATGTAGACCTTCTCCTTCTCCAGCACGCCGTAGTTCCGCTTCAGGTACACAGGCCGTTGTTGGACTTCATCTAGGACGAAAATTCCAACCTGCTTTCCCGCACACGAGAAGGCACGGTACTGAAAATGGACGGGCGTATTGACAAGAGAGTTGACGAACTGTTGCAGCGAATGGTCGTCGAGCTGTTCCGATGCCGGGATTCCCACGACGTTACTCTTACCGCCCCGGACGTCATCGACACCGACCAGGATGTACGCCTTCTCTCTGCGCCACGCATTCGCGAAGCCCAGAACGTCCTTCAGCAGTTCCGCCTTCTCGTCGTCGCTCGCGTTGGCGAAGCGGTACTGCTCCTTCTTGAAGTCGATGGTCGTGCCTTCTTCCTCGAAGAGGAGGCTCTCGAACAGATCATTCGTCATCGGCTTATGTCGTCACGTTCCGCTGCGGTGTTCCGCACCTCGCGTGGAAGGATCT
>Ga0181521_10008548_pt1 | contig 10476 bp, 12 predicted proteins | sample PEATcosm2014_Bin_32_FD_119764 | JGI IMG/M metagenome (GOLD analysis project Ga0181521, IMG submission 119764) | Peatland microbial communities from MTU Mesocosm Facility, Houghton, MI, USA - PEATcosm2014_Bin02_60_metaG | ecosystem: Environmental > Terrestrial > Soil > Wetlands > Peat | place... | reverse complement strand
GGAAATACAACTGCTTGCTCACGTACTCCTCCCGGTCAGGAGCCACCCGGAAATAGCCGCCGCCCGCGGCGTCGAGCAAGGAGGCGAAGATGCTCGGCGAGTCAAAACGGGGACTGCAGAACCAGTCCACGGTGCCGTCGGTCGTGACCAGCGCGGCCGTCTGGAGATCACCGATCAGCCCGTGATCGCTGATGTTGGGGTAACTGGCCACGATGCTCCTTCCCACCGAGAGCGATCCGGCCGTTCCCGCGCAACATCGCTGGAGGGCTGACGCGCTCGCGCTTGCCATGACCTGTCAGCCATGGTTCACCGCCGGTGTGGCTACTGCCTCACCCAGCAGCGGGTGAGTGTGCGAGCCGGGACTGGTAGCTCAGGTCGGAGCGCAGGTGATCGCGGACGGCAGACGCGTCCTGCCCTACGATCCGGTCGTACAGCCGCTTGTCGTAGCAGAAGTCGAACCCCTGCTGCTGAAGCTCCCACTCCAGGTCCCAGTTGGCCTCGGCGACCAGCACCGTCTCCGGGTGCTGGGTGCGCAGCTGGCCTATCACGGCAGGCCAGAATTCCTCGGCTGGCTCGGGGCCGGCCCGGCTGCCCCAGGTCCTGGCGAAGATGCGGTTGATCATCAGCATGGCCATGTCGCAGCGGATCCCGTCACACTGGCCCGCGATGTCCGCCAGCGTCCGCGCCGTCGCGGCGCGCATGGCCGGAGCGAGCGCGTTGAGCTGGACGACATCGGGCCACGGCGGGAAGTAGGGGTCACGCCCGTGGGCCAGTACGTGGCCGCCGGCTGCCATCCGGCCCGCTGAATCGGCCTCGATGTCGTGTTCATCGCCGCGCACGAACAGTTCCGGGTTTCCCCTGACCCAGGGACGGTCGGGAGCGACGTGGTTGGGCACGTAGTCCAGGATCAGTCGTGCGCCTCGTGCAGCGAGCGCGGCGCGGGCAGCGGCCAGGGCTGCTGGGTGCCGAAGGCCGCGTCGACGACATGACGGCGCACGCAGTACGGCGACCCGATCACGTCCTCAGGGCGCAGGCCGGTAGCGCGTCCCGGAACGAGGCCTGCAGCTCGGCATTCCCGGCCGCCACGGCCAGTCCGGGCGGGCTCCGTTCCCACACGCCCATCAACCAGACCGCATCCGCACCGGCCGGGGTGGCCGCGTCCCAGTCGCAGGCCGCAACGTCAGCCAGCGTGATCCGGCGTCCGGCCGTCTGGGTCAGTCCCAGCCGCGATACAAGGCGATCAGGGGTCTGACCTGCCGGTCCGAGTGACCGCACGTGACCGGTCATCGCCCAGGCGAATGGCACGTTAATGGCACGGGGCTTGGTGATGGTCAGGTCTACTCGTCGGGCTGCTGGCCTTCATCGCCGGGCCAGATCCCGGTGAGCCTGCGCGTCCCCTCGGCGGCACCGCGGTCGACGGCGGCCTTGACCAGCGCGAAGATCGTGCCCTGCAATATCGCGGCCAGCAGGATTTCACCCCAGCCCCGCCGCTCATCGGTGGGCTTCGGCGCGTCTCCCCGGCCGATTAGCTTCCAGACCCTCTTGAAGATCAGCCCGGCGAGCAGCCCGCCAACCATGGAAACGATCAGGTCCACCGGCTTGTACAACAACTTGATCATCGTCTTCTCCCACCCGCCGGGTAGCCAGCCAGCCCGCCAACAGCCCGGCGGCTCGGCAGCACCCGCCGCTAGCTGGCGGTCGGTTGCCCAGCTCTAGGCTTGCGGATCCTTAGCTTTGCCCGTACAGCAAGGCGCCGAGCCTGCCGTTCAGCTTTGCGCTCAAGGCGCCTAGCTTTGCGCTCAAGGCGCCGGGCCTGCCGTTCAGCTTGGCGCTCAAGGACCTGGACCTGCCGTTTATTCCAGGCAGCCAGGCGCTCGAAGGTGCTGGCCCGGTTCTCCTGTCCCAGCCCTCGCAGCGCCCCAAGCACGATGGCGCCGACGATCACCCGCTCATAGAAGCGGCGGCTTCGCAGCACATGACCCACCAGGCCCAGCCCGACCAGCCCCAGCGCCGCCGTACCGGCAAAGCCCGAGTCCCCCGGCTGCGCCACCGACCTGCTGCTGCCCGCCGCGATGACGGCCGGCGGCGGCCTCCCGGCCCCTTGTCCTGATCTTGTCATACCGCCTCCCGCCCTGAAGCGCCCGCACACACTGCCAGCGTGCCGCGCGATGAGGCTTCCTGGCATCACCCCCGAGGGGGTGACCTAGTTGCTGGGCGGACGAGGTTCACTCCTGCCCCGTCTTCCCGACAGGCGCCGGCCCCTCGCGAGTGGGTTCCGGGTCTAGGCGGGCGAAGCCATCGCGAAGCGGCGCCCGCAGGGCGGCCTGGTACGGCAGCAGCCATTAGCTAGCTGACCAGTGCGGTCTCGGCGTCGCGGGCTATCCGGGTGCGCTGGTGGTACCAGGCTGAGCGGGTCTGGTGGCGGCGCCGCCAGGCCAGCCAGGGCCCGGCGGCGCCATGCAGGGGCGGGTGGGCGAGCAGCCGCCCGCCACTTTCCGGGCCGGCTGGAAACCGCAGCGGCCAGATGGTTCGGGCGGTTCCCGGTCAGAATGGAGTCGCGCGAAGGCACCCACTTGCAGGATCCGCCGCTGCCCGGGCTGTCGGTAAAGATCCGCGGGTGCGGGGTGCTGGAAGTGAAGGCGTACCGCGAGAGCCCGGGAATCCTCGAGGTGGCCGGCCGGGCCCACGGACACACGGAGTCCTGGCCGACCGCCGTCGCCGTGGCTACAGGCGTTCTTTCCGCTTGCTGCGGGTCTACCCGTTGCGCTGATCGATATCTACCGGCGGCAGGTCCTGCACCTGCTGCTTGGTGATGTTGAGCCGGATACCGTCCTCGACTCCAGTCACGGCGCTGATCGGGATAGCCACTTCCTTGCGGCCCCACAAGTGCCCTTCTTGGAGGAGCACATGGGTCACGTGGTGGCTGCCAGCGTCGATGACCAGCCCATGCACTCGCCCGATATGGCCGTCAGTGGCGTGGACGTGCTCGCCGCGGCGCACCTCGACCTCGTCCAACGGGACGGTGTCGTAGGTGACGGCCTGCGGGAGGCTGCTGCCTGCCATGGCCCAGTCCGCGCCCATGCCCATGCCGTAGTAGGGCGAGGAGAGCACTTGTTCCGGGTCATAGCCGGGGTATCCGGGGGTGTCGGGCAAGAACTGCGTCTCCTCGGCAGGATCGAGTTTCTCGAACTCCGCCATGGAGCAGCGGAGCCGGATCTCGCCCGTCGTGGCATCGACAAGGTCGAGAGGAACAAGCCGGCCGGGGCCATGCCGGTGCTCCGGTTCGACCACGAGATGGGTGACCGCGCGAGCAACCGGGTCAACGACCACGCGGCTCACCTCGCCGCATACCCCGTCGGTACAGCTGGCGTCGGCCCCAATCGTGAACGGCGTCGTCTCTGCCATAGCCACCTCCTCGTATCCCTGAAACCAGCCTAGCTAAGCCGACGGTTCTACAGGGACTCCGATATATCGGGCTCGGCGTTGCCTCTCACCTGCGGTAACACCGTTGATGCGACTGCCCGCCATTGCTGGCGCTCGCCGTGGTTGCGGCTCACGCACCAGTCCGGTCCGATCCGCCTGGCCATGGATAGCCTGCTGGCCTGTTCAGAACCGTGGTCGGGGCGTGCTGGCAACATGGACCCCGCTAGCCGCTGCGCGGCAAGGACAAGATCGCGCTGCCGGCCGGCAAGGTCCTCAACCGGCGCAAGGTCGCTACGCACGTCACTGAACCCGGCTCGCTCCTTCGGTCCCGCCCTGGTCAGCGGTCACTGGACGAGCTACTGGGTGTACGTAGCCGGGCCGATCGCCGGTGCGCTGATCGCCGTGGGCTTCGCACTGGTGCTGCGCGGCCGGGGCGGCGACGTCATCTCCCGTGCAGTCGGCTCCGGCGTGCTGGACGAGGGAGCCCTCGCCGCCAAGGCGCAACTGTCCGAGGACATCGAGCGAGGCAAGGTCGTCCCCCCAGGGCATCGCCAACACCGATACGCAGCGCAGCGGGCAATGCGAGGCCCGCCGGAACTCACGCTGCTCCACCGGGACTTGACCGCGAAGGGCTTCGGGCCGGCGGCAGCCGGTCCATCAGGCCGGCCACGGCCTGCCCGGTATTCGTGCCGATCAGCGATCCGACCACGGCGTCGCCTGGATAATGCACGCCGGTATGCACCCGGGAGTACGCGACAGCCGCCGCCAGGAATCGCAGCGCGAGACCGAGCCAGGGCTGCTCCCGGCCGATGGCCGAGGCGAAGGCGAACCCCGACGCCGCGTGCCCGGACGGGAATGATGTGGAGGCCGGCATCCGTACGTTCCGCTGCTCGGGGACTCCGGCGCCGGCCCGGTCCGGCCGCTGCCGGGACCAGAGGGACTTGACACCAAGGTTCACCAGCGCGGAGGTGACGCCGATGGCCAGCGTTCCGCGCACCGCCGCGCGCCGGCCGGGCTGGCCGCCCGCCACGGCGAGCCCGGCTGCTATGGCCAGCCAGAGGCGGGAGTTATTGGCGGCGTTGGAGAGCCGGCGCAGCGGTCCGTCGAGGGACGGGGTGGGCGTGGACGCCACGGCGGCGTAGATCGCCCGGTCCACCGCCCCCAGTTCGCGCAGCCCATCGGCAACCTGATGGCGGACCGGCCCCCCTAGCTGCGCGAGCCAGTCGGCTAGGCGCTCCGCCGCCGCCTCGGCGGCGTCAGCGGGCTCGCGGGCGGCATCCTGTGTTGCCATCGGCGGATTTTAACACCCAGGCCGAACGGGAACGCGGAGACGGCCTGCCAGTCAGAGCGGATCACACGTGCCGGGCAGCATGGCGGGCGGCCGAGGCTGTCCTTGGCGGAGTTAGTGGCATCACAGGTCAAACATCACCTTGAAGTCGTTTTGCATGCTCACGACCGTCCAGCCGCGTTCTTTGGCCTTGGTCAGAGCCTTCTCCGCACCGGCGTCATAGGCGAATTCGCGCCCGGCGTCGTCGTGGCGGATCAGCAGGCCGAACCGGGCCGTGCGCAGCATCGCGGCGTCCCCGTCACCGTTCCCGCACGCCAGCAGCGGCTTGCGCCCGGTCCGGGCCCAGAGGTGGACCGGCTTGCCGGGTCCATCGTCGACAGGCTGCTCGACGCCTTTCGTGCGGTACACCTCACCGTGGCGGTACTCCAAGGTGGCGCCCGAGCCGATCACGTGCTGCCGGTCGATGCCATACATCTCCTGCGCCACCACCCGGACGAAGTCCCGGCCGCCCGGCGAGCAGATATAGACCTCGAACTCGGCGGCCATCAGCAACTCGATCAGCTCCCGCATCGGGCGGTAGCCCAGCCGGGTGTAAGGAACACCGAATGCCGGGTGACGGGCGCTATCGAAGAACGCCCGCACGGCCCGCTCGAACGCCTCGACGGTGATGCCCGCATAGGCTTCCGCCATCCCCCTGGTCAGCCCGGGCATGTGGTCCAGGATCTGCGCGAGCCATTTCTGGTCACCCTCGGCGACGGCCTTCCACGGCTGCTTCTTCGCCAGGCCGGGATGAGCCCGGGCCATCTCCTTCCACCGCCGTGACAGGAAATCGGCCTGCGGAGACATCGGTTTCTCGCACCACAGCGTTCCGTCATTGTCGAACACCGCGACCCGGTCCGATGCCGGCGCGAACGACCTGCCTGGCTCGGTCACCGACCAGACGAATTCCAGAATCTGTGCCTTCGCCGGCCCGTCAGTCCAGCTCGGCAGCTGATCAGCCAAACCCCGGCCTCCTGCCATCGGCTCACAACTTCCCCAGCCACGCGCGCCCGGTGACTACTTGTACTTGTTCTCTCCACTAGCCCACGTTTGCAATAGCTGGGTAGGGTCCAAGGTCCTGCTTGTGGATCATCGCACCCATTCATTTCCAAGCCAGTCCCTCGCTGGTCGCCGCGACCGTCCGCTCGCCCAGCTTGCGGCCTACCTGATCGACGGCAGCCAGGGTGTGGCTGCGCTTATGCGCGTCCACGCCGATCACGACCTCGCCCATCTACCCGTCCTTCCTGCCGGCCACCTGGTGAACAGGCCGGGACGGGCGGGCACGCGTCAATCAGGCATCAAGCGCGCTCCTATCAAGCCACATCGCTGCCCCGGCCAGAACCCGGCGGGGCGGCACATTAGGACAAGCCGCCAGCCACAGGCCGGGGCAGCGAAAAAACGAGCGAACCCAGCCGGGCGATCAAAGATTCTGGCATTGAGGCGCGCAGATCCAGCGCTCCAAAGACAGGCTTTTCAGCCACGCGCCGACGATCAGGGCGATGACGGCGATGAGCTAAGCACCTGCTGCAGCGGGGTGCCCGGCGGATGAAGCGCGAGGTCGGCTACCAGCAGCGTCGCGGCGAATGCGAATACGCCGTCGCTGAATGCTTCCATCCGGCCCTTGTCGAGCGATCGGCGTCGGCGCGGCGTGTCTGCGTCACCTGGCACGGCGCTATCTCCTTCACCTCGGTCACGGTGGCAACCCCTATCGAGACGGGCCCTCCGATCCGGCGACCGGGCAGCACGCGCCTAGTCTGCCTTGCTGGCTGCGGTCATGCTGCGCGTCAGCGCTGGCAGATGAGACCCGGGGCAAAGTGACCAACGACCCTAGCGGGTCCGCCAGTTCTGCTGCTTACGATCTTGGTGACCTGGCTATCACTATTCGCGGCGCAGCTGGACCGGCGGTGCGCGCTGGCTTCGAGGACGTGGAGCTCACCGTGGCAAACGACACGATGGTGGTACACCGTTCGGGCGGCGGCCAGGCAGCCCAGCACGGGATCCTTCAGCGGGTCCAGGACCTGGGCCTCGAAGCTGCAGAGGTCCACCAAACGCAGGGAACACCGAAGTGAGTCTTCCCACGGACGCGAGGAGCGACAGACCGGTAGCGATCAGCAGCTTGAGGCCGATCGTCCCCGCGCAAGAGTGGAGCGGCAATCCTAGACCGCGGCGGTCAACGTCGGGTTGCGGGCCCTCATCTCGAGTCTTGGTCATGCTGTGGGCCCCTCCCGCCGGGACGGCGGCTCGTAGTGAAGGCTCCGCAAGAACCAGTCAAAGAGCTACTCGTGCTGGTTGGTACGGGGGACCTCACACCGCACTGACTCCCGGAGATCCTGCAGCTCTCTCCTTGCCCGGACTCCTGAGACGAATGGAGCATCTTCTATGAGCACCTTTCCACCCATCGCGCACTACGGGTTCTTGTCGGATTGCGAGAACAACTGTCTCGTGGCACCTGACGGTTCGATCGAGTGGCTCAGCCTGCCCCGCCCGGACTCGCCGAGTGTGTTCGGCGCGCTCTTGGACCGGAACGCCGGGAGCTTTCGGCTTGGCCCGTTCAGCACCCATGTGCCCGACCATCGCCGGTATGTACCGGGGACGATGGTACTAGAGACGACATGGCACACCCCGACGGGCTGGCTGGTCGTCAACGACATGTTCGTCGTCCGGCCGGTAAGCGATGAGGGGCGGCGTGCTGGCTACGAGCGAGTCCCCAGGGTCGGCGCCGGGGTCGGGACGATCCTGCGCACTGCCACCTGCATCTCGGGGAAGGTCGACGTAATGGTGTCGTGCCTTCCGATGTTCGACTACGGGTCCACACCAGGCGCCTGGAGCTACGACGGTGACAGCTACCACTCGGTGGCGGTGAGCCAGCCCGACGGGGACATGACCCTCAGGCTGCACTCCAGCTTTCAGCTCGGCGAAGTCGGTGCCCGCGCCTACGTCCGGTCCGCCCTCAACAAGGGTGAGTCGGGCTTCATCGCCCTGACGTGGTCGGGGCCGGCGCCGACGACCCACCAGGAGGCGGACGCCGACCTCGAGTCCACCGTCAACTTCTGGCGGGACTGGCTCAGCACGGGAACTTTTCCAGACCACCCGTGGCGCCCGTTCCTCGAGCGCAGCGCGCTGACGCTGAAAGGGCTCAGCTACGCTCCCACCGGCGCCATCATGGCCGCGTCGACGACCTCGCTGCCGGAAACGCCGGGCGGGGCACGCAACTGGGACTACCGCTACACCTGGATCAGAGATACCGGGTTCACCCTGCGCGCCCTCTACCGGCTCGGCTACGACTGGGAGGCGCTCGAGTACTTCGCCTTCATACTTGAGGCCCTCCGGGGGAAGGACATGAACAAGCCCTTCTCCGAGCTCCAGATCATGTACGGGATCGGCGGTGAGCGAGACCTCACCGAGAGAACGATCGACCACCTCTCGGGCTGGCGCGACTCCAAGCCGGTACGGGTCGGCAACGGCGCATGGAACCAGCACCAGAACGATGTGTGGGGCATGCTGGTTGACGCCGTGGACTCCCACCTGCACCAGGGCGCCGAGCAGATCATCGGGCCGGTCTGGGAAGGTATCGCCGGTTTCGTCGACGAGGCCATCAAGCACGCAGGTGATGCCGACCAGGGCATCTGGGAAATCCGGGGCGAGCCGCAGCATTTCACGGAGTCGGCGGTGATGTGCTGGGTCGCCGCTGAACGTGGCGCTGACCTTGCTCAAGAACGCGGAGACTCCGAGCGCGCCACCCGATGGCAAAAAGCCGCCGACGCGATGAAGGCCGAAATCCTCGACAAGGGCGTTGACGAGCGCGGCCGGTTCCGTCAGGCGTACGAGAACGACGAGCTCGACGCCTCGCTGCTTCTGCTCCCCATCATGGGGTTCTTGCCTCCCGACGACGAGCGCATCAGGGCCACAGTGCTGGCCGTCGCCGACGAGCTGACCGAGGACGGCCTAGTCCTGCGCTACAAGGTAGACAGCACTGATACCGGATTTGCCGGCAAGGAGGGGACCTTCACGATCTGCTCGTGGTGGCTAGTAAGCGCCCTGGCCATGATCGGTGAGACCGACCGTGCCCGTGCCCTGTGCAAGAAGCTCCTGTCCTTCGCGGGCCCGCTGAACCTGTACGCCGAGGAAATCGATACGTCGACCGGTGAGCATCTCGGGAACTTTCCCCAAGCGTTCACTCATCTCGCCCTGATCGAGGCGGTGTCCCAACTCATCGAAGACGAGAGGTGACGACAGACGTTGTCATCCTGACGGGCGATCTGAAGTTTCGTGGTTATGCGGCGGCATCGTTCCAGGCCGCGAGCACGGCGCGGATTTGGCCGCCGGTGGGTGAGCTCGGCGACTGCCGGAAAATCAGGCGGCGATCAGGGTGCGGCGCAGTTTGATGAGCATGTCCTCGAAGGCGGGCTCGGTCTTGGTCCGGTACCAGGGCTGCGCGCCGCGGCGGTCGTCGATGTCAGCCGGGTCGTGGCCGTAGCGCGTGTACCAGATGATGGTCAGTGTGGACCAGGCCGCATACCCACCGCCAGCGATATCGATCCGGAAGCTCTGCCACGCTCATTGCGAACCGGGCTCGAGCGCGGTCTGGGTGGCCTGTTTGACAGTTCCCACTCCGCTGGCCAGTGCCCGCCGCCATGGCCAGACGCCGTCAATTTCGATCTCCAGGGAGAAGCTGAGGAATGTCCTGATCAGCACGATCAGCCCGAGGACCAGGACGTTGTCGAGCGTTGGGGCAACTGCGACGGTCCTGACCAGGGCCGACGCTGATCGTTCCCTTGAACTGCTCGCTCTCCTTCACCGCTCCTTTCAGGCTGCGGACTCCCTCGGTGACCGGCCTCTCCGGTGGTACAGCCGCGGTACAGGCTGTCGCAGTAGTTTGTCTTCGTCCTGATCGAGTTCTTGCTGGTGATCATTCCGCTGGCACTCCTGATAACCAGGCCGGAAAGCACCAGGGCGCAGATCCAGCGCGCCAAGGACTGGCTCTTCAGCCACGCGCGGCAGCTCATCGCCGTCATCGCCATGGCCGTCGGGGCCTACATGACGGTCAGCGGCCTAGTGCGCCTGCTGTGACCCGCCGCTGCCTCCTCGCCGTCGCCTGGCGGTATGCCTTTCGAGGGCGCTGATCCGCAGGTGACCCACCGCGAGACAAGTCTCAAGGGCCAGGCGGTACGGCCGGTCGTACTCGACAATCGTCCACGTGCCCGAGCCGCGCGCCGAGAATTTGCGCCAGCACTTCAGCCGCACGAGCGCGCATCACCGTGCGCAGGAGACCAGCGCGGCCCAGTGGCCCCTGGCATGGCTAGCCTGATCCGTTGCACGGCCGCAAAAGGCCCGTGCAAATGGGTCCTGCGAGGCCGTGCCGATGGGTGCCACCTCACTGACACGCCGACCTGCGCCGCTGGAGTCGTTTTGCCTGGTCAGGCTCTACCTGCGCTTATCTCCGCCTCAGGCCGCAGCCGGCCAGGCCGCCGTCTTCATCCGCACGGACGCCAGATCCGAACTGGCATGCGATGCTTTTCGTTGCGGCTGCTGCTGTACTTTACTGCTGTACGAAGCCCTGGAACCCTGTGATCAGGTTTTCGAATTATCGTCTTTGAGCTGGTGTGGAGCTATGGGGATTCGAACCCCAGACCTCTTGCATGCCATGCAAGCGCTCTACCAACTGAGCTATAGCCCCTCGGCGCCGACCTCCCGGCCCTGGCGCCACGCCAGTGTACAAGAAACCG
>Ga0181521_10008541_pt1 | contig 10482 bp, 6 predicted proteins | sample PEATcosm2014_Bin_32_FD_119764 | JGI IMG/M metagenome (GOLD analysis project Ga0181521, IMG submission 119764) | Peatland microbial communities from MTU Mesocosm Facility, Houghton, MI, USA - PEATcosm2014_Bin02_60_metaG | ecosystem: Environmental > Terrestrial > Soil > Wetlands > Peat | place... | reverse complement strand
CTGCCTCTTCCAAAAATGCTTGTCGTTCCAGATATCTTCACAGATGGTGATTCCGAGCTCGAATCCATCCAATTCATGGAGGCCGATGGACTGGCCGGGTTCGAAATAACGCGACTCGTCAAAAACGCCGTAAAAGGGGAGCAGGATCTTCGTGTAATCGAGCACCACCTTGCCGTCCTTAATTAAAGCTGCTGCGTCCGCCACCGCTTTGCCTTGCACAGCGTGGGAGCGACGCACATAGCCCACAAGCGCCGGGACGGGGGGAAGCAACCCTGCCAAACGTACCAGTTCGGTCTCGGACTTCCGTATGAAGCCCGGCCTTTCAACCAAATCTCGAGGCGGGTATCCGCAAAGCGCCAACTCCGGGAAGACCACCAGGTCTGCCCTGCGTTCCTGGGCGCGGCGGGCATACTTCACGATACGGTCGATGTTGCCGGCAAAATCGCCAACCGTGGTATTGATTTGTGCTAGGGCAATATTCATGGCTCGTTATGAGTTTACTTCATGGGTGTTGGAAGCAGCAAGGCGGTTCTGGGGGATTGCCGATTTGCGATTGGTGTTATTCGAAACTCGAAATCCGAAATTCGAAAATCGAAATTCGCCAACCCCAGGGTGGGCGAGTTTCGATTTTCGAGTTTCGATTTTCGGTAGTTCTAGGCGCTGAAAGAACTTCCGCAGCCGCAGGTGGTTTTCACATTCGGGTTGTCGAACTTAAAACCGGCGCCCTCCAAGGTTTCTACGTAGTCGATCTTGGTGCCGTCGATGTACATCAATGATGCCTGGTCAACAAACACCTTCAGGCCGTCGAATTCGTAAACCTTATCAACCCCGTTGGTCTGGTTCTCGAAATTCATCTGGTACGAAAATCCAGAACATCCGCCGCCCACGACCGCCACCCGCAAACCGGCAGGAGCGGGATTCTGTTGGGCCATGATTTCCTTTACCTTCGTAACGGCCTTGGGAGTGAGCTCTATTTTCATCTAAAACTCCTTGTGCGAACTAATTTCAGCCTGGCACCCTTAATATCTGATGAACCAACATATCAGAGGGATGCACAGAAATCAAGCTGGATGCCAAGTGGTACAGGGTCGCGCCAAAGTCCCTGAAGGCTAAGATCCCAGAGCGGCTCTGCCGCCTGCTGTGCGGAAAGCCTCTGGCTTTCCGGCGCAGACAGCCTCCCTTCTTCCCCTCGGCTCGGCTGGAAGGCTGAGCCTTCTAGCCGAGCCGAGGGGGGGTAGTCAGGGCGGAAGGCCTCGGAAAGGCGAAGCCTTTCCGCACAGCAGGCGGCACAGCCGCTTTTCCCGCGACTTTGACGCGCCCCTGCCAAGTGGTAGCGGGTCAGCGGCGATTCACCTGGAAAGTCGGCTTATTATTCAGTAACATAGTTGGGTTGATTGCCGGTGGAACCGCGACTATCCTGGAGGCACGGGCCTTGCCTGACCTACTTTGTCGGAGGTAAGTTACCGTGAGGAAATATGTTCTGGCTATGGCGTCGGCAGCAGCGATAGGCGTCCTCATCCAGAGTGGGTGTGGAGGCAGAGGTGGCGTCACAAAGCTGCCCATTGTCACCACTCCGGGGACGATAGCGGTTTTCGGTGGCGACGCTCCCCAATGCAGCAACGTCATTTCCTTCGCGGTCACGATTAGCGGTCTGACGTTGACGCCGCAGTCCGGTTCGAGCCCGGTTTCGGTCCTTACCGGTGGACAAGCGATCACGGTGGATTTTGCCTCCCTAATGGATTTCGCCACTATGTTGAGCGTGTCAAATGTCCCGCCCAACACTTACGACGCGGTGGGAATAACACTTTCCAATCCGCAGTTGACGTACCTGGATACTTCCACCACCCCTCCCTCTCTCAAGACGATCGCCCCGACGATGAGTTCCCTCACTATCAATCTCAATCTCAACCCGGCAATTACTATCGCGAGCAACGGCACCGTCGCTCTGCAACTCGACTTTAACCTCCTGAATTCCGTTTCCATCGGTTCCAACAATCAATTCACGGTGACCCCGACTTTCACCGCAAATTTGGCCTCGGCCTCGGGAAGCAATGGTTTTGCTGAGTTCGATGACTTGAGCGGTCTCGTGCAAAGCGTGAGCACAAGCTCCACGAATTCGTCGTTTGTTGGGAGCTTCACGATCTCTTCTCCCAATGCTCCGACCTTTACGGTCCACGTCACGAGCTCAACGACGTTCGCTGGGGTCTCCGGGCTCGGTGGTCTAACTGCCGGGACCTTTGTGGAGATGGATGCCTTCCTGGACTCGAACGAGAACATCGTGGCAAACACCGTAGTGGCCGAGGCCCAAGAGGATCAGGCCAGTGGCGAAGCGGCATTTGCCGGGTTGATCACTTCAGTGACACCACCGACAGGGAATGCCACCCAGTTCACCCTGTTGGTCGGCGGCGAAAACCCCGATGTGAGCAGCCGGGTGGCGCTCTTCTCGCCTCTGACCTTCAATATCGCTACGTCCACAAGCTTCGGTCTTACCGCCCAAGCTGCCGACTTCGCCAACTTTTCTTTTGGCAGTGCAAACCTTGCCGCCGGTCAGCGAGTTGTCGTCCACGGCACCCTGCCCAGCGGCTCAGGTACGCCGCAGACTACCACCGCTCGGTCGGTGTTCCTGGGTCTCCAGTCCGTTTTGGGGAACCTTTCCACGAACCCAAGCACACCGGTAACCACCAGCGATGGCGTGGACGGAGGGTTCACGTTGGTTCCCTGCTCGCCCCTATTCCAGCCCGCGCAGATTACGGTTCTTTCCGCCCAGCAGACGGCCTTCTTAGGCATTTCGAATTTGAACAGCTTGAACAACCCAGGCACGCACTTTCTGCTCGTCAAAGGATTGCTGTTCAATGAGCAGAGCACAACCTCTTTTGGGGTCGAGAGTTGGGCTGTGCCCGCCAATGTTCAGGTGGCAACAGAGGTCCATCAGCTACCTTAGCAGGGCCCTGAAAACGTTTGTGAACGATGTCATTCCGAGCGAAGCGAGGAATCTCGCTCGGGTCCGGCCACATAGGTTGCGACAAGCAGATCGAGATTCCTCGCTTCGCTCGGAATGACAGGCTGGAGAGGTTCTTCGGCATTCTATAAGAGAGCGAGAGGGAATGTCGAAGAGCGCCCTTGGGTTCATCTTATGTCGGATTCTAATGCCGCAAGCGTGGTGGCGCTGATTCGCGCGGTCCCGGCGGTCTGGGTAGTTCTCTCCTTTCCCCTTTGTGCCCAGCAGGCCGCACGTGCCGGCCTGGTGAGCTTCCCGGCGGATACCCAGCAGGTTGCCTACTCGAATTTCGCACAACTGCGTTCCTCACCCGATTATCCGCAAATCCGTCAACATGTGCTCTACCAGCAGCTCCGCGGATTTCAGGAGTTCCTCCGCTCGGTGGGCGTCGACCCTGAAAAGGACGTTGACGAGTTGATGCTGGGGTGGCGCGATCAGTCCCTGAGTGGAACGGGCAGCTTTGGCGTTGCGGCCGGACGTTTTGAACCCGATAGAGTGCGGGAATTCTTCGCGCAAACCCAATTGCCCGTCCAGTCCTACGCTGGTTCTGAACTGTTTGCCTTCGGCTCGGGCGCGGACCCGGCGGACACCTTCTTCACTTTCCTCGATTCCTCGCTCGCGGCCTTCGGCCGATTGCACGACCTGAAAGCTCTTCTTGACGTCAGGGAAGGCTCAGCCGACGCTCTGGAAACAAACGAGGCCTTTCGAAGTTACGAAGCCGAACTCGAAGGGACAGCGCCTCAGTGGGGGATCCTTACTGGGAAAGCTGCTGCGAATGTTGCTGCACCGTGGCTGTCGGGCGGAAGGAAGAACACGATTGACCTGACCGCCTTCTTGGAGCCGGTCCAGGCCGTCCTTTATCGTGTGGATTGGGACGGCGGTTTCACGGCACACATCAGCGTTGTCTCGAAGACGCGGGAAAGTGCCGCAGGACTGTTCCAGCTTCTGAACATTCTCAAGTCTGCCCCCTTGCCTCCCGCCTCGGGTGGCGGTTCCGGACCTCCTCCGCTGCTCCAAAATCTGGATGCCCGCCAGAACGGGTCGCGGCTCGAGCTCAGGGCCTCGGGGGCAGCGGACGCACTGGACCAAGTGTTAAAGGTCGGGGAATGAATTCAATTGATTCATTTGATCATTGAGTCATTGAATCACTGACCCGTGCGAGGCGGAGGGAAAGCCTCTTAGCCGCAACCAAGACGCCTTTCTCCGCGTTCTCTGTGCCTCTAAAGCCTTAACACCGAGAACACAGAGCCCCGCACCGGACGCTGCAGGGCGGAGGCACTGCGGACACGAGGAGAAATCTCCTGATTGACAAAAGGCGTTAACCGCCGTGCCCTTGCTTTTTGGCCATCTCCGCGAAAATGGCTCTGCCGCGTCGCTCCATCTCCTCCGGCGAGACGTCCTCTCGGTGAGTGCCGAGCGCCCAATGGTGGCCGAAGGGATCAACGATCTGGCCATAACGGTCGCCCCAGAACTGGTCCGCCAGGGGCATGGTCACCGTCGCCCCGGCGGCTACTGCCTGCTTAAACAAGGAGTCGACGTCATCCACATAGATGTTCAGGACCACCGGGCTGCCACCCAGGGTTGCCGGCGCAGGCGTCCCCATTCCCGGGAACTCGTCCGCCAGCATCAAAAGGGAGTCTCCGATCTTGAGTGACGCGTGCATGACTTTGCCGTCCGGAGTGTAGTGGACGTCCAGCACCTCAGCTCGAAAGGCGTTCTTGTAGAATTCGACGGCCTTAGCTGCTTCTCGCACCGACAAATGCGGAGTGATCGTGTGCATGCCCTCTGGAACTGCTTTCACTTTTCCTGCCATTTTTCAACCTCCCCTGATTAGGTTAAATGGGGAGCGCCGAAGGCCTGAACATCGGCGTCTCCCCCCAGCACGAATACAATTTGCCCGGGCCAAAGTAAACTGCCTTGCATTGAATGGTTATTCTTCCGACCTAAATTGGATGCTGGCGAACCCGATTGGCAACAATTTTACTTTTAATTGGCAAGGGCGCGGCGCGCCGTCGACTGCCTTCAGCCGGAAAATCCGCCGAGGGGTCCGGCGGAAGAGAAAAGCCGTATTCCGCCGCCCCGGGTCGACTGTGAACTAATTGGAAGACGAGCGCACAGCAAGGATGCGACTAAGCGATCAGTCGCCGGTAACACAGGTGGCGAGTTTCCGCAGCTTCTCATGCCGGCGGCGGAGAAGCTCATCGGGGGACAGCTTTGCGAGGTCCTGGAGGCACGCCCTCAGCACTGGCCGCAAAATGTCGGCGGCCAGTTGGTGACTATTGTGTGCGCCGCCCGGAGGCTCTGGCACCAAGCCGTCCACAATTCCTAAGCGAAGCATATCTTCTGCGGTCAGCTTGAGGACACGCGCGGCCTCCTGTTTGTGGTCCCAGTCCCGCCACAGGATTGAGGAACAGCTTTCCGGGGCAATCACCGAATAGACGGCGTTCTCGAGCATAAGGACTTCGTCACCCACCGCAATGGCGAGTGCGCCTCCGCTGCCGCCCTCGCCGTGAATGACGACAAGGATGGGAACGCGCTGCTTGGGTATCTCCTTCAAGTTATAGGCAATGGCCTCGGCCTGCCCGCGTTCTTCGGCCCCGATTCCGGGATAGGCGCCAGGAGTGTCTACGAAGGTTATGATGGGCAAGCCGAACTTGGCCGCAGTTCGCATGAGGCGCAGCGCCTTGCGGTAGCCTTCCGGGTTGGTCATGCCGAAGTTGCGGAGCAGCTTCTGCTTGGTGTCACGGCCTTTCTGATGCCCCATGACCACTACTGACCTTTCCTCGAATTTGGCCAGCCCGCCCACTAACGCCTGGTCATCCCCAAACCGCCTGTCACCGTGCAGCTCGGTAAATTCCGTGAAGAGCATCTGGATGTAGTCCAAAGTGTAAGGACGTTGAGGGTGACGAGCCAGCAACACCCGATCCCAGGGATCGTTCGCCGTGCCGGAGACCCTGTCCCGAAGGGCTGCCAACTGCTGGTGAAGGCGTTCGATCTCCTCGCGCGTGACTTCTGAGTCGGAGGCCTGTTCCAGCTCCACAATCTGTTTTTCGAGTTCGCGCACAACGGCAAGTTGGGTGTCGGGATTGGCCATTAGTGAAATATCCTAATCGATCAGTTTGGGTGCGCCGCAGTTCGCGCACGCGTTGCGTGGGGATGCGCACGGGCAAAGTATACCACTACTGCGAACGGTTGCGAAAATTTGGGTGGCGCCGAAGTAACCCCTCACCCGGCCCGCTCCGGCTGATGAAAACGCCGGCAGCGGGCCACCCTCTCCCCAAGGGAGAGGGATAAGTTTCTGACTTCTGCCCCCTGTGTCCAGCCCAAGATATGGGTAAAGACCAACTCCTCCAAGGGGGAGCGGGGAGAATTGATTCGAGTTTTCTTGTCCTCGCCCCCTTGGGGGTGACGGGGGCGCTATTCCTGCTTCTCCACCAGAATGGCGGACTCGCCGCAGAGCGCCCGCAACCGACCGATTACATCGTCATTCACCTGCACTGCACGCGGGCGGGTCACACGAAGATCAGCTACGAAATCCCCGGGGCGGGTGAGTTCCAAGATCACCGGATCGCTGCCCGGGTGGGCAGCCAACAAATCCGCCAGTTCTCCGGCAAGGCCATCTCGGGCGTCAGCAAGATTCACTCGAACTCGGAGCCGCGACTTTGGGCCGTTCACCGCGGCATCGAGCGGCCGCGCTTCATTCACTACCACCTTGGTGCGCTGGTTCTCTTCGTGGCGTACTCGCCCTTTAATCAGCAGAGCTGCGTCGCGCTTCAGGACTCCTTGAAACTGCTGATAGGCTTGCGGAAAAACAAGCAGCTCCACCAATCCCCGGTTGTCCTCCAGCATGCCGCTGGCCCAAAGATCGCCCTTCTTGCTGGGCCGGACACGCAAGTTGGTCAGGATTCCGGCCAAAGTCACCGGCGACTCGTGCGCCACTTCCTCCAGTGATGAACTATCGTGACGCGTGATCGCGGCCAGCCGTCCCATGTATTTTTCAAGAGGGTGGCCGGTGACATAGAAACCCAGGACCTCTTTTTCGCCTGCCAGCCGCTCCGACTCCGTCCAATCCGGCACGTCGGGCAATTCAAGAGGCGGAGGTGGCTCTACGCTCGCATCTCCCATGAACAAACCATGCTGGCCGCTACCATTTTCACGCTGCCGGTTCTGGCCCAGGTCCATGACTCGGTCCAACACTGCCATGTGCGGGGAGCGGCGAGCGCCCAGCGAATCGAAGGCCCCCGCCTTGATGAGGCTCTCGATGACACGCTTATTCAACAGGCGCAAGTCCACATTCTCGCAGAATTGCAAGAGCGTATCAAAGCGCCCCAGTTTGCGTCTTGCGGCAAGTACGGATTCGATAGCTGCGGCCCCAACGTTCTTGATCGCCGTAAGTCCAAACCGGATGCTGTCCCCTACCGGCGTGAAGACCAGATCGCTCGAATTGACGTCCGGGGGAAGGATCGGGATGTTCATGTCCCGGCATTCGTTCAGGTATTTCGTCAACTTGTCCTGGTTCCCGATTTCTGAGGAGAGGAGCGCCGACATGAACTCCACTGGGTAATGCGTCTTGAGATAGGCGGTCTGATAGGCTACCAGAGCGTAGGCGGCCGAGTGCGATTTATTGAAGCCGTAACCCGCAAACTGTTCCACCAGTTCCCACAGTCTATCTGCCTTCGCTGCGGGAACATTGTTCTTTTTCGCACCCGCCAGGAAATTTTCCCGGTTCGCCACCATTTCCTCATGCTTCTTCTTCCCCATGGCGCGACGAACCACATCCGCTTCGCCGAGAGTGAATCCGGCGACTCTGTTAAAGATCTGGATGACCTGTTCCTGGTAGACAATCACACCGTACGTTTCTTCGAGAATCTCTTTAAGTTGGGGGAGGTCGTAAGTCACGCGCTTCTTGCCTGTCTTGCGGGCAACGTAGTCATCGATCATGCCACCCTGAAGGGGGCCGGGCCTGTAGAGCGCATTCAGGGCTGTGAGGTCTGCCAGGCGACTGGGTTTGACACGCTGCAGGATGTCAGTCATTCCCCGACCTTCAAACTGGAAGATTCCTGCAGTTAGTCCCTTTCCGAGCAAGGCATAACTCTCTTCATCGTTGAAAGGCAGATTTTCCAGGTCCAGTTTCTCTCCCCGCGTCGCCTCAATCAGCTTCACGCAGTCATCGATGACGGTGAGCGTGGTAAGACCCAGAAAATCCATTTTCAGCAGGCCGATCTTTTCCAGGTCGTCCATGGCGTACTGCGTGGTGATTTCATCTTTGTTGCTCTTGTAAAGCGGAACGATCTCTTGCAGGGGTTGGGGTGAAATAACGACCCCAGCGGCGTGAGTGGAAGCGTGGCGCACCAGACCTTCCAGGTGGCCCGCTACCTGAAGCAAGTCCGCCACGCGCGGATCGTTTTCCTTCAGTTGGCGGAGTTCAGGGGTCTGCTTGAGGGCCTGCTCGAGGGTAATATCCAGCGTATTGGGAACCAGCTTGGCGATCTTATCGACTTCGGCAAAGGGAATGTCCAGAGCCCGACCGGTGTCGCGAATCACCGCTTTGGCGCCCATGGTTCCGAAGGTGATGATCTGGCTGACGTTCTCACGGCCGTACTTTTCCGTAACGTAGTTAATGACTTCACTGCGGCGTCGCATGCAGAAGTCGATGTCGATGTCCGGGAAGCTGATCCGTTCGGGGTTCAGAAAGCGCTCAAAAAGCAGGTCGTGTTGCAGCGGATCGATGTCCGTGATACGCAAGGAGTAGGCCGCCAGGCTTCCGGCTGCCGAACCGCGCCCCGGACCCACGGGGATGCATTGCTCGCGCGCATGCCGGATGAAATCCCAGACGATCAGGAAGTAGCCGGCGAAGCGCATTTGCTTGACCAGTTCGATCTCACGCTCCAGCCGTTCTTCATAGGCTTCGAGCGGATAACGCAGTCTTCCCGCTGCCGCCGACCGCTCCAGCCTTTCGCGCCGAAGCGCAAACCCTTGCCGTGTTACCTTCTCAAAGAAGCTGTCGAGCGTCTCGCCGGCCGGAACCTCGAAATGCGGAAAGACGTGCTGCTTCTCTTCCAGGTGTACGTTACAGCGGGCGGCAATTTCCAGGGTGCGAGAAAGCGCTTCCGGCGCTTCACCGAAGACTGCTTGCATCTCCTCAAAAGACTTGAAATAGAACTCGTCTGTGGCGAACTTCAATCGGTTCGGATCGCTGAGGGTTTTCCCGGTTTGAATGCAGACTAGAACGTCTTGAGCGCGCGCATCCGCTTTCGTGAGGTAATGACAATCGTTCGTGGCTACCAGGGGTATGCCAGTGTCGCGTGCTAAGCGAGCCAAGTGCGGGTTAATGCGCTTCTCTTCTGCGACTCCCTGGTCCTGGATTTCAATATAGAAATTGCCCTTACCGAAGATGTCCCGAAGATCATAGGCAGCCTGGCAAGCCGCTTCGAATTTGTCGGCGCTCAGCGCCACAGGGACTTCGCCGCGCAAACAGCCCGACAGGCCAATCAATCCGTCGGCATGGCGCGCCAGCAGGTCTTTATCGATTCGGGGCTTGTAGTAGTAACCTTCCAGAAAGGCGGAAGAGGCCAGCTTGAGAAGATTCCGGTAACCTCTTTCGTTTTCGCACAGGAGAACCAGGTGGTATGGCCGGTCGGCATCCGGGGAGCGGTCGAAGCGATTCGTGCTCGCCACATAGACTTCGCAGCCCAGAATGGGCTTCAGCCCACGCTTCAGCGCCGCGTCGTAGAACTTTACGGCGCCGAAAAGGTTTCCGTGGTCCGTGATGGCGACGGCAGGCATCTTGAGCTGAGCCGCGCGATCCATCAAGCGACCGATTTCACAGGCCCCGTCGAGCAGGCTGTAGTCAGTATGGAGATGAAGATGGACGAAGTTTTCGGATGGCATCCCGCAAACATTCTAACAGAAACGAGCGGGTCGTGGCGCGCGGATGTGCAGGAGTCAGAAGTCAAGAACAACACCTTCAGCCGTCAGCAATCAGCAACCCCGCCCCAGGTTTGTAACTGGATGCCGATAGGGGATGCTTTCCTCCCCACTCGACAAGGTGAAATACCCAGAACCAAATTCTCGTTTCGCCACCCACAACGGTCTAGTACTTCCATCGCCCTGCCCGATGGGTCTTGCCGGGTAGTTTTCCCTTATCCTTTGCCCCCGGTGAACTCTGGCCCGGAGATCGGCTCGCGGGAGGACTGACCGAAGACGCCCCCGCCTCCTGACCGAGATGTTTGGGCTTTGCCCCTTCTTTGGGTTTCCGTGGGCGGTGCAGGCGAGTATCAGGCGCAGGCGGCGGCTCTTTGATGCCGGCCCTTTCGCGCAAGGCTTTGGTCAATTGCAGAGAGGTCTTAATCTTGCCATCCACCTGATCGAGGAAAACGCTCTCGATGATCTGATCGAACTTGGCTCCGGGTTTGAATCCCAGGGCCTGTAATTCCGCTCGAGGCAGCTTTGCCCGAAGCGGCAAGTACTTGGTCAGGTAGTTT
>Ga0181521_10008538_pt1 | contig 10485 bp, 10 predicted proteins | sample PEATcosm2014_Bin_32_FD_119764 | JGI IMG/M metagenome (GOLD analysis project Ga0181521, IMG submission 119764) | Peatland microbial communities from MTU Mesocosm Facility, Houghton, MI, USA - PEATcosm2014_Bin02_60_metaG | ecosystem: Environmental > Terrestrial > Soil > Wetlands > Peat | place... | reverse complement strand
GTGGGCAGTGGGCGGTGGTCAGTGGGCAGAAAAGCGAGCAGGGTGTCAAAGACCTATAGGACCCATGGGACCCATACGTCCTATATTTCACTGCCCACTGGTTACTCTTCCAATGGGCCTCCCTCGGGCAAGAGCTCCCGCAGGGGACAGTTGGCACATCGCGGCTGCGCCTTGCGGCAATAGTCTTTGCCCAGCCGCACCAGCAGGGCATGGAACTCGTTGTACATCGCGGCGTCTTCCGGCAGATTGCCCTGGAAATATTCCTGGATCTGGTCGTAGTCGGCGTCGAAGCCGATCCAGCCGTGCCGGGCCAGCACGCGATGGGTGTAGGTATCGACGACGAAGACGTTCAGCCCGCCGGCGTAGAGCAGGATCGAGTCGGCCGTCTCCTTGCCGATGCCGTGGACCGCCAGGAGGTCGTCTCGCAACGTGGCCGGGGGGGTAGCGAACATGGCTTCCAGCGAGCCGCCGTAGCGCTCCACGAGGAAATGGACCAGGCTGCGGAGCCGCTTGGCCTTGATGCGGAAGTAGCCGGCCGGGCGGATCAGGTCCTGGAGGGTTTCCTCCGGCAGTGCCGCCAGGGCGTGCGGCTCCAGGAGGCCAGCCTCGCGGAGGTTGCCGATCGCCCGCTCTACGTTCCGCCAACTGGTATTCTGGACCAGCACGGCGCCGACCACCACCTCGAAGGGGAACTTGGCCGGCCACCAGTGCTGCGGCCCGAAGGCCGCAAGGAGCCGCCGGTAGACTTCCTGCAAACGGACGCTCATTCAATTATTGTAGTCCGCCCGGCCGAAGAAAGGGACTGGGGAGCGTAAGGTATCCGGCACACTCCGTGTGCCGTTGCGGGGCGGCACACGGAGTGTGCCGGATACGTTAGCGTCCCCCCCACCCGCCACCTTCAGCCTTCGTTTGCCCCCCCCGGACCGAGGAGCGTTTCGTGACCGGATCTTTCGTGCCGCAGGGTGCCCTGGCCCAGTTCGGGGCAAGCTATTGGGTCCAGTCGCGGCGGCCCCTGACGAGCCTGGTTTTTGTAGTACCGCTGTTGGTTTTTTACGAGGCGGGCGTGCTGGTGCTGCGGCACGACGCCTTCCGCAACGGGGCCGACGTCTGGATGCGCCGTCGTCTGGACCATCTCGGCTTCGGCCAGTACTTCCTCCTGCCGCTACTGACCGTCTGCCTCCTTTTGGGGTGGCAGCATCTCTCGCGGCAACCGTGGCGATTCTCGATCTCCGTGCTGTACGGGATGGCGGCCGAATGCGGGCTTCTGGCCGCCGGCCTGTGGCTGGTGCTGTGGCTGGAGGGTCTGGTGGCCAGCTCGTTGGGGATAGGCCTCCGGCCCGGGCTGGGAACCGTCGTCGCCTACCTCGGCGCCGGCATCTACGAGGAGTTGCTGTTCCGCTTGATCCTCCTGGCCTTGGCGATCGGCCTGTTGCGGTGGCTGCGGGCCGGGCCGTGGGCGAGCACGCTGGGCGGCATCCTGTTGAGCAGCCTCCTGTTCGCCGCCGCCCACCACGTCTACGGCGAGCCGTTCGCCTGGTTCAGTTTCGTGTTCCGCACCCTGGCGGGGGGCTTCTTTGCGGTGCTGTTCCTGTACCGCGGATTCGGCATCGCCGCGGGGACGCACGCCGGCTACGACGTGCTGATTGCGCTGGGCGCGGCCGCCGCCGGCGGGTGCTAGCATCCCGGCGGCCGATCCGCCCTCCGCCTTTGAAAAACGCGCCTTGGTCGTTTTTGCGGTGGGGATTATAATTCAGGCGTGTGGTGCCGACCGATGCGTTGCGACTCCCCAGGATGTTGTAACCGAGAAAGGAACCGCCGCCGTGCTCACCGTTCGACCGCGGGTTGCCGAGTTGGTATTTCAGCTTTACGGGCGGGCGCTGCACCCGGAATTGTTCGAGGTCTGCCAGACCCGCTCCGTGCGGCGCGGCGACTATGAGGCCAAGATCGACATCACCAGCGCCGGTCACGTGGTCACCTGGCGTTACGGCGGCCTGACGCTGACCGAGGTGGCCGCGTCGGCCCACCACCCGCTGCCCGAGAAGCGGCGGCTGTTGCGGTATTCGCTCCGCGGGCAGCGGAGCGATTCGGTCGAGTGCCGCGGCAAGGTCCGCTACGAGATGAGCTTCCAGCTCGAGCCGGTGGACCCGGAGGTCTTCTGGACCTTCCAGCACGAGCTGGCCCAGGACGGCGTCCGCCAGGGGATGCTCCACAAGTTCAACGCCAGTGGGCGGATGGCACTGGGGGCGATGAGCTACATCCACATCGAGACGCGGGCCCGCAAGCTGCTCGTCCAGGCCTTCCACACGTTCCCGGACGACTACGCCATCGTCAAGAGCCAGTCGATCTTCCGGCTGCCGTGAGGAACTCGGCCAGGGCCCGGCTCACCGCGGCCGGCTGCTCCAGCGGCGCCATGTGGCCGGCGGCGGGGATCTCGACGTAGCGGGCGCCGGGGACGGCCCGGGCGATGGCCCCCATCTCTTCCGGTGGGGAGATGGCGTCTTGGCTCCCCACGATCACCAGGACCGGCAGGTCGATACGCGGCAGCAGGGGGGTGAAGTCGGGCCGGTCGGCCAGCCCGCGGGCGGCGGCCGCCAGCCCCCACGGGTCGCCCCCCAGGATCATCTGCCGCAGGGACTCGACCAGCTCGGGGCGCCGGGCCAAGGTGGCGGGCGAGAACAGCCTGGGCAGCATCCCTTCGGCCAGCACGCCGGGGCCTTCGCATTCCACCCGGGCCGCCGTCTCGCGGCGCGCGGCGGCGGCCTGCGGCGTGTCGGCCGCCGCGCGGGTATCGCACAGCACCAGCCCGCCGAGCCGCCGCCGGTACAACTCGAAGAACCGCATGGCGATATATCCGCCCATCGACAGCCCGGCCAGCACCACGGGCTCGGCCACTTCCAGGGCGTCGAGCATGGCAGCCAGGTCGTGGGCGAATTGGTCCATGGTCACCCGTCCGGGCGTCACCCCGCTTTGGCCGAAGCCGCGGAGATCGGGGGCCAGCACCCGCCGCCCCGGCGCGAGCGCGCGGACCTGCTCGTCCCAGATGGCGTGGGTGAGCGGAAAGCCGTGGACCAGCACCAGTGGCCGCCCGCTGCCCTGGTCGCTCACCGCCAGATCGATGTCCCGCAGGCGGACGGTCTTCATTGCGGCTTCGCCTTCGTCTCCCCCAGCGCCTTGCGGAAGAGGGCCAATTGCCGGGTGACCTGGCCGGAGTGCGGGTCGAGCTGGCTGGCCTTGGTCTGGTGCTTCACCGCCTTGGCGTAATCGCCCCTGGCGAAATAGGCGCGGGCGAGCGTATCGTAGTAGCCGCCGGTGTCCGGGGCCAGCTCGACCGCCTTCGAGGCCGCGCGGACGGCCTCGTCCAGGTCGCCCTCCGTATTGCCGACCAGCCAGGCGAGCTGGTTGTAGTTTGTGGGGTCGTCGGGTTCCTCGGCGATCTTCTGGCCCAGGTCGGTCGCCGCGGCGGCGATCAGCTTGCGGATTGTCTTGCGGTAGGCGCCGGGCGCATCGCTGAGGCGGTAGCAGGCTATGAGCACGTCCACGTCCGCCGCATCCTCGGCCAGGGCCCGCTCGAGCGACTCGCGCTGCCGGGCCCGGTCGCCGTGGGCCTCGCAGTGGCAGGCGAAGAAGTAGTGCATCCGCGCGCGGATCTCGCCGAGCGTGCCGTGGAGGATGCGGGCCTGGGGGGGCCGATTGACGCCGGCGGCCTGGACCAGTTGTTGCAGGACTTCGCCGGCCTCCCGTTCCTCCCCCTGGTCGTGGAGCATCTCCGCCAGCAGCCGCTGGGCCTGGAACGTGCCGTCGCTGGTAGGCGTTCCGGCGGCGATCACGTGCTGATATTCGCGCTTCGCCCATTCCATCCGTCCGTGGTTCTGCAGATGGACGGCGGCCGAGAGGTGCCGATACGCGTCCTGGGCCTGGGGCCGGCCGGGGGGGAAGAGCTCGACGCACCAGGACAACAACAGCCCGATCCTTGGCCCGACGAGTTCTTGCTGCGCCTTCTCGGGGAGGAGCCGGCTGGCCCTCTCGATGATGTTGGATGCCAGCCACAACACCATTTCCCGCGTCAGTCCCGGGGGCTCGCCGCCGGGGTACAGTGCGAGGGCCTGGCCGGCGAGCCGCTCGGCCCGGGCCGCGTCGCCCCGCGCTGCCCGGCCTTCGGCCAGCGCGTACAACAAGAGCGGTTCCTCGGCAATCTGCGACGCGAACTGCTCAGCCAGCGCATCCAGGGCCTTCCAATCCTTCTGGCCGGCGAGCCAATCCAGCAGGTTGCCGAGGGTCTCCGGGTTGCCCTGGTCCAACCGCACCAGGCGGTCCATAGCGGCCAGCAACTCGTCGCCGCGGCCGAGCTTCTGGAGCCAGGCGACCTGGATGCGGCGCAGAGCCGACAGGATCTCGGAACTGGACTGCGAAGGGGAGGCCTGCCACAGGGCTTGCTCCGCATCGACCAGGCGGCTCCACGGGCCGGACATCACGCTGGGGTCCTCGGCCGAGCGGGCCCACGTCAAGAGCCAAGTCGCGGCCGTCTGCCGCGAGCCCCCCAGGCCCGCGCGGAGCCGCTCGGCCACGTCCCTGGCGGGCGCCGCGGCGGCAAGAAAGTCGCCGTTGGCCGGACCGTCCCGCGGGACGCTGAGGCTGCCCAAGAGCAGCGTTGCCGCATGTTTCGAGAGCAGGGCCGATTTCTCGTAGCGTACCAGGCGGCACAGGGCGGGCAGGCCCGCGGCCCTCGGCAGCTCGGCCAGCAAGGCCATCGTCGCCTGCCGCCGTTCGGCGTTCTGAAACTCGTAGTCGCGGAGGACTTGCTTCACCTCGGCCGGATCGCTCTCGTCGGCCCATCGGACCCGCAGCAGGGCCAGCAGCCGGCGGGCCCGGGCGGCAATCTCCAGGTCCTCGCTCTCGGCGGCCTCGCCGAGAACGTCGACGGCCGCAAGACCCAACTGGGCCAATTGCTGCTCCGCTCTCTGCCGGCGGAAGTGGTCCCTATCGCCCAATTGCGCGACGAGGCGCCGCAACTGGCCGGGGGAGACTGCGGCCGGCGGGCCATCCGCCGCGATCTTGAGCGCGGGCTTCTCGGCGGCCAGCGCCCCGGCCGCCGGCACGGACAGAGCCGCCAGCGCCGCCAGGGTCGTGAAAAACCAATGTTTAGCGGGCGGGCTTGCCCGCCGTTGGGTGCGCGAAAAAAGCCATGCTGCAACGCGGCGGGCAGGGCACCGCGCGGGAGCGTGGTCGCCCGCTAAGCGAGGTGCGGGTCCGTCGCTTGCGCATCGGGGTCTACTTCTCATCCAGCAATTCCAGGACGGCATGTTCGATTTTCGGCAGATCGGCGCCTGTGACGGTCGTCCGCAGCCGGCCCTGGCGATCGTAGACCTTCAGGAACGGGATGGCCCCGCCTTCGATCTGGAACTCGGCGGCGGTCTCGGAGCCCGAGCCGTTGCGGGCCAGGAAGTTCTCCGTCGCCGTCGCGCCCTGGGCGGCCAAGAAGCTGCGGACCGCCGCGTCGTCTTTCGGATCGTCCAAGCTGACGCACACCACGCTCAGCCCCCGATCCGCATAGCGCCGCGCCAGGTCGACACTGTGGGGGAACAACTGCACGCACGGCGGGCACCAGGTGGCCCAGAAATCGATCAGCACCACGCGGCCGCGGTGCGTCTCCAGCAGGCGGTCGAGGGTCGGCCGGTCGGTCAGTCCCAACTGGACCGCTTCGACCGGCGGCGGCGACGGGCTGCTGCAACCCGTCAAGACGAGCGCGGCCAGGGCCAATCCCGCCGCGACGCCCAGCCCGCAGCGGGTCCAGAACGCCCGGTTTCTGCCGTTAGGTCCTCTCATATTCGCGATCAGTTCTTCTCATAGCGGATGCCGCAACCGTACTGCTGCGTGACCGCCTTGGGCGGGGCCTTGCCGGCCAGCAGGGCGTCCAACGCGTCGCGGAGGAAGTGCGTCTTGACGCTCGCCGCGTCCTGCTTGTCGTCCACGGCCCCCATGTAGGCGATCTTCCGGTCCTTGTCCAGAACGAAGACGTGCGGCGTGACGGTGGCCCCGTAGTCGTGGCCCATCTTCTGCGTCGCATCGTAAAGGTACGGGAAGTTGAATCCCTTCTCCTCGGCCCGCTTCTTCATCGGCTCGAGCACGTCGTCCGGGATGTTGTTGACGTTGACCGCCACCACCGCGACGCCCTGGGGCTTGTAGTCCTTCTGCAGGGCGATGAGGCGGTCTTCGAAGGCCCTGGCCACCGGGCAGTGGTTGCACGTGAACACCAGCACCACCAGCTTGGCGTCCTTGCAGTCGGCCAGGGCGTGCGGCCGGCCGTCGGTGCCCGGCACTCCGGACCAGGCGGGGCCGGCGTCGCCGATCTTCACCCCGGCGGCTTCGCAACCCGCTGCCGCCAGGACCACCGCCGCCGCAACCATCGACATTGTCCACCATGTGCGAGTCATCGTTCGTGCCTCCTGTGGGTTGGGGTAACAGGTCTTCGGTCTTGGGTCTTAGGTCTTAGGTCTTAGGTCTTGGTGCCAAGGCCAAAGACCCAAGGCCAGAATGCCAACTTGGTCTCACACCGCCCGGCGCTGGCGCCTGGCCGTCTCCTCCATTGCGTCGATGTAGCGCCGCAGCCGCTCCACCTCGTCGCTCAAGTGACGGACCTCCAGCAGGTTGTTCACCCGGATGAGCAGGTCCAGCTTGTTGATCGGTTTGCTCAAATAGTCGTTGCAGCCGCAGGCCACTGCCCGCTCGATGTCCCCCCGCTCCCCCAGGGCCGTCACCATGAGGACCATGATATGGCGGGTGGCCGGGTCCCGCTTGAGCGTCTGGCAGACCTCGAACCCGCTGAGCTTGGGCATCATGATGTCCAGCAGGATCAGGTCGGGCTGGAACTCGGCGACCACGTCCAGCGTCTGGCGGCCGTCGGAGGCGACGGCGATCTCGCAGTCCACGTCGCCCAGGTAGGCCTCCAAGAGCTCGACGTTGGGCAGGTTGTCGTCGGCGATCAGAATCTTGTTGGCGGGCATGTTACTTTATCCAATATCCAATGTATCCGGCACACTCCGTGTGCCGTTGGCCAGCGGCACACGGAGTGTGCCGGATACTTTCAACCCAGTTGGCACGGGGAACTGGCGGCACAGGTCCAGCACCCCGCCGCGGACCCGCGCCCCGCACGAGTCGTCGTCCGGGGCGCGGAGCACCTCAAGGATCCAGCGGCCGATGGTCTGCATTTCCCGGCAGCCCATGCCGCGGGTGGTCAGGGCGGGCGTGCCGATCCGGATGCCGGAGGGGTCCATCGGTTTTCGCCGGTCGAAGGGGATCAGGTTCTTGTTGACGGTGATGCCCGACAGCCCCAGCGCCCGCTCGGCTACGGCCCCGGTCAGGCCCAGCGGGGTGACGTCGGCCAGGAGCAGGTGGGTGTCGGTCCCGCCGCTCACTAATTGTACGCCGCCGGCCAAGAGGACCTCGGCCAGGGTGTGGGCGTTGTCCACGATTTGCCGGGCATAGGCGCGGAAGGCGGGGGCCAGGGCCTCGCCCAGGCACACGGCCTTGCCGGCGATGACGTGCATCAGCGGCCCCCCCTGGACGCCGGGGAACACCGCCCGATCAACCTCGGCGGCATGACCCGCCTTGCACAGAATCAGGCCGCCGCGGGGACCGCGAAGCGTCTTGTGCGTGGTCGTGGTCACGTAATCGGACACCCCGGTCGGGTTGTCATGCAGCCCGGCCGCCACCAGGCCCGCATAGTGCGCCATGTCCACCATCAGCCGCGCCCCGCAATCCCGGGCAATCTGGGCGAAGGCGGCATGCGGCACCTCGCGGGGATAGGCGCTCCCCCCGGTCACGATCAGCCGCGGGCGGTGCTCTCGGGCCAAAGAGGCCACTTGGTCCAGGTCGATGCGGTGCGTGTCCCGCCGCACCCCGTAGCTGATGAAGTGGTACAACTTGCCCGATAGGTTCAACTTCATCCCGTGGGTCAGGTGCCCGCCGTGGGCCAGGTCCAGCCCCAGCACGACGTCGCCCGGCGCCAGGAAGGAGACGTAAACCGCCGTATTGGCCTGGGCCCCCGCATGGGGCTGCACGTTGGCGTGCTCGGCGGCGAACAGGCGACGGGCGCGGTCCCGGGCAAGGTCTTCGGCCACGTCGACGAACTCGCACCCGCCGTAGTAGCGGCGTCCCGGATAGCCCTCGGCGTACTTGTTCGTCAGCACGCTGCCGACCGCCTGGCAGACGGCCGGGCTGGCGTAGTTCTCGCTGGCGATCATCTCCAGGTTGTCGCGCTGCCGGGCGACCTCGCCGGAAATGGCGGCCCAGACTTCCGGGTCCTGCTGCTGGAGGCGGTTCATGGGGGGCTTTCTGAACGCGGCGAACGTCCGGAGAACAACGTACTCTGTATTCTGGGCTGGAGAGCGGCATCCGTCAACAGCCTACTTCGGCCGGACCCGCACCTCCAACTGCCCGGCATTGCCGGAGAGCTCCGCCGCCGAATGGTTGATCTTGAAATAGAGCGTGCCGGATTGTTCAGGGCGGAGGGTGGCTGAAAGGCCGACCACTGTCGGCCGCACGAAGGCCGAAGGACTGTCGGGCGACGGCCGGTCGGGCCGCACCACGGCCAGCAGGATTCCCAGCGGCCGGCCCTGGTAGTAACGGAGCGAGACGCCCCCCGGCTCGCACCACCAGGGCTGCGGCTTGGTGCCCACTTGGTACCGGCCCGAGGCGGTCAGTCGATATTCGCTGCCCGCTTCCAACCGCAGGCCGGCGGACTGCCAGCCGCGGTCCGCAGCCACGCGGACGGTCGCCCCGGCGGCCGGACAGGGACGGCCCGGGGCAAAGTCGATCGCCGCGCGGCCCACGTCGTAGCCGTACTCGATCCCCGTGACGAACACCGCCCACTCGTCGGCGAGATCCGCCCAATCGGAGGCGAATCGCTGCCGGAAGCGGGCAGTGAAGTCGTACCGCAACAGGTCCTTCGGAAGCTCGCGGAAGCGGTCCCGGTAGCGGGGATGCCGGTCCAGGAACGCGCACAACCCCCAACACCAGCCGTAAGGCTCGGTTTCCAAGTGGGCCGTGGAGGAATAGTCCAGGATCCCCGGCAGCCGCATCGCCCGGTGCCCCGCAACGGCGTCCTTGATGAGGCGGATGCGGCCCCACTCGGGGACCTCTTCGCGAGAGGCGGGCATGACGTTGAGGGTCAGGCGGCCGTCCGCCAGGCGGTGCGTGCCGAACATCTCCGCGGTCCCCTCGGCATACCACGGCGGCCCGTAACTGCCCAGGATCGTGTGCATGAAGCAGTGCGTCCCCTCGTGCAGCAGCAGGTGGCGGCGGTAGTAGTCGCTCGGCTGCTCGTAGAGCCACAGGTTGCCGCCCCGCGAATACCCGTTGCGAAACGGCGGCAGGCCGTCCGGCAGCAGGCCCGACTGGCGGAAGCGGGCCTTGTCCTTGATCAGGAAGCCGACGATCCGCCAGTCGTCGTGCTCGGCCGGGACGAGGTGGAAGTACGCGCACCACTGCGGGAATGCCTGGTCGAACAGCCCCGGCAGACGGTCGATCTCCGGCGCGTCCGGCAGATCGGTGTACAACACCAGCCGCTTGGCCGGCGGCAGCCGGCGGATGCCGGCGGCAGCGGCCTTCGCCTCGTCCACGGCGATCCGCGGCGGCTCGGCGGCCGCCGGCCGCAGCCCCAATGCCCCGAGGAGCAACACGGCGACGCAATATCGAACCTTCGGAAGGGGCATACACCCCATTCTACCATTTCTAGCGTCGCGTTGAGGCCCCCGGGCGCTGCTGCTTGCCCTGGGTGAGGAACTCCCCGATGGCCAGCCAGTGGCCCTAATCCCCAGTCCCGTTCTTCCTGGCCCGCAGTACGGGGTCGGCCGCCAGGGGCAGGCCCACGGCGCGGCCGGTTTCGGCCGCCTTGTAGATCGCCAGGATGATCTCGACGGAGCGGCGGCCCTCGGGGCCGTCCACCAGCGGGGCGGTGCCCGTGCGGATGGCCTCCAGCACGTCGCGGAACTGCCGGGCGTGCCCGTGGTGACCGATGGCCGCGGGGTCGGCCGCCCCGCCGCCGCTGCTGGTGCGGCCGGCCATCTTCCGCTGGATGGCGGCGTCGCGGGGCTTCTTCTTGGCGAAGTCCCACTTCACCAGGTCTTCTTCCTGCATGACGGCCGAGCCCTCGGTGCCGTGGATCTCGATCCGCTTCAGGTAGCCGGGATAGACGGCCGTGGCGGCCTCGATCGTGCCCAGGGCACCGTTGGCGAAGCGGACGGTGGCCACGGCGACGTCCTCGACGGCGATCCGTTGGTGGGCCACCAGCGCGGTCTTGGCCCGGACTTCGACCACGGGTCCCATCAGCCATGTGAGCATATCGACGCTGTGGATGGCCTGGTTCATGAGGGCCCCGCCGCCGTCGAGTTCCCAGGTGCCCCGCCAGGCCCCGCTGTCGTAGTAGGCCTGGGGGCGAAACCACTTCACGTAGGCGTCGCCGAGGGCCAGTCGCCCAAAGCGTCCGCC
>Ga0181521_10008536_pt1 | contig 10487 bp, 10 predicted proteins | sample PEATcosm2014_Bin_32_FD_119764 | JGI IMG/M metagenome (GOLD analysis project Ga0181521, IMG submission 119764) | Peatland microbial communities from MTU Mesocosm Facility, Houghton, MI, USA - PEATcosm2014_Bin02_60_metaG | ecosystem: Environmental > Terrestrial > Soil > Wetlands > Peat | place... | reverse complement strand
TATCAAGTTATTTCTAGAAGCGAAGGGGCGTAAGGACGCGATCGACTCGATCATGGCGAACCGCCACCTTATTGCCCATGGGCGCGATTCCGGAATCACCACCGCGAATGTCAACCGATACTTTCTGCTTATAGTAGAGGTCCTTGAAGAACTCGAGGGCCAACTTGGCCTTTAAGATGCAGTCACGATGGATTTTAGTAAAGACCGTATAGCGGCGACACAGGCAATTCTCGCGAGCATCTTCGCATCCCAGAGAGCGTTGCGTGCATTGGCCCCCGAGTACGGCTGGGCTGGACTGGGTAACTTGCTCGGGGACTTCGGTGAGCTAATTGCGACGGACCACTACGGGCTTACCAAGGCCGCAGCCGGCTCCGGTGACTATGACGCTCGAACCGCGGACGGAAGGTCGGTTCAAATCAAAACCAACTTCGCCGCTTCGCAAATTGGATTCCGCGGCGACGCCGACCTGCTCCTCGTCATCGGGGTGAAGGACGACGGGTCCTGGCAGGAGATCTACTACGGCCCTTACGCCACTGTGAAGCAACAATCTCGCTTTTCGGCGAGGGACAATAAACACATGATCGCCGTGAAGAAATTATGCTCATTAGCGAGCAAACCACCGGCCTCCGTGTCGCGGTGACGTTCGTTTTGCCCGCATCGCCAAGACATTCCCGGAACTCGCAATCAGAGGATGCAGATCATGCTTGGGAAAAGCCTAGTTTTCTGTGCGGCGATCCTTTTTTTCGCATGCATCTGGGCAACCTGGTATCAGCAGGACAGATGTTCTCGACTACTAACCAATGAACAAACTGCGACTGAACATGAGAGCGCCAATGCCAATGCGGCGCCAAGCAGCTCCGCACCACAACATCTGATTACCAGCGGTGCAGGATCCACGTTCAACATAGCGAGCCCGCTCGTACAAGACGAGCATGCGGGAAAACGCTCACAGCCACTCAAGCGGCCATGGACGGAGCACTTTATATGTGATGCTAAATTCACCGATGTCGTATTAGGTTGGTTCACCCTTCTTCTCGTTTACGTTACCGGCGGTCTGATTTGGATCGGTGTTCGACAAGAGCAGCGTATGCGAGATACCGCTCAAAGGCAGTTGCGCGCATATCTATCAATAGAGGGGTTCCCATATAGATCGCATATGAATCCCACGACAAACGCGGTTTGGTGGTCTATACATCCTGTATGGAGAAACGGTGGAGATACGCCAACCGTCTCTCTCTTTCTGAATGTCAATTCCTCAAGAGATAAGCAACTTCCCGACAATTTTGATTTCCCCGACGCTCAAGGAGAAACCATCCAAATGGTGGTGGGCGCACATTCGACAGTCGCCGCGAGTACGATTACAATTTCCGGGACCGACCTCGCCGCCGTCAGTAACGGAACTAAGTTTCTCTATATTTGGGGCTGGGCTAAATACCGAGACATATTTTCAAATACGCCGGAACGCATCACTCGATTCTGCGTCCAGGTCACGCACGTACTGGGCGACCCTACGAATGTCTACAACCAGCAAACCAACCCGCTTGAGCTCACATTTGCGTTCTACAAGCAAAACAATTGCATAGATGAAGGTTGCCAACGGCAAGAAGCCTAAACGTAAACATCCGGGTGTCTTTTCCGACAACCGACAAGACAAGCAGACACATTAAGCAGCGGAGAGAGGCGGTAATCGGTAACAGGCTTCACACGCGGATCGCAAAATCGCGAATCGCATTACGCGCTCCCTGACTCCACGAACAAGTAAATGCGAGCTCGCCGCCCAAGGGGATTGTAGATATCGTGATGCGTCTTGCGTCCGCCGCCATTTCTGGGAAAAACGCACCACCCGCCTCACAAACGAGAAACCAGTCTCCGAAGAACGCACCGCACCCGCAAGTGTTCGCGTAATACTCCATGTCCGCGGTCATCGAAAAGACCTTCCGATATCCGGGGTGAAAAGCACAGACGAATCGGTAGACAGCATCCGGCATGTCCTCGATGTAGTTCAGCAACGTGAAGTCGGTCGACTGCCACAGCCCTGCGTCATCACCCCCAGAGTCTTCCAGGATGCGCTCGGCTCCGAACGCAATGACTGGCTGCAGAGCGCCGCATTTCCAGCACGTCGCAACAGACTCCAACAGGTATAACGGGGCGCCAACGACGAGCATCGGGAGACCTCGAATACGTTGACTACAGCCCACGACCATGCGGCTAAACGGTGAAGAATGAGAACCGAGCCCACATTTGTGACCTATACAGATAGGGTGTGCCGTAACTGTGCCTTGCATAGACCGGATAGGGAATCGGCAAGCACTGCAAGCTATTGATTAGCATAGGTTCAGACCTAATCCAATCCGCCTACGAACCAGGGGGTCGGGAGTTCGAATCTCTCCGGGCGCGCCAATAAATCGATAACTTCCGCGCACGCGACAACCGTCGATCTCTGAATATTTCGACAATCTCTGAATATTTTCGCCCGATTCACGACCTCGGCTTCGCCTTTACCGGCCCTCGCAGGTAGTGCCGCTTGGTCGTTTCAACGCTGGCATGACCCAAGCGATCACGAGCTTCTTCGGCGGTTCCAGCTCCTTCTGCCGAAACGCTGCGCAGGTCGTGAAAGCTGAACCGCTGGCCGCCGGCTTTCACATGCTTCGCCATGAGTCGCTGCCAGATAGCGGAGAACCCTCGCGCAGAGTACGCGCGTCCGTTCGCCTTGCGGATCAGGTGCTCGCCCGGAATCTGCGGCGCAAGTGCCTTAGCGCGTTCGACGATCGACCGTAAGTCGTCGCTCCACTCGATCAGCACGCCGGTGCCCGTCTTGGACTGGCGAAAAGCGATGCCCTCATCCGTCAGCTGCGATCGCGTGAGACTCAGCAGGTCACCTCGCCGTTGCCCGGTGACTACTGCTAGGTCGATGGCGATCTGCAAGCGTGCACTCGCTAACGTTCGAACCTTTGCGACCTCTTGGAGCGACACGTGCCGCCGCTTGGCGGCGCGTTCACCGGAATCAAGGCCGCGCACCGGGTTCGTCTTGGCGATTCCCCAACGAATCGCCTTCCCATAGACGTGCCCGACAGCGCTTGACAGTGATTCGAAATGCGTAAATACTTACGCAATATGCGAAATATGCACGTCCTGGATGTCCTACTCCCCAAGACCCGCCAAGGAATTCTCGCGGCGCTTTTTGTGCAGCCGGACAAACCACGGTATGTCTCGGAAATCGCGCGCCGCATGGGGGTGCCATCCTCCAGTCTGCAACGCGAACTGCAGGACCTGACCAAAGCCGGCATCCTCAAGACCTACCGTCAGGGCCACATGGCCTACTACCAGGCCAACCGGGACTCCCCGGTTTTTTCCGATCTCCGCGGCCTGTTGCTGAAGACAGCCGGGCTCGTGGATATCCTGGCCGACGCCCTCAAGCCACTGGCTGTCAAACTGCGGCTCGTCTTCGTGTACGGATCGATTGCCAGCGGTCAGGAGGAAAGCGACAGTGACATCGACCTGATGGTCGTTGGCAAAGTTCCGCCGGCGGAACTTGCCATGCCGCTGCGGCAGGCCCGCGACCTGCTCGGCCGCGAGATCAATCCGACCGTCTACACGCCAACGGAGTTCGTCAAGAAACGCGCGGCGAAGGACCATTTTCTGACAGACGTGTTGACCAAGCCCAGGCTCCTCGTGTTAGGTAGCGAGGATGACGTGGGCAAAGCTGCTAGCTAACAAAACCGTAACCGCTCTTCCGGCGACCAAGGCGGAGCTAGACGGACTGCGGACGATTGTAGCGCGGAGCTTAAACGACGTATTGGCCACAGGCCTTTCGGCCGATGCTCGATTTACCATGGCTTACGATGCCGCCCGAACTCTATCGCTAATCATCGTTCGCGCAGCAGGCTACCGGCCGAGAAAGGCCGGTGGGCATTACAATACTTTTATCGCTCTGCAGGTTGCGGATCCGGTGTTTGCCGCCCTGTCAGCGTATTTCGACAGCTGCCGCATGAAGCGCAACGCCTCAGAGTACGACTTCGCCGGCGGCGTCAGCGACACCGATGCCAAAGGTTTACTCGCAACCGTCCAACAGTTCGCGGTCGACGCCGAGGCCTGGGTCAAAACCCACCATCCCCAGTTGGCCTGACCATCCGGGCGGAGGGCAGCGGTGGCTGTTCTCGAGTACGAATACACGGTAGAGAACTGCGACGTCCCAAGGTGCGTCGTGCTGCCCTGGAACACGCGCCGACGCAGTGCAGTCCCGCAATCACCTGGCTAGTCCGAAGCCAGATGATTGCGGGACTTTTGCGGGTCCTGAGGCTGCTCGACGCTGCTAAGTCCTGCTCGGTGCAACGAACGTCGCGCGGACTAGTGTGTGTGATTCAATGACTTAGCAATTCTGTTGATGCTCGAATGTGCCCCAAAACCCTCTCATCGCGCTACGAACCAGGGGGCCGGGAGTTCGAATCTCTCCGGGCGCGCCAATAATTCAAATAGTGAGCGGTAGCTCGTGCCAGCGCTGAATATTGTGTCAGGTACTCAGCCGGTCGAGACGCGCTGGAGATATTGCTGGCCGCGCTCGCGAGCTGACAAATTGCGCGATATGCATCGGGGCAGCTTCGCGTCCTAACGTGAACAGACAGGGTCCCGAAAGCCATAGCCGCCCCAACGGTCGCGGGATTGCGCTGTACCTATACGGCGCCGGCAATTGCTGCCCCAAGTGCGGCGGTAGTTGAGTGACCGCCGAGATCGGGTGTTAGCGGAGGATCATTCGCCGCAAGTACTCCTTCGATGGCGCGAAGGATTGCGGCAGCTGCCTTCGCTTCGCCCAGATGCTCGAGCATCATTGCTCCAGACCATATCTGGCCGATTGGGTTGGCGATGCCCTTGCCTGCGATGTCCGGCGCTGAACCGTGTACAGGCTCGAACATCGAAGGAAAATGGCGTGTCGGGTCGATGTTCGCCGACGGCGCAATCGCAATAGTGCCCGTAAGCGCTGGTCCGAGATCAGACAGGATGTCGCCAAACAGGTTACTCGCGACAACGACGTCAAAGCGCTCCGGGGATGTGACGAAGCGTGCAGCCAGCGCATCGATGTGAAACTGCTCAGAGCGAATTTCAGGAAACTCCTTCGCAACCGAGGCAAAGCGCTCGTCCCAGAACGGCATCGAGTGGAAAAGCGCGTTCGACTTTGTCGCAGAGGTTACCTGTGAGCGGCCGAGCCGCCGCGCCAGCTCGAATGCGTAGCGAATTATTCGGTCGGTGCCGCGCCGCGTGAACAGCGATTCCTGAATAACACGCTCGTCCGGCGTTCCTTCGCCGGCCCGACCGCCGAGCTGGGTGTATTCACCCTCAGAATTCTCCCGCACGATCCAGAAATCTATGTTCTGCCCGGCGGAAAGGCGTACGCACGGAGTAACACCCCTGAGCAGCTTGACCGGCCGCAGATTGACGTACTGGTTGAATGCACGGCGAATTGGAATGAGGAGCCCCCATAGGGACACGTGATCGGGCACCCCTGGAAATCCGACCGCTCCAAGATAGATTGCGTCGTGCGCGCCTAACTGCTCGATGCCGTCCTGAGGCATCATCAGTCCGGTCGCCTTGTATGTTTCGCACGACCAATCAAACAACGAGCAGTTAAGACGAAAGCCGAATGCGGCGGCTGCCGCGTCGAGAACCCGCAAGCCTTCAGGCACGACCTCCTTGCCGACGCCGTCACCTGGCACTACTGCGATCCGGTAGGTTCTCATCGCGCGCGTACCCTACGGAAGACCGCTGACATCCAAGTCGAGCGTCGTTTCGCCTCGAGCGCGCGCGGCTCCACAATCCGCCTATTTGTTAGCCAAAAGAGTGCTTTGCGTCGCCGCGCATTGCCAACGCCCGGCCCGCCTAACCCATACATCCGTAAAGCGAAATGGACCGCTCGCATCCTTGCCGTTGAACGTTGCCTTGACTTTGGCTAGGCCGGTAACGACTGCAGTATCGCCGTAGACGTGGACCTTCAAATCGTCGAGCTTGATTGACGCGGCCTTGTAGGCTCCTGACGTCAAATTCGTGACGTCCTGCGACTTATTTGTGAGAGCGCCATCCTGATCGGTACTGATGTACTCATCGGCGTAGAACTCTGGCAGGGTGGCCGCATTCGGTCGGATCGTCGCATCCGCCCATGCAAATTCACGCTTGATTAACTCCTGCTCAGCAGGGCCAAGAGCCTGCGCCCAGCTTTGCGACACGGCACCCAAAAGTGCAATCACGACAATGACCGGAACGTACCTCATGCTCGCCGTCTCCTTTGCCCTACAAACAGCCAGATTGGTTGCGATGCTCAACGAGCTGGCGGACCCGTCAGCATCAATCACGTAACCGCACGCATCAACTCTATAGAATCACGGAGCCGTAACCATTTACGTATCAATCACATGACGCCAAACTGCGTGGCGAGGCGTGGCCATTGCAACGGGGGGAGTGACCGTCAGGGGATCTCACGCGCGCCCGTCTCCGACCAGCGCCGACGCCGTGTCACGATTGGTGCGAGCGGCACGTCGACGGCTCGAGTGCCGCGAGGGCCCGAAGGACCGAACACGGCTCGGGGCTCCGGAAACACATATAACAGGGCTGGGTACAGCACCGCGGGAAGGCACAAAGCGGCGAGTAGTGACACGTCGACGCCACCTGCAATATTGCCGAGCGCGCCCACGAAATGGCCAGGCATGTTGACCATCAGCAGCGCAAGCGCGGCCGACACCAGCCACGCTGTCATGCCGGCTACGTTCCAGCCGCCGACAAACCAGTACGGCCCGCCCTCCTGGCCGCGGTTGAACACCTGCATCGCTTCGGGGAGGTAGTACCCGCGGCGAACGAAATAGCCAATGATCATGACGACCATCCAAGGCGTGGTTGTAACCACGATCAAAGAAATGAATGTCGTGATGGCATCCACGAGATTGAATCCAAAGCGGCCAACGAAAATGAGTACGCAGGCTATACTGCCGATGAGCAGCGTTGCTTGTGGCCGTGTGAGCTGCGGAAATACGCTCGAGAAGTCGAGGCCAGTTCCGTATAGAGCCGTCACCCCAGTGGACATCCCGCTGCTCACCGCAAGCGCGAACAATGGGAGAAAGAATCCGTGGGGCGCGATGGCGAGCAGGCCGCCTGTGTAATCAACTTGGTCGAGATATTGCGGCGCCAGTCTAGCGATGATCGAGGTTGTAACCAGCCCGAAGAGGAACGGGCCGAGTGTAAGCAGCTGCGCGACAATTGATGCCACCATTAGGCGCCGCCGATCCGTATTACGAGGCAGGTAGCGCGTCCAATCGCCGAGGAATGCTCCGTAGGAAATCGGGTTCGCGAGCACGACCAGCGAAGAGCCGACAAAGGCAGCCCAAAACCGCGGTTCGCCCCAGGCAAGCCCAGCACCGGCAAAGTGAGCGTCAAACGCCGGATAGAAGGCGTAGAAGCCGACCACGAATAGAGCGGACGCGGCCACCACCGCAATCTTGGTGACAAACAGCATCAGCCGGAAACCGTAGATCGATACCACAAGGACGGCAAGCGCAAACGTTGCGTACGCCGTTGCAAATGCGAAGTTCGACTCGCGCATGGCAAACAATTGTCGCGCGGCGCCAACGACAGCATCGCCGCTCGACCACACGCTGATGGAGAAAAACGCCACGGCGGTCAGCAGGCTGAGAAAGGAACCGACGATTCGGCCTACAACGCCGAAGTGCGCGCTCGACGAGACAGCATTGTTCGTGCCACTCAGCGGGCCGAAGATCGCCATCGGGGCGAGAATGATCGCGCCGACGACGACGCCTAGGACAGTGGCGGCGACGCTCTGCCAGAAGGAAAGTCCGAAGATGATCGGGAAAGCGCCAAGCACTGCGGTAGGCAAGGAGTTAGAGCCAGACCAAGCGATGCGGAGAAAGTCGAAAATCGTCGCTGTCCGATCGCGGTCGGGGATCGACTCAATGCCATGACGCTCAAACCCGCTATTCACCGATGGCTCTCCCGTTTCTTCGGCGCACAAGCCGACCGGCGCAACTTCCATGTGACCGATGACTGCGTGTGGCGGGTAACCTGGATGGTCGCGCAGGGGCCGTGAATGCCGGTTTGGCAGTCCGTCCTCGCCACCGTCGTCGGTGGCCTCCAGGCTGCTCGTCGCATTGATGGTCATGTCTGGCCTCGATCTCAATGCGCCGCAGGGGTAGCCGCGATCAGCTGATCGGGATCAAACATCCAGCCACCTTTGAAGACGCGCCAGACGCTGCGCGTATTGCGAATATCCGCAAGCGGGTCGCGGTCAAGCAGCACAAAATCGGCGAGTTTCCCGGTTTCGATGCTGCCTAGGTCCTTGCGGCCGAGCGCGATCGCCGCATCGAGGGAGGCGAAGCGCAGGACCTCGAGCGGCGGGAGCCCCGCCTCCGCAAAGCGTTCGAGTTCCCAGTGCAGCGAGGAGCCAAAATAGCAATTCGGGCTGGGCGCATCGGTGCCGGCGTGTAGCTTGACGCCAAGACGCACGGCGCGCCGAATTGAGTCGCCCTCGGCTCCCACGACGCCGCGCAGCGTAGACGTTGCCACGCTACTGTAGGAGTCGACTGCCGCAAACTGGAGGTATGGGCGCGGCGTGAGGCCGACGAAACGGGGGTCCACGATCTCGTCCGGTCGCTCGCGTAACAGCAGGTTGTCCGCGCCCATGGAAGCAAGCGTCGGGTCCCAGTGTGTGCCGGTTGCGGCAAGCATCGCGAGCACATCGTCGTAGACCGGCCCGGTCGGATCCGTGTGCTCGAGTGAGTACAAACCGAGGATCACGCTTTTAGTGAACTCCTCCACACTCGTGCCATGACCAACGACTGGAAGGCCTTGGCGCAATGCCTCATCGCTGATGACGCGGTGTAGGCGCCAGGAGAGGGACGGATAGACTTTGATGAAACTCACGCCGAGCGCCTTGAAGCGGCGCACGTAGTCACGAGCATCGCGCTCGTTCGTGATCACCAGCGAGCCGTGATCACCCCAGTAGGGCCGCACGCCCTCGAAAAGCTCCCCGGCATAGAAATAACGCGGGACCGCTGAGCCGGTCTGCTCGCTGCGATCCTCGAGCGCGGTCAGTTGATCAAGATTATGGCCAGTATCGCGGATGGACGTGATTCCGTAGCCTATGAATGCCTCCGGACTGGCGTCACTCGCGTGCACGTGAAAGTCGAATAACCCCGGAATTGCGTTGCGGCCGCGCGCATTGAGCACCTGTGTACCAGGCGGCACATCGTGGTCGGCAGCGGCGCCGATGCGTAGAATGCGGCCCTCTTGAAGCAGCAGCGACGTCTCGGCCCCAAAGCCTCCTGTGCTGAAGTCGAGGAGGCGCACGTGGTTCACCAGCGTGGGCGGCGGTACGGCCAGCGGTAGTGTCAGCTGCACGATCAATTCACGCCGAGCCTTGCGGGTGAGTGGCTGGATCCACACCCGCCGTCCGACCGCGTAGATGACACCAGTGCCGTCCGGGCTCAAAGCGAATGCATCGCCTCCTTCCGAGCTCAACTCGCGGACGTCGCGCTCGTTGGCACCGACGGCTGTGAGCGGCGCTGTGAAGATCGAGCGGTTGCGGCGAAAAACGAGAGTGCGACCGTCTGGCGTGAGTTGCGCGTCACTAACGAAGTTGGCGAACTGTGTAATCGCTTCCGGCGCCGCGCCTTTGGCGAGCCCCAACCGGTAGACGTTTCCGACCCCCGAGCTGTCGCTGGTGTAGTAAATTGCGCGTCCATCGGCCGCGAAGGACGGGCGGGGCGACCAAAGGCTTACGGGGAAAAGTGACTCATTCGTGGCCGTGGCAACGTCGATCGCGATCACGGACTCGTCCAGAAAGTTTCGATTGACCGTCGCGAGGAGGCGCCGGCCGTCGCGGCTAAAGCTCAGCGAACCAATGCCCGCGCCCGTGTGCAACGTTCTCGGTTGACCACCGTCGAGCGGGAGCAGCACAACCGAGTCGGATCCACGGTCCCGCGCGACGTAAGCGAGCGCGTGCCCATCGGGGGAGAACGCGGGACTTAATTCAAGGGCATCGCCGTGCGTGAAGCGCTCCGCGGGCCCTCCTGCGAGCGATTGGCGCCAAAGGAATCCGGCCGCGCCGAAGACCAACGTGCGACCGTCCGGGGACAGCCGCGGCGTTTGCACGGCACGGACCCCGCCGGCTTCGGGCGGAGCAGCGTCGACCGGGCCGGCGCGCTCGTGCACCTCGAGCTTTGCGCTGGCGCGAAAGTCCAGCGGCGTGGCCGTACCGGCCGGCAGCACGAGCTTGTAGAGGCGACCCCGGTCGCCAAAATAGAGATTGGCGCCATCGGCCGAGACGGCGAACCGCCCCAAGCCATTGACGGACAGCAAAGGTCTTGCTGGGCTGCCGCTGAGCGGCACGGCGATCACGTCCTCAGTGGCGGCGGGTATCCACTCCTCGTAGTCGCTACCCGTCACGCGATGGGCGTAAACCGTCTCACCCCGGGCCGGTGCAACCGCCCAAT
>Ga0181521_10008534_pt1 | contig 10488 bp, 4 predicted proteins | sample PEATcosm2014_Bin_32_FD_119764 | JGI IMG/M metagenome (GOLD analysis project Ga0181521, IMG submission 119764) | Peatland microbial communities from MTU Mesocosm Facility, Houghton, MI, USA - PEATcosm2014_Bin02_60_metaG | ecosystem: Environmental > Terrestrial > Soil > Wetlands > Peat | place... | reverse complement strand
CACCAAGAACATAACCACGGTAAATCCTCGCCAGCGCGTCAACCGCCCGAGTGGATGCCGGAAACAGCATATCCGTGGGAGTGACTGCGCAGGTACGTGGTGATAGACTGAAGGCAACTCTGGAAGTTTCTTGTGATCTTCTTCAAACCGACACCGCCATCCCCTAGAAGACGCCCAGGTGCGCTCCAACTTCTCGTCTTATTTTTCTTCTTGTGTTTCTTCGCGGATGCCGCCTGCCCGCAATCGCTGCACTTCCGTTGGAAAAAGGATTTCCGAAAAGACGTTTCCTGGTATGTGCGCACCTCGCCCGGAATTCTTCTAGTGCAGGCAGGCAATAGCTTGACGGCGATCGACGGTCTGACTGGGAAGCAACTCTGGGAACTTCCGGAGGTGAAATCGAACTCTCACACCAGCACCGATCTGGAAATCCGCGAGCGCGGCAGAAATATGCTCGAAGTGCCCGGAATGGGTGTGCTGCTTTTGAATCGCGTGAAGCTTCCCGGCGACTCCGATTGGCGATTGATCGCGCTGAACCTGATGACGGGGAAACGCTTGTGGGACCAGCCACAAAGCGACGATTTGTTGATGGTCATGCCGCTGAGGGGCACGCAGGATGTTCTTGTGGTCTCGCGGCATTTGGACCGCACGAAATATGCTGCGGAAATGGCAGTTTGGACCGCTGGAAGGATGGCAGCGGAGATGTCGCCCTTTCTGCTCGTCGAGTATGCAGGAGATGTGGCTCCATACATTGCGGGTTCGCCTTATCCCTTTCATCTGGAATTCCAGCGGGTGAATCCCGTCAGCGGTAAGACGGCATGGAGTGCGGAATCCCCCGGCCCGTTCAGACCTGGACCGGCAACGCAAGCTCTGCAGGTCATCGGCGATCAGCTTCTCCTGAACTTCGGCAGCAGAGCCTTCGGATTCCTGAACTTGGCGAACGGAAAGTCCGTGAAGGAGCACGCCCCAGAGCACTTCGATTTCGACAATCTGCCGCTTCTAGATGCGCTGGAATCTCCGGATGATCAATTCATCTACGCCGCGAAGCAGGTCGAAGCCATTGATCTCGCCTCGATGCAGCTTCGTTGGCAGATCGACAAGCTCGGCAAAATCACGGGGATTTCCGACTTCGGGGGACTGATCGTCGCCATCGGTCACGAACACGTGGCAGCGGTGGATGCCAAGACGGGAGTGGAACGCTGGCGAAAGAAAACGCACTCTCCCACCACGAGCCTGATATGGGAGAAGGCCTCCGACGTGATCCTCTATGCGGATCAGCAGGGTCTGCACAGCGTGGATCGTTCGACCGGCAAGTCCTTGATGGATACGCGGCTGGAGGGTGAATTCACCCCCCACTACGTTCGGCTGGCAAGCCCCGATGTCATCATAACGGTCGCCACGGATCAGGTTGGCGCCTACAACTTCAAGACGGGCCAAAAACTCTTTACAGCGGGCAAATTCTCCAGTTTCTTCCGTGGCTATGCGCTTCAGGATCACTGGCCGATTTCCGAGGACGGTCAGGATTTGTTCCCATGGATTCAAGGTTTTCAGGCAGGTAATAAAGGGTCATACCGGGAGACAGGAACGCTCCTCTCTGACGATCTCTTGAAGCGATTGGATGGCTCTTCAACCGAGACTGAGGGTCTGCTGGACGCCTATGAAACGGAGCCGGAGGCGGGAGTGCGCAAGGTGTGGTGGATCGATGGGGAAGCAAATCGGAAATTTGAATTCGAACTTAAGGGTAAGCAGCACGATGTCTGTCGTCCCCTGCGAATGGTATTTGGCGTGGAAGGGAAGCGCATCTGGGGAGCACCGTTCACCCCCAACTAGAGCCACACGATTTCCTGTTACCACACACTGGTACGAGAAGGATGAATCTGCATTCGTATTTTCAAGACGAGCATGAGCCGACGGTTGGAGTTTTCCTGGGTTACCCGCCGAAATTGGAGTTGGGCGGAACTGTCTGAAACGACTGCAGTTCGTGGCGGACTCCGTGGCCCAGAGCGTCCACGACTTGTATTACAATCCAGACATACCTTTAGAGACCGCTGAAACGTACCGTGACTTCCGCACGTCGAAAGAAGAGTGGATCCAGGGGCGGGTTGCGGTGCGGCCCTCTAAGGCAAACGGAGTGTTGGAATCCACCTTCTCTGAAATTTCTCTTATGCGCAGGGTCCCAATGCGGCATAGGGGTTCTCCAAGAGCTATATCGTAGGATTCTCCACCATCGGGAGTGCCAGTGACGGAATATAGAACGAATTCCATTGACGAAACAACAGCTCAATACTCGACATCGCAAAACCAACCCCCGCGGCATAGCTATTGGTGGTTATGGCTGTTAGCCGCCGTCCTTGTCATCGGTGGGGTCATTTATTGGCATCGGATTAGCGCCAGTTCCAGCGCCAAAAACACGGTTGATCCCAGCGCGCGTCCCGTGACCATTTCGACCGCGACTGCCAAGCAGGGGGACATCGGTATTTTTATCGACGCTCTTGGAACCGTCACACCCGTCTATACGGTAACCGTGACCAGCCGCGTGCAGGGCCAAATCACTGAGGTGTACTACCACGAAGGCCAAATGGTCCGTAAGGGCGATCCACTTCTCGAAATCGATCCGCGCCCGTACGAGGCCGCAGTCACGCAAATGGAAGGCCAACTGGCCCATGATGAAGCGGTTTTGACGGAAGCAAAGATTGATCTGGACCGCTACCAGCAGGCGTTTAACCGCAATGCGATCGCCAAACAGCAACTGGACGATCAGCAACAAGTTGTGCTGCAAGACGAAGGAACCGTCAAGAACGACCAGGGGCAGCTTGCAAACGCCAAGGTAAACCTGCTCTACACGCATATCACGGCGCCGATTGATGGCCGAGTGGGGCTACGCCTCGTGGACCCGGGGAATATCGTGCAAGCCAACAGCAGCACGTCACTGGTGGTGATCACGCAACTGCAGCCCATCACCGTCATTTTCAGCGTCGCCGAGGACCAGCTTTCGCAAATTCAAGAACAAATCCGAAAAGGGAAAAAATTGCCGGTGGACGCGTTAAACCGCGACAAAACTCAAAAGCTCGCCAGCGGCACTCTCCTGACCCTCGACAACGTCATCGATACAACAACGGGCACCTTGAAGTTAAAAGCAGTTTTTCCCAACAGCGACAATGCGCTCTTCCCCAGCCAATTCGTCAACGCGCGACTCCTTGTGGACACGCTGCGGAATGCCACGCTCATTCCGACGCCGGCGATACAGCGCAACGCGCAAGGTGCTTATGTCTACGTAATTAGGAGCGACCAGACAGCCTCCATCCGTAACATCACGCCGGGGACAACCGACGGAACGGTCTCGGCGGTGGATGGACTGCAGGCGGGAGACGTAGTGGCCATCAATGGTTTCGACAAACTTCTGGACGGAGCCAAAGTGAGCGTGAGGACGCCGCGCGCGAACGCCAATTCATCGGGTCAACCGGCGGCAGCAGCGCAGCCGGCCCAAGGCCAGTCTGGTGATCAAGGCAGCAACGGTTCCGGTGGAAAAGGCTCCGGCGGCAAAAAGGGAGGCACTGCGCAGTGAGTCCGTCTCGTCCATTTATCCTGCGGCCGGTGGCAACGTCGCTTCTGATGGCGGCGATTATGCTTGCGGGCATTGTGGCATGGTCGCAATTGCCGGTGTCCGCGCTGCCGGAAGTGGATTACCCCACCATCCAGGTGGTGACGTTCTATCCGGGGGCAAACCCCGATGTAATGGCCTCGGCTGTCACGGCTCCGCTGGAGCGGCAATTCGGGCAGGTTCCCGGTCTGAACCAGATGACTTCCACAAGTTCAGACGGCAGCTCGATCATCGTGTTGCAGTTTTCACTCGATTTGAGCATTGACGTCGCGGAACAGGAAGTACAAGCTGCCATCAACGCCGCCCAAACGTATCTTCCATCTGATTTGCCGGTTCCGCCGATCTACAGCAAAACAAATCCGGCGGACACCCCAATTCTTACGCTGGCGCTCTCCTCCAAGACGATTCCTTTGTCGCAAGTCGAGGACCTCGCCGACACCCGCTTTGCACAAAAGATCTCGCAACTTCCCGGTGTAGGTCTTGTCAGCATCAGTGGCGGCCAGAAGCCCGCTGTCCGGGTGCGCGTGAACCCAACGGCGCTCTCCGCCTACGGCATCAATCTGGAAGACGTGCGCACGGCCCTACAGCAGACCAGCCTCGACCAGGCGAAAGGCAACTTCGACGGCCCACAACAGGACTACCAGATCCAATCGAACGACCAACTGCTCACCGCTTCTGATTTCGCGCAAGTCATTATTGCCTATCACAATGGGTCACCCGTGAGGCTCTCGGATGTGGCGCGCGTCGAAAATGGCGTTGAAAACAATCGCCAGGCGGCGTGGATGAACGAAACACCGGCAGTGATCGTCAATATTCAACGCCAGCCCGGGTTCAACATCATTCAGGTAGTTGACCGCATCAAGAAGCTTCTTCCGGTCTTGAAAAGCAATCTTCCGGCGTCCGTTCAAGTGGATGAATTAACCGACCGCACCATTACCATTCGCGCCTCGGTCTCGGATGTTGAGTTTGAGCTCATGCTCACCGTGGCGCTTGTTATCATGGTCATTTTTCTTTTCTTGCGCAGTCTCCGCGCCACCATTATCCCCAGCTTTGCCGTTCCTCTCTCCATCGTCGGCACTTTCGGCGTCATGTACCTGGCGGGCTTTAGCTTGAACAACCTCACGCTGATGGCCCTCACAATTTCCACGGGCTTCGTCGTCGACGACGCCATCGTCATGATTGAGAACATCATCCGGTTTATCGAGGAAGGCGATCCACCTCTGCAAGCCGCGCTCAAAGGGTCCGAGCAGATCGGCTTCACCATCGTTTCGCTCACCATCTCGCTGATCGCCGTGCTCATTCCGCTTCTCTTCATGGGCGACATTGTCGGGCGCCTTTTCCGGGAATTCGCGATTACGCTCAGCGTCACGATCCTGGTTTCCGCGGTGGTCTCTCTAACGCTCACGCCCATGATGTGTTCTCGCCTGCTGAAGAGCAGTCACGGGCAAAAGCAATCACGCTTCTATGTGGCTTCGGAGCGCGCTTTCAACAGCATCATTGCGTTCTATGGAAGAACCCTGAAGTGGGTGCTGAAATTCCAGAACGCGACTCTGCTTGTGGCCGCGGCCACGCTGGTGCTCACGATCTTTCTTTACGTCATTGTCCCCAAGGGCTTTTTCCCCGTGCAAGACACCGGCATCATCCAGGGGATCTCGGAAGCCTCGCAATCTATATCTTTTGAGGCTATGTCGGAAAAACAGCAGCAGCTGACCCATGTGATCCTGCAGGATCCTGCCGTCGAAAGTGTTTCCTCGTTCATCGGAATCGACGGCACCAACACGACATTGAATAGCGGGCGCATCCAAATCAATTTGAAGCCTCTCGAGCAGCGCAAGACCAACGCCTCGGATATCATCCGCCGCCTCCAGCCTAATCTGGAAAAGATCGATGGCATCACTCTGTATATGCAGCCGGTGCAAGACCTGACCGTCGAAGATCGCGTGAGCCGTACGCAATATCAGTACACTCTGGAAGATCCCGACCAGCGCGAGCTAAATCAGTGGACCGCCCGGCTCATGGCCAAACTCCAAACCATTCCAGAGCTTCGTGATCTCGCTACGGACCAGCAAACTTCGGGTCTCGCCGCTTCCCTCATCATCGATCGTGTTACCGCTTCCCGCATGGGCATTACGCCCCAGGCAATCGACCAGACCCTGTACGACGCCTTTGGCCAGCGCCAGGTTTCCACCCTCTACACTCAGGTGAACCAGTACCACATCATTCTTGAAACGGAACCTGATTTTCAGAAGGGCCCCGCCAAATTACAGGACATCTACGTTCGTTCCGCTTTGGCTCCAAGTGCCCTCACCTCCGCAGGTTCCTCCACGGGGACCGTGACCGCGACGACGTCTTCCGGTAATTCCGCCTCGTCTGCCGCGCCCAGCCCTTCCGCATCCACCAATAATGCCGTGAGCGCGGGTTCCGCGAATCCCACTCCCATTGCTTCGATTAACGGTGGCGCCGTGCCGCTTGGCGCGTTTACGCATTTCGAGATGAAGAGCGGGCCGCTTTCCGTTAGCCATCAAGGCCAGTTCCCGGTTGTGACGATTTCTTTTAACTTGGCTCCCAACGCCTCTCTCGGTGCGGCCACTCAGGCCATTGATAAAGCTCAACAGGAAATCGGAATGCCCCTCAGCGTTCAGGGAGCTTTTCAAGGCACTGCCGCATCGTTCCAGGCTTCCTTGTCCAATGAACCGATTCTGATTCTCGCGGCCCTTGTTACGGTTTATATCGTTTTGGGAGTTCTGTACGAGAGCTATATCCATCCCCTCACGATCCTTTCCACTTTGCCATCAGCGGGAGTTGGCGCCATCCTGGCTCTCCTGATCTGCGGCCAGGAACTCAGCGTTGTCGCTCTAATTGGCATAATCCTTCTTATTGGTATTGTGAAGAAAAATGGCATCATGATGATCGACTTCGCTTTGGAAGCCGAGCGCAAAGAGGGCAAGAAGCCGGAGGATGCCATCTATGAAGCGTGTCTCTTGCGCTTTCGTCCCATCATGATGACCACCATGGCGGCGTTGCTGGCCGGTTTGCCTCTTGCCCTCGGCACGGGAATCGGATCGGAGCTTCGCCGCCCCTTGGGCATCTCCATGGTCGGTGGCTTGCTCCTAAGTCAGATCCTCACGCTCTACACCACTCCGGTCATCTACATTTTCTTCGATCGTCTTGCGCAGCGCTTTACGTCTCATCGCGCCTCGGAGGGTGGCACGGTTGTCGTGCCAGCGGACTAGCCCGATGAGCCTGTCTTCTCCATTCATCCATCGACCGGTCGCCACAACCCTTTTGACCGCCGCCATTGCGCTGGCGGGTGCCGTGGCCTTTCGCGAACTGCCGGTCTCACCCCTTCCGCAGATCGACTTTCCCACGATCTCGGTTGGCGCCAGCTTGCCCGGAGCTAGTCCGGAGATCATGGCTTCTTCGGTCGCCACTCCCTTGGAACGCCAGTTCGGGAGAATTGCCGGCATTACAGAAATGACGTCGTCCAGTAATCTGGGTACGACCAGCATCACAATGCAATTTGATTTGAACCGCAACATTGATGGTGCGGCCCGCGACGTTCAGGCCGCGATCAACGCCGCGCGCAGCTACTTGCCGTCCAATCTCCCGGGCAATCCGACCTATCGCAAGGTCAATCCGGCGGATGCTCCCATCATGATTGTGGGTCTCACCTCCGGTGTGTACGACCGCGGCAAGCTATATGACGCCGCGTCTACCATCATGCAGCAGCGGCTTTCTCAGATTCAGGGTGTCGGACAGGTCAGCGTTGGCGGCAGTTCTCTGCCTGGTGTACGTGTGGATGTGAATCCGACCCAGCTCAACAGCTATGGCCTCGGCTTACAGGACGTGGCCTCCATGTTGAGTCGGCAGAATGCCAATAGCCCCAAGGGCCAGCTCATTGACGGTTCGACCACTGCCGATATCGTGACCAACGACCAACTCCTGAAAGCCGTTGACTATATGCCTCTTGTGGTTGGATACCACAATGGCGCCGCCGTCAAACTCTCCGATGTTGCAGACGTTCAGGACTCCACGGAAAACATCCGCGCGGCCGGATTCGTTAATGGCAAGCCCTCCGTCCTCATCATTATTTTCCGCCAGCCCGGTGCAAACATCATTGATACCGTAGATCGCATCCGTGCCGCCCTTCCGTCTCTCAAAGCCTCCATCCCTTCCGCCATTGACACGGGTATCGTGTTCGACCGTACCACTACCATCCGTGCTTCCGTTCGCGACGTCGAGCGCAGCCTGATGATCTCGATTTCCCTGGTCATTTTGGTCGTGTTTCTCTTCCTGCGAAACGTCCGCGCCACCTTGATTCCCAGCGTGGCCGTTCCTGTTTCCCTCATCGGTACCTTTGGGGTCATGTACCTCTGCCATTACAGCATTGACAACCTTTCCCTGATGGCTCTCACCATTTCCACCGGGTTCGTGGTGGACGATGCGATCGTGGTCATCGAAAACATCACTCGCTATCTCGAAAAAGGCATGTCGCCCATGCAAGCGGCCCTAAAGGGCGCCAGTGAGATTGGCTTTACGGTGCTCTCCATCAGCATCTCTCTGATCGCCGTTTTCATCCCCATTCTGATGATGGGTGGCATTATCGGTCGGTTGTTTCGTGAATTCGCCGTCACTCTCTCGGTCGCCATCCTGGTCTCTCTCGGTATCTCTTTAACAACCACACCGATGATGTGCTCGCGGTTGCTCAAGAATATAAAGGACCAGCGACGCGGCGGAGGGTACCGCTTCAGCGAGCGCGCGTTTAACGCCCTTCTTGGAGCTTATGAACGGAGTCTGGGCTGGGTCTTGGAACACCCCGGGCTCACGCTCACCGTTCTTGGCCTCACCATCACTCTCAACTTCTACCTTTTTTGGGTTGTCCCAAAAGGCTTTTTCCCGCTGCAGGATAACGGCACGGTTTTTGGGGGCATTCAAGGGTCACAAGACATTTCCTTTCAGGCCATGCAGGTCGCCACGGGACGCATCGTCAACGTCATCAAGTCCGATCCGGCCGTGCAGAATGTCATGGCCTTTACGGGCGGCGGCGGCGCCACCAATGGCGGCTTTGTTTACGTGGGACTTAAGCCTCTAAATCAACGCGATGCGAGCGCAAGCCAGGTGATTGACCGTCTCCGCCCCAAACTCCTTGGCGTTTCCGGCGCAAACACCTTTATGCAGGCCGGACAGGATCTACGAATCGGGGGGCGCGGCAGTAGCGCTCTATTTCAATACACCATCCAGAGCGACAACTTGCAGGACCTTGTTCAATGGGGGCCGGTCCTCCTCCAACAGATGCGCAAATTGCCCATGCTCACCGATGTCAATACCGACCAGCAGAATAGCGGCCTACAGGCAATGCTGATCTATGACCGTCCGACTATGTCCCGCCTTGGCATAACCCCACAAATGGTCGACAATTCTCTCTACGAAGCCTTCGGCCAGGCACAAGTCTCCACCATGTTCACCGGCATCAACCAGTACCACGTTGTGCTGGAAGTCGCTCCCTCTCACTGGCAATCTCCCGTGGACTTGAACGACGTTTATATCCGGGCTGCGCAAGGAAGAGTTGTTCCCATCAGTGCGGTCGCACATTACGAGCCCTCAACTGCTCCGTTATCAGTGAATCACCAGGGCCAATATCCCTCGGTTACGATTTCTTTCAATACGGCCCCGGGAGTTGCGCTCAGCCAGGCTTCCGCAGCCGTCCTCGAAATGGAACAGAAGATCGGCATGCCTGCCACGATCCACGGCATGTTCTCCGGCACTCTTCAGGCTTTTCAGTCCTCCTTGGCTACTATCCCTCTTCTCGGCGTTCTAGCGGTTATTGCCGTCTATATCGTGCTAGGCATCCTCTACGAGAGTTACATCCATCCCCTGACAATTATTTCCACTCTTCCCTCCGCGGGCGTTGGTGCCATCCTTGCGCTCATGCTCTTTCACAAAGATCTGAGTGTTATTGCCATGATCGGTGTCATTCTCTTAATCGGCATCGTCAAGAAAAACGCCATCCTGATGATTGACTTTGCCCTGGCCGCGGAACGCACCGAAGGCAAATCTCCTAAGGAAGCTATTTTCCAGGCTTGCATCCTGCGCTTCCGCCCCATCCTGATGACCACCATGGCGGCGCTGTTTGGCGCAACACCGCTGGCCTTTGGCAGAGGCACGGGTTCCGAGCTGCGCAATCCTCTCGGCATTGCCATTATCGGCGGCTTGATTCTCAGCCAGATGCTTACTCTTTACACCACGCCGGTGGTATATCTCTCACTGGACCGCTTAAGAGTTAAATGGCTTCGCGCTCACGGCAAATTCGAGGCGCAAAGACAAATCGAGTCCTTTGGATGACAGATTCTTATACGCCACGCAGTCTTGCTACTACAAAGCTTCTACCTCGCAAGGAGTCCGATACACCAATGAAGGCAACGAACAAAATACGTGCTGCGGCCGCGCTTCTCTTCGCCGCGCTCCTCATTCAAGGCTGCGATGTCGGCCCGAAATACAAGCGCCCGGCGCCATCGGCCCCCGTCCCGGCATCGTTCAAAGAAGTTACGCCCGACGACCTGCAGAAAATGGACGGCTGGAAAGTCGCGCAACCCCAGGACAGTGCTCTCCATGGCAAGTGGTGGGAGATTTTTGGCGATACCCAGTTGAACGCACTCGAAGAGCAAGTCAACGTTTCCAACCAGAACGTCGCCGCGGCCTTTGCCAATTTCATGGCGGCACGTGCCCTGGTGCGCCAGGCTCGTTCGCAATATTTCCCAACCGTCTCCGTTGGCGCAAGCATCGTTGGCCAGCACCAACCCAGTTCCTCCAGCACAGTGACCAGCGCCGCTTCTGGAAGCACTTTCACCGAATACTCCCTGCCCTTCGACGCTTCTTGGACGCCCGATTTG
>Ga0181521_10008533_pt1 | contig 10490 bp, 10 predicted proteins | sample PEATcosm2014_Bin_32_FD_119764 | JGI IMG/M metagenome (GOLD analysis project Ga0181521, IMG submission 119764) | Peatland microbial communities from MTU Mesocosm Facility, Houghton, MI, USA - PEATcosm2014_Bin02_60_metaG | ecosystem: Environmental > Terrestrial > Soil > Wetlands > Peat | place... | reverse complement strand
GATGGTGCCGTCAAAGAATCCATCGTCGATGTATTTCAAGAAATTGACCACCGTTTCCGGCGCGTCCTTTTCGAACAATTCGATGGTGAAATCGCCCAGCGTGGTTTCAAAGCGGATCATGAAGGTTCCTGATGTGATGAGTAAATCGTTCCCAGCGTAACTCGGGGCGTGCCCGAGTGGTCATTGTGCGATCGGACGCCGCTGAAGCCATGTCGCAAGAGCAGCCGCGCGACGTCGCGGTCCTGATTGCTGCCATGCTCGAGCAGCAGCCAACCGCTCGACTCGAGGTGCGCCGCGGCGGTTTCGATGATGGCGGTCAGCGCCTCGAGGCCCGTCGCGCCGCTGCTGAGCGCAAGCGTCGGTTCAGCGGTCAGTTTCTCGAGGGCTGGATCTGAAGCGGCGACATAGGGTGGGTTGGCGACGACCATGTCAAAGCGTTCGCCGGGTACGGCATCAAACCATGATCCCAGACGCCAGGTGACCTTGGGCAGCGCGAGGGCGAGCGAGTTATCCCTGGCGACGCCAAGGGCTGCCGGCGAGATATCCGCTCCGGTGACTCGGGCGCGGGGCCGTTCGGAGGCAATGGCGAGAGCGATTGCGCCGCTCCCGGTACCCAAATCGAGGATCGAGCGCTCCTGGTCCGCCGGTAGGCGCTCCAGTGCCAGTTCAACCAATGTCTCGGTTTCAGGGCGCGGCACGAGCACGGCGGGGGTGACCTTCACGGCCAATGACCAGAATTCGCGAGTGCCGGTCAAATAGGCGATCGGCGCGCCGGCGACTCGTCGATCGATCAGGCTTTGATATACGTGCAGCGCGTCGCCGGCGATCGGCTCCATGCCGCGCGCGATCAGCGCGGAACGCGTAACTCCCAGCACCTTGCCGAGCAGTAACTCGGCGTCCAGGCGGGGTGATTCGCTATGCGGACCGAGCGTGCGGGCGGCAAACCTCAAACTCTGCGCGACGGTGTTCATCATTCGATCTGCTGCGCGAGCTCTTCGGCCTGATGTTCTTGGTTCAAGGCATCAACGAGTTCGTCCAGGTTACCGTTCATCACATCGTCCAGCTTGTAGAGGGTGAGATTGATGCGGTGGTCGGTCACGCGTCCCTGGGGAAAATTATACGTGCGAATTCGCTCGGAACGATCGCCGGAGCCGACCTGGAGTTTACGTGACTGCGCCTGCTGGCTCTGCTGCTTTTCCCGCTCGGCGGCCAGCAGCCGGGCCTTCAACAGCGACAGTGCGCGTGAGCGGTTCTTGTGCTGGGAGCGCTCGTCCTGGCACTCGACCACGATGCCGGACGGCAGATGCGTGATGCGGATTGCCGAATCGGTTTTATTGACATGTTGGCCCCCCGCGCCGGACGATCGATACGTATCGATACGCAAGTCCGCCGGATTCAAGTCCACCGCTTCGACCTCTTCCAACTCGGGCAAAATGGCGACGGTGCAGGCGGAGGTGTGAATGCGCCCTTGCGCTTCGGTGGCGGGAACGCGCTGCACTCGATGCGTTCCCGACTCGAATTTGAGCGACGAAAACGCACCGCGGCCGATGATCCGGCTGATGATCTCCTTGTAGCCGCCGTGCTCGCCCGGGCTCTCGCTCAGGACTTCGACCTCCCAACCTTTGGATTCTGCGTACCGCGCATACATGCGGAACAGATCGCCGGCAAAAATCGCGGCCTCATCGCCGCCGGTACCGGCGCGAACCTCCAAGAAGATATTGCTGTCGTCGTGCGGATCCTTCGGCACGAGGAGGCGCTGCAGTTCGAGTTCTTCGGCAACCAGGCGCGGCGCCAATTGCGTCAATTCCTCGTCCATGGCGAGTTCGCGCGCGATCGCGGCGTCGCCCTCGAGGGCGACAAAGCCGCGGTATCGGTCGATGAGCGGGCCCAACCGTGCATACTCCATCGACAGTTCACGAAACTGATTTTGCCGCGCGATGACACCCGGCTCGGAGAGCAGGCGACTGATTTCCTCGAATCTCTCGTCGAGTTTCTCGAGCTTGCGCCTGATGGAGTCTTTCATGGCCGCGAATTATAGCGGCCCTTTGGCTCATTGCCGGTCGCGTTCATCGATTAGCAGACGAGCGAGGGCATCCGCCAGGGCCGGATCGGTCGATTCCGCGGCCTGACGCAGCGCCTGAGTCGGGGTGTGAAGCAACCGGTTCGTGAGAGTATGGGCGAGATATTCGATGACTTCATCGGAGGATTTACCGGAAGCCAGCATGCGCCGGGCCTGCTCCACGGTCTGTACACGGATCGTATCCGCCTGCCGGCGCAGCGCCCGAATGGCGGGTCCCGCGTCATGCGCCCGCGATTCGGCCAGGAACCGGGCCACTTCCTCATCGAGCAGCAGCCGGGCGCCGCCGGCCGCGACTTCGCGTTGTTGACGATTTTCGTCGACCAGCTGCTGCAAATCGTCAATCGAAAATAGATAGATATCCTCGAGTTCCGCGACCGCCGGCTCGATATCGCGCGGTACGGCCAAATCCACCATGAAAATCGGGCGATGGCGCCGCGCCCGCACCGCCCCCGCCGCCGCCTGTTTGGTGATGATCGGCACCGCGCTCGCAGTGCAAGCGACGACGATGTCGGCATCGGCCAGTTCCTTATCCAGAGCGCTCAAGTCGACGGCGTAGCCCTTCAGCTCGGCCGCCAGGGCCTGTGCCCGACTCAGCGTGCGATTTGCGATGACCATGCGCTTGACGCCGGCGCCGGCGAAATGGCGTGCGGTGAGCGCGATCATTTCGCCGGCGCCAATCATGAGGGCGCTGTGAGCGCTCAAATCCGCGAACATGCGCCGCGCGAGGCTCACCGTCGCCGATGCGAGAGATACCGCATTCGCGCCGATTTGGGTCTCGGAACGCACGCGCTTGGCGGCTGAAAAGGCGGCTTGAAACAGTTTATTGAGCCAGGGGCCCGTGCTGCCCGTCTCATGCGCAACGCGGTACGCGTCTTTCAATTGACCCAAAATCTGTGCCTCGCCGAGCACCATGGAGTCGAGCCCGGAGGCGACGCTGAAGGCGTGTTCGACCGCGAGTCGATCCTGATGCACATACAAACTCGACGCGAGGTTCAGATCATCGCCGTGATGCCGCTCCAGCCATTGGGACAATTCGGCGCTGCTCGCGGTGCCCGACCAGTAGACCTCCGTGCGATTGCAGGTTGACAGAATCACTACTTCAGCGACGCCGCTTTCCTGCCGCAGCGCGCGTAATGCTGCAACCAAGCGATCCTCGTTGAACGCCACTTTTTCGCGCAAGGCGACCGGCGCGGTCTTATGATTGAGCCCGAGGACGTTGAATGCCATTGAAGCGCTTTGGTTTGTAACTGTCGGATTCTCGTGAAGAAACACCGCTAGATCAAGCGGGATTCTGCGGCATCGGACTATCCGTTTAGCTATAGTGCGGCCGTGTTCTCGATTTCACACTTTGGGAAAGCTTCCGTTGGGCTAGGCGCCATCGTTTGTGCCGCGTGCGTCGGCCCCCACTTTACGCCGGACGTAATCGAGGCCCCACAGGTATTTTATACCGTCACGGGCGAGTTAGCCCTTGCTCGGCGCGAACCGCGTGTGGCAGCGCTCCAATACACCGCCGCCTCCGCGCTCGACCGCGACCCGACTTTGCTGCAACGTGCGGTCGAAGTCACCACCGACTCCTTGCAACCCTCGTTGACCGCCGTCGTTGCGGCGCGCTGGATCAGCCTGAATCCGACTTCGTTGGAGGCGCATCGTGCGGCGGCGAAGGCGGCGTTGGCGCTGCATAAAATCGCGCAATCAGCCGATCAATATAAGATCGTTTTGGCGACGTCGCCGCGCGGCGCGGACGCGGAGTTCGCCGATCTTGAAGCGGAATTGGCGCTGGTCGAAAACGTCTTCGGCGCACGCCAGCTCGCGGACCGGCTGACGGCGTCCTTCCCGGCTTCTACGGCCGCGCTGCGCTTGCAGGGATTTGCCGCCATGCGCGCTGACGATCCGGCCGCCGCGGCGCACAGCTTTTCCTCGGCGCTCGCGCTGATGGGAGGCGGTGCGGATGCGGACAGCGACTTGCGCCGCGAGCTCACGCAGGGCCTATGGCGCGCCCGCATCCTCTCAGGCGATCAAGCGGAGCCTCTCGCGCAAGCGCAAGCGCTCTCTGAACACGACGCCACGGCTGCGGACCAGCTCAACTATGCGCTGCTGCTATTGGCGGCGCAACAAAACGCCGCGGCAATCATGCAACTGGAATCTCTCGCCCGCCAAACCGAGTCCGCGCCGGTCGCGTTGCGTCTTTTGGGCCTGGTCGAATTCCAAGACGGCAAGCTCGATGCGGCGGGCAGGCGATTCACGGAATTATTGACGACGGGCAAGTTTATCGACGATTCCTTTTACTACTTGGGATTGATCGCAGAGCGACGCGGCGATCTGGAGCGCGCGCTGCGGCTGTACGCACAGGTGCAGAGCGGTGAGAACGCGGTCACCGCACTCCTGCGAGCCTGCAGCATTCTTCAGACGCACGGGGCCGCTGCGGCAGCCCAACAATTGCTGGACCACTTGATCGAAGATGAACCGCAGCGTGCGCCCGAAATTCTGGCTGCGCGCGCGCGGATTTACTCCGACTCCGGTGATCCGCAACAGGCGATCGAAGTTCTGGGCCGGGGCGCATTGCAATACCCGGATAGCGTCGATATCCGATACGCGATTGCTTCGACCTACGAGGAGCAGGGGCACATCGCCGCGGCATTGCACGAGCTGAAAGAGGTGCTCAAATCGCGTCCCGACGATCCGGCGGCGCTGAACGCCTACGGCTATACGCTCGCCGACCACAAGCGGGAGCTCGCGCGCGCGCGCGCGCTGATCGAACGCGCCTATGCAACGGCGCCGAAGAATGCCGCGATTCTCGATAGCTTGGGGTGGGTATTGTTCCGGCAGGGTCATGGTGAACAGGCCTTGCCGTATTTGAGCGCTGCCTATGCGGATGATCGGGGCGGCGATATCGCGGCGCATTTGGGCGAAGTGCTGTGGCGGCTCGGTCGACGCCCCGACGCCGAACGCATTTGGTCCGAGGCAGCCGAGATTGATTCCGACAATCACTTGCTCAATGCAACGCGTCAACGGTTACGCGCATCGAAATGAGCAGCGCGCGGCGATTGATCGGGTCCGCCACTTGCTGTGCCGTGCTGGTCGGCTGCGCGGCGATGCGACCGGTGCCGGCGCCGGTACCATGGGAGCAGCGGCTGATGGACTTGCAGCATGCGAGCGCGTGGCAGCTCGACGGGCGAGCGGCCGTTGCCCTAGGTAAGCAGGGCTGGCAGGCGAGCGTGGATTGGCGGCAGCGGGGAGAGGCGAGCGAGGTGCATCTGGCGGGTCCCTTCGGGGCGGGCGCCCTGGTGCTCGAGGTGGGACCCGCCGGGCTCTCGCTGAACGGCGCGCCACCCAGCGAGGCCGTGGTGGCACAACTGCAGGAGCGATTGGGATTTGAATTGCCGGTGAATAACCTACGTTATTGGTTGCTGGGCATCCCCGATCCAAGCTCCACCTTCGAACTGTCACGCAACGAGCAAGATCGCGCGCTGCACTTGTGGCAGGCGGGTTGGAGCATCGAATACGACCGATACGCGCCAAACGACGGCGATGTGTTGCCGGCGCGCCTGGTGCTGAGCCGCGCGGATGCACGGGTGCGCATCGCGGTCGATCGTTGGGAATGGCACAAGTGAGAGCAGGCGAGGAGCGGCCGTGGCCTGCGCCGGCCAAACTCAACTTGTTTTTGCATATTTTAGGGCGTCGTCCCGATGGCTATCACGAGCTGCAAACCTGTTTTCAGTTCATCGATCTGTGCGATGACATTGCGATTCGGGTGCGCGCCGACGGCTCCATTCGGCGCATCGCCGGCGCTCCAGGCGTTGCTGCGGAAGCGGACCTCTGCGTGCGCGCGGCACAGGCCCTGAAGACCGCAGCCGGATGCGCATTGGGTGCCGACATCAGTGTGATCAAGCGAATTCCGCTGGGCGCGGGACTGGGCGGCGGCAGTTCTGATGCGGCAACGTGTCTGGTCGCGCTGAATCAGCTCTGGGACCTGCGCTGGTCCGCCGCGGAACTGGCGGCGCTTGGGTTGAAACTGGGCGCGGATGTGCCGGTGTTCGTGCATGGCCGTGCGGCCTGGGCCGAAGGGGTGGGGGAGCGGCTCACCCCGCTTTACCCTCCGTTGGCGCCGATTGAGCATAACTATTTGATTATCAAGCCAAATGTCTTCGTCAGTACCCGGGATGTGTTCCAGGACCCTGAATTGACAAGAAATTCTCCGCCCATCACAATTCACGGTTTCCTGGCGTCCGGCGGTAGGAACGATTGCTTGGGGGTAGTGCGGCGCCGATATCCTGAGGTGGCTCGCGCGATCGATTGGTTGTCGCGCTTCGGCGAAGCGCGCCTGACGGGCACCGGGGCCTGTGTTTTTATGGCCTGTGAGAGGATGGAAGGCCGTGACATTGTGGGCAGGTTGCCGCCGAGATTCGATGCATTCTTGGTTCGCTCCCTCAACGACTCGCCCTTGCTTGAGCGGTTGGCGGCTGGCTGAGCGGCGGCGCTTCTTAGAAGCGATGACGATTGATTGTCTAGTTGGGGTGTCGCCAAGCGGTAAGGCAGCGGGTTTTGATCCCGCCATACGGAGGTTCGAATCCTTCCACCCCAGCCAATTCGAGCCTAAGTGAAACGGGTCCAATGTCGCGAAGTAAAGAGTTCGAATCTCCAACCATCTCCGTGTTCGCCGGTAACGCAAATCCGTTATTGGCGCAGGAGATTACACGTCACTTGCACGTGCCGTTGGGTCGAGCTCACGTCGGGCGATTCAGCGACGGTGAGGTGAACGTTGAATTGATGGAAAATGTGCGCGGCCGCGATGTGTTCATCGTGCAATCCACGTGTCCGCCGTCGAACGATAATTTGATGGAATTGCTGTTGATGACGGACGCTTGTCGGCGGGCGTCGGCAAAACGGGTCACCGCGGTCGTGCCGTACTACGGTTATGCGCGCCAGGATCGACGGCCGCGCGCGACGCGTGTGGCCATCGCCGCCAAATTGGTGGCGAACATGATCGCGAGCGCAGGGGTCGATCGATTGTTGACCGTCGATTTGCACGCGGATCAGATTCAGGGATTTTTCGATATACCGGTCGACAATGTGTACGCTTCGCCGGTGCTGTTGGGAGATGCCTGGAAACATAAGCACGAGAACATGATCGTGGTGTCGCCGGACGTCGGTGGCGTCGTGCGGGCACGAGCGCTTGCGAAGCGATTGGATGACGCCGAATTGGCCATTATCGACAAGCGCCGCCCGCGCCCGAACGAATCGAAGGTTATGAATATCATCGGTGAAGTCGAAGGCAAGTCCTGCATGTTGATCGATGACATGGTGGATACCGCCGGCACGCTGTGCCAGGCAGCGCACGCCCTCAAAGACGAGGGCGCGACTCGAGTAGTCGCCTACATCACGCATGCCGTGCTGTCGGGCGCGGCGATTGAGCGAATTTCGAAGTCGGTTCTGGACGAATTGGTGGTGACCGATACGATTCCGCTGTCGGAAGAAGGCAGGGAGTGCAACCGCATTCGCCAGCTGAGCGTGGCGGGATTGTTGGCGGAAACCATACGGCGCATCAGCGATGAGGAGTCGGTGAGTTCGCTGTACATCGATTGATTCGGCGATTGAATTGGTCGGCCCCTTAGCAACTGGTCGCGGTGCGGGGTGCCGTGTTCGTGATGCAACTGGAGAAGATTATGAAAACCTCTTTTGAACTCGTGGCCGAGTTCCGCGAGACGCAAGGCAAAGGTGCGAGCCGCCGCCTGCGCCACGATGGAAAAGTGCCGGCGATTCTTTATGGCGGTCATTCGGACGCGCGCGCATTGACTCTGAGCCACCAGAAGCTCTCGATCATGCTCGAGAACGAGCGCTTTTATTCGACCATTCTCAATTTGAGGGTCGGTGATGAAACGCAGGCCGCGATCTTGAAGGACGTGCAGCGTCACCCATTCAAGAACGCCATATTGCACATCGATTTCCAACGGGTTGAAGAGAACCAAAAAATCCGCATCAGCATCCCCTTGCACTTCAAGGGCGAGGCCATTTCCCCGGGAGTGAAATCTCAAGGCGGGCTCGTGTCGCACATGCGCAACGAGGTCGAAGTCTCTTGCTTGCCGAAGGACTTGCCGGAGTTCATCGAGGTCGACATCTCCGGATTGTCGCTCAACGAGAGCATCCATTTGTCGCAGTTGAAGATTCCGGACGGCGTGCAGTTGGTGGAATTGGCGAAGGAAGATGCGGCGGTTGTCGCCATTCACAGCCCGCGTGCAGAGGAACCCGAACCCACCGCGGCGGCAGCTGCACCGGCGGCAACGGAGGCGGCGGCGGCAGCAGCGCCCGCGGCACCGGCGGCGGCGGGCGCCGACGCGGCGAAGAAGGCCGAACCTGCGAAGGCCGAAGCCAAGAAGGAACCGGCGAAGAAAGACGCCAAGAAATAATCGGCTCGGCGCGTCTGTTCAAGGAGGGCCGTCAGTGGGTGGCGGCCCTCGCTTTTTTTCGAGGCCTGTGGGGTAGGTGCATCCACGATGAATGGATTACCGTTGCGCATCATCGTCGGTCTCGGCAATCCGGGACCCGAACATCAGGTAACTCGTCACAATGCGGGTTTCTGGTTCGTCGATTTTCTTGCGCGACGCCACGGCGGAGAGTTTCGCGACTATCGCAAGTATTCCGGGGAAACCGCGCGCATCAGCATCAGCGGCCAGGACATCATCCTATTGAAGCCGACGACCTATATGAATCGCAGTGGGCTGTCGATCCGGCAATTGAGCGAGTTCTTCAAAATCGCTCCAGATGACATCTTGGTCGCGCATGATGAACTGGATTTACCGGTGGGCAGCGTACGCCTCAAGCACGGCGGGGGGCATGGCGGCCATAATGGTTTGCGCGACACCATCGCGCACATCGGCGACGGCTTTTGGCGGCTGCGTTTGGGCGTGGGTCACCCGGGCAACAAAACCGAGGTGATCGACTACGTATTGACGCGCGCACCTCCTGCCGAGGAAGACCTCATCATGGACGCGGTGAATACAGCGGCGGACTGCATTCCCCTGATGCTCGAACAAGGTGCTGAACGCGCAATGACCAAGTTGCACAGCCGTGCAGGAAAGACCTAATGCCCATTCGTTGTGGAATCGTCGGACTACCGAACGTTGGGAAATCCACGTTGTTCAATGCGCTCACGCGCGCGCAAATCGCAGCGGAGAATTATCCCTTTTGCACTATCGATCCTAATATCGGCGTAGTGCCGGTGCCCGACCCGCGCCTGGAGAAACTCGCCGCCATCGTGCATCCCGACCGTATCCTGCCGACGACGGTGGAGTTCGTGGACATCGCAGGACTCGTTGCCGGCGCGTCGAAGGGTGAGGGGCTTGGCAACAAGTTTCTGGCGCACATTCGCGAAGTGGACGCGATTGCTCACGTGGTGCGATGTTTCGAAAACGACGACATCATCCATGTGGCGGGCAAGATCGACCCCGCGAGCGACATTGAAGTGATCAATACCGAACTGGCTCTGGCGGACCTCGATAGCGTGGACCGCGCCTACCAGAAGGCAGTCAAGGCGGCCAAGACGTCCGACAAGGATGCGATCAAAATCCGCGACTTGCTCGAGCGGGTACGCGAGCAGTTGAACAGGGCGAAGCCGGTCCGCTCGCTCGGCCTCGACGTCAACGAGCGAGCGCTGCTGCGCGACTTTCACCTTCTCACCGACAAGCCAGTCATGTATGTAGCGAACGTCGATGAGGGGGGCTTTACCGACAATATCAAGCTCGATCGGGTCCGCGACCTTGCGAAGGCCGAGGGTGCGGTCGTCGTACCGGTGTGCGCGGCAATCGAAGCGGAGATCGCGCAACTCGATGAGGCCGATCGCGCCGACTTCCTGAAGGAACTGAAGCTCGACGAACCGGGGCTCAATCGCGTGATTCGCGGTGCCTACGCACTGCTCGGACTGCAGACCTATTTCACCGCGGGGGTGAAAGAAGTGCGCGCCTGGACGGTGCGCGCGGGATCCACCGCCCCGCAAGCCGCGGGCGTGATTCATACCGACTTTGAGCATGGGTTTATCCGCGCTGAAGTCATTGCCTACAACGATTTCATCGCAAATAAGGGCGAGGCCGGAGCGAAGGAAGCCGGTAAATTACGCTTGGAGGGCAAGGAGTACATCGTGCGCGAAGGCGATGTGATGCACTTCAGGTTCAACGTTTAGCCGGGATATGCACGGGCACGTAACCTAAGCCTTGACAGGGAGAACTTGGCTCCGGACAATCCGGCGCTCCTCGTGGTGAGGTAGCTCAGCTGGTTAGAGCGTGGCACTCATAATGCCGAGGTCGAGGGTTCGAGTCCCTCTCTCACCACCAGTAAAATCAAGCACTTGTTGCTTCGCGCGAGCCCCCATGAGGGTCAGTGCGTGACTTTTGCGTGCCCCCAGCTCACATACCTTCTC
>Ga0181521_10008532_pt1 | contig 10492 bp, 12 predicted proteins | sample PEATcosm2014_Bin_32_FD_119764 | JGI IMG/M metagenome (GOLD analysis project Ga0181521, IMG submission 119764) | Peatland microbial communities from MTU Mesocosm Facility, Houghton, MI, USA - PEATcosm2014_Bin02_60_metaG | ecosystem: Environmental > Terrestrial > Soil > Wetlands > Peat | place... | reverse complement strand
GAAAAGATTGCCGCCGGCATGGTCCAGGCACTGGTGGCCGGCCTGGTGGTCATTCCCGCCGCCTGGCTAACCATGGGCTCCGGCGTGCATTTCCACTTCCGCCCGGTGGAATTCGCCGTGATTTGCCTGCTGGTGGCCATGTTCTCGGCGGCGGGCGGTCTGGCGCTGGGTTGCAGTGTCGGCCCCACCCAGATCGGCCTGATGTTCAGCCTGGTGCTCGCGCCCATGATGATGTTCGGTTGCGCTTACTACCCCTGGAGCTTTTTGAGCAAGTTCCCGGTGCTGCAATACGCCGTGCTCATCAACCCCCTGGTTTATGCCAGCGAAGGGCTGCGCGGCACTTTAACCGAGTCCGATCACATCAACACCATGGTGGTGATTGCGGCGCTGGCAGCCATCAACATAATCCTGCTGGTGGTGGGGTTGAAGAAGTTTCACAGCAAGGCGGTGAGCTGAAAGAGCGGCTGGGCCCTTCTTACCCGGGTACAGGGCGTCAAGATCGTGCGCGCGGAATCGCGCCCCTTGAGGCCGGTTGTCCTTCACCCTGATCCGAAGTTCCCGGCCTCACCGCGGCCCCACGGAAATCCTCACCCGCCGATCGATGGCCGCGTACAACCCAATCGTCCCCAGAATCAAAATCGGTCCTTCCACCGGCGAAAGCGTGTGGTATTTGTTCGGTCCGTTCAAGGGGACCTGAAACCAAAACGCCGGCGCGTTGAACCGGCTCAGCGCAAACCAGTAATGCGGGTTGCGCTTGTCCGCGAACAGCAGCATGAGTCCCGACGACCATAGCAGGAGGCCAACTGCGATGACCGCTAGAATCATGATTATGCCGGGGCGCTTCCAGATGCGCCAGGCGTCCCATGAGCCGCTGTCCCGCGGATCGCAGCGCAGAAATGCCATCGCCAGAAGCACTCCGGCCGCGCCGCCGAGCAGGTCCATGTAGACATCGTTGAAGTCGAAGGGCACGGGCTTGCCGTTCGCCAGGACCCAATACTGGAAGCACTCGTCGAGGCCGCCGAAGAGCGCGATCCACGCCAGCGATTCCGCCGGCGAGAGTGTCAGCGCAAGCAGAGCCATGCCTTCCGGAATGTATTGCGGATAATGCACCAGCTCGACATTATTCGCCGTGAATATGCGCCACGTGCACCAGATCAACGCCAGGGTCACAATCCAGAACGCCGCGACCGTGCGCCGCGCCGCTTGCCCCCTGAGCCGCCGGGCCAGGATCCACGTCAGCCACGCCGCTCCCACCACGGTAATCGCCGCCGACACCTGGTACAGGCGCCGATGGGTGATCCGGATCGCGATTTCGTTGACCAGCCATTGCACGTTTTCATGGGGAAACGTGACCGCGGCCGCATACGCCATCAACGCCGCCCAACCCCAGCGCGGGTGTGAGTGAATCGCCGCCAGCAATCGAGGAAGAGTGGACACCTAAGACGCCTCATTATGCCACAGGCCGGCGAGCCCCAATGTTTGCAGCTCGTCTAGCGTCGTCTAGCAGGCCAGGTCTTCGCGCTCCAACTTGAACTTCTCCAGTTTTCCCAGCACGGTGACGGCGATCTGGCCGGGGTTGAAGAAACTCTGCGCGATGGCCTGCACGTCTCCGGCGGTGACCGATCCGATGCTCTCCACCAGTTCGTCGAGCGAGAAGAACTGGCGGAAATACAGCTCCTGGCGGGCCAGATTGGACATGCGGCTGGATGTGGATTCCAGGCCCAGCATGAGCGAGCCTTTGAGGTGGTCCTTGGCGCGGTCCAGTTCCTCCGCGGCGACCGGCCGCTCTTTGAGGTCGCGGAATTCCTTCAGGATGGATTCCACCACTTTGGGAGTGGAGGCGAGCGAGGTCCCGGCGTAAATGGAAAGGCAGCCCGTGTCGCGATAGGGGCTCAGCTCCGAGAAGACGGCATACGCCAGGCCCTGGCGTTCGCGGATGTTCTGAAACAGGCGCGAGCTCATGCCGCCGCCCAGCAGGGTGTTCAGCACGTAACAGGCGAAGCGTTGCTCGTGCGGCAGCGGGTAAGAAGGCACGCCCAGGCAGAGGTGTACCTGCTCCAGCGCCTTCTTGTTGCGCAGGGAGATGCGCGCGTGGGTGCTGGGCACGCTGCCTTCCGCGGCCGGCGCGCCCGGCGCAAGCGATTCGAAATGCCGGCTGGCGAGCTCGACCAGCCGGTCGTGCGTCAGGTTGCCGGCCGCCGTGATCAGCAGGTTGGCGGGCGCATAGACCGCGCGATAGTAACCCTGGATCGCGGCGCGGTCGAATGCTTTGACAGTATCATTCGTGCCCAGAATCGGCTTGCCCAGGGGGTGATCTTTCCAGAAGTTGGAAGAGAAGATCTCGTGCACCAGGTAATCGGGGCTGTCGGCCTCCATCTTGATCTCTTCCAGGACGACGCCTTTTTCCTTCTCGATGTCCGCTTCGTCGAACCTGGGGTGCAGGACCAGGTCGGCCAGAACATCGAAAGCCAGCGACAGGTGCTGATCGAGCACCTTGGTGTTGAAGCAGACCAGTTCCTTGGCGGTATAGGCGTCCAGGTTGCCGCCGATGGAATCGACCGAACGCGCGATGTCTTCGGCGGAGCGCGATGTGGTGCCCTTGAACAGCATGTGCTCGATGAAGTGGGAAATGCCGGTCTGCCGGGGCGTCTCGCGGCGCGAACCGGTCGCGATCCACACGCCCACGGAGACCGAGCGCACGTGCGGCATGGCTTCGGTGATGACGCGCACGCCATTGGAAAGCGTGGTCATTTCGATGTCCCTTGCGGGACTGCTGGTGGCATTCATGCGGGAAGAGACGGAAAGGCTCTGCTCCTATTGTGACACTTCCTGGCGGCGCGGCGCCAATCCGCTACACTGATCCATAGGATGCCGCAGCCGCTCGTGGGGATGGAGCTTTCCGATTTGCGCGAAGCCCTGGGACCGGAACGCCCCGCTTATCGCGCCAAACAGATTTACGAGGCCCTCTATCGCGGGCAGGCCGCCGAGTTCGCGCAGATTTCGACGCTGCCGGCGGCCATGCGGGCCGATCTGGCGGCGCGCTACACCGTGGGGTTGCCGGAGATCGCGCGCGTCTACCAATCCACCGACGGCGCGCGCCGCTACCTGTTGCGGCTGGACGACGGCAAGACCGTCGAGACGGTTCTGATGCCCGAAGGCGAGCGCGACACCATCTGCATTTCGAGCCAGGTGGGCTGCCCGGTGGATTGCAAGTTCTGCATGACCGCGTTGCTGGGCCTGGAGCGCAACCTCACCGCGGGAGAAATTGTCGGCCAGGTGCTGCTGGTGGCGCGCGAAAACCAGCTCCGCCAGGACGGCGGCCGGCTCAACGTCGTGATGATGGGGCAGGGCGAGCCGCTGCTGAACCTGGAGAACGTCACCAAAGCCACCCGCATTCTGCTGGACCCCGGAGGCTTCGGGCTTTCGCCGCGGCGCATCACGGTATCGACCGCCGGGATTGTGCCGAAGATTGACGAACTGGGGCGCGAGCCGGTGCGGCCCAAGCTGGCCATTTCCCTGAACGCCTCGACCGAGGAATCGCGCCAGGAGCTGATGCCCATCACGCGTAAATACCATTTGAAGGACCTGATGGAGGCATGCCGGCGGTATCCGCTCCGGCCGTGGGAGAAGCTGACCTTCGAGTACGTGTTGTTGAAGGGCGTGAACGACAGCGACGCCGACGCGCGGCGCGTGGTGAGATTGCTGGCTCGCCTGAACTGCAAAGTGAATCTGATTGCGCTCAACCCCGGACCGGAGATTCCGTACGAGACGCCGGCGCCGGAGCGGGTGGCCGGTTTCCAGCAGATTGTGCGGCGGGCCGTGCCCTGTTTTGTGCGCAAGCCGCGCGGCCTGGATATTTACGCGGCCTGCGGGCAGTTGAAACGGGCCAGCGGAAACTGAGTGGGGCGGACGCCCCTCGTCCGCGCGCGACCCCTCTTGTTCGCGCTCTTACGCTTCAGATCTTTTGCACTCGCCTCAGCGTGTACAGCTCGGGCTTCATATTCTGGTTTTCGAAGCGCTTCCAATCGTCGTTCACGTGGATCAGCTTGCCGCTGATATGGTTGGAGCGTTGGGAGGCCAGAAACAGGGCCAGTTGCGTCTGCTTTTCGGGCGGAATGCCGCCGGTGATACGTACCTGCTCGGCGTCCTCGATCTCCTTGCGGCCGGCTCTCTCTTCGCCCGCGTGCAGGATCTCGTCGGTCATGTGGCTGTAGACGTTGCCCGGCGAGATGCAGTTGACCTGGACGTTATGGTCGCTGACTTCGACCGCCAGTCCTTCGGCGAAGCGGACCACGGCGGCCTTGGATGCCGCATAGGCCCCGAAGTTGGGACGCGTGTGGCCGGAGCCGCCGCCGACAATCAGGATGATCTTGCCGGAACGTTTTTCGATCATCGGCGGCAGCGCCGCGCGGCAGGCGTTCACCGCGCCGATGAGGTTGGTCTGGATGGTGTCGGCCCAGGCTTCGGGCTTGGTGGAGAGCAGCGGGCCGATGGGTCCTTGCACGCCGGCGGAGACGATCAGGACGTCCAGGCGTCCGAATTCCTTGAGCATGAGGGCGACCGCGTTGTTCATTTCGTCCAGGTTGCGGACGTCGGCGGGAAGCCGTAGCGCCCTGGCGCCGGCCTGTTCGATCTCGAGTTTCGCCAGGTCGAGTTCGGCTTTGCTGCGGGCCAGCAGTCCAATATGCGCGCCGGCTTCGGCAAAACCCATCGCCAGGCGTTTGCCTATGCCGCGACCCGCGCCCGTGATGAGGACGCTTCTATCACGAATCGTATCCACAGTGTGCACCGCCATTATAAGGCCGCGCGGGGGTTGGCGGACGCAACCCTGCGGGACAGCCCTCCTGGCGCCGATTTGCCAAAAGAATGTCGTCCGTCAAAGAATTGACACCGGCGTACTTTTCAACCGCGTGATTTGAATAATCTTGCGAGTGGGCTGAAAACTGCCCGGCAAATCGTCATGAACATCAATCCCCTTTCGGGAACCAGCAGTACTTACCTCCAATCTCTGCTCACCTCCGCATTGAGCAGCGCCAATTCGACCAGCGGGAGCACCGCCAGCAGCAGCGGCGTCTCGCTCGGGAATTCGCAAGATACCAACCAGCTTTCTCCCTTTGCCCAGTTGCTGAGCACTCTGCAGCAGCTTCAGCAGTCCAACCCAACCGAATACCAGCAAGTCATGCAGCAGATCGCGACCAACCTGCAAAGCGCCGCCAAGACCGCCACCGCGGACGGCAACACGGCGGCCGCGACCCAGCTCAACCAACTGGCCACGGACTTCACCACCGCCTCGCAAAGCGGGCAGCTTCCCAACATTCAGGATCTGTCTCAAGCGGTTTCGGGCAGCCACCACCATGAGCCCCGCATGCACGCGACCCCCATTCTTTTTGGTCCGCTACCCGCGAATTCAACGCCGGGTTCCGGCAGTTCCGCTTCCACCGCTGACGCCAGCTCAAACTCAAGCTCAAGCAGCAGCTCCACCCCGGGCTTGGTTGCGGAATTCCTGAGCAATTCCGGCGCCGGTTTGCTGAGTCAGAATAATGCCCTGAACCCGATGACGATCATCATGAACACGCTGTCCAGTGCGGGCATCACAACCAATAGCTGAATTGTGGAACGGGCTCACCCGCCCGCGCCGGACCCCTGGCCCGGCTCCCCGACGCTACTGTTTCCCCAGCGAGTCCTGGCGCGCTTTGATGTAGCGCTCGGTGTTGGGGATATCCTGATTCCATTGCGGCGTTTCGAGGCTGTCGGCCACGCGGAAGACGGCTAGCGCCACGGTCAGGTCCACCCTGGCGAGGTTGTCGTAATCCAGCTTGGGCCATTCGTCGCCGGGCTTGTGGTAATCCGGGAAGACGTAGCCTACCGAAAGCGTGTGCGCGGGAACGCCGGCGTCGGCCAGCGCCTGGTTGTCGCTCGCCGCGAAGTACCGCACGTTGAGCTGCTCGTTCTTCACCACTTGCAGGCCGGTGGTTTCGCCGGCCTTGCGAACGGCGTCGGTTAGAGTGGAGAAATCGTAGCCCGTCACGTTCACCATGCCGACGCTCGAGCCGCCATCCACATCGGTGCGGCCTAATTGTTCCAGGTTGAGATCGGCCACCGTCTTGGCCAGCGGGAAAACCGGGTGCGCCCCATAGTAGCGCGAGCCCACCAGGCCGAGTTCTTCGCCGAAGAAAGTCATGAAGACGATCGAGCGTTTGGGGCGCATGGGCTGCGCGGCGAGAGCATTGGCGATCTCCATCACCGACGCCGTGCCGCTGCCGTCGTCATTGGCGCCATTGTAGATGTGGTCGCCTTCGCCCGTTCCGCGCACGCCCAGGTGATCGTAATGGGCGGTCACCAGCACGTAAGTATCGCGCAGCGCGGGGTCGGAGCCGCGCAGCACTCCCACCACGTTGTGCAGCTTCATCGGGACCACCGTGGGCGGCGGAATGTGGACCGAAATCGTAGCGTCCGTAGGGCCGGGTTTACCGGAGCCGAGCGCGGCGCGTACGGCATCGTCCCAGACCAGCAGCACGGGCGTGGAAGACGAGGGCGACATCTCGCGCAGGCGCGCGGTCGTAGTGGTTGGCTGGCCGCCGGAGCGCAACAGCACCACCAGCGCCGGCTGCAACCGGGCGGCGATCGCCGGGAGCTGGCGGGTGACGATCATGGGATTGGAACCCTCGGCGAAATCGAGCACCAGCACTTTGCCGCGCACCTGCTCAGAGGTGAGCGCGGTAATAGCCGCGGAATCGCTTCCCATCACTTTGAGCATCGGCGAGCGGCTGAAATCGGCCGCGCCGGCCTGTTGCAGGGCCATGGATTCCTTGTGCGCTTTAACCGTGTTGCCGCCGGTTTCGAGGGTGAATTCCGGGCCCTCCACGTTGGGGGTGACGTTGGCATAGAGAGCGGTTTGAAAATAGCCGTCGTCGCCCGCCGGTTCGAGACCGGCGCGGCGGAACTGCGCCGCAATGTATTCCGCTGCGATATCGAGACCGGGCGAGGGCGTTGCTCTGCCCTGGAGCAGATCGGAGGCCAGGAAGGAGACATCGGCCTTCAAACCGTTGGGCGTCAGACGGCTGGAGATCTGCTCGATGGTGGGCTCGGTCTGCGCGGCGGCGACGGTGGCCAGTAGGGCCACAGCCGCGATGGCAAGAAACTTTCTCATCCAGACATGATAGCTTTTCGCGGAGCAGCCCCTGGACCTGCCAGCCCTTCTATTGGCCGGCTTGTCCGCCGAGACGGAAGCAGCGTCGATTAACCAAAGAGAACTTGGCCGCTGACAGTTTCTTCGTCATAGTTGAACAAATGGCTAAGCGCGAGTATCTCGGCGAATTCGAGTTTGTGGTGATCTTGGCGCTGCTCCACCTCGGTCAGGACGCCTACGGCGTCGAGATCTCTCGTGAAATCGAGCGGCGATGTGGCCGCGGAGTTTCATTGGGTAGTCTGTACGGGACTTTGGAGCGGCTCGAATCCCACCGTCTTGTTTCTTCAGCGCTTGGTGAGGCAACACCGGAGCGCGGTGGCCGGGCCAAGCGCTATTTTCAAGTGACCGCGAACGGTCTCGACAAGATTCGGGAATCACAGCGGGCGTTGTGCAACATGTGGGACGGTCTCAAACAATTGGAGGTAATGCGATGAGCGCTTTGAAACCGCCTGCCTTGGCGACATGGCTTCTGGGACTTATGGATTCCGACGCCTGGCAGGACGCCGTTGCCGGCGATCTGTTCGAGGACTACCAGCAGCGCAGATCGTCCACGTGGTATTGGTGTCAGGTCCTGATGGTCGTCGCCATCTCCGTCGGGAAGGATCTTCGGCATCACTCGGTGCTGGCACTCCGGGCTCTTGCGGTGGCAGTCTTGTCCTTGTGCCTGGCGCATAGCCTCGTGAGCGAATTGGGTGTGGTACGGCGCGTAATGCACATGGCCAGCCCGCTGCTCGGATGGTGGCCGTCCGTAGTGATCGTCGCTGCGCTAGAGCCGTTTCTGATTTGCGGTCCTGCAGGATTGGCGGTAGCCCTGACTCATCGAAAGCGCGGGGCTACGATGGTTTTGTTGTACGTGGCTGCCCTGTTCGCGATTCTCGCTTGTCTGTGCGCTAATCGCGCTCACTGGACTCCGGGGTGCGTCGTGTTCTGGGAATCTGCGGTGTTTGCGCTGGCTGGCGCGCTCTTCGGAGGGTTTTTGGGATGTGCGTGGGAGGGTTTCTCACGGACAAGAGCGATCTGAGTTCTCAACGATCTATCGGATCTTTCCGCCGTACCTTCGCTCTCCCAAATCGCAGCTCTACGCGAGTTCGAGGCGTCTTAGCTTCATCCGGTCGGCGCGGACGCGGGAAAGATCGTACTGCGCCTGTTGTATCAGCCAGCTTTCGGCGCTACCGCCGAAAACCTTGGACAGCCTCACGGCCATTTCGGGAGATATGCCACGCTTCTCGTTCACTAGCTCCGATAGCGTGGTGCGCGTCACTCCGAGGGCGGCGGCGGCGTTCGTGATGCTCAAGCCCAGAGGCTCAATACACTGGCGCAACACAAAACCGCCGGGGTGAGGGGGATTCTTCATCGGCATAGTTCAGCCTCCATTCAGTGGTAATCTACGTAGTCAACGTCAAAGGCGTCGGGGTCAACAAAGCGAAAAATCACCCGCCAGTTTGCACGTACCGTTAGAGCCCAAAAACCTTTGAACCCGCCTCTGAGCGAATGCAACCGGAAACCGACGTGTTCGGCAAAGACACCCCGCGGGTCGTCATCTTCATGAAGGCGCTTCAGCCCCTTGTGGCGTACCGACCGGATCATTTCTGACCGTAACGCGTTACGTAACGGATGTCAAGCGGCTTGCCCGGCGGCGATGGCGTGCTGTGCGCGCTACACCGGCGCGACTCCTTCATCCAACTCGAACCCGGCGCCGTGGGGGTTCGCACAGCCGCCTATCGGTGGAACGGTTTCGGCTTTCGCGGTTTGAAAGATCCCGGCATCCTGACGCGCTGCCAGGCGCTGTTCGATTAGGCCCAAGCTATCGTTTTTCCGAAACCGGCCGATAAGCGCGTTGTGAATGTATTCCTGGCGCGCCAGGCGATCTACCACGCCGACCGGAGGATTCACGGCTACGAACTGCTGTTCCGCCGCGCGGCGACTGAAACCGCCGATGTGCGCGACGGGAATGCCGCCACAGCCCAGGTGTTGCTGAACGCGGTGGTGGACATTGGACTGGACAGAATCTCCACCACAGAGCCGCTGTTCATCAACTGCACCCGCGACCTTCTGATGATGGAACCGTTCCTGCCAGCGGACCGCTGCGTGCTGGAGGTTCTGGAAGACGTCGAGATCGACGCCGAGATATTGGAACGAATCCGCGGCTTGCGGCAGCGAGGCTACCGCGTGGCATTGGACGATTTCACGCTCGATGGCACCCTGGCCCCGGCTGTCGCTCTGGCCGACTACATCAAACTGGACGTGCTCGCCCTGACGGAAGCGGAGCTGAACCGGCACGTCAAGCTGCGGCGGCCGGGAATGCTGCTGATCGCCGAAAAGATCGATTCCGAAGGCCTGATGGACCGTTGCCGCGATTTGGGATTCGACCTGTTCCAGGGCTATTTCCTGCGCCACCCGGAAGTGCTGAGAGGCGACTGTATCCCCACCGGGAAGCTAGCGGCGCTACGGCTGATCGGGGCCTGCCAGAATCCGGAATCCTCGGTGCGGGAGGTGTCGGCCACGGTCACGGTGGATGTTTCGATGACCTACAGCCTGCTGCGGCTGGCGAATTCCGCGTTGTTTGGGAGAAGCCAGCCGGTGAAATCGGTGGAAGGAGTGGTGACCTGGCTGGGAAGGGAATACCTGGCACGCTGGGCCATCCTGCTGGCGCTGGCGTCGGATCGCGGCTGCCCCGTGACATATCTGGAAGCGGCTTTGCAGCGCGGGTATATGTGCGAGTCCCTGGCGGCGGCGCGCGGCGCCGAGGGCGCGGGCACCAGCTTTCTGGTGGGGCTGCTCTCGACGCTCGATTCCATTCTGGATGTGCCCATGGCGGAAATCCTGAAGCAGCTTCGTCTGGCCGGCGACATCCGGGAAGCGCTCGCCCGGCACTCGGGCGAGCTCGGGCAACTGCTGGCTTCCGCTTTAGCTTACGAATCCGGCGACCTGCAGGCGCTCGCGCATTGCGGAATCGACGCCAACCTGCTGCGCGAGGCTTATTGGCAGGCTATCGAACAGGCTAAAGCGACCTTGCGGGAGCTGGCCGTCCTCCAGGCCTGAAGCCCGGCCACAAACATCTGCACAAATTGTGGGGCGGGCGCCCTCGTCCGCGGCCGGCTTTTCGCGAGTGGCAGTCATTTGATCCTTCGAGCGATCAGCGGGTCCAGGGGGACCCGCGCAGACCTGGGGTCTGCCCCACTGATAGAGTCATTCTTCCACGGGCTCTTCGGGCGGTTCGAATCCGTCCAGCAGGTCCGGGTCTTTGGCAAACCGCTTGAGCACCTTCAAGATCTCGCCGGTGCGAAAACCGGCCCGCGCCAG
>Ga0181521_10008525_pt1 | contig 10498 bp, 8 predicted proteins | sample PEATcosm2014_Bin_32_FD_119764 | JGI IMG/M metagenome (GOLD analysis project Ga0181521, IMG submission 119764) | Peatland microbial communities from MTU Mesocosm Facility, Houghton, MI, USA - PEATcosm2014_Bin02_60_metaG | ecosystem: Environmental > Terrestrial > Soil > Wetlands > Peat | place... | reverse complement strand
GCCAGGGCGGGGCTGGCCATTTGCAGGATCTGCACCGTCTGCTGCATCACCGCATTGGCGCCCATCAGTCCGTTGAGCGGCACGATCTGAGGCATGGTCACGGAGCGGGCGGGGGTGAAGAAGCTGGAGAAAGTGCTGAGGGCCAGGAACACGGCGTAGATGTGCCAGGGGGCGCGCGCGAAGACCAGTCCGAGCACCAGGACGGCGCGGGCGATGTCGCTGGTCACCATGGTGCGCCGGGGATGCCAGCGATCGACGAAGACGCCGGCCACGGGTCCCACGAAGGCCAGGGGCAGCAGGAAGAAGACGGTCACCAAGGTGATGGCCCGCGCGGAGGCGTGCATGCGAAATGTCATCTCGCTAAAGATGGCGTAGAGCGCCAGGAAATCGCCGAAGATGCTGACCAGGGTTGCCAGCCACAGCTTGCGGAAGGCGGGGATGGCGAGGGCCTGACGCATGGTGAGCTGCGGCGCGGCGGAAAGGGCCATACGGGTATTCTAGTTACACGTAATTCGTAAGTCAAGTAGATTGGAGGGCGGGCAATCCTGCCCGCAGCCGGCTTTAAAGCCGGCTTCCGGCCGCCTCGTTAAAGATCGTTACTTAACTTACAGCGCCGCTCATCTCAGAGCCCCTTGTTCGCGCCAGCCGCACGCGACTGCAACTTGTGCAGGATGGCGGCCTGCTCCGCCTCGTTGAACTTCAAGTGGCGCCGGTTGAGCGCTTCCAGTTCCTTCTTGCTCAGAGCCGCCCGCATCAGGCCGTTGGGCCGATGACCGGCGCCGATCAGCAGGTGCCCCAACTCGTGCGCCATGGTGTAACCCATCAATTGTTCGCTTCCCGCGACGGGATAGAGATTCGTCAGCTCGCGGATGGCCCCGTAATATACGTCCGCCATATTCCCGACGCCATCGACGTTCATAAACGCCCGACCCATAGCCTCGAGTGAGGTGGCGCCCGCCTTGGGAAGATGCCCGCCGACGCGCACCCGCACGATGAAATCGGGGCGCATCCGCGCGTCCGCCGCGTCCACTTCCCCGCCGCAACCGCTCCAGCGGACCTCTACATTCATGGACTGAAACACGTAAGCGGCTTCGGCTTCGGCATGTTCAATCGCCTGGGCGGGTAGGTCGCCTATATTGCAGACCGCCACGCTCATGTGCTCGGCACCGAATGCCGGCGCCAGCGAAAACATCATCCCGATCAATAGTCCGTTCCTCATTTCCCCCCCAAATCCCGCTGTGGCACCCTCCAGAGGCGATATAATCCTTGGAAAGGGACAGGGCACGGCGAAAAATTTGCGGGTGACGGAATCTGAACCAGTAACGGAATTGCTCCTGCGCTGGAGGGCGGGAGACCAGGAATGCCTGAACCGGCTATTGCCGCAGGTGGAAGGGGAACTGCGGCGCATCGCCCGCCACTACATGCGGATGGAGCGCGAGGGCCACACGCTGCAGACCACCGCCCTGGTGAACGAAGCCTACCTGAAGCTGGTGGATCAGGCGCATGTGAACTGGCAGAACCGGGCCCAGTTCCTGGCCGTGGCGGCGCAACTGATGCGGCACATCCTGGTGGATCACGCGCGCGGGCTCTGCCGGGGGAAGCGAGGCGGCGGGGCGCACGTTCTGCCGCTGGAGGAAGGTCTGGTCTTTTCACCCACGAAATCGGCGGCGCTAGTGGCGCTGGACGACGCGCTCACGGAACTGGCGGTTTTCGACCCACGCAAGGCGCGGGTGGTGGAACTCCGTTACTTCGGGGGGTTGAGCGTGGAAGAGGCGGCGGAGGTGCTGGGTGTGCATCCGACCACGGTGAAGAACGACTGGCGCATGGCCAAGCTGTGGCTGAAGAATGAACTCAGCCCAGGAGGCGCCAGTGGAGGCTGAGCGCTGGAAACAAATCGAGGAGCTTTGCCAGGCTGCCTTGGAGCAGCCGCCGGAGGTGCGCGCCGCGTTCCTGGAGCGGGCCTGTCCCGACGATGCAAAGCTTCGCGCAGACGTGCAGGCGCTGCTGAACCAGCAGGCCGATTCCTTCCTGGAAAGCGCTCCGATTTCGGCGATCAAAGGGCTCGGCGCGGGCGCCAAACTGGGCAACTTCGAGATTGTGGAGTTGCTGGGCCGGGGCGGGATGGGCGAGGTCTGGCGCGCCCGCGATGCGCGATTGAAGCGCGAGGTAGCCATCAAAGTGCTGCCCGCTGGCCTGGCGCGCGACCCGGACCGTATCGCCCGTTTCGAACGGGAAGCCCGCGCGGCCAGTGCGCTCAATCACCCCAACATCGTCTCTGTTCACGACATCGGCTGCGATAACGGCACTTACTGGATAGCTACCGAACTGGTCCGCGGCGACACTTTGCGGCGCATGATCGAGGCTGGTCCACTTCCCGTGCCGAGGGCGGTCGATATCGCCACGCAGGTGGCCGCCGGGCTGGCGGCGGCGCACGCGGCCGGGCTGGTGCATCGCGATCTAAAGCCGGACAATATCATGGTCACGCGCGATGGCCATGTGAAGATTCTGGACTTCGGGCTGGCCAAGCAGCGGCGCTCGGTGCAGGACTCAACTACTACCGATCTGACAGATGAAGGCATGGTGCTGGGCACGGCGGGCTATATGTCGCCGGAGCAGGTGCGCGGTGAAGCAGTCGATCACCGGTCGGACCTGTTCAGCTTCGGCGTGGTGCTCTATGAGATGCTTTGCGGCAAGCGGGCGTTTGCAGGCAATTCGTCGGTCGAGGTGATGAACGCCATCCTAAAGGAGGATCCGGCGGAGTTGCCGGCATCGGTTCCACCGGCGCTGGCGCTGATCGTGCGCCGGTGCCTGGAAAAGGAGCCGGACCGCAGGTTCCAGTCCGCGGCTGACCTGGCGTTCGCCCTTCATCCGTCGTCGCCATCTTTGCAGCGGGCGGCTGCGCCCAAAACCCGGGCGTGGCTGAAGTGGGCGGTGCTCGCGGCCGCAGTCGTGGCGGGTGCGGCATTGTACAGGCTCGTACGGCCGCTGCCGCCGCCGCGAGTCACGGGTACGGTTCAAATCACCAACGATGGCCGGCCAAAGGGTCTTCCATTGCTCACCGACGGTTCGCGGGTGTTTTTCTATACGGACAATGGGGCTTATCAGGTATCAGTGAAAGGAGGTGAATCGATCCCTCTGCCCTTGCCGGTCAAGGATGCCAGCCTGCTGGATATTTCTCCGGACCACACGGAGTGGTTGCTGTGCCGGAGTGTGGGTTCCCCGAAGTTTTGTGAGCTGTGGGCAGCGCCGCTGATGGGTGGCTCCCCGCGGCGGCTGGGCGATCTTGCCGCTTCGGGTACAGCGGCTTGGTCCCCGGATGGTCAGCACGTCGTTTATGCGCGGGACCGGGAGTTGCACCTCGCACGTAGCGACGGGACCGAGGTTCGCAAGTTGGCAACAGTTCCTGGCGCGCCTTTTTGGGTACGTTGGTCACCAGACGGGAGCAGAGTGCGCTTCTCCGTTGACCCCGGCGGACCCTTCTATCCTTCCCTCTGGGAGGCCCGGATTGATGGAAACCGAGCGTATCCGCTGCTTCCTGGCTGGAACCTACCCCGGTCTGGGGCCTACGGCAGCTGGACACCGGACAGCAAATACTTCGTCTTCGATGCGGAGGCAAAGGGAAACCTGAACGTCTGGGCCCTCCGCGAGAATGCGGGGTGGCTCCAGAGGGGGGAGCGTGGGCCGCTCCAGTTGACCAACGGTCCCCTGGATATCTTCTGGCCGGTTCCCAGCGCCGACGGCAAGCGCCTATTCGTCGTTGGTGCCCAGGGCCGCAACGAGTTTCTCCGTTATGATCTGAAATCCGGCCAACTCGCTCCCGCATTCGGTGGGCTATCGGGGGATCAGCTTGAATTCTCCAGGGATGGGAAATGGGTTGTCTACGTTTCGGTACCGGATTTATCGCTTTGGCGCAGCGCGGTAGATGGTAGCCAGCGCCTGCAGCTTACTTCGCCTCCGTTTCAGGCCAGTCTGCCGCACTGGTCTCCGGATGGGAAGCAGATTGCATTCTTCGGAGGTCGCGTGGGAGCCCCGAACCGGATCTACGTGGTGTCTTTCGATGGCGGCGCCCTCAAGCAGGTGACCAACGGCGAGAGCGGGAAGGACGGCGACATCGACCCTTCCTGGTCGCCGGATGGTGCGTCGCTGGCTTTCGGTTGTACCGCTCAGGTGTCGACCAGCAGCGAGTCCATTCATGTGGTGAACGTGGTGGACCTGAGAACGGGCCGCATCTCACCCCTGCCGGGTTCTGAGGGGATGTGGTCTCCCCGCTGGTCACCCAGTGGACGATTCATCGCGGGTCTCTCGGCGACTGGCTGGAAGATCGTGCTCTACGACGTTCAGACGCACGACCAGTCCGAGCTTTCCAGCGTGTTGAGCGGCTATCCAGGATGGTCCCAAGACGGTGAATCCCTGTTCTACAAGACCAACGGCGATGACGCGTCATGGTGGAGGGTGCGCATTCGCGACCGGAAAACGGAGCGCGTCGCGCGCCTGAAGAACATGCGGGCGACGAGTGACTGGTTCGCGCCGGCCCCCGACAATTCCCTCATCACTGCGCGCCAGGTCGGCGCCGACGAGATCTATGCGCTCGATTGGGAGGCGCCATGAGGCTGCACAAGGACCGGCTGGGAAGCCTGGCCTACCCATGAAACCCGAGCGCTGGAAACAAATCGAGGAGCTTTGCCAGGCTGCCTTGGAGCAACCGCCGGAGACGCGTGCCGCCTTCCTGGAGCGAGCCTGTCCCGACGATACAAAGCTTCGCGCAGAAGTGCAGGCGCTGCTGAACCAGCAGGCCGATTCTTTCCTGGAAAGCGCTCCGATTTCGGCGATCAAAGCGCTCGGCGCGGGCGCCAAACTGGGCAACTTCGAGATCGTGGAACTGCTCGGCCGCGGCGGCATGGGCGAAGTCTGGCGCGCCCGGGACGTCCGCCTCAAGCGCGACGTGGCGGTCAAGGTGTTGCCCGCCGCCATGGCGCGCGACCCGGACCGCATCGCCCGTTTCGAGCGCGAAGCCCGCGCGGCCAGCGCGCTCAATCACCCCAACATCGTCGCCGTTTACGACATCGGCCGCGATAACGGCACTTACTGGATAGCTACCGAGTTGGTCCGTGGAGAGACGCTGCGCCGCGCGATCGAGGCTGGTCCGCTTCCCGCGCCGAAGGCCATCGATATCGCCACCCAGGTGGCCGCCGGTCTCGCGGCGGCGCACGCGGCCGGCCTAGTACATCGCGATCTGAAGCCGGACAACATCATGGTCACGCGCGACGGCCACGTGAAGATCCTGGGTGTTGCGGGTCTGGAGACCCGCTGCAGGCGTAGACGCCCGCCCCACATTTTAGCGGAAGGGCGCCGCTTCCAGTTCAGACAGCCGGGACTCGATAGCGCTCAGGCTGCCTTGCACGCGCACGATGTTGACGTTCACGCTGCCATAGGGAACGATGCCCTGGTACAGTTCCAGCGCGCGGCGATAATCGTCGGCGGCTTTCCGGATCTGGTCCTTTTCCTGCGGCAGGCCGCGCACGTCGCGCGAGTCCCACCAAAGGCGGTCGCCGCGGTCGCGGTAGCCGTCGGCCAGTTGCGCCTTTTGCCGATTGCCGAGCTTGTACCCGCGCCGCTGGGCCTCTTGCAATGCGTCATAGGCTTTATCTATATCCTTCAAGCCGGAAACATAGACACCCGCCAGGCCCAACTCCGGATCGGGCGAGTGGGGCAGCGCTTGCTGCGCCTCTTCGAACTTCTGCACGGCCTCGTTCAGCAGCACCGCGCTGTGATGGCTGACACCATTGATCCGATCGATCTGCCCTTCGCAAAGCCGCAGTTCGCCGCGCACGGTCTCGTCACCCGGATCCATCTCCAGCGCCCGGGCGAGGTACAGCTTGGCGCGCTTCCAGTCGTTCTCGTAGACCGGCTGGCTGTCGCTCGAGCGATACGTCTCGATTACCCGGTCCGCCGCCGCCACCATCTTCTTCTTCACCGAATGGCGCGGCGTAAATAAAGCTAGCGCCTGCGACCTGCCCTTCGAGATGTCCGCCCAGCGGTCCCAGATCGCTTCCGGATCGGTCAGCACTTCGGCGTGGATATCCCGATCCAGTTGTTGCCCATTCCGCCACAGGATCATGCCGGAGCTCACCGCATATGCAATGTACGCGAGCGCCAGCCCGGCCAGCATCACCAGGAAGCGCCTCGCGCGATACCCGAGGCGGCTGACAGGTTTGACGGCGGGCTTGCCGTATCGCACCGGGGCCATGGGTGGGGCCGGCTTCGCCGTGCGGCGCGTGCCTTCGTCCGCACCCGGCCCGGGATGGAATGTGCGGCGCGTGGCAGCGGGATCTTCTTCAGTCTCCGCCCGTACCGGCGCCCCCGCGCGAAACGCCGCCAGGTCCGCGGCCAGGTCGGCGGCCGACTGGTAGCGCCGCTCCGGCGAGGGATCCATGCTCTTCAGCAGGATGCGGCGCAGCGCTTCCGGACAGGGGTCCGGCGCGGGCGGCGCGGGAATGCGCGAGCGAATCATGCGCTCCAGGCGCTCGGTCGAATCCGCCTGATAAGGCTGCGATCCGGTCACCAGCTCGTACAACAGCACGCCCAGCGACCAGAGATCCGACATGAAATTCACGTCGCCCGAATCCAGCCGCTCGGGCGAAGCGTAGGGCACGCTGCCGAACTCGTTGCGCGTCAGCTTGCGCGAAAGCGACAGCGCTTTGGCGATGCCGAAATCCAGCACGCGCACGCGGTTCTCGTTATCGATGCGGATGTTCTTCGGCTTGATGTCGCCGTGCACGATGCCCCGGCACTCCTTGCCGTCGATGGTGACTTCGAGCGTGTGCGCATTGTGGAGCGTCTGGCAGATGGCCAGCGCGATATCGGCCGCATCGTCCACCGGCGCAGGCCCATGACGCATCAGGTCGGACAGGTCTTGCCCCTCGACGTATTCCATCGCCACGCCGAAGTAGCCGTCCATGTCGCCTGCGTCGAAAATCCGGACCACGCGCGGGTCGATTTCCGCGAGTTTCGCCTGCAACTGGGAGCCGCGCCGCTCGGCTTCGATGGTTTCGCACGAGTCGGCATCCGGCCCCTGCTCGATCACCTTCAGCGCCACGGTGCGCTGTTGTTCGGTGTCCTGCGCCAGGTACACGTCGGCCATGCCGCCGCGTCCCAGCTTGCTCAGGATTTCGTATTTGCCGACCTTGCGCCTCTCGGGGATCACCATTAGTGTGGCGCTCCTCCCCGATTCCGGGCGGGCGGTTTGGCCGGCAGGAAGAAGTTGAACTTCGTAATCGGGTCTTTATCCATGCCTTCCGGCGTGCGCACCGGCTCGCCATCGTCGCCGAAGATATTGCCGATCAGCACGGGATGCGCGGGCGCTTCGACGATCACGCCCGCGCCAGGATCGTGCGCACGCCGCCCATTGCGCAGGATGGCGTTGTACAAAAGCCATGGCGTGGAATCGCCGGAAATCCGGATTCCGGCGTCGCGGCAATCCTGGATGGAGTTGGCGCGCAATACAGCGGTGGACTTCCCGCGGATCTCCACACCGGTGGCCGCGCCTACGATTTCGGTGTCTTGCAGTTCAAGGTCGGAATTCGAGATCACCACGGCCGCGGCCAATGGCGCTTTCTCATCCGCGCGGATGCGGAAGCCGGTGACGCGCGCGCCCCGGACGCCCTCCGCCAAAATGGCGACGGCCGGTCCGTTTTCGATGGAGGCGGCGCGCAGGACCGGCACATCGGGCATGCGGCCCCGCAGAGTGACTCCGTTGGGGAGCCGGAGCTGCTCCGGATATTCACCGCTCGAAACTTCCACGGTATCGCCAGGGCGGGCCTTCGCCAGCGCGTCGCCGATACTGGCGAAGCCGCCGGTTCCGACCTTGAGCGTCTGCGCGGGCGGGACCGCAGGCTGCCGATCCGTCAACCCAAAATAGCGCAGGGCGGCAAAGATTAGAGACGCGAACACGAGGCCATAGGCGAACATGGCCGTCCTGCCGGCGAACATGTTTCCTGGCCGGGCGGCTCCCGGCGAGGACACCCGCGCCTCGGCGAACTGCTCCCCTTCCACGATCAGCACGCTGACATTATCCTTGCCACCGGCGCGATTGGCCGCCTCGATCAACTCGTGCACGGCGCGGCGCGGATCTCCGGCATTGGCCAGCACCGTGCGCAGGATTTCGGCCGAGGTCACCTGGTCGCTCAAGCCATCGCTCGACAACAACAGCGCGCTGTCCGGCTCAAACGGGATGCCGATCAGTTCGATGAAGTCGGGATCGTCCGGAGCGTGCTCCTGCGATCCGACATCGCGGTAGACTTCATTGCGGCGCGGGTGCCGCATGGCTTCCGCCTCGGAAATCTCGCGGTTGTCTTCACGCTCGCCCACCGGCGAATGATCGTGCGTGATCTTGCGGATCTCTCCGCGCCGGATCTGGTACAAGCGCGAATCGCCCACGTGGCCGACGAGGACGCGGCCGTTCTCGGCCACCGCTACGGTCAGGACGCAAGCCATTCCATGCCACTCCGGGTTGCCGGCGGCCGCGTGCAGGATCTCGTTGTTGGCCACCGTGATGGCTTCGCGGATGCGCTCTTCGGCGGTGCCGGTTTGGCGCTCCAGCCGCGCGCGCACGCGGTTGATGGCGATATCCGCGGCCTTTTCGCCGGCGGCTTGCCCGCCAATGCCGTCGATCACCAGGAAGATGCCGCGGTCCGGGTCGAGGTACACGCGGTCTTCGTTGTTCTGGCGCACCATGCCCACGTGGCTCTCGCCCGCGCAGCGGAGTTTGGTCTTGACGGGCATCTCAGCGGCCGCCGGGGCGCCCTCCGGGCCCGGCGGCAGCTTTGAAATCGGACACGAAATCCAGATAGACGACGTCCGCCAGGCCGATGCGTGCCGTGGCGGGCAACTTCACTTCCACGTTTTTGTCGCGCTTCTCGCCATCCAGGTATTCGACGCTGGTGGGAATCCGCTCGCCGTTGACGCTGGTTCCCAGGCGGCTCAGATCCTTGATGAAGAACTCGCCGGATTGGGGGTCGCGGCGCAGGCGCACGTGTTCGCGCGAGACATCGGGGAGCGTGTTCAGCTTCAGGTCGGTCCAGTAGTCCCGGCCGCCGCGCCCGATCACGATCTGATTCTTGGCCATGCGGTAAGTCTGGCGGCCGGTCTGGTCTTCGTAGGCGATGGTGGCGTAAGCCTCCATCTCCTGAGTGGCGGGCAGTTGTTCTTCATATTTCTGCGAGGCGGTCGACTCGCCGGCCATGCGGCTGGTGTGGATGCGCTTGGTCATGCTGCCGGCGCCGAATTCCGGCTTGGCGGGCAGCGCCAGCTCGGAGTAGATGACGATATCGCCCGCCTCGACCTCTTCATCGGTGTTCTCGAAGAACTGGATGCGCCAGCCGCCATCGGGGGCCACGACTTTGGGCGCGGGCTTGCGCGCCAGCTTCAGGCGTTCGCTCAGGGAGGCGCGATTCAACTCCGCCATTTCGGCTTCCAGCGCCTGGCGGGTCTCCTCCAGCATGCGCGGAAAGATGCCGCGCAGCCGCTCAAAATCCTCGGGATGCAGGTAGACGTGGTAGATGGCGGGTGGCAGCGTGGTGTAATGCAGGGGCTCCAGGCCCTCGCGCATATTCCGGACGACCTCCAGAATGATTTCCCGCGCGGTGGCGGGGCGGCGGACTGCCGGGGTGCTCATGATCTTGGGGTGCGGAGCCGTGTGGCTCTTCACCCGATTTTAGCATTGGGGCGCGGGCTGAAGTCCGAACTCGGCGGTATTGCGCGACAGAACGGTGCGTATTACCATATCCTTATGCGGACCATTTCCCTGAAGCTGCCGGACGATCTCCTGGCCCAACTCGATCATGAGGCCAAGGCGAGAAGGGTGACGAAATCCTGGCTGGTGCGGGAAAGCCTGGAAAAGGCACTGTCCAAGGCATCGCCAGCCGGCGCGGTCTCGTGTTACGACCTGGCCCGCGATCTGGCCGGTAGCGTACGCGGACTCCCTGAGGATCTCGCGGTGAATCCGGAGTACATGAAAGGCTTTGGCCAGTGAACAAGGGCACTTGCCTGCTCGATACTGGCCCCTTGGTCAGCTTCCTGGCGTTCGGCGTGAGACATCATGCATGGACTGTCGAACAATGGAAACGGTTGCGCCCGCCGCTCCTGACTTGCGAGCCGGTCCTTACCGAGGCAGCATTCCTTCTGAAACGCGATGGCCGCGACGCCGACGCTCTCTTTGAATTGCTGGAACGAGGCGTGATTCGCATCGCGCTGGCTGTCGAGGAAGAGCGGGCGGATTTGAGGGCGCTGATGCATCGCTATCGCAATCGGCCGATGTCCTTGGCGGACGCTTGTCTGGTTCGCCTCTCGGAGATTCACCCGGACCGAGAGGTTTTCACGCTAAACACAGCGTCATAAGTAATTGCGCATGATGGTGGGTTGTGTTTTGATGGAGTAGTGAAGCGGCTCACCATTACCGATGCGGCCTCCATGGCTTTGGGGCTGCAGGACGAGATCCGTC
>Ga0181521_10008524_pt1 | contig 10499 bp, 9 predicted proteins | sample PEATcosm2014_Bin_32_FD_119764 | JGI IMG/M metagenome (GOLD analysis project Ga0181521, IMG submission 119764) | Peatland microbial communities from MTU Mesocosm Facility, Houghton, MI, USA - PEATcosm2014_Bin02_60_metaG | ecosystem: Environmental > Terrestrial > Soil > Wetlands > Peat | place... | reverse complement strand
GCGCAACACCTTCACGCAGTACTACGGCTCGAAGGAGCTCGACGCCAGCGTGCTCATGATCCCGATCGTGGGGTTCCTGCCACCGAAGGACTCCCGGGTGATCGGGACGGTCGAGGCCATCGAGCGTGAGCTCACGGTGGATGGTTTCGTGAGCAGGTACGACTCGGAGAAGTCGGAGCACGTCGATGGGCTGACGGGCCGCGAGGGGGCGTTTCTCGCTTGTTCGTTCTGGTTGGTCGATGACCTGCACCTCATCGGTCGCCATGACGACGCCATGGAGCTGTTCGAGAGGCTGCTGTCCTTGCGCACAGATCTCGGCCTACTGGCCGAGGAGTACGACCCGGTCGCGGGACGTCTCGTCGGCAACTTCCCCCAGGCCTTTTCCCATGTGTCGTTGGTCAACACCACAGTCGGGTTGTTGAACATGGCCCAGGGCTTCACCCACGAGCACCGGCTTGCCGGGATCGAGCCGGCGGTGACACGCGAGCTGCAGCAGAGGCCGCGCCGGCGGCGACCCGCGATGGGCTCCTGACGACGAGGCGCGACACGAACTGGGCCGATGAGGCCTTCAGAAAGCTGCCGATCAGAACGGTCCCGGCGCACCGGGCGTCTTAGGGACACCGGTGAGGGAGTGTCCCCGAGCACCCGGCACGCCCAGGACCATCACCTCACGCTAAGACGCCCGCCGGTTGTGCCATAGAGCCGAAGGTCCCATATCCAGATGTCGAACATGTTGCAGTCGAGCCCGACGGGACGGGCGCCGGCACATAAGACCGGCGTCGTGCAGATGAGCCCGGCCTATGGCGGCCTCTCATCGGGGCGGGCGCAGCGACAGGTCCTCTTCTCCGAGCGCCTCGAGCTCGTCCCGCTCGGTCGGCAGCTCGGGCCGGAACAGTTGCTGGGCGACGAGCGTCGGCAGGAGCGCAGAGAGGAGCACCACCGTCACGAGCTCGGTGTACTGGGTCTTGTCGATGAGGTGGTGCGTCAACCCGAAGAGCGCGGAGATCGATCCGAATGTGAGGCCGGTCGCCATGAGGAGCGTCATGTACGTGCGCTCGCGCCCGGGGATCCGCAGTGCCGACGCAGTCGGCCAGACACCGAGGAGCTTGGTCACCATCTTCACGCCGAACAGCAAAGCGATCACCCCCGCCCCCGACACGAGCGCGGGCGCCGAGATGAGGAGCCCCGCGTGCAGGAAGAAGAAGGGCGTCAACAGCGCGAAGGCGATGGAGCGGATCCTGTCCACCAGGACCCGGTCGTTCATGAACACACCGGCGACGACCAGGCCGGCCACGTAGGCCGGCAGGACCGCTTCGCTCCCGGCGGCGGTCGCGAGGCCCCCGAGCCCGAAGAGCACGACTAGAAGGAACTTCACCTCTGGCTCACTCACACGGTGGCCGAAGCGGTCGATGACATAGCGCGTCGCCCTCGGGAGGACCAACAGCGTGACGACGGTGACCGCCACGAACACGAGCAGGAGCCAGCCGTAGGTGGCGAACAACCCGCCGAGTGCGAGAACCGTGCCGAGATCGGTCACAAAGCACGCGGCCAAGATGAGCTTGCCGAGATCCTGGCGGTTGAGCCCTGTCTCGATCATGACGGCGTACACCACCGCAACCGACGTGGTGCTCAATGCGACGCCGCCGATCTCGGCACCGTGAAGCGGCCAGTCGAGGACGAGCTTGCAGAACCCGAAGGCCCCGAGGAACGGCAGCAGGAAGGACACGGCTCCGATCGCCAAGCTCGCCTTCCAATGTCTTCGCAAGGAGACCGGATCGATCTCGGCGCCTGCGAGAAAGGTCAACATGAGCGATCCCGCACCGGCGAGGAACGTCGTGACATCGGTCTGTTGGATGTGTCCCTTGAGGCCCGGGATGTTGCCGAGCACAGCCCCGACGAGAATCTCGACGAGAGCGACCGATATCCCGAGCCTGCTGCTGATCACCGACGCCAGCAGCGCCATGCCGATCCAGATGGCGAAGACGTAGTCCGAGTTCATCCGTACTCCCTGTTTGGCTGACAGGGGTACCCACGAGCCCTACCAGCATCCGTCCTAGCTGGTAGAAGCCATCAGTCGAAGCAACACCCGACAATTCGAGGAGCGGGCCTCATCGCGCCTGAGCTGACTATAGCGACCGGCGGACGGGTTGACCGGCCGTAATAAGAGTGATTATCATTCCTCTCGCGGTGCCCATACGGAGACCGCCTTGTCCCAAGAGGTGTCAAAGGGGAATGCGTTCTCAGCTCCTGCGGGCCCGCAACCGGGCGAAGGTCGTGGCGCTCTGCGTCGCGGTGGCTCTGCTCGCATGTGCGTGCTCGAGCGCGTCGGGTGCTCGGAGAAGCGGCGTCGTCGCGGCTGTGGGAGCAGAGAACCAGTATGCGAACGTCATCGGCCAGATCGGCGGCAGGTATGTCGAGGTGACCGCGGTCGTGAGCAATCCCAACACCGATCCCCACTCGTTCGAAGCAAGCCCGTCAGTGGCCGCCGAGATCAGTGTCGCTCAGCTGGTCGTGCAGAACGGCGTCGGATACGACACCTTCATGGGCACGATCGAGGCCGCGTCGCCGGACGCGAAGCGAGAGGTTGTCGACGTCCAGAAGACGCTCGGGCTTCCCGACAGCACGCCGAACCCGCATCTTTGGTACAGCCCGGGCACTATGCCGGCCGTGGCGAAGGCGATCACCCGCGGCCTGTCCGCTCTCGATCCCGCCCACGCCGCCTATTTCAGGGCCAACCTGGCGCGCTTCGACCGTTCCCTCACCCCTTGGCTCCAGGCCATAGCCAGCTTCAAGACCGGTCATCCGAGCACTCCCGTGGCCACCACCGAGCCGGTCGCCGACTACATGCTGGAGGCGGCCGGAATCGACGACGAGACTCCCTGGGCGTTGCAAGCGGACATCATGAACGGGGTGGACCCGGCACCGGAGGACATCACCCTTCAAGACAGCCTGCTCACGGGGCACAAGGTCAAGGTCTTCCTCTACAACGAGCAGGTGACCGACTCGATCACGCAGTCGTTCCTGGCGCTTGCGAGGAAGAGCGGGATACCGGTCGTGGGCGTTTACGAGACGATGCCCACACCCGGCTACGACTACCAGACCTGGATGCTGGCCGAGGTCCGCGCACTCGAGAAGGCCGCCGCGGACAAGGTCTCGACGGAGCACTTGTGACCGACACCTTCCGGCCCGGCGTGCGTGACGAGGAGATCCTCTCGCTCGAGGGCGTGTCGCTTTGGCTGTCCGGTCGGGAGATACTCCACGACGTCGGTTTCAGTCTCCGTGCCGGCGAGCTCACCGGCCTCATCGGGTCCAACGGCGCAGGCAAGACGACCATATTCCGGGTGATTCTCGGGCTCGAGACACCCTCGGCGGGCAAGGTCCTCTTCGCGGGCCACCCGCGTCCGCGCCGCAACAGGTCCGTCGGTTACGTCCCGCAGAGCATCGGGCTCGACCCGGACGTGCCTTTGCGGGCGCGGGACCTGGTGGCTCTCGGGCTCGACGGCGACCGGTTCGGCATTCCGCTTCCTTCGCGGAGCCGCCGGCAATTGGTAGACGAGATGCTCGAGGCCGTTGACGCCCAAGGCTTTGCCGATGCCCGCGTCGGCAAGCTCTCGGGAGGTGAGCTGCAGCGGACATTGATCGCGCACGCGCTGATCGCCAAGCCCAGGCTGCTTCTCCTGGACGAGCCACTCGCGAACCTCGACATCCGCAGCGAGCAGGAGGTCGTCGGCCTCCTGGCGAAGATCGCGAAGGCACACGCAATCGCGGTGCTCATCTCCGCACACGAGATGAACCCGCTGTTGCCGGTGATGGACCGCGTGGTCTATGTCGCGTCGGGTCGCGCTGCGAGCGGACCGACCGAGGAGGTGGTCCGCGAGGACGTCCTGAGTGCCCTGTACGGCCATCACGTCGACGTGCTGCACGTTCACGATCGCATCCTCGTTGTCGCGGGCAAGGACGAGACCCACCACGCTGAGCTCGAGCGCACGCACACCGTCGTGCCCCGTGGGCTTGGGTGACGGGGATGGGCGCGATCCTCACCGGCATCTTCGAACCCGGCTTCTTCACGAGCGAGCCGGTCCGCGTGGCGGTGATCGTGGGTGGGGCCGTCTCGCTCGTGTCCGCGGTGGTCGGCGTGTTCACCGTCATCCGCGGTCAGTCCTTTGCAGGTCACTCCCTCGGAGACCTGGGTACCACGGGTGGCTCGGGCGCGTTTCTCGTCGGCGCCAACCCACTTTGGGGCTTTGTCACCTTCGCGATCCTCGGAGCCGGGGCCATGGAGCTCTTCGGGGCCAGGCGGCCGCGGGGAAGGGACATGGCGACCGGCATCGTGCTCGGTGCAGGCCTCGGGATCGCCGCCCTGTTCTTGTACCTGGGCACGACCCACAGCAATACGACCGGCGCGACCATCACGATCCTGTTCGGCTCCATGTTCGTCATCCGTTCCTCGATGATCCCGGTCTTCGCGTTGTTGAGCGTTCTCGCACTCGCCGTCGTAGCGTTGCTCTACCGCCCGCTTCTGTTGAGCGCCGTGAGCCAGGACATCGCCTCTGCCAGGGGTGTGCCGGTGCGATTGATCGGCGCCCTTTATCTGCTCGCGATGGCGGTCGCGGTGTCGCTTTCCTGTGTGACCATCGGGGCGATCCTCAGCACCGCGGTGTTGATCGGTCCTGCTGCGGCGGCGCTGAGGCTGACGAAGCGACCCGGCCTGGCGATCGCCTGGGCGGCCGTCATCGGGCTCGCGGTGACATGGCTCGGGATCCTGCTCGCCTACGACAGCTACTACTGGCCACCGGCAGGACGAGGTTGGCCGGTGAGCTTCTTCGTCGTAGCCCTGATCCTCGTCGTCTATCTCCTGGCCGATCTCGCAAACGGGCAAAAGGCGAGACGAGCCGGGGCACGAGCGATCGCGAGCGACAAGGGCCCGGGCGTCGTCGCCGGCCGGGCCTGGCCGTCGTCGCCCGGCGAGCCGGGAGCAGAGTGATGTTCTCCGGGTTCATGGTCAACGCCTGGATCGTCGCCACGATGGTCGCTGTCGTTGCCGGCATCATCGGGTTCTTCACGGTTCTACGGGGCTCGGCCTTCGTGGCCCATGCAGTTCCCCAGGCCGGCTTCGCCGGAGCCGCAGGCGCTTCGCTGATCGGGGTCAGCACTCTCGCAGGGCTGGGGACATTTGCCGCCATAAGCGCGCTCTCCATCGGCGTTTTAGGCAAGCGTGGGCGCCACGACGCGGTGACGGCGCTCGCGCTCGTGTTCATGTTGGGGCTCGGGGCATTGTTCCTGAGCTGGAGCGAGGAGTATGCGTCTGCGATCTATGCGCTGCTCTTCGGCGAAGTGCTCGGAGTCAGCTCCAACCAGGTGCTCGCGACGGCCGCGCTCGGCGTCGTGTGCATCGCAGCCGTCGTGATCTTGTACCGCCCGCTCCTTCTGACCTCGGTCGTGCCGGAGCTGGCAGAAGCGCGCGGAGTGCGAACCCACCGTATGGAGCTGTGCTTCCTGGTGGTCGTGGCTCTTGTCACGACCATGTCGGTCCCTGTCGTCGGAGCCCTGTTGATGTTCAGCTTGATGGTCGGTGCCCCGGGCGCAGCCCGATCCTTCACCGACAAGCCGTTGGGCGCTTTGAGTCTTTCGGTCGGCATCTCGGTCGCCATCGTCTGGACAGCCATTGCGGCGTCATATGAGACTGATTGGCCCGTCGGGTTCTTCGTCGGGGTCCTCGGCGCGGTGTTCTTCATTGCCGGGCGCGGCTGGGTCGCCTGGCGCCGGTCCGCTGCCGGGCGCGTGGACAGCACCGGGCACCTGGCGACTGGACCCATACAGCCCGCGACGGCCACCGGGATGAACGGTGAACCGACCTAATGTCTCCGGCGGTGGTGATCGCACGTTCTGTCCATGAAGCCGTCAGCCTCCGGCTGGCGGCCGTGGACCAGCGGTACACGCGCCTGCGGAGGGTCCTGGTCGAGACATTGGCCGCGGCCGGGAGGCCGCTCACCATTCCGGAGATCGTCGCGTCAGCTCCTGAGCTGCCCCAAAGCAGCGCTTACCGGAACATGACCGCCCTCATCGACCTCGGGGTCGTCCGCAGGGTTGTCGGCGCCGACGACCACGGTCGATTCGAGCTGGCCGAGGAGCTCTCCAGTCACCACCACCATTTCGTTTGTGCGACGTGCGGGAAGGTGGAGGACGTCCATCCCTCACCGAAGTTGGAACGGGCACTCGGCGAGGCTGCCCAGGCGGTGGCTGAAGAACAGGGCTACGAGGTCACCGAGCACCAGCTCGACCTGCTCGGCCTCTGTCCGGAGTGCCGCGCATAGGCAGGACCACGGGCGGCGCAGTGGCGGCGTGCTGCCACCCATCTTTTCGAACTCCATAGGCTGTTGGCCTTGACCAGATCGCGCCGCACCAAGTCGGCGGGCAGCACAGGGCTTTCGGGTGCGGGAGAGCAAGGCGCGGCCGTGGTGGACGCGAGCGGGCTGCTCCGCCATGCCATGCCGCGCCGGATCTGGACCGGTTTCGAAACGACTGCGCGGCGCGTCGTCCTCGCAGCTGGGGCTCTTGGCGATGGCGGCGCGATCGAGGTGGTCGAAGCTGGTCGGATGCATCGGCTGGGCACCGGCGATCCCGTGGCACGCGTGGAGGTCCACGATCCCCGCGCCTATGAGGCGCTGCTGCGCTCGGGATCTGTAGGCCTCGGCGCCTCCTATGTCGTCGGCTGGTGGGACGTCGACGACCTGACTGCCTTGTTGCGAGCGCTGTTTTGTCGTATGCGGCCGCTGCTCGGCTGGATGGACCGCCTCGGGCGGGCGGTCGGAGGCGTGCTCGACGTCCCGGCGCGCCTGGCTCCGCCGAGCCGAGGTGACGACCAGCGCAACGTCCGGGCGCACTACGACGTGTCCAACGAGTTCTTCGAGATGATGCTCGACGACACGATGACCTACTCCTGCGGGCTGTTCGAGAGGCCCGACGCGAGCCTGCACGACGCGCAGGTGGCCAAGATCGACAGGCTCTGCTCCAAGCTCGACCTGCAACCCGACGATCACCTTGTCGAGATCGGTTCGGGCTGGGGCGGGTTCGCCATCCATGCAGCTGCGCGCTACGGCAGCCGCGTTACGACCACGACGGTTTCGCAGGCCCAACGCTCCTATGTCGAGAAACGGGTCGCCGAGGCCGGCATGGCCGACCGCGTCACGGTGCTCGGTGACGACTGGCGCGACTTGCATGGCCGGTTCGACAAGCTGGTGTCGGTTGAGATGATCGAAGCCGTCGACTGGCGGCACCACGACGACTTCCTTGCCGCGTGCGCTGGTCTGCTCGCCGACGGCGGGCTGGCCGCTGTGCAGGCCATAGTCATCGACGATCGCAGTTTCGAACGAGCCAAGCGGCACCAGGACTTCATCCGGGCCATGGTGTTCCCCGGCGGCTGCCTCCCTTCGGTGGCGTCGATCACCGCTTCGCTGGCGCGGGCGACGGATCTGCGTGTGGTCGACCTCGAGGACATCGGCCGCCACTACGCCGAGACGCTGGCACGTTGGGCGGCGAACCTGGACTCGCACGAGCCCGAGCTCCAGCGCCTCGGGGTGGGCGTCGAGTTCCGCCGGCTCTGGACCCTCTACCTCGCGTACTGCGAGGCGGCGTTCCTGGAGCACCACGTGAGCGACGTGCAGGTTGTGCTCGCCAAGCCGTCCTGGCGCGGTCGACTAGCTGTCCGAGCTGCCTGACCTCATGTTTTCGACTGGGAGAACGCCTGTCAGCTCGAAGGCTTGAGCGCGACGATGGCCTCGACGCAACGCACGACCTCGTCGGCACGCCCACCGGTGAACACGTCGGCGCCCAGTCGGTGGGCGTGAGCGTCATCGGCGATGGCGGCACCGCCGAGCAGGACAGGCACGTGCGGGACGGACTGGCGCAGCGCGGCGATCGCCCGGCGGGCCGCTTGGGGAGAGCTGCGCGTGGTGCACGCGATCCCTACGGCCACGAGATCGGGCTCGCCCGTTGCCGTCTCCGCGAGCGCTTCCGAGGGGACGTCCGCCCCAAACTCGACCACGTCAAACCCTCGCCACCGCAGCAGATTGGCAGTGATGGCGACGGGCAACACGTGCAGATCCCCGGGCGCGGCGGCAATGGCCACGGTTCCCCGCCTGTGCCCCCGGCGGGCGAAGCGAGCACCGAGCCTGCTGATGAGCCGCGCGGCGACGCTGCTGGCCCGGTGCTCGTCCGCGACCGAGGCCTTGCCGTCCTCCCATAGCGTTCCTATGGAGTGCAGCGCGGGCGCGACGAGCTCCAATAGCACTTCGTCCGGCTCCATGCCCGACGCGAGCGCCTCTTCGAGGACGTCCCATGCCCCGGCTTCGTCACTGGCGAGAAGCCGCGCCTCGAGGCGCGCCCGGGACGGTGCCTTGCCGGCCGTCCGGGTCCCCTGCCTGGAGCGCTCCACATGGGCGAGGTCAGCCGGATCGACCTGCCATACGCCCCTGACCCGCTTGGCAGGGAGCCGGCCCGTTCGGACGTAGCGGTAGACAGTCATGTAATGAACGTCGAGCTTCTCCGCGACCTGCGGCAGAGTGAGCGGCTTTCTCGGCATGTCCATCCTCGCAGTCGAAGCAACCTGGTGACTGATACATTAGCACCAAATCCATATAAGCACTAAATCAACCTGACCGTACAGCCCCCCGGTGGTGGAGGCAATGTAGCCGATGAGCGCGGCCCCCGTGCGAAGTCGCCCGGTCGGCTCTCCGGGCGCGATCGGCACTCCCGGGGGGAGGGCGCCCAGGAGACGGCTCCCGACGGAGGTCCAGATACTGCATAGAGCCGCTCGCGGCACCGTGCCGGAGATATTGTCGAAGCGTCAGCCCGGCCGGAGGGTCGGGGTTCTCGGGAGATGGGAGTGCCGTGTCGCAAGCCGAAGCGTCTCGGTCCAGCCTGCGCGTGCAAACGGTCGCGAGCGCGTTCACGCCGGCGACGCTGCTCAGGTATGCCGAGGCTCTCGCCCAGTCGCTGCACAACGCGCGGGCTGCCGACCTGCTGGGCGACACGGTCGTCGCCCTCGGCGACTGCTCCGAGAAGGCCGGCCTCTCCAAGAGGACCCAGGAGCCGCTTCGTGCTGCTCTGGCCTACGGGGGCGCCAGTTTCGCCTACGAGCGGTTCGGGCAGAACCTCGGCCACGCCGAAGGGAACAACCGCCTCTTCCGCGAGAACGACTCCGAGCTCCTGCTGCTCTGCGACGACGACGTCATCACCGGGCCGATGGCCGTGACCGAGCTGGTCCTGGGTCTCCTCGCGCGCCCGGAGGTGGGGCTCGTCGAGGCCCATCAACTGCCCTTCGAGAACCCGAAGGCGTACGACCCGGCGACCGGGGAGACCGGGTGGTGCTCACTGGCGTGCGCGCTGACTCGTGCGGGGATCTTCTCCGAGCTGGGCGGACTTGATGCCGAGTCGTTCTTCCTCCACGGTGACGACGTCGATTACTCTTGGCGGCTACGGCTGTCCGGCTACCAGAGCACCTACAGGTCTTCCGCCCGGGTGATCCATGACCAGCGCGTCGACGACTCGGGTGAGCTGCTCGTCTCGCCGGCGGAGGAGCGTTCCGTCGCGGAGGCGGACCTGCTGCTCAGGTGGAAGTACGCCGGCCCGGGTCGTGTCGATGACAGGCTCGGCTGGTACAGCGAGCACGGAAGCGAGCCGCAGCGTGAGGCTGCCGAGGCCTTCCGGGAGCGACAGGCGGAAGGCCGCCTGCCCTCCCCGGTCCCCGGCGCGGAGCGGGTGGCATTCTTTCTCGATGGTTCCTACGCAGCCCGGCGTTTCGCGTGAGGCCCAGCTCATGAGCACTGCCAGAGCATTCTCGAAGGGCCCGAGAGCTCGCCGCGCGAGCCTCGGGCCGGTACGTCCATGACCAAGCTCCCCAAACGCGGCAACGAGGAGCGGACCGTTTACGACCACGTGGCCCGGCTCCTCTCCGGCCACGCTCTGCACGAGGGAGTGCTCCTCGACCTCGGCTGCGGCTTTGGCGCAGTCGCCGCTTCGTGCGCGGAGCTCGGACTGGACTACCTCGGAGTCGGCGCCGGGTCCGATGGCCTCGAAGAGATCGCCAGGCAGGGGTTCTCCACCGCACTCGTGGATCTCAGCGAGACCACTGCGCTCGTCGAGCGCCTCGAGGAGGTCCTTGCCGGTCGGCAACTCGCGGCCATCACAGCACTCGACCTGATCGAGCGTCTGGCCCACCCGGCTGAGCTGCTCACAGCGCTGGCCGACATGGCGAACAGGCACGCGGGCGCGCCGCTGGTCGTCAGCGTCGCCAATGTCTCGCACTTCGATGTGGCCGCCAAGCTGCTTTCCGGGCGTTGGGACGTCACCCCGGCCGGCCTCCTCGACGAGCACCGCCTTTCGCACTTCGCACCCGGCAGGCTCGAGGAGGAGCTCTCCCGCGCCGGCTGGAAGGAGATCAAGGCGGACGACTTCGTGGTCCGCCGGAGCGACCAGCACTTCCCCGAGACCCTGACGGC
>Ga0181521_10008521_pt1 | contig 10502 bp, 5 predicted proteins | sample PEATcosm2014_Bin_32_FD_119764 | JGI IMG/M metagenome (GOLD analysis project Ga0181521, IMG submission 119764) | Peatland microbial communities from MTU Mesocosm Facility, Houghton, MI, USA - PEATcosm2014_Bin02_60_metaG | ecosystem: Environmental > Terrestrial > Soil > Wetlands > Peat | place... | reverse complement strand
GAATAGATGTAGCCGCCGTCGGGCAACGGCGTCCAGCGCGAGGCCTGAACCGCTCCGCTTACTTTCAGGGCGAGTTCGTAAAACCGCAACTCTCCATCGTCACGAGGGATGCGACCCTCCAGCATAAGCCGGCGAAGCTGGCCATAGGTCGACACGTTGTTAAACCCGTGGTCGTGCACGCCAGTATCCGTGAGGTGCGGGGCCATATCGCGGAGCGTGTGGTCGCGGCCGATTGCTAACAGTTTCTTGTCACCCGTCAGATCGAAGGCCAGTAATGCGTTGCCATATTGAAATCCCTGTGTCCATTGCGTCCATCCGCGAGTTGTGTACTTACCTCGGGCGGTGATTACGGGTGCGCCGTCGCGCGTTCGCCAGCGCTTGTCCAAGGCTGCAGTCTTTCTTGCTGCCAGCTCAAACAACTGCGTGAGTGGCTTCCTGAAATCAGCCGGAGAAATGGTCTTGCAGATGTCCATAACGAAACTACGTGCGCGGCGAGAGGTGAGCGCTACGAGATAAGCTTAACTTGAAACGGTGGCCTCGCGGAGCGTATTGAGCTCCGGCCAGTCCTTTTTCACTTCCGCGATCACCTCCAGCGCAGCTTCCTCCATTATTTGTGCGCCCCATTCGCGACGAGTATGACGGCGAGGATCTTGCGCTTCGCGGAGACAATGATCCGGTGTCGGATCGCCATCAAAGGTGTCCCCGTCCACGATGCCAAAATCCGCGTTGCGTAGCTTTCCTTCACGGGGCAGCTTCGCGAGATCGACACATCCGGGCCAACTGGCTGCCAACATGGACGTCTCCTCGGCGCATGCGTGTCCGATCGCCCCAGCAAGCAGGGAACGAGGAAACCCAGGGTACACCCATTTCACACGCTGTCCCTTTCCGGAAGACGGGTCGTTAAACTCGTGGCAGAGCCGGTTGAGCACATCCTTCTGATTGTCAGCACCGTGGCCGTTCACGATCAGGACGTATCGAAATCGCATCCTGCCCAGCAGGATGTTGAGAGTATCACGTACAACAAGGGCAAAGACCTCTTCCCGCAGATAGGCGCTGGCAACGGAGTGGTTGGGAAAATCCATTCCTTCGATCCGTGCGTCGCGCTCGAACCCGATGGACTCCAGAGTCTCCGGCCGCCGCTGGCGCTCAGTGCCTACGAAAAGCGGCGGATAGTAGGGGCATTGGAACTCGCGGGCCAGACGACGCGCGAAGGCATGGGCCAGCAGGTTGTCGCATCCCATCGCGAGATGGGGTCCGTGCCATTCCACGGGTGCGATTGGAAGAATCACCAGCCCATTACGTGCTCTCGCCTCAGCTACTTCATCGGGGAAGAGAAATGCCATGTTCCAATCGCCCTCTTCGACAGGTCGAACCGTCTTGAGCGTGTTCATCACTTGGTCTCCGTTTGTCTTGATCAATAGGCGCCGATGTTTGGCGTCTGACGTCGCTCTCCGGCGACGTTTCGCTGCGGCAGTTGTTTTTGATCGACGCTGTCTGCCAATACCGTCGAACCGGGCCGCGGGTGAAAATCAGGACGAGCGGGATTCATACGCCACATCCCATCCTCAATGACAATCCAGGGTTCTTCGTTGTACTTCAGGAATTCCTTCGCGACGCTTTCGCGATTCAAGCCGACGCGCGAATGATTGGCTTCATCGAGATTCAGGGCCACCTGCTTGAAAGACGGAAGCATCTCCGTTTCGCTAAACGGACTCGTCACCGCCTTGCTGCCGGGTTCGATTACCCAGGGGAGAGAATGGGCTGAGATCCCGACGTAGTGGATCGTGTTCAGAATGTTGAAACCGGAATCGAGGCGATAAATGCTGGTGGCAGTGACCTCCAGCGAATTGGGCTGGTCGTTAATGAGTATATTGTTCCGGACCACGTTGCCCCAGCTTCCGTTGTTCAGCAGCAAGGCGGCGCGTCCTTTCGCATCGAGCAAAACCGTGTTGTTGCGGATGACGTTCCGTTGACAACCCCAGAACGGCAACAAGGCGGGGTCCCGTGCCTGTTCCGGCGAAGAGGGACCTGGCAGCACGGCGGAAGCGTCGTAAGGATTGCCATTATCCCAGAGTGCAATTCCATGACTGAAGTTGCCGTAAATCAAGTTGTTCTGAATAAGCGAATCCTGCAGACCAGCCAGGTTCAATGATCCGCCGCCGCGCTTACCGTTACCGTTGATTACGTTCTCTTCGACGATGAAGTTGATGCCTCGGCCGTCGGGATAATTGTTCTCCCCAAACTCCTGGTTGGCTGCTTTCAGCAGTTTCTGGGACCACTCGCGCGTGGGTTGCTCGGCAGGAAAATCCTTGAAGCGTGTATGCCTGAGGACTTCATGCAGTGAACTTTCGGGATCCAGATTGATCTGCAGTCCGCTGGCATAGCTGCCAAAGAAGATATTCCGGCGAATCACATAGTTATCCGAACCGTCAGAGACATAAGCCGAGTGCTCAATGCAGGACAGGGCAAATACGCTGTCCTCGATGAGCACGGTATGCGTATCGGTTGAATGAAGTCCCCACATTCGATGGTTGTGAGAAAACACCCGTACGACTGCGATATGGTGAGCCTGCTTTCCGTGCAGGCCGAAGTTGCTGCCGAGCATGATGCCGGCTCTGGGACCTTTCGGTTCGAGACCGGGACCAGTCATACCTGCGATGTTGAAGCCTTCCAGAACGACGTAGTGAGCGGCTTCCAGTAAGACCATCCAGTCGGGGATCTGGCTGGCCTGATCGATGACCACCGAACCTGGAGTTCCCAGGGCCTTGAAGTGGATGTACTTTCCATCTCCAGCATCGCTTTTGTCTCTGAGCACAAAGCCCGCGTAGTGTCCGGGAAGGACCGCGACAATGTCGCCGCCGTGCGCTGCGTCTGCGGCTTCTTGCAGAGTGGCAAAGCGCTGGAAGACCGGATAAGAGCGCTCTGGCTTTTGCGCGAACGGATCGTTCAAATCCAGAGGCGCGACGCTCACATTCTTGATATCCGTACCGGAACCCACCAGAAGCACGCGAGAGTAGCGTTGTTGAAGGTGAAATGTCTTCGCCACCCACTCGTCGGAATTCTGCGTTCTTACGAACTTTGGCGATGTTGGCGCCGCCGCGGCCGGGATCACGAACAGAAGAATGAGTGCAACCGCAATCAAGCCTTTACGCCCATCAAGCATGGTCATGGATTTCGGCCTCCTTAGGCGCCACGTCGTTTGCCGCCTGGATTGATTGCTTCCCCCTGATGAACTTCAGCGAGAAGGCGATGAGCAGTGTGATCGTGGCATAAGAAATGACGATAGGGCGGTCCGCACGCGCCACAAAGAACAGCAGCATCAGGGTAAGTGCACCCACACCGGCGGTGATCCGGCTGAGGAAGCGGAAAACGGTTACAGTCTGGTCAGGGCAATCCGCAAGCTCGCGTTGCACGTTGACTGGCGTGTTCAGCCTCGCGAAGAGCTTCTCCCGGCGCACCACATGGGCACCTTCTGGCCGGTCGAACCATCGGCTGGACAGGAATATCGTGATTGAAACCGGCACCACCACAACGACGTTCATGACCAAATCCCAGCCGAGAAAAAAACCTCCTACGGACCCGATGCCCAAGCCAGCTAGGAAGGAAATCAGGCCCGACCAGGGCGGGCTCCTTTTGATCAACAATCCAAGCAGGGCAGGCGGGCCATAGGCCAGGGAGATGATTGTGTTGAACGTCACCATCACTTGGAAAATACTTTTCCCCTTTACCGCCAGGACCACTGCCAAAACAGTGATGGTCAAGGCGACGATCACGGTCGTGATTCGTCCTACTTTTAGCAGCGCACTGTCACTGCTTGTCTTCGCAAATAGCGTTTGGTAAACGTCTTTTGAAATGATCCCTGCGTGCATGTTGAAAGTGCCGGATAGGCTAGCCATGGCGGAGCTGAACATCGCCGCCAGCATGATTCCGATCAATCCGTTCGGCAGCAAAGTAAGGCTGGCCGCCGCGAAAGCAGCTTCGTGGGCGTTGGAGAAGCGGGGCATGACCGCTGCCAGATCGGGATGCATCACTCGCATTGCCATAGGCGGGATAAACCAGATAAATGCGCCTACCAGAAACAGTCCGAAACACAACAGCGCAACTTTTCTCGCGGAACGTTCATCATCCACACTGAAGTAGCGTTGTGCCATAGCTGAGGTGTTGTAGCCGACGCTCACCATCAGGCTCCAGGCAAACACATAGAGCCACCCGTACTGACTGGGCAGGCGCAGTGAGACCATCCCACTGGGCAGAGAGTGATAAAGCCCCGACAGTCCGCCGACCCGGATCAGGGAAGCTCCAACGAGGACCAGGCAAAATGGCATGAGAATGACGGCTTGAAGAAAGTCGGTCACCACCACGGCCCAGAGGCCTCCGAGGGCCGAATAGAGCAGCACAATGAGCCCGCAGACTACGATCGTCCCCACGAGCGGCACGCCGCAACTCGAGGCCATTAGGAGCCCCAACCCGTAGAGAACGCTGGCCGCCATGAACATTTGGAAGAGCACGCTGACTACAGAAAAGGTCTGCCGGGTTCCCTCGTTGAAGCGTTCGTCCAGGTATCCCATCGTGGTCGTGACCCGCGACCTCCGCCAGCACCGGGCAAACACGAAGTAGCCCAGCAAGAAGGAAAGGGCATTGCCAACGTAGAGAAGTACGACCACAATGCCATAGCGGTATGCCATCCCGGCTGCCCCCGTGAATGTCCAGGCGCTGAAGCCGCTCATGAAACAACTCAGTCCGGCTACCAGCCAAGGGATGCGGTTCCCCCCGCGAAAATAATCAGAAGCGCCCCGGTTGAACCGCATAAAGACGAATCCGATACTCAGCATCGCCACCATGTAAATGGCGATAATCGAGAAATCGAGAATGTTAGCTGTCTTCATTCGGATTTCTTCGGAATGAGCAGACTCATGGGACCGGGGCACCCCTCGTCAACCATGCGAGGGCGTTGTTGCAGGCATGCTCATTCATTTTCTTGTTTCTCTGCCCCGGCGCTCCAACTGCCAAAGGAGACCAGAGAGAAACAAAAAGAAAGTAAACAATAGCCAAGGATGAGCGCCTGCGTCCAAATACTATTCCTGCAGCGATCTTCATCGCAACTGCAATAGTTCTTAATAAACCAAGCAGGCTCAATGAAAAAGCAGGATATTCGGTGTCAGGATCAGACCCGCGAGGGGCCTTCACAGAATGAAATCAAACAAAATAAAACGAAACCTACTCACTTGACATTGCAGGCATCCAACAGGTTGAATGGGTGCGAGTCCCCGGCTGTGGTATTCCGCTTTGGCTCCCTGGTTTTGTCACGGCGGACGCCGCCAACGCAATCCGCCAAGCCATGATTTGCGGCTTGCCGACGGCAGTTAAAGGAGCGAATCTAAATCATGAGCGTGGATTGCAAGACTGCGTTCGCTTCACGCCGGACCGGTCGCCCGGTAGTTCGTCTTTGTGTGCTGGCCTTGATTTCATCTTCTTGCATCATCCTGGGAAGTTGCAGCAGTTCAAGCTCTCCCTCTGGCACCGGCTCCGCGCCGGCAATCACCTCCTTTACTGCCAATCCGACAAGCATAAAATCCGGCTCCAGCAGTACGCTAAGTTGGGCGACAACCGGGGCAACGAGCATCTCCATCGCGCCCGGAACGTTCACATCTACCTCAGGCAGTGGCTCGACCAGTGTCAGTCCGACCGCGACCACTACCTACACGTTGACTGCGACCAACGCCGCGGGTTCGGCCACGGCTACGACGACCGTTACGGTGACCGGGTCCGGCAGTTCGCTGACAATCACGACGACTTCCTGTCCGAACGGAACGCAAGGCGCCGCCTATGCCGGCTGCACCCTCGTTGCCAGCGGTGGCACTCCGCCCTACACCTACTCAGTCAGCACGGACCCGAGCTTCCCGCCATTGCCCGAAGGCATGTCCATCGACGCGGCGACCGGCGTGGTCAGCAGTTCCCTCATCGGAGGGCAGGGCACGTACACACCCCAGTTTGTGGTCACGGATTCGACGAATGCGCAGGCTACGCAAGACATCAGCATCGCCATCACGGGAAGTAATGCATTCCTGGCCAGCATCTTCCCGTCAGATTCGATCTTCCACCATCGTGTCGATGCCGCGACAACCAGCCTTCCCGTAGATACTTCGCCCGCAGCACCCATCTACAGCAGTTATCTCTCGGCGACAATCAAGCCTTTTTTTGGCACGGGCTATGCAGGATTCCCCAACGGCATACCGGCCATTTCAGTCCCCTACAACCAGCCGATGGTTTCGGTAACGACGACGATGTATCAGTCATACTTCACTTCAGGTCCCATTCCGCCGTATGCGCCGGTGGAGGGCACGAGCGCTGCTGCCGCGTCCGACGGAGACAGACATGTTCTGGTTTACCAGCAGGCGGGCGGTGGCCAGAAACCGGCCCTATATGAAATGTGGCAGGGAATTTACGAAGGCGGCCCTTGGACCGATTCCTCAAACGCCCTTTGGCCAGACGTAACTTCAGACGCTCTTACGCCTCAGGGAAATGGCACAACTGATGCCGCGGGCCTTCCGATCAGTCCCCTTATCGTGAATGCCGACGAAGTGATCGGATCGGGCACGCCCAGCGCGCCGACTGGCGCGATTCAGCATCCCATCCGATTCACCGTACAGCACATGCTCAACTACTGGGTCTGGCCTGCCACGCAATCGGCCGGCACGGGAAGTTGCACCGATTCGAACGGGCAGACCATTCCCACGGAAACAGAAATTTCCCAGCCTTCTTCGTCCCCTCAACTTCCCGTGCCCCAAAGCTGCCCCACCACGACGGGCCCTGCCGGCGAGATCTACCGGCTGAAGGCTTCCGTTACGACTCCCTCGTGTGCCTCTACCAGTCTGCAGGCTTCGATCATCATTACTGCATTTCGAAACTATGGGATCATCCTGGCGGATAATGGGAGCAGCGGTGGCCTCATCGGCACGCCCGACGCGCGCTGGGATGACAATGATTTGTCGTGCCTTAAAAGCCTCACACTGGCAGACTTCGAACCGGTTAATGTCTCCAGCCTGATGGTCAGCAATGACAGTGGCGCCACCAGCCATTAATCACATTACTTCTGGCGCAACGGCTGCCCATGCGAGGCGACGCGCTTGAGGAGACGGTAAGCAAACTTGGCTTCTTCTGCCGTCCAAGAGTCGAGCCTTCCCCGCAAAGAGCAGGCAGGTGGGAGACCCTCTCCGGTCTCCCACCTGCCTTAGAAAACAGCTCAGCTAGCTAACCTCGCGCTGTCGCCTAGAAAGTCAGGTGCAACGCAAACTGGATGAGGCGAGGGCCGTTTTGCGGACCCGTGACCAGGCTAAACGTCCCGCCCTGATTTGCGCCATTGACGAAGTTGGGCAGCCCATCGCCCAAGGACGTATCCGGGTCGCCCAGTCGCTGGCGGTTAAACACGTTGAACATATCCGCCCGGAACTGAAGGTTGAAGCGCTCGCTGAGCCTCGTATTCTTCACGATCCCAAAGCTCTCGCCGCCGCCCATTTGCACGGGCCCGCGCACATTGGTAAGGAAAGGTGGAGAATTCCCGTAGCGCAACGCGAATCCGTTGACTGGTGATGCTGGCGGGTCCACGAAGGCCGCCGGGTTCAGGTAGGGTGTCCCGTTGATGGGGTCCAAAGGTCCCGACGGTACTTTCGGCGAAACTCCCGGAACGATATCGCCTCGTATTCCCCACGAACTCACGAAGCCCGAGCCATCGATGGAGTAGATGGTCAGTGGATCACCCGAAGTGTAGTTCTGAATAGCGCTAAGCTGCCAGCCGCCGGCCAGCCGATCCAGGACCCCGCCAGAGTTGAGCCATCTCTGCCCGCGTCCAAAGGGCAGATCGTACACCCACGTCAGCTTCAGTACGTGGGTGTAATCATAGCTGGCAATGCCCTTTTCTGACTGTCGATTCCAGATATCCTGAACATTCTCGCTGCCGCTGGCATACAGCGCAGCGTCCGAGTCCGTGAGCAACTTGGAGTAGGTGTACGCCGCAATAAACATCAGGCCGTGCTTGGTGTTCTTGCGGGCCATGAGTTGGAGAGAATGATAAGTGGAGCTACCCATGGTCGGGTAATTGTTCATCAGCCCGGTAATTTGTGGATACGGCTGAATGGCCGCCTGGACCAGCGATTCCCAGTTATTTGCTTCGAAATCGGGATATGGCAGACCAGTGATGCCGTAGCCCGCCAGAATCGCGGCCGTGGTCGGGTTCTGCAAATCCGTCTGCAGATCGTCCAGGAGCATATCGCCCAGGCCCATGTACTTGGTCTGCGGCTGATTGAGTAAGCCCCCGAAGTAGCCGTTCAGCAGCCGCGTCCCCTTCGAACCCATATAGTCGGCCTGGAGTAGGAGGTCGCGCGGCAACATGTACTGGAATCCGGCGCTCCAGTTCTGAGTATAGGGCTCTCTCGTACCGTTCCTCGGCAGAAAGTCAACCGAGTTCCCGTTGGCGAGGGTGGGGTCCAGATCGGGGAGCGTACCGGTGTACGGACGCAGTCCAATCGTCCCGGGCGGCGTTGCGGAGGCGAGAGGTGACCAGTAGATCGCCGGGTCGTTAACAAATCCGGTCGGCGAGCTTCCTGCGTGTGCATTCACATAGTCCGTGAATCCCAGGTAATCCAGAGTGCCGAAGTTATCTTCAATGGGAGGGGCGAAAGAGATGCCATAGCCGCCACGGAACACCAGCTTGTTGGTAATTCCGTAGGCCACGCCGATCCGTGGCGCGAAATCCTTGAAGTACCAGTTTTCGAGCGAATGGCGGCCGTTGCAGGTGGAGCAGCTGCCCAGGAATTCCAGCGCTCCCCCAATGTTATCCGCACCGGCATTCAGCAACGTGCCGCTGAACCCCGATTCGTGATTGTTGATTTCGGTCTGTGGCATGGCGATTTCCCAGCGCAGCCCCAGGTTCAGGGTCAGCTTGGAAGTTGCCTTAAAGTCGTCCTGAGCGAAGAAGGCGTACAGCCCAGAGCGGTAGTGTGGTGACGATGGGTAGATTTGCCGGTTGCCGTTGTTTACGGCCCCAACAATAAAGCTGGCGTACGGATTGCCAGTGACGGTGAAAAAGCCGGGCAAACCCGTCGAGTCGCCCAGGAAATTGAAGCCACCGGACACGGTATCCGGTTCAAACGTGTTGTAGCGATACTTGCGATATTCAGCTCCGAATTTGAGGCTGTGCTTGCCGTGCAGGTAGCTGAAGTAATCCTGCACAATGAAACTCTCCATGGGGTCAATGTTGTTGCAGGAATGTCCAAGTTGCTTCGGTATGCCCTGAATATACCGGCTACTTAGGTTGATCCCCGGAAAACAGGTGTTCGGCACCCCCACAATTGATGATGGGAGGTATTTGACGTCGTTGGAAAGGCCGTTCCTGTTTTGGAACCGGTTGTAGCCGACCTGGAATTCGTTCAGACTCCGGTCGGTGATGTTCCAGGCGTGCGCCAGTCGAACCTGCGGACCACCCACGTCTTGTCCCTTCACCGGGTTAATCGGTTCCCCCGGGAATGGCGGAAACGTATTGGCGCCTCTTTGAAACCGGGTTCTCCAGTTGTAATTAAACGATCCCCAGATCTTCTGCTTGCCTGTCAGCACGTGGTCGATCTTGACCGTGTAGGCATCGCGATTGAGAGTCGGACAGCAGCCATTGAATTCGGGAGTGTTCTTGATGGTTCCATTCTGCAATGACTGCTGGACAGACAACAGCGGACTGGGAAACAACGGCAGGAGCGTGGCCGATGCCGTGCTGAATTCCGCCGCCGGGATCACGCTCGTTTTGCCACCTGAGGTGAAGGGGTCGCGGATGACGGCACTGGCGGTCGCCGTCAGGCCGGTTACCGGGTCCACCACGCCCTGCGTCACATTGCGCGTCGTCAGCGGATCATAGATTTGATACTGGTAGACGGGCCTGTTCAGCGCATCGGTACCAACCTGCGATCCCAGCATACCGCTGAAATCCCCCGTTATCATCGCCGGGGTAGGTATGGTTAACGCTCCGGAATACGAGAAATCGCGGAAACGATCGCCTTCATACGAGAAGAAGAAGAACGTGCGGTCCTTGACGATCGGCCCGCCAAAGGTGAAGCCGAAGTCGTTATCCTTCGTGTTGTCCTTCGCGGTGTGATAAACGTTTGCCAGTTCACCAGCCGCACTGAACATAGGATTCTTGTTGTATTCAAAGACCGAGCCGTGAAACTGGTTGGTTCCGGATTTGTAGGTGAAATTGGCGACTCCCCCACCGGTATCTCCGTATTCGGCGGAATAGTTCGAGCTCTGCACCTTGAACTCTGCAATCGAGTCCGTGCCCGGCTGAGTCTCGGTCAGGCCGGCGCCGCTGAGGTCGTAGCGGCCGATGGTAACGCCGTCAATCATGATTTCATGGCTGAACAATTGCCCGCCGTTGATGGAACCCGACCATGTGCCGTTGATGGCTTGGCCGCCGCTGCCTACGGTTCCCGGCAGGCTGCTGAAAAGGAAAGACTGAAGGT
>Ga0181521_10008517_pt1 | contig 10507 bp, 10 predicted proteins | sample PEATcosm2014_Bin_32_FD_119764 | JGI IMG/M metagenome (GOLD analysis project Ga0181521, IMG submission 119764) | Peatland microbial communities from MTU Mesocosm Facility, Houghton, MI, USA - PEATcosm2014_Bin02_60_metaG | ecosystem: Environmental > Terrestrial > Soil > Wetlands > Peat | place... | reverse complement strand
CGTGAGGAGCCGGGGCGCAATATCAAACAGGTGTGGTTTGCCGGCGTTCACTCCGATATCGGCGGGAGCTACCCGGAGGCGGAAAGCGGTCTGTCGAAAATCACTCTTCGCTGGATGTTGCGCGAGGCCGGGGGAGCGGGCCTGCTGCTGAACGACGGCGCCGCCGCCAGGATTTTGGGAGCGGATCCGGCCTTCGCGAAGCCTCTGGCCGACGCGATGCTGCACAACTCCCTGACCCCGGCCTGGTGGTTGGGAGAGTTCTGGCCGAAATGGACCAAGAAGCGGGTCTCGCCGCCCGGCGTTGAGCCGGAGAAGTTCACCGGAGCGCCCCGGCTCAATCTGTTCCGGCGCCGCTTTATGGCCGCGGGCTCCTGTATTCACGAGAGCGTGGTCCAAAGAAAGGATTTGCTTCCTCAATATGCCCCAGGCAATCTTCCGCAGGCGTATACCATAGAGCGCGAGCCCGATCCGGTTGCGTACCCGGGCCGGCAACTTACAGGCGATTGATGAGGCTGGCCACGTAGCCGGCGCCGAAGCCGTTATCGATATTCACCACCGTGACGTTGCTGGCGCAACTGTTGAGCATGCCCAGCAGCGCGGCCAGGCCGTGGAAGCTGGCGCCGTAGCCGACGCTGGTGGGGACGGCGATCACCGGGCAGGAAACCATGCCGCCCACCACGCTGGGAAGCGCGCCCTCCATCCCGGCGCAGACCACGATGACGCGCGCTCCCGTGAGGCGCTCGTGGTTGCTCATGAGGCGGTGGATGCCGGCCACGCCGATATCGTGGATGGCGTCGACTTCATTGCCCATCAATTCCGCGGTGATCCGGGCTTCCTCGGCCACCGGCATATCGCTGGTGCCGGCGCACACCACCCCGATGCGGCCTTTGCCGTGAATGGTGCGGTCGCCCCAGAAACGGATGGCGCCGGAGAGCGCCGAGTATTCGCCGCCGGGCAACTGAGCGGTCACCGCCGCGGCGCAAAGCGGGTCGGCGCGGGTGATCAGAACGTTGCGCGAATTCCGCAGCAGGCTGGCGGCAATGGTGACCACCTGATCGGGCGTCTTGCCCTTGGCGAAGATGACCTCGGGAATGCCGTGCCGCAGGGCGCGATGATGATCGACCTTGGCGAAGCCCAGGTCTTCAAAGGGCATGTGGCGCATGCGCGCGATGGCGGCATCGATATCCACCGCGCCGTCACGAACCTGCTCGAACAAGCAACGGAGCTGATCCTGGTCCATCAATCCAGAGTATCAGAACGTACTTATCACCCTTGCAATACAGGATAATGACAGCCAATACCACAAAAAGTACCAACATGTTTAGGGCTATTTTGTGCCTTTAGCACTATTGTGAACCACGCCCGCGTCCAGGATGATAGGAGCTGGATGGAAATAAGCACTGATCAAGGAAGTGCAAATCCCGGAGGCATGACCGATCGGAGAGGAACCAGCCGGTTTCCGGTCCAGGAGGATGTCAAATACTCGGTGATGCTGTCGAAGACTTCGAAAGCCAGCGGCATTGGGAAGACGCTGAACTTTGGCAGCGGAGGAATTCTGTTCACCACCGGTGAGAAGTTGCCGGTGGGGCACACCGTGGAACTTTCGGTGAATTGGCCGGCGCGGCTGGGCGGCACATGCCCGCTGCAGTTTGTGGCGACGGGGCGCGTGGTGCGGTCCGATGCCGGCTGCGCGGCAGTACGGATTGTGCGCTACGAATTTCGGACCCGCGGCGCCACGGCAGCGGCGGCGGGTGCGTGACGCCTCAGGCGTCGCGGTGGACGCCGGCCATGGAAAAGGCGGGCAGGCAGACGGCGATGTATTCGGCGCCCTCGGATGATGGCGTGCTGTAGCGCACCCACTCACCGCTGTGCGCGACAATGGCTTGGCCGGCGGCCACATCGAAAGAACCGGCGGCGTGCTCCACGCGCAGCATGCCTTTCAGCACAACGGTCAACTCCTCGAACTCCGGTTTTTGTCCAGGCTCCTGCCAGCCGGCGGGGCTGCGCATATGGGCGATGCTGACATGTTGGTGGGCGGAATTCACGCGGCCAAAATATTCGTCGATCAATTTGGGCTTATTTCCGGCGGCCGCCACGCGGGTGGCGGCAGGGATCAGGGTCGGCACGGGTTGGTCCTCTCACGGGATCTTAACGCAGTTGACTTGCCGGAAGGTTGGGGCCATGGGTATACTGTCATTTTCGCCTGGTCGTTATGATGCTGCGCGACGAATTCGATCCCCTGGCGCCCCAGCGGGAAGCCGCCTTTTTCTACGGCCTCTTCCTGCGGGGACACGACGTGGACCTGTTGCGGCAGGACATCGACGTGCCGCGCACGATGCTGGAGAAGTGGATGCGGGCGCGCGATTTCGAGGCCTCGTTCCGCGAGAATTTGCACCGCGTGTACGCCTATCGCAAACAGGTGCTGGCGATTTTCGACGGGCTGATCTCAAACGAACAGATGCGGCCCAGGCTGCAATAGGCGCGGTGGTTCGCGCCGCGCGCGTGAGCCGGCGGCTTCCCTAGCGCCGCGAGCCGCGCGGATACACCCACCAGGCGGCGGCATTGATGAGCGCCACCGCGCCGGCCACTTTGACGCCGAACAGCACCGGGCGGGCGACGTCGAGGATCGGCACGACGTCCAGCGCCACGGCCAGCACGGTGACGGCGGCGGCCGCGCACACGGCGAATCGAAGCCACCACGGAGCCCGCTCCCGCTCGCCCCATTGGCCGCGGACCACCACCGCGAACATCGCCAGGTAGTACATGCCGCAGCAGGCCATGCCCGCGCCCACCAGTATCTGGTTGGCTTCCTGCTCGCCCACCTGGACCAGGCTCGCCGCGCCCAACACCACGCAAGCCGCCACGGCGAGTCCAAGCGAGTTGACGGGCGTGCGAAAGCGGGGGTGCAATTCGCTGAAGCGCGCCGGGAGCAGGCCATCCCAGCCGGCCACCATGGGTAGGCGCGAGACCTGCGCGAGGCAGGCCACGGTCTGCGTGAAATAAGCGAACAGCAGCGCCAGGATGGCGCCGGCGGAGAGCGCGGCCACCAGCGAGGAGGAAGCCAGCGACGCGCCCAGGATCTGCGGGATGGGAGCGATGAGGTCGATGCGGTCCCGCGGCGTGTAAGCCAGCAGGGAGCAGGTGCCCAAAATGTAGAGCACCGCGATGCCCGGGCCGGCGATCGAAACCGAGCGTGCGATGTTGCGCTCCGGCGTATGGCACTCGCCGGCAAAGACGGCCACCTGTTCGAAGCCGCTGAGGGCGTTGAAAGCGATCTTGCTGAACAGATTGACGGTGATGAGCGACAGCACCGGCCAGGCCGGCGCGAAGACCGGTTGCGGAGTGGCCTGGCCGCGTACCAGGCACAACACCAGCAGCCCGATGATGAGCAGATAGAGCGCCACCACCAGAGCCCCGCCGGCGCTGGTGACCCAACGCGCCAGATGCAGGCCGCGGTAATTCACCAGATAGACCAGCGCGAAGAAGACCAGGCTGCAGACCAGAATCACCGGCTTCGAAGAACTCATCCAGGCGCCGCCCGGCCCCGCGACATAGGAAAGGCTGTTGGCCACCACCGAGCCGCTGGCGGCATAGATGAGGATGAGGAAGAAGGCATAATTCCACGCGGCCTGAAAACCGGCGAAGGGCGAAATCCCGAGTTTGACCCATTGGTAGACGCCGCCTTCGAGCGGCAGCCGGCGGCTGAGGAAGGTGACGGTGGCGGCTAGTGGAAAGTAGAAGAGCAGAATGGCCAGCAGCCACAGCGCGAAGTGCGCGCTGCCGAGCCTGGCGGCATAGCCGGTCCAGGGAAGCCCTACGATCAGCAGGATTTGCAGGAAGACGAGGTCGGTGAGACGGAGTTCGCGGGGAAGAGCAGCGGACCGCGCCTGGGTGCGCGCGATTTCACTCTGAATGCGGGAGGCCATGAATCAAGAGAGAGCGTAGCACGCGCCGCGTGCCGGCGAGGGGAGCGCCGCGCCCGGCCGCCCTTTTTACGGATGGGCGGATCGCGGGTAAAGCTGCGTCTTCCAGACCGTCTTGAAACCCGGCGGCAGAGAAAAATGCGAGCCGCGCACGAAGAACGTCCCTACGCCGGGCACCTCCTGGGTCCGGATCAGCACGTGGTCTATCTTGGTCGACTTCTCGTAGGTGTTGTTCGTATCCCAGTGGAACTCGCTGCGCTCCACGTTGGTTGTGGCGAGCATCATGTCCACGCCCCTTGGACGATCGACATCCTGGAGATCCGAGTAGAACCGCAGGCTCGCGGAAGGCGTTTCGATCCGCATGAATTCCAGCGCCAGGATGAAGTAGTCGCCGGCATCGGAATAGCGCTCCAGGCGGCGGATGCGGCCTTGGACCAGTGAGCCCTGGGGAACGAGCACCTTCCCCTTTTGCATTACGCTGTCTGCCACCTTGCCTTCGATGAGTGAGCCGACGGGGGCGTGGTCGTCCAGTGGAGCGCTTAAGGCGACCGTGATGCGCAGTCCCGGCGGCAGGGCACCCTCCACCACTGGCTGAGGCGGCGCCGCGGCCGGGCCTGCGGCGGGCGAGGCATCGGCAGCGCCAAATCGCAGGGTGCTTGCGGTACGGAATCCCTGGCAGTGAGTGAATTCGATGTGGTTCCATTTGTTTTCGCCATCCACGCCCGTGGTCCGCAGATCAGCGGCCTGCGGCAGCAGCACGTCGCGGTCGCCGATGCGCACGCGATCGTAGCGGATGGTGGTGGAGATGTCGGCGTAGAGCAGATCGGGCGGAATTTCCTCGGCGTGATACTCCAGCCGGCGAAGATCGTAAGTTTCGGGATCGGCCCAGAAGGAGCCCCGCATGCCCACCACGCCGGAACCGTTTGCGTTGTAGATCGTGGTGCCGCTCACCATGCGCGAAACCGAGAAATCGTAGCGGGCTTCGCGACGGCCGGCGGCGGACTCGTCGCCTTTGTACTTGATGACCGATACATTATCGAGGAAGATGATTTTCAGGACCAACGCAAAAAGGCCGTTGCCCATCATGCCGCCGACCAGTAAAGCGGACGGATCAGTTTCCCATCGCGTATCGCCAGGGGCTGCGAATAACTCCTGGCCGCCGCTCAATAAAATCTGCAGAACCACGCGGTCGACGGGCTTGATTTCTTTACCGGCCGGCTTCCAGGAGCGGTCCACGGTTTCGACACACGTACAGTCCGGCAGTTGATCGAGCGCTTGCCCCACGCGGGCGCGGATGCGTGAGAGCGTGAGGACCCCAGGCGGAAGGTCCTGCGCGGGCAGGCAGAAGACCGCGAGAACGAGTAGAGCCAGCGCCCGGCGCATAACAGCCTGCGTTCATGCTATCACGTCAGTTGCGCCTCCGACCCGAGCCGCGCGCGTCAGCAAGCGGTCTTGGCAAGTAGTACACACTTTCAGAAGTTCGGTGACGTAGGGCTCAGCACGGAACCGGTATTCCTGACAAGCCCTAAGTTAAGCCCAGTCCTGTGCGGGACGGCGCAGTGGCCGGCTCGGGCTGCGGGATCCTCCGCGTCTCGTCGCTGTAATAGAAGACCAGGTAGGCGATGCCGACGCCCAGCGGGATCAGGCCGAGCAGCGCGATGCTGAGCGGCACGCGCCGATCGTCGATATCCTGGTCCTTGTCCACAATCTGCTGAGCTTGATCCATGGAAATGCCGAGGCTCCGGGTGAGCGTCTTGGCACGCCACATGCGCGATTCAGTGGATTCGGGGCGATGGGATGACACTGCCAGGCCCAGCAGGCAAATCATGAGGGCCAGGCCGCTGGCACTCCAGATCAGGCCGCGCAACAGGTACACGCGCGGCGACCAGGGTGAGAGGGTGCGGGCGACCGGAACGGCCACTCCCTTCTCGATCGCCGCCATGCGCTCCTGATGGAGCAACTGCAAGTTACGATAACGCAGGTATAGCACCGTCATGACCACCGCCATAACGGCCAGGCAAACCAGTAGAAGCGCAATCTCAGGGTTCATCTTTTTTCCTCCTGTTCCTTGAGACCACCCCGCAAGCGCCAATGTTTCGAAACTTTGGAGCTGCGATCCGTGGTCTAAATATAGCTATGGCGGAGGAGTTCGAGCAGATCGTCCGCGACTACCAGGACAAGATCTTCCGCCTGGCATTTTCCATGCTGGGAGACCGCGCCGCCGCCGAAGAAACCGCCCAGGACGTGCTGGTGCGGGTGTGGAAGGGGCTCGGAGCCTTCCGCGGCGAATCGTCCCTGTCCACATGGATCTACACCATCACGCGCAACACGTGCCTCACCGCTCTCAGCCGCGCCGGCCCGCGCCAGGTCTCTTTGGATGAGCCGGCGCCACGGCGCGAGGCGGAGCGGCACGCGGCCGCCGGCTGGCAAACGGCCGCGCCTCCGGATGCGGCAACGCTGCTCAACCGTTTGCCCGCGAAGTACCGGCAGGTGGTGGCGCTTTTCCATATGCAGGAGAAGTCGTACGATGAAGTGGCGCGCATGCTCGATCTGCCGGTGGGAACGGTGAAGACGTACCTGTTTCGGGCGCGCCAGAGCCTGGCGGAAGAACTGGCGCGCGAGCGTATCCGCAAAGGAGGGTCCTGATGGCTTGTCCGGAATTCGAAGAACTGCTGAGCCAGGACGGTCGCGACCACGCGCAGCACTGTGAAGAGTGCCGCGCGCTGCTGGAGGCGCTCAAGGACGTGGATGCCACTTTCGAAGCTGCCTTCGCAGGGGTTGCGGCGCCACCCGGTCTGGAGGCCGCGGTGCGCGCCAGAGCGGCCCGCGAAACCCGCCTGCGCGCACCGTCGCTCGTGCCCGAGATTTTGGACTTTATCGGTTGGGCCGCAGTGCTGGCGCTGGCTGCCATCCTGTTTCCGCGCGTGCTGCCCTTTATCACCTCGATGCTGGCGCAGTTGAGCTAGCACTCTGACCGCCTGATTTGATGCCCTTGTGCGGCCCATCGCTCATGCCAATGGCCCCGATGCGAGCCGCGACCGTGAGGGAGCGGTTGCCCGTTTGCAAATGGCCGCCCGGCGCCGGTTGCCAACCGGCGCGCAGGATACGATCCTGCCCCACCAGGCCCGCCGGCGCTCTTGGCCCGTTACCGGGTCGCTCCCTGTAGCGCGGCGCGGAGCGCCTGCTCGATGGGCGGCGAGGCTGCGATCATGTTCTGCGGATAGCGGCGATAGCTCAGGATCTCGCTGTAAATTGTGCCTTCCATACTCGTGTTGAGCGCCAGACCGGCCATATATTGCAGGCGCAGATTGCCGTCGCGGTTGATTTCAGCGCCTTCCAGCCACGGCAGCAAATCGCCGCGCTGGCCGGCATACGTGGCAAGCAGGTCGACCACCGAGCCGAATCCGACGTCGCGCAAGGATCTGGCGATGTGCGCGTCAGGGTCAGTGGGGTTCTCCAACCGCCGCTCGATCGCGTCGGCGTCGATCTTCAAGGGCTCCACCTGCCCGAGCAGGACGGTGTCGTATCCGGTGCCGTTGTTGTCGTTGCCCCAAACCGAGCCGTTGGGGAAAACATCGAAGAACGTGGCGACCTCGCTCTTGACGGTAGCGTCGTCGCTTTCGTACAGCGGCACCCACTGCGTCACGATGCCGCCGGGGTTGAGGTGCTGCTTTACCAGCTCGAAGTATTCTCTGGAATAAAGCGTGGCGCTGCCCTTGACCCAGGGATGGATGGGGTCGGAGGTGATGATGTCGAACTTCTCGTTGGTGGTGAGGACGAAGTGGCGGGCATCGTCGTACACAATCTGGACGCGCGGGTCGTGCATCACGCGGTAATTCTCTTTGGCGAAATACTGCGTGGCCGTAGGCGGAATCAGCGGCTCCATCTCGCAGATCACGATGCGCTGGATCTCGGGATAGAGCACGAAGGAACCGGCTGTGACGCCGGCGCCGAAGCCCACCACCAGCACGGATTTCGGTTGCGAGGCGAACAGCGCGGGCATGTGCCCCAGCATGCGCTGCAGCCGCATATCATAGGGCTCGGTGGAGGCCTCCACTTTGCCGCTCACGTGGAACTGGATAGCGCCGTCGTTCCACTGCGTGATGGCGATGGAGGAATTCATGCCTTCCCCGGCGTACAGCAGCTTGGAGGAGCTCGCGGAAATCATGATGCGGCGGCCGTAGGCGATGAGCATGCCGGGGACGTCGGACACGTTGGCGGAGAGCCAGCCGGCCACGGCCAGCGCCCCGGCCAGCGCCATGGTGGCGGACAAGCCCTTGGATTGCTTGACCAGCGGGCCCAGCGCGAAGACCGCGCTGACGGCCGAGAGCACGATCAGGACGCGTTCGCAGCCCAGCGTGCCGATGGCGGGAATCAGCACCAGGCTGAAGGCCAGCGCGCCCACAATCGCGCCGCCGGTATTGGCGGCATAGATTCCGCCCACCATGCTGCCCTGGTCCTCCACTTTCGAAGCCACCGCGGCCAGCGCCAGCGGAAAACTGGCGCCCCACAGCAGCGCCGCCGGCAACACCGTCCAGAGGACGCGGGCCAGATCGATTTGAAAAGTAAACCCCGGGCTGGTGGAGAGCAGCGGGTTGATGGGCCAGTAGGGGAGCGAACTGGAGAGCATCAGGGCGGTCCAGGCCACCGCTCCGGCCAGCAGCATCTGGCACCAGCCGATGGCCAGGCGCGCCGGAACCGCACCACTGCGCAGGGCCGCCGCCGCTGCGGCGCTGCCGATTCCGATGCCGGCCAGAAAGACCGCCAGGATGATGGAGAAAGTGTAGACGGTGGCGCCCAGCAGCAATCCGAGCAGCCGCGTCCAGACCACTTCGGCGCCCAGTGCGGTGGCGCCGGAGATCGCGATCGTCACGTAGATGGGCCAGGGGCCGAATTCGACCACCGGAGGGCCTTTGGCTTGTTTTGCGGGCGCGGGCGCGGCCTCGGGCGTTCGAGAAGCCAGACCGAGGCTCACCAGCCCAACCACCGCGTTGATGACGGCGGCCACCAGCGTAGCGGTGGTGAGCGAGTATACGCGCAGCAGGTAGAAGCCGGCCAGCAGGCAGCCGAAAACCGCGCCCGCGGTGTTGCCGCCATAGAGGAAGCCCAGCCAGGAAACTCCCCGGGGCGAAGATTCGATATACCGCGCCGCGGCCGGCAGCGAAGCCCCCATCAGGAAAGTGGGCGGCAGCAGGCAGATGCCCGCGATCAGGGCACGGAAAAGGATGGCCGGAAGCCCGTGCCCCACGGCGGCGACGTAGATGCTGTCCACCAGCGGCGTCAGCATCAGCACCAGGATCCCGCACGCGCCGATGCCCAGTTCCACCAGGCCGTAAACGCGCAGGGGGTGCATGTCGCGGGCGCGCGCCATGCGCGGCAGCAGCAGGCTGCCCAGGCACAGGCCGCCCATAAACGTCGCCAGCAGCACGCCCAGCGAGACGGCCGTCGAGCCGATCACCAGTTGCAGCACCTGATACCAGACGATTTCGTAGATCAGGGCGGAACAGCCGGAACAGGCGAACAGCACCAGCAAAAGGGGCAGGTAGCGGCGCGGTGCGCCCGGCGCGTTCAGGTTTTTGGCCTTCATTTAGGGTGAATTCGAATGATAGCTCATTGTGAGTGGGACAGGCCTCCTGGCCTGTCCTGCTTGACGCTTGTTAATTCCGCGGAACGAACCACGTCCTATGTTCGTAGATCACACCAGATGGCAAAGACACCATCATTCCGTCTGAGCGCTTCCTTTTGGGAGGCGGGACGCATCGCCGTCGATTCGCTGCGCAAGAACAAGCTGCGTAGTTTCCTCACCTTGCTGGGCATCATCCTGGCCACCACCACGCTGATTGCGGTGACGGCGCTGATTCACGGCATGAACGTGTATATCGCCGAGAAAGTCTCCAACATGGGTTCGGACGGCTTCCGCGTGGTGCGAATGGCCTTTTTTGGAGATTTCGATCCCAAGAAGTTTCTCGCCATGCAGAAGCGCAACCCGGAGTTCAAGCCGGTGGAGTACGAGTTTGTGAAGTCCCAGGCGCTGCTGCTGAAAGACATCGGGATGATGGTCTCGCGGCAGGCGCGCGTCACCTACAAGGGGAAATCGCAGGAGCAGGTGAATATCCAGGGAATCACCGACACCATTCCGGCCATTAACAACGTGCAGGTGGAAATAGGCCGCAGCGTCACCTATGAAGAAGTGCGGCGCCACGCGGCCGTGGCCTTCATCGGGAACGACATTCGCACGGCGTTTTTTGAAGGCGTGAACCCCCTGGGCAAGACCATCGCGGTGGAAGGCAACCCGTACGAAGTGGTGGGCGTCGCCCAGACGCTGGGCAGCGTCTTCGGCAACTCGCAGGACAACTTCGTGATGATCCCCATCGAGAGCTACTTCAAAACCTACGGCAGCCACACCGGGATTCGCCTGGTGGCCAAGGCCATCGACCAGCCGCACCTGATGGAGGCCGAGGACGAAGTGCGCGTGCTCTTGCGGTCGTACCGGCACCTCACGCCGGGGCAGGATGACAACTTCAGCCTGTTCGCTTCCGACACCATCGTGAGCCTGTGGGAGCGCCTGACGGCGACCATCGCGG
>Ga0181521_10008516_pt1 | contig 10508 bp, 10 predicted proteins | sample PEATcosm2014_Bin_32_FD_119764 | JGI IMG/M metagenome (GOLD analysis project Ga0181521, IMG submission 119764) | Peatland microbial communities from MTU Mesocosm Facility, Houghton, MI, USA - PEATcosm2014_Bin02_60_metaG | ecosystem: Environmental > Terrestrial > Soil > Wetlands > Peat | place... | reverse complement strand
GGAATGAAGGGGATGCGGGTGCAGTCGATCATCCGCGAGCTGCGCGGCGAAAAGATCGACATCATCGAATTTTCGGACGATCCGGTCACGTTCGCCACGCATGCGCTGAGCCCCGCGAAGATCAGCCGAGTCACGATCATCGACCCGGAGGAGCGGCACATGGAAGTCATCGTGGACGACTCGCAGCTCTCGCTCGCAATCGGCAAGAAGGGCCAGAATGTCCGCCTGGCAGCCAAGCTGCTTGGATGGAAGGTCGATATCAAGAGCGAAGAAGAGAAGCGCCAGGAAGTGCAGAACGCGATCGAGCTGCTTTCGACCGGAGCCCCCGTCTCGGCTCTGATCGAGCACGGTCTGGCGGAAGTCACAGTGGATGCGCTGGTGAAGGGCGATATCGGCACGGTGGAGAAGTTGGGCAGTATGACGCCCGAGCAGTTGGAATCGATCGCGGGCATCGATGCGGAAGCGGTAAATCGAGTTCAGCAGGCGATCAACAGCTTCTACGGCCAGGAGTATATCGAGGCTGCACCGGCGGGTTCGGAAACACCGGCGGGTTCGGAAACACCGGCGGGTTCGGAACCAGAGCAAGGTGCGGCGGCCTCGCAGGGGGAGCCTGAAGCCCAAGCCAGTCCCGCCGAGATCGGTTCCGTTGAGGGCGCTCCGGAGGGTCTTGAATCCAGTGCCTCTGATACGATAGTGGAGCCTGCGGAATTGGCTCAGAGCGCAGGCGCAGAGGGTCATTCGGGGGCGGAATCCATTGAGGGCGAAATTACCGAACCCTGAGTGTGGCAGGTGGGCAGCTTGTAAAGGCAGTTAAACGAAACGCTTCAATATGAGTAAGATTCGAATCAATGAACTGGCGCGGCAACTGGAAGTGAAGTCGCGCGAGGTCATCGACAAGCTGCACGAACTCGGTATTGCCGAAAAGGTTACCCATTCCAGCTCCATCGACGAAGACAAAGCCGATCAACTGCGCCGGTACTACAGCGGCGAATCGCATGCCCCGCTGCCGGCAGCCTCCAACCGGAATGGCGCCGGAGCGGCTGTCCAGGAACGGGAGGCGGAAAGGGATCGCGCCCAAGCCCCTTCCAGCCCGCAGCGACGGGCTCGGATAACCCAGGGGATAACCCAGGGGATAACCCAGGCGCCGCCCGCCGAAGCAGCCGCCGCGCCTTTGGCCGGCGAAGCGAAAGCCGAACCCTCTCAGGATGCGTCTGCCGGCACTGCTTTGCCGCCAACCGAAGCCGAGAAGAGCGAAGACGAAAGCAAGCCGCGGGCGATGCCGCTGCGGCCCCCGGTGTTGAGCCGCGGGACCCCAATTCATCCCCCCGTCGGAGCGCCGCGTGCTGTTTCGACATCTTTGCCTGCTGCGCCGCGTACCGCTTCGACGCCTTTGCCCGCCGCGCCGGGACGTCCTGTTGCGCCGCCGCCGCGGCCGATTCCCGCGGCCGGCTCACCCCGGCCCGGACAAGTGCTTTCAGGTCCTCGCCAGCCGTTGCCGGTGAATCCGGCGCCGAGCTCGGCGCCCACCACTACGGTTTCGGTGCCCCCTGTTTCGACCGGCTTTGGCGCAACCGTGCCCAGTTCAATACCAGGCGCACCGCGTCCGGCGGCTCCACAGGCGCGCCCGGGTGTACCGATCGCGCCGCCGCCGCGTCCGGCTGGTTCTTTCGTGGGACAGCCGCAGGGCCAGCGTGCTTTTGCCGGACAGCCGGCGGCACGTCCCATTGTTCCTCCGCGCCCCGATCTGGTGGCGAAATTGGGACAACAGCAACCGCGCGCGCCCATGCCCGGTCAGGCGCCGCCGCCGCGTCCCGGTGTTCCGTTGCGGCCGCAATCGCCGCGTCCCGGCCAGCCGCTCTATCAGGGTCCGCCGCGTCCCGGCTCGGCGCCGATGGTGGGCCGCAGTATCGGCGGACGTCCCGCTATGCCCGGCCAGCGGCCCAGTGGGCCGCGGCCGATGCACCCCACTTCGCGCGGGGGGTTGATCGGTCCGGGCGCGCCGCCTCCGCCGCCGGATCAGGCCGCGCGCCGTCCGCAATATAACCAGCAGAACCGGGGGCGTGGTGGCCGCGATCGCCAGAGGGAACCGGAAGAGAAGACCCTGCGGCTGCAGACGCGCCGCGAATTTGCCGCGCCGCCGCCCATCAATCGCGACATCACCATTTCCGAAGGCATCACGGTCAAGGAGCTTTCGGAAAAGCTCGACGTGAAGGCCAACTTCGTCATCAAGAAGCTGGTGGATCGGGGTATCTTCGCGACCATCAACCAGACTCTCGACGCCAAACTCGCAACGGACATCTCACGCGAGTTCGGCGCGTCCACTTCGACCGTCACTTACGAAGAAGAAGCGATGCAGGACATCGAGATCGCCGAAGAGGCCACGGATCTTTTCCGCCGCCCGCCGGTGGTCACGATCATGGGCCACGTCGATCACGGCAAGACTTCGCTGCTCGATGCCATCCGCCTGGCGCACGTCGCCGATAAAGAAGCCGGCGGCATTACGCAGCACATCGGCGCTTATCACGTCGATCACAACGGCCACAAGATCGTTTTCATCGATACGCCGGGTCATGAAGCCTTCACGCGCATGCGCGCCCGCGGCGCCAAGGTTACGGATATCGTGGTCCTGGTGGTAGCGGCGGATGACGGCGTCATGCCGCAAACCATCGAGGCCATCGACCACGCCCGCGCGGCCAAGGTCCCGATCATCGTCGCCATCAACAAGATCGACAAAGCGGACGCGCAGGTCGACCGCATCAAGCAGCAGCTCTCCGACCGCGGCCTGCTGGCCGAAGACTGGGGTGGAGATACGGTCATGGTGCCGGTTTCGGCGCGCACAAAGCAGAATCTCGATCTGTTGCTGGAAATGATCCTGCTGGTCGCGGAGTTGCAGGATCTCAAGGCGAACCCCGCCCGTCCCGCGATGGGCAGTGTGCTCGAAGCGAAGCTGGATCGCGGCCGCGGTCCGGTGGCGACGGTGCTGGTCCGCAACGGCACCCTGCACACCGGCGATTACTTTATCTGCGGCACCGTTTTCGGCCGCGTGCGCGCCATGCTGGACGACCGCGGCGAGCCCGTGAAGGAAGTGGGGCCTTCCATGCCGGTCGAAGTCCTCGGTCTCGAAGAGTTACCCGAAGCCGGCGACACCTTCCAGGCCGTCACCGATACCACCAAGGCCAAGCAGATTGTCCTCTACCGCGCCGACAAGGAGCGCGCGATCCATCTTGCCAAGACCGGGCGCATCACGCTCGAACAGTTCCACAAGAAGATGGCGGCGGGAGAAGTCCAGGAACTGCCGATCATCCTCAAAGCCGACGTGAGCGGCTCGGCGGAAGTTCTGCGGGACACCCTCGAGAAGCTTTCGACCGACAAGGTCACGATCCGGGTGATTCACTCCGGTGTGGGCGCGATCAACGAATCCGACGTCCAACTCGCCGCCGCTTCGAACGCCATCATCATAGGGTTCAGCGTGCGTCCCGAACGCAACGCGGCCGCGGCCGCCGAGCAGGAGAAAGTCGACATCCGTCTGCACACGATCATCTACGAAGTAGTGGATGAGATGAAGAAGGCGATGGCCGGAATGCTGGCGCCGGTCTATAAGGAAGTCTATCGGGGCAAAGCGGAAATTCGCGAGGTCTTCCGGGTTTCGAAGGTGGGCACGGTCGCCGGTTGTCTGGTCATGGACGGCCAGATCACGCGCGATTCGCAAATGCGCGTCCTGCGCGACAACATTGTGGTTCATACCGGCAAAATCGGCTCGCTGCGCCGGTTCAAGGACGACGTGAGCGAGGTCCGCGCCGGCATGGAGTGCGGCATCACGCTGGAGAATTTCGGCGATGTCAAGCAGGGCGACGTGATTGAGGCGTTCGTGATGCAGAGGGTTGCGACCGAGCAGGTGTAATGGCCGCCATCGGCGTGCTGACCCTCGAACTGCGAATCGAACACGCGCATTCCCTCAAAGAAAAGCGGCATGTCGTAAAGAGCCTGAAGGAGCGGCTGCGTAATAAGTTCAACGTTTCGGTCGCCGAGATCGACGACATGGATCTTCACAACAGCTCGGTAATAGCCGTGGCCACGGTTTCGCCCAGCCGTCCGTTTGCGGAAAAAGTACTGCAGGGAGTGGAACGCGAGGCCGCTCGTTTGTTGGGTCCGATGCTGGTGCGGGTCGAGCTTGAGTGGCTATAAGCAGCGACGGGTGGTAACAGTTATATGGAAGAACACCGTGCGCGCCGCGTCTCCGAAGCGGTTAAGGAAGAGCTTGCGGAGCTGATCGGTTTCGAAATGGACGATCCGCGCCTGGCGACTGTCAATGTGACGAACGCCGAAGTGTCCTCCGACATGCGCACGGCGCATGTCAAAGTTGCGATCGAAGGTGGTCTGGAAAAGAAGGCTCTTGAAGCGCTGGAGCACGCGAAGGGCTTTCTCAAACACGAGTTGGCGGCGCGCTTGAACCTGCGGCGGGTCCCCGATCTGCACTTCGCCGCCGATACCCACCCCGACGCCGAAAGCAGGATCGATTTCCTGCTGAGACGGGCGAAGCGAAACCGCGCGCGGGAATAGCGGTAAGCCTGGTTCGGGCGCAGATATTTTCTCCTCCTTCAGGTCCCGGCCTTCGTCTGCCCTGAGCAAGCCGGTGACAAAATCACCGGCGGTACAAAAATGTGGAGCGCTCCACGCCTGATATCGCTCAGACGGGCGGCCTATTGTTTTGACGTTCGCACACACAGAGCCTCGAGGACTGCATAGTTTAACGTGTTCATCGCGGACCGAGGTTACCAGAAACGCAAATACTGGGCGACCGATGCGTTTGACAAATTCAGCAGGCCCCAGGATTGGGAGAAGCAGAAAGAGTTCCCGAGCCGGGCCAGTGGTGGGCGTCAGTTGGTTCGAGGCCGCAGCGTATTGCGCATGGTGGGCTGTTTCCGAAAGGGAACACATGCGAAGGGCTGAGCGACATGTTGGGTAACGTTTCCGAGTGGTGTTCGGACTGTTCGGCGCGTATGAAACGGGAAGTTGGGACAATCCTGCCGGCCCAAAGGATGGGAAGCGCAAGGTGTTGCGCGGCGGGTCGTGAGGCATCCATGCGCATGAGCCATACATATATGGCAAAATAGTATGTATGAAGAAAACCCTTCACATCGACGAGACGCTTCTGAAAGAGGCGAAACTTGCCAGCGGCGCGTCCACCGATACGGCTACTGTGCGGTTGGGACTTGAAGCTTTGGTGCGCCAAGCTGCCTATCAACGCCTCCGGGCGTTCCGTGGTTCGGAGCCCAACGCTCTGGATGTTCCCAGACGCCGGGAGAAGCCGTCGTCGCGGAATCGGGCTGCGTGATTCTCGTCGATACATCCGTTTGGATTCGTTTCTTCTCCAATCAGGCGCCTTATGTGGACCGGCTCGATACGCTTCTCGATCGCGGCGAAGCGGCTGGTCATGAATTGGTCTACGGAGAACTTCTGATTGGGGACCGGGAAGGCCGTACGAAGTTCCTCGCGAGTTATGAGAGGATGTACCAAGCCAGTATGGTTCCTCACGCCGACGTGGTCGCGTTCGTGCGCGCTCGGAAACTGCACGGACGCGGACTTGGCTGGGTCGACGTTCACCTCCTGGCATCGACAATCGTTGAGCGTTCCCAATTGTGGACGGCCGACAGTAGCTTCGCCGGGGTCGCCAGGGAATTCGGCGTCGCATGGGAGCGGCCGATTGGATGACGTCGAGCATTTTCACGGAATCTGCGGATGGGCTGCGACCGGGCCGTGGTTTCCCGATGACCGGACAGCGGGGTTGCCAACCCCGCGCAGGATGCCATCCTGCCCCACAGGAACTGTCATCAAACCGCCGGTTTCCCCTGCTATGTTGATCTGATGACGCGATTCATTCCGTCCTTTCTGCTCCCCGTGCTGTTGCTCGCTCAGACCGCAGCCAATCTTCCGACTAATGAATTGCTCAGCGAACCGGGGCCGACGTTCCGGATCGATGACCGCCAACTTCCCGATCCGTTGACTTTCATCGCTTACGGAGATCAGCGCTTCACCGATCCTTCCAACGTCCGGTCGGCGGATCCGAGAGTACGCCAGTGGCTGGTGAACAAGATCGCCGCGGAAAAGCCCGCCGCGGTCATACTCAATGGCGACGTACCCCTAAACGGAGACGTCGAGAACGATTACGCGGTATTTCATTCGGAAACCAAAGCCTGGCGGGAGGCTCATTTGCGCGTGTTCCCTGCCCTTGGGAATCACGAATTCGCCGGCCCCGATCCGAAGCAGGCTCTGGAAAACTGGTGGAAAAACTTCCCGCAGCTGCGAAACCGGCGCTGGTATTCGGCGCAGCTCGGTTCACGCGTTTACGTGCTCGCGCTGGACAGCGACGCTTCTCTGCTGCCCGGCAGCGATCAGGCTCGCTGGATCGAAAAGCAGATCGAGGGCCTGCCGCCCTCGATCGACTTCGTCATTCTGACCATGCACCATCCGCCGGTGGCCGACATCCAGAAACACATCGAGGTCGATCACAATCCGCGGCCCAATGAAATTGCCCTGCGCGACTATCTTTCCAAGGCCACAGGGACATCCCATGCCCGCTTCCTGGTTTCAGCGGGACACATCCACAACTACGAGCGTAGTCTTGTGGACGGAGTGGTTTACCTTGTCGCGGGCGGAGGAGGGGCGGCACCGTACTTTGTGGAGCGAACGCCGCAGGATCTTTACCAAAGCGTGCTGTTTCCCAACTTCCATTACGTGAAGTTCACGCTTGAGAAGGAACGCCTTCAGGGCGCCATGTACCGGGTTTCCGATCCCGAATCGCCAACCCTGGCTGTTGCGATCAAAGACCGTTTCGATATTGCCATGAAGCCCCGTTAAATACCGCCAAACCCTTGTGATCGTTCGAAATGCGGGCTAAACTGAAACGGTGTCTCAGTTTGCCTCGGCGTTCTGAGCTGTCGAAAAACTCCCACAAAACAAACACTTTGTGTTAGTTTTGTTTTTGTTGCCGCGCGGTCTCACCTCCCAGCGGCGGTGTCGTTAAGGATCAGGATCAACCATGCGTGTGGCTCCAATGACTAGTCGTTTTCTCGATGCCTGCCGGCGCCGGCCGACCGATGTCCGGCCGGTCTGGTTCATGCGGCAGGCGGGGCGATACATGAAATCGTACCGGGACATTCGCGCCCGCCACACGCTGCTCGAAATCTGCAAGCGTCCCGATCTGGCCGCCGCCGTCACGCTGCAGCCGGTGGAAGCGCTGGATGTCGACGCGGCGATCATTTTCGCCGACCTGCTGCTGCCCGTGGAACCGATGGGATTGAAACTCAGTTATCCACAGAAGGAGGGCCCGGTAATCGACAATCCCGTCCATTCGAGCGAGGATGTGGACGCGCTTTCCACGTCCAACACCGATGACCTCGGCTATGTGGGCGAGGCGATCCAGCAGGCTGTTCGCGCATTGGCGGGCCGCGTTCCGGTAATCGGATTCTGCGCCGCGCCGTTTACACTGGCCAGTTACATGATCGAGGGCGGCGCTTCGCGGAATTTTATCCGCACCAAGCGCATGATGTACGCCGATGAGACGCTTTGGCGCCGGCTGATGGGCAAGATAGTCGACGTGCTGGCGCCGTTCGCCATCATGCAGGTGGCCTCGGGCGCACGCGCGATCCAGGTGTTCGACAGTTGGGTGGGGGCGCTGGCGGGCGACGATTACGTGCGGTTTGCGCAGCCGTATTCGCGCGCTCTCATCGAGCGCATCAAGTCGAGCGGCGTGCCGGTGATTCACTTCGGCACCGGGGCTTCGGGCTACTTCCGCGAATTGCACGCGGCGGGCGGCGACGTGATGGGTTGCGACTGGCGCATCAATATCGATCAGGCCTGGATGGATATCTCGTATCGCTCCGCGATTCAGGGAAATCTGGATCCGGTAGCTTTGTTCGCGCCCATTCCGGAACTGCGGAACAAAGTGCACGACCTGCTGCGCCGCACGGGCACGCGGCCGGGCCACATCTTCAATCTGGGGCACGGCATTCTGCCTGAAACCCCGGTGGACCACGTGAAGGCCGTAGTTCAGATGGTGCGGGAGTTCCGCCCCTGATAGCGCGCTGAGAAGGCAAAACCAAATGGGCTCGGATGAAAACGGATGAAAGCGGATAGGGCAAAACCAAGTCTGTTGTTATCCGTTTTCATCCGTTTTCATCCGAGCCGGGATTTTGTTTTTCCTCAATGAAGGTCGGGATCGTCGGCGGCGGAATCTCCGGGCTTGCCTGCGCGTATTATCTGGAGCGAGCGGGTATCGAATCCGTCGTTTTCGATACCACTCCAGGCGGTCTGATGGGCACGGTTCACGTGGAGGGCTGCATCCTCGAAACGGGACCGGAAAGTTGGCTCGCCTCAAAGCCCTGGGCCGAGCAACTCGTCCGGGAACTCGGGATGGGCGACCAGCTCACCGGCTCCAGCGACGCCCGGCGGCGCACGTACATTCTGCGCGATGGCCGTTTCGTCACGCTGCCTGAAGGACTTCAACTTGTCGTCCCGACTCGCCTCATCCCGCTCCTGAGGACCGAGCTGTTTACGTGGGGGACGAAGGTCCGCATGGGCACGGAGGTCTTTCGGAATCCAAAGGCCCTGCCGGATCGCTCCGTCTCGGAGTTTGTCGCCGACCATTTTGGGCGTGAGGCGGTGGATTACCTCGCCGAGCCGCTTCTGGCGGGCGTCTATGGCGGTTCTCCCGATTATCTGAGCGCCGTGAGCGTTTTGCCCAAGTTCGTCGAACATGAGCAACGCTTCGGAAGCGTCATCGTGGGCGCGCTGCGCGAGAAGGGCAAGCCGTCGGGCCAACCGGTCTTCAAGTCCCTGCGAAACGGAATGGGGTCGCTGATCGACGCGCTTCGCGAAAAGGTTACGGTGATTCCGGCGCGTGTCGAGTCGATTCAGCCGGCATGGGGAGTGTTCGCCGCCGGCGAATGGCACGATTGCGGCCAAATCGTGCTCGGCTGCGGAGCCAATCGGGCAGCGCCGTTGATTGCGCCGATCGATGCACGCGCGGGGGAGTTGCTGGCCTCCATACCGCATAGCGGCAGCGCAATCCGGACATTCGGCTACCGGACAGAAGATGTGCCGCGCCCGCTCGACGCCTTCGGATTTCTGGTCCCGAAGCGGGAGCGGAACACGATCATGGCGTGCACCTGGGTCGCGACTAAATGGCAGGGCCGGGTGCCGGAAGGGAAGTCCGTGCTGCGGTGTTTCTCAACGGATCCGGACGCCTCGGAAGAAGCCATGCGCTCGGATTTGGCCAGATTGATGGGGATTACCGCCGAGCCGCTCTTCGCCCTGAGCAACCGTTGGCCGGAATCCATGCCGCAGTATACGGTGGGACATGCGCCGCGCATCGCCGAGCTGGAAGCGCGGGTGGCGGCGATTCCGGGGTTACACCTGGCTGGAAACGCTTATCACGGAGTGGGGATTCCGGATTGCGTCAGAAGCGCCAAACTGGCTGCCGACCGCGCTGCAATGCGCAGCCGCCTGTAATCGACCCACCAAGCTCCGTCACGCCACAGAGTGGGCCGCAGACGCGACTCGATCTCCGCGAGGAGCTCTTCCCGCGCCTGTGCCGGAACCTCTTCGAACCAACTGCCGGCGAACATCTCCAGCCATTCGCGCAGGCCGCGTTCGGGATGTTCGAGCCGGGTCCAGCGGTCGATAGTCCGGAGCGACGCGACTTCGAAGCCCTGTTGTTCCAGCAGTGTGGAATACTCTCCCGCGCTGGCAAAGAAGCAGGGGTTTTGCGGCGTGTAACCCGCTTCCGCGAGGACAGCGCCGAGAACGGCTAAGACACGCGCATTGTTCCCTCTGGCTCCCATTTCAAGAACAAAACGTCCCCCCGGCCTGAGCGCACGCGCTACGCACGCGATAACGCGTGCGGCGTCGGGGATCCAGTGGAGCACGGCGTTGGAGAAGACGGCATCGAACGGTTCGTCGAAATTGAAGCTGCGCGCATCGGCCAGCTCAAACCCGATCTTCGGGTAATTCTGCCGCGCCTGCGCGATCATCGACGTTGAGGAATCGAGCCCTCTGATGTCGGCCCCGCGCGCGGCGATCTGCGCGGTCAGGTGTCCGGTCCCGCAGCCCAGATCGAGAATCCGTTCGCCGGGCTTCGGGTCGAGCAAATCGACGAGTTCGGCCCCTTTCTTCCACACGAAAGAGTGCCGGTCGTCATACAGGGAACTGTCCCAGCGATCTGCCATTAACGCGGATTTCCCGGGACAAGAACGAAGTAGTCGTAAATCGTGCGCGCGATTTCCGCGATGGCTTTCTCCGAAGCTTCCTCGGGCTTGTTCGATGCCTTAGTGAACACGGAAACCGCAATGTGCCCCGCATCGTCCGGCAGCGTGATAACTCCGATGTCGTTCGCAACACCGCCGAGCGAACCTGTCTTGTGGGCCACATCGGTACCCTGTGGAAGCAGTCCCCTGATTCGCGACTTCCCGGTCTGGCAGCGGTCCATCATGTCGAGCAGAATGCGCGCG
>Ga0181521_10008515_pt1 | contig 10508 bp, 3 predicted proteins | sample PEATcosm2014_Bin_32_FD_119764 | JGI IMG/M metagenome (GOLD analysis project Ga0181521, IMG submission 119764) | Peatland microbial communities from MTU Mesocosm Facility, Houghton, MI, USA - PEATcosm2014_Bin02_60_metaG | ecosystem: Environmental > Terrestrial > Soil > Wetlands > Peat | place... | reverse complement strand
GAGGTCGCGGAGGCGGCGGACGGTTTGAACAACCGGGCGTTGTCGTACCTGGCTTTGGGTAAGGAGGAAGAAGCGGAGAAGGCCTGGCAAGCTGCGTTAGAGGCCGACCCTCGCCATGTGGAGGCCACTTTTAACTATGGATTGCACCAGTGGCGGAAGGGGCGGATGACGGACGACGTGCTGGTACAAAGGATGCATGAGCTGTGCGAGGCGGATCCAGGGGCGTGGCGGTCGCGGTATCTTCTGGCGCAGGTGCATCTGGAGCGGGGAGATGGAGCGGGCGCGAAGCAAGTACTGGACGAGATCAGAATTGAGGCGCAAGTGAAAGAGGAGGTAAGAGCAACGAGGCGGGCGGAGGAGAGGTTAAAGGAATCGGGCCGCCTCATCCGGACATTCGATGGGCACACCGATTCTGTGAAGTCGGTGTGCTTGAGTGTAGACGGGCAGTACGTCCTGTCGGGATGCTCCGACAATACGCTGAAGCTGTGGGACGTGGCCACGGGTCGTTGCCTGCGAACGTTCGAGGGGCACACTGATTCGGTACGGTCAATATGCTTGGACGCAGATGGCAAGTACGCACTTTCCGGAAGTGATGACAAGACGCTGAAGCTGTGGGAGGTGGCCACGGGCCGTTGCCTGCGCACGTTCGAAGGGCACGCATTTGATAATGGTCCGCCGGCGTGGCTGAGCGCCGACGGGCGGTTCGCGCTGTCAGTAATCATCTCGACGCTCAAGCTGTGGGAGGTGGCCACGGGTCGTTGCCTGCGCACGTTCGAAGGGCACGCAGATAATGTGCGATCGGTGTGCCTGAGCGCAGACGGGCGGTATGTGCTGTCGGGAAGCTGCGATATGACGCTGAAGCTGTGGGAAGTGACCACGGGTCGTTGCCTGCGCACGTTCGAAGGGCACACGTACGATGTGACCTCGGTGAGCCTGAGTGCGGACGGGCGGTTCGCGCTGTCAGCAAGCTACGACGGGACGGTGAAGTTATGGGAGGTGGCCACGGGTCTTTGCCTGCGGACCTTTGAAGGCCATACGAGTTTGGTGCTGGCGGCATGTCTCAGTACGGACGGGCGGTACGCGCTGTCCGGAAGCTCGGATACGACGCTGAGGTTGTGGGAGGTGGCCACAGGCCGTTGCCTGCGCACCTTCGAAGGGCATACGGACTCTGTGCGGTCGGTGTGCCTGAGCGCGGATGGGCGGTACGCGCTATCGCAGGACGAGACCTTCAATCTATGGAGTGTGCCCATCTTAGCTGCGACATCTCTTGCGGTGAGCCTAGGAGAGGCGACTGCAACGATCTTCTCGGCGAAAGCTGCTTACCGGCGAGCCTTAACAGCAGCCCGACAGGCGCTCGTCGAGCATGATGCAGTCGCTGCGTGCACATGCCTGCGAACAGCGCGTGGCCAGTCAGGCTACCGGCGTGCGGAGGAAGTGGTGGAGGAGTGGTGCCGCCTGTATGGGCGGTTGCGGATAAGGGACCTACAGGACGCATGGCTTAAGTGCAGCCTGCTCGGGGATGCAGACGATGTGCGGTCGGTGTGCCTGAGTACGGACGGGCGCTATGCACTTTCAGGAGGTTTCGACAAGACGCTGAAGCTGTGGGAAGTGGCCACGGGCCGTTGCCTGCGCACCTTCGAAGGGCACACACTCTATGTGTCGTCGGTGTCCCTGAGTGCAGACGGTCGGTTCGCGCTGTCGGGAAGCGGGGACAACACGCTGAAGCTGTGGGAGGTGGCCACAGGCCGTTGCCTGCGCACGTTCAAAGGGCACGCAAGCTCTGTGAAATCGGTTTGCTTGAGCATGGACGGGCGGTACGCGCTGTCGGGAAGCCTGTTAAGCACCAGGACCTTTCGGGACATGACCCTGAATATATGGGATGTGGCCACCGGTCGTTGCCTGCGCATGTTTGAAGGACACAGGGGTTTTGTGTCGTCGGCATGCTTGAGCGCGGAGGGGCGGTACGCGCTGTCCGGAGGCGAGGACAAGACGCTGAAGCTGTGGGACGTGGCCACGGGCGGTTGCCTGCGCACGTTCGAAGGGCACCATGGAGAAGTGAATTCTGTACGCCTGAGCACAGATGGACGGTACGCGCTGTCGGGAAGCGGGGACAACACGCTGAAGCTGTGGGGGGTGGCGACGGGCGGTTGCCTGCGCACGTTCGAGGGGCACACGGAAATAGTGTGGTCGGTGAGCCTAAGCACGGACGGTCGGTTCGCGCTGTCGGGAGGCGAGGACAACACACTGAAGCTGTGGGACGTCGCCACGGGCGGTTGCCTGCGCACGTTCAAGGGGCACGCAAGCTCTGTGAAATCGGTTTGCTTGAGCATGGACGGGCGGTACGCGCTGTCGGGAAGTAGCGACCATACGCTGCATGCCTGGTTGTTAGACTGGGACCTGGAAGACAACCAGCCTGCTGATTGGGACGAGGGAGCGCGGCCCTATTTGGAGGTGTTCCTGGCAGCCCACCAGCCGTACGCGGGGGAACTGCCCGCTGACCGAACGCCCACGGAAGAAGAGATTCTGCGCTCATTAACACGGGAAGGCAGGCCTGTATGGACAGAGGACGACTTTAATCAGTTTCTCTATACGCTCGGCTACGCTGGTTACGGCTGGCTGCGCCCGGAAGGAGTGCGCCGCGAGCTTGAGAAGATGACCGCTGAATGGAAAGGACCGAAACTGGTTCTTGGCTGATGACGCGCCTTGATTGCCCGCCGATTCCTGAAGCGGTTGCCGCGATTCAGGCATCGTTCCTTTTCGAGAATCGCTGATGTTCTGGAGGTTGGCCCGGGGCGCAGGCCTGACAAGCGACGGATGGGTGCTTGGTTAAGAAATCTGATTCTCAAAGCGTGACGAGTCCAGTTGTTCATTTGAAGTCGGCCTTTCCGCTTTGGAAAAGCAGGGGGAAACGAGCGATGGCTTTGAAGTGGCTGCAGAATCTGCTTGGCCAAACCCCTCCCAAGAGTCGCGACAAGGCTCACCTGATCACTTTGTTCGATCATCAGTACGTACCGCCTGCGCCGACTCTTCCCAAACCTGAACGGGGAGGTACAGTTATACGCCCCGCTCCACCGGTTGCACAGGCACCTCAGCCCCTCTCTCCAACCCTTTCCACCCCCACCTTCTCTCAGGGCGATCGCATTGCCAACACGTTTGTCATCCAGCGGGCCCTTGGTGAAGGCGGGATGGGAGTGGTGTATCTGGCTCATCACGAGAGCTGGAATTTGGACGTGGTGCTGAAGGTGCCGAAGCAAGAAATCCTGGCCGACCCCCAGCATCGGCACCGCATCTCGGTGGAGGCCGAGGCGTGGACGGACTTGGGCCTGCACCCGCACATTGCCTACTGTTACTACGTCCAGCCGATGGAGGAGATTCCAGTACTGGTAATCGAGTACCTGGACGGGGGGAACCTGCGGGACTGGATCACTGAGGGGAAGTGCGCAGACCTGAAGACGGGGCTGGACCTGGCGATTCAGTTCTGCCACGGCCTTGAGCACGCACACTCGCGGGGGATGATCCATCGGGACATCAAGCCAGAGAACATCCTGCTGTCTGCGGGCGGGATGCTGAAGCTGACTGACTTTGGGATCGCCCGGCTGGGGGAAGGAGCAACTGAAGGAAGGGGCGGAGGCCCAGCCCCTGTTCCTGTAGCAGGAAGAGCGCAGACGGTAGGAGCAATCGGGACATATAACTACATGGCGCCGGAGCAGTTTCGGAGTGCGCACGAGGTGGATGCGCGGACGGACATCTTCGCTTTCGGGGTGTGCTTGTACGAGATGCTATGCGGTCGGCGACCGTACGGGATGGCGGCTGGGGCGAGGCAGGACGCGCCAGAGCCTGCACAACTGCGGGGTGACAACAGTCTACCGCCGCGTTTAAGTGAACTGATGAAGCGGTGTGTGGCATGGGAGCGAGAGGATCGGCCGGGTAATGTGGAGGAGGTGCGGCGAGAACTCTGTGCCGTTTATGAAGCAATCTTCGGCGAGCCGAGTGTGCATGCAGAGGTGCCTGAGGTCGCGGAGGCGGCGGACGGTTTGAACAACCGGGCGTTGTCGTACCTGGCTTTGGGTAAGGAGGAAGAAGCGGAGAAGGCTTGGCAAGCTGCGTTAGAGGGGGATCCGCACCATGCGGAGACCACCTTTAACTACGGATTGACTCTGTGGCGCAAAGCACGGTTGACGGACGACGTGTTGGTAGAAAGGATGCGGGAGGTCTGCGAAGCGGATCCGGGGGCGTGGCGACCTCGGTATCTTCTGGCGCAGGTGCATTTGGAGCGGGGGAACGGAGCGGGTGCGAACCAGGCTCTAGATGAAGTCACATGTGAGGCGGAAGCGAAAGAGGAGGTAACAGCTGCGAGAAAGGCAGCGGAGGGTTTACTGCAATCGGGCCGTCTTATCCGGACGTTCGAAGGGGACAGGTCGGCAGTGTTCTCGTTAAGCTTGAGCCCGGACGGGCGGTACGTGCTATCAGGAAGCCTCGACAAGGCGCTGAAGCTGTGGGAGGTGGCCACCGGTCGTTGCCTGCGCACGTTCGAACGACATACATACGTTGCGGAGTCAGTATGCCTGAGCGCGGACGGGAGGTACGCGACGTCGGGAAGCGACTGTTGGCTGAAGTTGTGGGAGGTGGCTACGGGGCGTTGCCTGCGCACATTGGAGGGGCACAAGGCAAAAGTGAGTTCAGTGTGCCTGAGCGCCGACGGGCGGTATGCGCTGTCGGGAAGCCACGACAGGATGGTGAAGCTGTGGGAAGTGGGCACGGGTCATTGCCTCCGCACCTTCGTAGGGGATGTGGGCGATGTGTACGCTGTATGCCTGGGCGCGGATGGAAGGTACGCGCTGTCGGGAAGCCACGACGGGATGGTGAAGCTGTGGGAGGTGGCCACGGGTCTTTGCCTGCGCACGTTCGAAGGGCATACATTCGTTGTGGAGTCAGTGTGCCTGAGCGCGGACGGGCGATATGCGCTGTCGGGGAGCTGGGATCAGACGCTGAAGTTGTGGGAGGTGGCCACCGGTCGTTGCCTGCGCACCTTCAAAGGGCACACAAGCATCGTGCGGTCGGTATGTCTAAGCGCGGACGGACGGCATGCACTCTCGGGAAGCCATGACAAGACGCTGAGGCTGTGGGATGTGGCCACGGGTCGTTGCCTGCGCACCTTCGAAGGGCACACGGATGATGTGACGTCGGTGTGCCTGAGCGCAGATAGACGGTATACGCTCTCGGGAAGCCTTGACACGACTCTGAAGCTGTGGAGCCCTGTATCCACTTCGGTTTCAGCGCCTCTCGCGGTCAGTCGAGCTCAAGCAAGTGGGCAGATGATCTCGGCGACAGCTGCTTACCGCCGAGCCCTAACAGCAGCACGACAGGCGCTTGAAGAGAACGACGCGCTCGCCGCTTGCAGGTACTTGAGAACAGCACGCAGCCAATCCGGCCACCGGCGGTCAGACGAGACAGTCAAGGAGTGGGTCCGCTTGTATGTTCGGTTGCGGAAGGAATCCCTACGAGACGCATGGGTCAAAGGAAGTCTGGTAGAGCACAGTGGAAGGGTGGCGTCAGTGTGTCTGAGCACAAATGGGCAGTACGCGCTGTCGGGAAGTTTCGACAATACCCTGAAGTTGTGGGATGTGGCCACGGGTCGTTGCCTGCGCACCTTTGAAGGGCACACAAACGTCGTGTTTTCGGTATGTCTAAGCGCGGACGGACGGCATGCACTCTCGGGAAGCCGGGACAAGACGCTGAGGCTGTGGGATGTGGCCACGGGCCATTGCCTGCCGACCTTTGAAGGGCACACCGACTTTGTGCGGTCGGTCTGCCTGAGCGCCGACGGGGGGTACGCGCTGTCGGTCGGAGGAAACTTGGACCAGACGCTGAAGCTGTGGGAGGTGGCCACGGGCCGCTGCCTGCGCACCTTCGAAGGGCACACAGACGCCGTGTTTTCGGTATGTCTAAGCGCGGACGGACGACATGCACTCTCGGGAAGCCGGGACAAGACGCTGAGGCTGTGGGATGTGGCCACGGGCCATTGCCTGCGGACCTTTGAAGGGCACACCGACTCTGTGCAGTCGGTATGCCTGAGCGCCGACGGGCGGTACGCGCTGTCGGCAGGATATTGGGACTATACCCTGAAGTTGTGGGATGTGGCCACGGGGCGTTGCCTGCGCACCTTCGAAGGGCATGCGAGCGGGGTGGAGTCAGTGTGCCTGAGCGCGGACGGGCGGTATGCGCTGTCGGGAAGCCACGACGGGATGGTGAAGCTGTGGGAAGTGGCCACTGGACGGTGCTTGCGCACGCGGGAAGGACACGACTTCTCGAGTCTGCCGGAAGTCGAGACGAAGAAGGCGGTGCGGTCAGTTTGCCTCAGCGCGGACGGGCGGTACACGCTGTCGGCGGGAACGGAGGGCCATACACTGGAAGTGTGGTTCTTGGACTGGGACCTGGAAGACAACCAGCCTGCTGATTGGGACGAGGGAGCGCGACCGTATTTGGAGGTGTTCCTGGCAGCTCACCAGCCGTACGCAGGCGAACTGCCCGCTGACCGAACGCCCACCGACGAAGACGTAACTTGCGCGTTAACACGGAAAGGCAGGCCTGTCTGGACAGAGGACGACTTCAGTCAGTTTCTCTATACGCTCGGCTGCGCTGGCTACGGCTGGCTGCGCCCGGAAGGAGTGCGCCGCGAGCTTGAGAAGATGACCGCTGACTGGCAATGAATTAGGCGGACATAAACGGAAAGAGGAGTTGTTATGATAGCCAAGAAAAACCTTTGCTGGGCGGTTTGGGGCCTTTGCTTTTGTTCCATCAATCCCCACCAAATAAGGGGACAGGAGACCGCCGGGGTTGCGGTTGACGTCATATTGGCCCTGGATAACTCAGGTAGCATGAAAAAGAACGACCCCAGGTCTCTCATGCGCCATGTGGTCTCAGACTTCGCCAGCCGGCTGTCGCCGAATTCCCAGCTCGGAATTGTCCGCTTCGACAAAGACGCCCAGCTTGTCATGAGCCTCACACCGGTCAATGCAAGCGCCTCTCAAGAGCTAGTGACGAAGACACTGCGTAGAATTGACTACAGCGGACAGCGCACCGACATTCCCGGAGGCGTGGAGCGGGCAATCTATGAGCTCAGGGAGCATGGCCGGCCTAACGCCCAGCGCATCGTGGTGTTGTTCACCGACGGCATCGTGGACCTTGGTGATCCGGCTAAGGATCTCGAACGTTCCCGCTGGATGCGAGATACTCTCGCGCTTGAAGCGAATCGGGTCGGTATCAAGGTGTTCGGGATCGCTTTCACGGAGGAAGCCGATTTTGAGCTCATCCAGTCTGTCTCCGAAACGACGGGAGGCGATTACTTCCGCATTCTCAGCGCGGAAAAGATCCCAAGCGTATTTGACCAAATTGGCGTGCGCATTAGGGAGCTCACAGGCGCGAACCCCGAGGCGAAGCAGGAGAAGAATCCCCCTGTAAGCTCAACGTCGCCTCTGGCCCGCTGGGGGCTGGTACTGGGCGGGGCGGTGGTATTACTCGTGCTGATTCTGGGGGTGGCCAGAATGCGATCCCGCAAGATGTCCGAGCAGCCGAGCGTGCCCGCAACCCTCCGAGGCCTCGGCGGGCACACGGGGGAGGAATTACATCCGCTCAAGAAGCCGATCACGCGCATCGGCCGGGATCCAGAGACGAATGAGGTGGCGATCTTGCATGATACTGTGTCCGCGCAGCACGCCACGATTGAGTTTCGCGACGGCTCGTTCTACCTGCGCGATCTCCGGAGCAGTAATGGGACATTCCTTAACGGCAGGAAATTCAGCGATGCCGGGGGGATTCGGGAAGTGATGCTCAAGCATGGAGATCGTATCCGCTTTGACGCTTATGAGTTCGAGTTTACGCTTGATGCGCTTAGAGAATTACCACTAACCAAAGTGGCCGGTGGCCCTGCGGCTGGCAGAACTCGTCTGCGAAGTGAGCCCCCTCAGGTTGCGGAGCAGCCTGGCTGGCAACAGGCTTCGCGAGCAGTGAGCCCACCGCCGGCCCAAGTAGGAGACACGCAACCGGTGCAGCCAGCGAACCTTCAGCCGGCCAAAGACCCAGCGGAGGCGGGAACCAGGATGAAGCCCGACATGTGCCCCAACCACCCTGCCTGGAAGGCAACCGAGCTCTGCCCCGAGTGCAGGGTGGCCAAATGCAAGCAGTGCATGACAGAGAAGAACGGCAAGGTGATTTGCACGGAATGTGCAAAGAAGCATGAGAGGTGACGCAGATGCCGAGCGGCATGAAGGTTGCACTCCGTGTTGTGAAGGGCCCTGGGCAGGGCCGAGTGATGGAGTTTGACGAGCCCAGAGGGTTCATCGTCGGCCGAGCGCACGACGCTGACTTCCAGCTCTCCCCGGACGATCCCTACGTCTCGCGGCGACATGTGTTTTTGGAGATTTGTCCACCAAGCTGTCGGATCAGGGACCTTGGCACGACCGGGGAAGGGGCTACGAACCCTCCGCATGTCAACGGGGAACCCGTTGTAGAGCGAGAATTAAAAGACGGTGATGTCATTGAGCTTGGCTACACGCAGCTGAAGGTCTCAATTCATGCTCAGGTGATTCAACGAACCTTCAAGTGCCCTGAGTGTGGCCAGTTGATCCGGCTTTTGCATGGCGAAGCGGAGCCAGAGCGTTGCCTTCAATGTGCAGAAAAGGAAAAGTCGCTCGCTCCGCCATTCATTGCCAAGCTTGAAGTGGAGTGCTGGAAGTGCGGTTCAAAGCTCACGGAGCGAGCCAACAGTGATGGCCGCGCAGAGGAGCTTCGCGATGTGGCGATTTATGCTTGCGAAAACTGCCTCTCCCGCGAGGACGCTTTTGCGGGGAGAATGGTAAATGAATACGAAATCCTGAGTTGCCTCGGCGAAGGCGGGATGGGCGTAGTCTACTTGATCTACCACCGCCCGACAGCTCGGCTGCTCACGCTCAAACAGATCAAGGACATGAAGAACGAGATGCTGGTCAAGCGCTTCGAGCGCGAAACGAGACTGTTGAAGGGGCTGAGTCACCGGAACGTAGTTCGCTTCCTGGGGACGAGTATCGATGCCAAGGGTGCGCCATTTCTGGTAACAGAGTATGTTCCGGACGGCGACCTTGACGGCCACGTACTCAAAGCGGGAGGCCGCCTCCCGGTCAAGTCATCGGTTCAAATCGTCATCGAACTGCTGCGGGGCTTAGAGTTCTTACATACGCAATCAGTAATCCACCGAGACATTAAGCCCCCGAATATTCTGCTGCGGAGTTCCAACCGGGGAGCCTCTAACTCTTACAAGATCCCCGCGACTGGGAATGAATCCTTGATACCCAAACTGGCGGACTTCGGTTTGGCCAAGTCGTATGAGCGAGCCGGAGGAACCCGAATCACGAAACCCGGAACTGCCATGGGCACTCTCATGTTCATGCCACCTGAGCAGGTGCGCGATGCCAGCGCTGTGCGAGAGCCAGCAGACCTTTATGCGGTTGGGCAGACGCTCTATTACATCCTGACTGGAAGGTATTCGTTTGATTTTCCGACCCCAGAAGACATTGAGCAATTTCTGAAGAATAATCCCGCCATGTGGCGAAATCGTCATGAAGCGCTCGCCGCCATGATGCAACTCCAGCGTATCAGGCACCCGTTCCAGATCATCTTAGCTGAGGAACCTATTGCCATCCGCAAGCGAGAAGCCTCGCTGCCTCTGAAGCTGGCCGGCGTGGTCGACAAAGCTGTGCGAAAGGATGCGAGCCAACGTTACCAGACTGCAGCGGATTTTCGGCATGCACTACAAGAGGCGGTGCGTTAATTCGGGTGGTCGAGCAGAAACGATGAATTGGCCAAGGGCAATCCTTCGGATGATAAGAGAGATGGGAAGCGGTCGATCGCGCAAGGTCAGCGAAGCTGGGCCTGAACCGTCAGGCTACTCCGAGACTACGCCTCGGCGCAAGGTTGTCGCACCCACAGACCAACTCTGCGGGATTACGGACGTTGGCCGGGTGCGGGACCACAACGAAGACGCTTTTTACCTATCCGAGGACGGTCGACTCCTGCTGGTGGCGGACGGAATGGGAGGTCACGAAGCCGGTGAAGTCGCCAGTGCTCTGGCCATAGAGGCTGCCGCGCAATTCGTGACTGCGGAGCAAAGGAAGGCTATTGAAGCCGGTACTCAGCAGGCCGGGCCCTTGCTAACGGCAGCGCTCGATGCGGCTCATCGAAAAGTCATCGAAGCAAGCGGCACTCCCCAGGGACGCCGCGATATGGGCAGTGCGCTTATCGTGGCCTGCCTAACAGGCGACCGGCTGTATACCTGCCATGTGGGCGATGTGCGGTGTTACGTGTTGTCGGGAGCCACCTTTCAGCAGATCACGCGGGATCACTCTGTGGTGGGGGCGCTCGTGCAGAGTGGGCAACTCACGCCCGAAGAGGCACGTGTTCATCCGAAAAAGAACGAGATCCTGCAGGCCATTGGGATGCCGTCCGGTGTCGTCCCGGAAGTTAACACGCGACCT
>Ga0181521_10008513_pt1 | contig 10510 bp, 6 predicted proteins | sample PEATcosm2014_Bin_32_FD_119764 | JGI IMG/M metagenome (GOLD analysis project Ga0181521, IMG submission 119764) | Peatland microbial communities from MTU Mesocosm Facility, Houghton, MI, USA - PEATcosm2014_Bin02_60_metaG | ecosystem: Environmental > Terrestrial > Soil > Wetlands > Peat | place... | reverse complement strand
CGCATTGTTGATCAACTTCCGCCGATCGCGAGTGGAATGGAGACGCGTCGTCCACGAACTCTGATTCGCGTGCATTCGCGGTTTGATGAACAACGCCGGGGTTCGCCCCACGCGAAGCGTCTGACGCCAGCGGCTTCGTTGTGTGCTGGGCATGCTCAGCAGTTTGGAGGTGAAAGCCCTCCGGCCAACCTGATGGAGGTGAAGGCCTAGTGATGATGCAAGGGCTACCGCCGCGAGGCGGGGTCTGAAAGAAGTATGGATCAAATGTGCGAGTCGATGGACAAAAACCGGATATTAGGCGCCAGTGCCGGACGAGCGGGCAACTTACCGCGAAGTCCATATCCATTAAGGGTGCCAAGCGTAGATCCGGCGACTGCGCACAGAAGGCAGCTGAGCTTACCCCAGGAGATCTGCTGCGGGCGGGGCAACGGGTGATGGAGGGCGTTACGCAATTCATCACGCAAGAGCTCAAGCTCAAGGTACCGCCCGCTTCACAATGGTCGCCACGCTCTTCCAATTCAAGCCGTAATGACGGGCGGTTGCCTGCCAACTCAACTCCCGAGCCAGACTCGCTACCGCATTCGACAGCGACGAACTCGTCCGTGCCCATGGTTCCGCCCAGGGAAAATCCTCCACCCGCAGGCCGCACCGCGGACACCGGACCCGACGAGGGCGGTAGCGCAGCTTCACTGGCAATTTCCGCATCGATAGGTCGCGCCATTCGCGGGCCTTGCGCACGCTTTGCACCTTGCGGCACCGCTGTCGGCAAACCCCGCAGCGGAGCAGCCGACCTCCCAGCCGGTCGATGTGGACGATCAGGTACCCGCCTGTCTCCTCCACTTTCGTCACCCTATGCGCCTTCAATCCCAACTGTTTTCTCATGAGCGTCTCCATGAGCATCTCGATCTGTTCCTTTCAGGGCTGTCCATAGGAGCCCCCAAAGAACTAGATGAGTCGGGGATTCAAGCCCGCCGCGATGACGCTAACCCTATGCTTCTAGAGCCGTTCATCTTCAATTGCACTCTTAGGAGAGGAACCCTCAGAAGAAGCCGCGACTGCGGGCCGCAGCCCACATCAGGAATCGAGCGCATTCTTCCGGTGATCGTTACCTCAGCGCACTTGTTTGCCTGCCATTTCTGCCGCGCCGACATCGACGCGGACACTGGGGAGATCCCGTACCAACAAGGCATCGCTCACTGAAGTACCCGCGATCGTCTTTGACTACTCCTTGCCACGTGCCTTCCAGCGGATTCCGCACGAGCTTCGCCGGCGCCTTCCAGCCAACACCATGGAATACCCGACCCGACGCCCGATTCTCGTCATCCACAGCAACCGATTACAGCAAATTCTCGGCGACCTGCCGCGGTGGGCTCGTTGACATAACCTTTCCGAAAAGTAGGGGAGCTCACTTGAAGAGCTCGGCGCGAAGCTCCTTTTTCCACTTCTTATACGCCGTCGGGTCCTCTTTTTCCTTGATGGCCTTCTTGTCTTCCATATATTTTTGCAGGGTGGCGTAGGCGGCCTTTTCCCGAGTGATGCAACCTTGGAACCCGTTAAACAAACGCTGCACATGGTCGACTTCGACAGCAAATTTGTCGGCTATTCTCATGGCTTCCTTTTGGAAAGCCGCGATCTGCGCGATTTTCGCCTCGTCGCCGGGGGCGGGCGGGATTTTCCCTTCCTGGACCTTGTAGTATCGGTCCGTGGGGAATGCGGCCATCGCCTTTTCGTAGGGTGTCCGCGCGGCATAGTACTCGCTGAGTGCCGCCGCGTTGGCCTTCTTGGCTTCCATGTAAACATGGTATGCCTGCTGGCTGGCAGCGTTGGCTTGCTGCAGACGCTTCAGGTATTCTTTTCGGACGCTCGGTGCAAACATCGAAACCTCCTGCCGTCACATTAGTGACTTGATTGCTTTTTCGCGCTCCAACATCCGCTTGACTTCATCCGGAAGCTCTTTCTCCTCTTCCTCCAGTAACTTCTTCAACTGGGCGGCTTTTTGGTTGAGTTCGGCCATCTTTTTGGGATCGACTTTTTCCACAGTTACCCTCCAAGGGCCTTAGTCTATCACCTTCTTCCATATTCGATAGGAATTTGTCGCGCGCTACAGCGATTGGTGCATGAAGCCGCGAAAGTCCAAACGTAGCTCCACGTCTGTTCGCCGCCCAGGGTCAGACCGGACGCGCTGAAACTCCCCATGTCGTTCGAAGTCGGCTCTTGGGTGATGATAATTTCAACAGCGCCGTCCCGATCGTCACCGGCGCACCGGGCCCGAACGGAAAGCTTGCGGGAATGGTGAGCGATCCGTGTTTCGCCGAAAACGCTAAAGACGCTGCCGCGGGCAATGGGACGTTGGGAAAGCCGAAAGGCGCGAGCGATGCGCGTTGACGGTACCACGACACGAGGTCGGCGCAGATAAACCGGCATCTCGTACAGTGGACCCCCGGGTGCGCCTCGACGGGCCCTTACACGAGACGGTGGATTGTTTCCGGAGCAGGCGCTAAATATTGCGTATCAGGTAAAGCAAGCAAACGGGCCTTCCATGCGCGCGCTCAGCGCTCCGCCCGTTTCTTCCAGACTCGAATTGTGGCAATCGACGGTTGGGCGTACCCCGGCGGATCTGAATCTAGTCCCAGGAGCTTGAGTGACCACATCGTGTTGGTCGTCAACTGGCCGCCAACGTAATGGCCATCGGAGAATGCCGTTGTTCGCTACGGCGCGCCAGCCCGGCGCACCTCGCTGCCGGAAGCGGAGCGATATGCGGCAATATCGTCAGCCGTCCTACATCACAGCTAACACGCCCGCGGCGCCGAAAGCAGAGCCGAAGGCTGTTTGCGATCCGGCGAGTACGCCCGACTGAGTTGCATCATCGCTGCTGTCAGTGAAAAGCAAACGGATTAGTCGGGGTGCCAATTCAGGAGAACACAGGCAGTCTGCCTCAGAGATCTTCGGTTTGCGATCAAGCTGCTGCCAGGCAAATTCGATCGCGACCGGCTCGCAATCCGCCGAGACCCAGGTTCCGTTGATGTTTGAGATCTCCATTACGTCATCGGCTCCTTGCGCCGCTACGAGCAACGTGCTTTCTGTGCGCATCAGCAGCAAAGCTTCGACCGCTCGACCGCTGCTGTACGCTGGGCGCACTCGCAGCGGCTTTACGCCCGCATCGCGCGACCACCTATTCAAGCGATTTCAGGCCTTGGCTGCGGCGGAATGCCCATTTGCCAACCTTCCCGAGCCGAGGGGAGGCCGATGGGGCGAGGGGCTGACCGCGGAGAAGATGCGGGAATGCAGGTGGCTCAAGCCGGCGCTGGTCGGCCAATTCGAGTTCGTTGAATGGACGCCAGACGGCCACCTGCGCCACTCGCGGTATATGGGCCTTCGGTATGACATGAAGGCAAGCAACGTGGTCCGAGAGGGCAACGTCCGAGAACGCGGAAACGACGGAGCATGATTTCTTCCTGGCGGTGAAGCTGTGTGCCGGGGAGGCGCGTGCTCGCTGGCGGCCTGCGACAACGGGGCATTCCTCAAAGTTGTCCTGCGTTAGCTGGCGTTAGAGGAAGCCACCTCGTTGAGCGTCGGCCCCGTTATCGCGCCGTCGTCGCCCGCTCCAGCGCGAGATACCGGTCTCGATCCCCTTCGGGTTCGGCTTGGGATTTCACGTCGATGCGCATCCGCTGGTAATGATTGTCGGCGCGGTAAGCCGGCCAGTCCGGAAGACCGGAGCCGTTGGGGTTGAACGTTTTGATGAAATTCACGAAGTAGGCCTGCATAGTTCTGGATACTTCGTAGTCGGCGGGCTCCCAGGTGTAGCGCTTGTCTAGATCGAGGTTGCCCATGGCGTATTGGATCTCGGCAGAATGAGCCGCTCCGCGGGGCGGCGCGGGTTGCGGGGCGCCGGTTCCGCTACCGCCGTTGCCGCCCGCGCCGGCCGCGGGCGCAGCGGGCAAGGACTCACCCGGCATGCCGAGATAAGCTGGCCGAGGGCGGGCGTACAGGTAGCGGTACACCGGTTTGCCGCCGGTCTTCATCTGGAGTTCAGCCCACTTCCAGGTGCCGTACGAGATGAATCGGGCGCTGGCGAGATGGGTAGCAGCTTCGAAAACCTCATCGGTGGTGCTGGCAGTGTAGGCCTTGAGCACCGGGTCGGTCTTATCCCCGTAGAACCTCCTGATGGCGTTGGCGAGGGTTTCAGGCGTGGGGTCGCCGGTACCCAGAACGGAGCGCGCCGATTGCTCCTGGGTGTTCGAACCTTCCAGTAGAGGGATCTTGGCCTGTTCTCCCGCTTCGAAGATCTCCGTCAAGGACTTCGAAAGAAAATGGCCGTCCATCGCCGTGGCAAAGCGTATCTGCGCTTTGGCGGCAGCGTCCTGAATTTGCTCCGCGGTCATCGCGCGAAGTGCGGCAACCGTACTCACGCCAGCGGCGGCAGCGAATTTCACGCCGTTCTGTTCGGCGTCGGCAAGAGGCTGCGGTGGGAGGCTGGCTATGGCCGCACCGCTCTCGCCGATCGCGGCGGCCATCAGGTTCTTGGAAAGCGGCGAAGCCATGAGCGCGCTTACGGAGATCGAGCCGGCAGATTCGCCGGCGATGGTGACGCGCTTGGGGTCGCCTCCGAAGGCCGCGATGTTCTTCTGCACCCACTGGAGGGCGGCCACCTGGTCCAACAGACCGTAGTTGCCGGCTGCGTGGTGCGGCGACTCTTTCGTCAGCTCGGGGTGAACAAAGAAGCCGAAGATGTTGGTGCGGTAGTTGATGGAGACCGCGACCATGCCCCGGCGGGCCATGCTCTCGCCGTCGTATCGCGGCTCCGAGCCGTCGCCGTTCTGGAAGCCGCCACCGAAGATGTAAACGAGAACTGGAAGCTTTTCATTACCCGATTGTGCGAAGGTCCAGACGTTGAGGTAGAGGCAATCCTCACTCGTGCCATTGCTGCGGAACCAATAGTCGGCGCCGGGTGAGGTGCGCTGCATGCACCGCGGGCCGAACTGGTCGGCGTTGCGGGTGCCGGTCCATTTCTTGACGGGCTGCGGCTCCCGCCAACGCAGGTCGCCCACAGGTGGCTGGGCGAATGGGATGCCCTTGAAGGTGCGCACGCCGTCTTTGGGCGCGGCGGTGGATTCGAGGATACCGTTCGCGGTTTTCACTCGGTCGGCGGCGAAGGCCGGCAATACCACAGCAGTGCAGATAGCGATTGCGGGGAAGAGGAAACGCATACAAAGTGTCACCCGAGCTCTCCGTCTTGGAATCTCAACAACTGAGTGTCGCCGATTGCGCTTCCAAGGTCAACGCACGTGGAGTTGGTGTGTGCGCATCGCGCTGGCTCGGCTCGCCGACAAGGTTGGAGGGAGAATGCACGTGGACGCAAAGTCGCCCAACACAGAGACATGCCTGTCCCCAGACGGCGGTCTGGGATTTGAGCCCCGCGCCAACAATGAGCTACGATGATCGCTGTGCCTGCAGCGCAGGACCGTTCTCCCACGACGCGCAGGGGCCCAATATTTCGCGGTATGCGACCGGCAGATGTCCGGACCTGCGAAGGTGTAGACTGTTTCTCTTAAATGAAATGGATCCTTTGGCCGTTCGTCCTGGCTGCGTGTGCCAACGCCCAGCCGCCAACGATTCCTATTGGCGCCGATGCCTATCGCCAGTGGGAGCGGTGGCCTTACCAGCGAATCGGTGTCCGGGCCTACATGCGCAGCACGTACGACCGGAGCGGTGGAAACGAGAACGCCGACGCTTCCCACTTCCTGTATCAGGAGGCCGACGACTTCAATGTCACCTTGGACGTGCAATCCCCCGGCGTCCTTTACTTCGTTCGCTATAACCACTGGCACGGCAGTCCCTGGCACTACGAGGTTGACCACAGGGACCACATCGTCCAAGAGACCAGCACAGCGGATCCGCTGCACCCCGCGCAGGGCTCGGTGTTTCTTCCCGCGCGATCGTTCCCTAAACCCTTGGCGTTGACGTGGGATGAGACGAAGGGCGCCGATCTCAGTTGGGTTCCCATTGGCTTTGCTCAGTCGTTTCGAATGGCCTATTCCCGCACGTTTTACGGAACCGGCTATTACATCTATCATCAGTTCGTTGAGGGTACGAAGTTATCGCGTCCGCTCACGACTTGGGACGGTACCCCACCTGACGCCGATGTGCTTGAGCTCGTCAACCGCGCCGGCACCGATCTGGCGCCGGTTGGTACGGGCGGCATTCGCGAACAGTCGGGACGAATTCAAGTGGGCGCCAACCGAACGACGTCCGTTTGGACCGACGCCCACGGCCCCACTATGATACGCGCCCTTGAGTTCTCAGTCCCGCGCGACCGCGCGCTTGCCTTCTCCAAGGTCCGCCTTCGCATCATCTGGGACGCCCGCAACTCAGCATCGATTGATGCCCCGATCGGGCTATTCTATGGAGCGGGCGTTCTCTACAACCGTGACAACCGCGAATATCTCGTAAGGTCCTTCCCCGTGGTGGTTCGCTACAGCCCGGACCGCGTCTATCTGAGCTGTTACTTCCCCATGCCGTTCTTTCGCTCGGCGCGTATCGAACTCGCCGGCGCTGATGCGCCGATCGGGGATGTCGGCTGGAAGGTTCGTTTTGCGCCTTACCGCGATCCGCCTGATCAAGTCGGTTATTTTCACGCCACGTACCGCGACCATCCAACGCCCGAACCGGGCAAGGATTTGGTGCTGCTCGACACGACACGGACCGAAGGAGGCGGCGACTGGTCCGGCCAGTTCGTCGGCACGTCTTTCATTTTCTCTCACGCGGCCGTGCTCAACACTCTGGAGGGCGACCCGCGATTCTTCTTCGATGACAGCCGTACCCCACAAGCGCAAGGCACCGGTACCGAAGAGTGGGGTGGCGGCGGAGATTACTGGGGTGGCGAGAACATGACCCTCCCCTTCGCCGGCCATCCCGCGGGCGCGAAGAGCCCACAGGCAGCCGTAAGTGACGAGGATAAGGTCGAGTCGGCTTATCGCTTCTTGCTGGCGGATCTGATGCCGTTCGGCAAGAACGCACGCATTCAATTGGAGCACGGTGGCACCAACCAGTCCACCGAGCATTATGAGACCGTCACCTATTGGTACGGCCTGCCCGCACCCACGCTCGTACAAAGCGACGAACTAATCGTCGGCGATGAGGCCAGTGAGCACCAGCATCGATACGCGTCGCCGGATGCCTCGCCGCCCTACGAAATCACCTCGCGCTACGAATGGGGGCCGGACACGATGCAGGGCCGCGAGATCTACCCGGCCGAAACCGATCGCGGCCGAACGACGAAAACGGCCTCGGTGTTTACCCTGCGAGTCGACGCCCGCAACGTCGGTGTCATGCTTCGCAGGAAGCTAGACTATTCACTTCCCAATCAGCGCGCCGAAGTCTTTGTCGCTGATGCCGAATCCAGCCAGCCCGAGTGGAAGCCGGCGGGCATCTGGTACCTGGCGGGTTCCAACACGTGCGTCTATTCAAACCCGGGCGACCGTCAGGAACTCGGGGCCAGCAAGCACGTTGTTCAGACGTCCAACCGCCGTTTCCGCGATGACGAATTCCTGATCCCGCTCGCCTTGACGCGTGGGCGCAAAGCCATCCGCGTTCGCGTGAAGTTTACGCCAGTATCCAGGCCGCTGTTCCCCGGCTACCCACTGCCCGAATTGGCCTGGAGCGAAATGCGTTATACGGCTTACAGCTTTGTGATGCCGAAGTTCAGTCTGAAAGGAACATCACGATGATAATGGCTCGCCAACGGCACCGCTTAGTACCAAGCGAACGTTAGCCCACAACATCGGAAGCGCGCCTAAGACAGCCGTCACGATGGAGGAAGGAAGAGCGCGGCACTCCAATCGGTCCGGGCTTGCAAAGTAATGGCGCTTCCGACAAAATCTACCCCAGAGGGGCGCAGATGCTGTTTCTGTCAGGGGCGTTCTATTCCTCAGTCCAGACTGGGGGCCATAGCCGCATCCTCAGCAATACTTCCCAAGTTTGCGTGGATGGAGCCCACGTGCCGGTCGCGCGTCTGCTCCTGCTCAGTCTGCTTCTGTTGGCTCCAGCTCTCGACGATGCCTTGGCCCAGGGCAACGTCATCCGCAAGCCGCAGGGCATCTTTGCCGTGGTGAACGTACAGGAAAACGTCAACTTCCAGCAGAGCCTGAATCCATCCATTACGGCGGACCAGTTGGAATCTTACTTCATCGGTCTTTATCAATCGCTGTTCAGCAATCCCGCCATCTCCGGCGTTGCCATCTTCGAAAACTGGGAGAGACTCAATCCCAACGCTCCCGGCGGCGGTAACACCTATGACTGGAGTTATCTGGACGACGCCTTCGCGCAGGCCGCCGTTTGGACTGCCCAGAATCCCGGCCAGCCCCTCAAGACGATCCAACTGATTCCGCTGCCCGGCTTTCAATCGCCCCAATGGGTGATGAGCCAGATCCTCAGTTGCGACGGTCTCTTCCAGACGCCGGTGCAGACCCCCTCGAGCGCCTGCGGCAAAGCCACTTTCACCGGATTCTCGGAGACCGCCGCCGGCACGGAACTCCCCCTGCCGTGGAATTCTTCTTACAAGAGTGCCTGGCAGACCTTCCTCATCGCGCTGGCCGCCCGCTATGGGTCCAACCCGGCATTCGTTTCTATCGCGGTGGCCGGACCTACGGCGTCTTCCGAAGAGATGATCCTGCCCGCCAACGGAAACACTCCGCTCCAATCCAACGGCCTGCTGCCCAATTCCATGTGGTCTAAGCTGCTGGCGTTTCACTATCCCGGTATGGCTGCCTACCAGAACACCGATCAAGCTTTCATTGAGGAGTGGGACAACGCCATCGACATGTATGGACAGGTTTTCAGCGGCGTGACCCTGGTCGCGCCTATGACTGCCAACGGCCTGCCCAACTTCAGCTCGTCCTACACAATTCCGCCGGCTTTCACTGCCTATTGCCCCACCCCTACAATGCACTGTGCCGCAGCCACCACGGTGCTGTCCTACTTCGTGCAAGGGGCCGTCGGCGGAGCCAATGCTAAGGCCACCCAGACCGATGGCATGGAGGCCTCGCGCGTCGGCCTGAACCTCAGCGTCGGCGGCGTGAAACTGCTGTCGCAGAGCACCGCCGCGGATACCACCCCCTCCACGCAGATCCTCGGCGGCGCGCAATTCAACAGCGCTTTTTCCAACATGAACCTGACCCTTCAGGAGGGATGTACCAGCACCTTCCCGCCCGATGCCGGCGATACTCCGGCCGGGTGCGTCGTCTCGTCCACGTGCACCGCCGGTTCCCCCGATACCTGCACCATCGCGTGCATTCCCCAGCCTTGTCTCGCCCCCGGAGTCACAACCGGGAGTCTCGCGGGATACCTTGACTTCGCGGACCTGGAAGCCAACGATCCCGCGGCCTTGATTCCCAGGGAGCAGGCTGAATACAACGTGCTCCAGATGTTCTTTGGCGGAACGCCTGCAGGCCCGTTGTGGGGTGGGGCTTCCGGCGCCGCGCCCCTCAACTACCTGCAAGTCTACTCCACTGATTTCCTGTACGCTGCGAGCCATCTCAGCGCGCCGGCGCAGGTCGTGGAATCTGGCGGTGCCACCGTGTCGGTAACAGCCCAGACCCTGCTCAATCAGGCCAGCCAGGATCTTCTGCAAACCAGCGAGTTGGGCGCCCCCACCCTGATCATAGTCAAGAGTCACAACGGTGTCTTCACAGTGAGCCAGCAGGGTGCCACCTATGCACTGAACGTGTCCAATGTGCCCGGGGCGGGGACCACCAGTGGGATGGTAACGGTGACGGAAACCGTGCCCACAGGCTTGACGTTGGCGTCGATGGCCGGCCCGGGTTGGACCTGTCCCAGCGGTGCCGCCACCTGCACCCGGAGCGATGCGCGCGCCGCCGGGATGGCTTATCCGCCTATCGCCGTGACGGTGAACGTCGGTGCCAATGCTCCATCGTCACTGACCAATCAAGCCAGTGTTTCAGGTGGTGGATCGTTTTCCGTTTCCGCCAGCGACCCAACCATAGTCCTGCGATTTAGTCCCTGCGATCTGAATCAGGACAGCATTACAACGGTGGCTGACGTTCAGTTGATCCTCAACCAGGCTCTTGGCTCGGCGCCGGCCGTCAACGATCTCAATCAGGACGGAGTGGTAAGCGTTTCTGACGTCCAGATCGTGCTCAATGCGGCACTCGGGTTGAGTTGCTCGGGTTCGTAGTCGTCCTGAATCGCAACGCTCATCAGCAATTAGTTAAGGCCTCGGCGTGCGTTATTATTCAATATCGGTAGCCAGCGCTGCGCACGGTGACCACAGCGTTCCTGACCTGTAGCCGGGGCCGAACGGCTGATCTAGCGTTTTCCACCCAAGTGGATTCTGGCAAAGCCGTCACTAAACGCTTCGCGACAAGGCAGGGCCTTTCCCTATTCGCCTCGCCGATGAAGCCCGAATTTCAACCCGGAGGGATCGGCGCAAATACAGAAGCGACCGAAGCCTGGTTCATCTGTCGGGGGCTCTGCCGAGCCGCCAAGCGCT
>Ga0181521_10008509_pt1 | contig 10512 bp, 10 predicted proteins | sample PEATcosm2014_Bin_32_FD_119764 | JGI IMG/M metagenome (GOLD analysis project Ga0181521, IMG submission 119764) | Peatland microbial communities from MTU Mesocosm Facility, Houghton, MI, USA - PEATcosm2014_Bin02_60_metaG | ecosystem: Environmental > Terrestrial > Soil > Wetlands > Peat | place... | reverse complement strand
GCGTAATGCCGCAGGGGCACGCGTCAGATGGATGTTCACCACCGAGCGCGCCCGCGCCAAACTCGCGCGTGCTTACCCCGACCCCGCCAAAGAGTCATAATCCCTGTGCAGGGGTACTAGCCGGCTGAGAGCAGCCGGTCCTTTTCCCACTCGGCCTTGCGCCGGTAGATCGTCGAGGGGTTGATCTCCAACAGCGCCGCGGCGCGCGGCACATTGCCGCCGCACAGCGCGATCGCTTCTTCGATCGCTTCCTTCTCGATCAGCCACAGCGGCTTGATCGCGCCGGTGCCGTTGCTCGCCGTCCCGGTTCGCGGCGTCGGCGTCAGCGTCGCGATCGAGGCGGGACGCGGCACGGCGCCCGGGTCGAGGCGGCTCAGCATCGCCTCGCTGACCAGCGTGCCTTGGCTGAACAGCACGGTGTTGCGCAGCACGTTCTGCAATTCGCGGATATTGCCAGGCCAGGGATAGCGGCGCAGCGCGCGCACCGCGCTCTCGTCGAAATCGCTGAACGCCTTGCCCTCTTCCTTGGAATAGAGGGTCAGGAAATGGCGGGCGATAAGCAGGATGTCGTCGTCGCGCTCGCGCAGCGGCGGCATCGCGCAGGGCACGACGTGCAGCCGGTAATAGAGGTCCTCACGGAACCTCCCGGCCTGCACCTCGTTCCACGGATCGCGGTTGGTCGCGCATACATAGCGGACATCGGCGCGCTCGGTGTCGCTGCCGCCTACCTTCTGGAACTCGCCCGATTGGATGACGCGCAGCAATTTGACCTGGAGCGTCGGGTCCATCTCGCAGATTTCATCGAGGAACAGCGTGCCGCCCTTGGCCCGGCTGATCGCGCCCTCGCGATTGCCGACCGCGCCGGTGAAGGCGCCTCTGACGTGGCCGAACATCTCGCTTTCCATCAGCTCGCGCGGGATCGCGCCGCAATTGACCGCGACGAACGGGCCGTCGCGGCGCGGCGAAAGCTCGTGGATCGCCTGGGCGCAGAGCTCCTTGCCGGTGCCGCTCTCGCCGGTGATGAACACGGTGGCGCGGCTCGACGCGGCATTCTCGATCACGTTGTAGACCGCGCGCATCGGCAGCGAAGCGCCGATCAGTCCGTGGAACTCGCCGTCCTTGGCGATCTCGTTGGCCGCGGCCAGCGTCTGCAGCTGGCGGCGCTCGAGCGCGTTGCGCACGGTGACGATCAGCCGGTCCGGCGGGAACGGCTTCATGATGAAATCGTAGGCGCCTTCGCGCATCGCTTCGACCGCCACTTTGACCGAGCCGTGCGCGGTGATGATGATGACGGCGGAGGGCAGGTTGCGCGCCCGGATGCGGCGCAAGATGTCGAGGCCGTTGGTGTCGGGCAGCTCGACATCGAGCAGCACGACATCGGGGATGATGTCATCGAGGATGTCGAGCGCCCGCGCACCAGTCGTCGCGTCGATCAAGTCGACGTCGAGCTTCTTCAGCACCTCGTGGTAAAGGCGCAGAATCGAGGGCGTGTCCTCGACCAGCAGCAGACGCGGGTTTGTCGTCATGCGCTCTCCATTGCAGCCCGGAGGATAACCTTGTTTGGTTTCTAATGGCTGAACGCCCTCGGCGACACCATTTATAGGATGGGTACTTGGCAGCCGAAGCCGCAGCCAACCTCATTAAATTAGCTTAAAAGTAACCTTATGCGATGAGCCTCTTCCGTGACCCTTTGGCCGAGCTTTCGAAAAGGGCGCTCGACTGAGCGAACAACCGCATAGCGACGGCAAGCGCTACGATTTGCCGGATCCGGCGTTGAGCCTGTTCCGTCGCGGCTGGCTGCCGATTGCGATGGCGGTGTTCGGGGCGCTCGTCGTGCTGCTGATCGCCGGCGGCGTGGCCGAGCAGCTGTCGAGCGAGAAAAGCGCGATCCTCGAGGAGGCGCGCAAGCACACCTCCAACCTGGCGCGCGCCTTTGAGGAGCACATCAGGCGCACCCTCAAGGAAGTAGATCAGACGCTTCTGGTACTGAAGCGCGGCTATCAAAGCGATCCGCAAAATTTTAAATTGTGGGAGTGGCCGGGCAAGGAATTGCTCTTGCAGGATCTGTCGGTGCAGATCGCGATGGCCGACAAGAACGGCGTCATCGTCGGCACCACCGAGGGCCCGGCGCCGGTCACAGTCTCGGTCAGGAACGAGGATTATTTTCTCTACCACGTCGATCACGCCGACGGTTCGCTGTTTATCGGCAAGCCGGTCAAGGGCGGTGGCGCCGGCCATTGGACGATCCCCTTGTCGCGCCGGATTGATTCGCTCGACGGCAGTTTCGCCGGCGTGTTGATCGTCTCGCTCGACCCGTATTACCTGGCGCGGTTTTACGAGACCGTCGATCTTGGCCCAGGCGGCACGGTGATGCTCGTCGGCCGCGACGGGATTGTGCGCGCCCGCGTCTCGTTCGACCGCACCGGCCCCAACCCCGGCGACCTGACGCCGAAGCTGACGATCGGCGAAAGCGTGATGCTGCAGCTCGATGCTGATCAGACCCGGCGCAGCTTCGACGTCGAAAGCGGGCTCGACAATGTCCGCCGCGTGGTCAGCTACAGCGTGCTGCGCGACTATCCGCTGATCGTCGGGGTCGGATTGTCCGACAGCGACCTGTTCGCCGAATACGATGCAAGCCGGTGGCGGCTGATCGGCGCCGCGATCGTCGTGTCGCTCCTCGTTACGGCCTTCGCCGCACTGCTCGCGCGCCAGATGGCGCGCCGCCAGCGCTCGGAGGTGGCGTTGGCGTCGCGCGAAGCCGAATTGTCCGAGATGCTCGATCTGCGCGAACGCGCCGAGCGCGGGCTGGTCGCCAGCATGGAGCGGGCCGAGCAGGCGAACCGGGCCAAATCCGAGTTCCTCGCGGTGATGAGCCACGAGATCCGCACGCCGATGAACGGCGTCGTCGGGATGACGGGGCTGCTGCTCGACACGCCGCTTGCGCCCGAGCAGCGGCGCTATGCCGAGATCGTCCGCGACTCGGCCGACCACCTGCTGTCGGTCATCAACGACATCCTCGACCTGTCGCGGCTCGAGGCCGACCGGCTGGTGCTCGACGAAGGCGATTTCGACATCGAGCCGCTGGTGCAGAGCGTCTGCGACATGATGGCGCCCCGGGCCTTCGCCAAGGGTCTCGATATCGGCTTCTATGTCGCGCCCGGCACGCCCGCTGCGGCACATGGCGATGCCGGGCGCATCCGGCAGGTGCTCTATAACCTTGTGGGCAACGCGGTCAAATTCACCGAAAAGGGCGGGGTAGCGATCTCGGTGGCGCCTGTCCCCCGGCAGAGAGGCGAGCCGGCCGAGCCCCGCTTCCTGTTGCGCTTCGATATCGCCGACACCGGCATCGGCATTCCACCGGCGGTGATGTCGACGCTGTTCGAGCAGTTCAGCCAGGGTGACCGGACCGTGGCGCGCCGCTATGGCGGCACCGGGCTCGGGCTGTCGATTTCCCGCAAGCTGGCGGCGTTGATGGGCGGCACAATCGGCGTCGCGAGCGAGGAAGGAAAGGGCAGCCAGTTCTGGTTCACCGCCGCGCTGGACCCGGCGCGCGGCGCGCGAGGTCTGCTGCCGTCGCCCGACCTCCACGGCATGCGGGTGCTGGTAGTCGACGACAACGCAATCAACCGCGAGATCACGGAAAAGCAGCTCAAATCCTGGCACGCCGAGCCCGAAACCGTCGCCGACCCGAGCACCGTCATCGCGACGGCGCTTGCAGCAGCGCGGGACGGGCGGGCATTTGCCGCGGCGATCCTCGACCACACAATGCCGGGGCTCGACGGCATGGCGCTGGCGCGCTCGATGCGGGCCGCGCTCGAGCTCGCCGCGATGCGGTTGGTGCTCGCGACTTCCTCGGTCGGGCCCGAGCTGCAGCGCGAGGCGACGGAAGCCGGCTTTGCCGCCGTGCTGGTCAAGCCATCGCCGCCATCGGCGCTGTTTTCCGCGCTGTCCAGCCCGCCGGAGGCGCTCGCGGCCGCGGCGGGGATGGTCTCTCCGACCGCCGATCCGTCGGCCGAAACACCGTTCGGCACCGGCCTCAGGGTCCTGGTGACCGAGGACAACAAGGTCAACCAGGTCGTCGTCAAGCACATGCTCGAAAAACTGGGCTGCCGGGTCGACGCCGTCGCCAACGGGCTCGAAGCGGTCGAGGCGGTGCGGCTCGCGCCGTATCACATCGTCTTCATGGATGTGCAGATGCCCGAAATGGACGGGCTCGCCGCGACCGCTGCGATCCGTGCGCTGCACATGCCCGACCGCCGCGACGTCTGGATCATCGCGCTGACCGCGAATGCGTTCGAAGAGGATTACCGCCGCTGCCTCGCCGCCGGCATGAACGACTTCCTCGCCAAGCCGATCCGGCCCGATGACCTCAAAACCTGCCTCGGCCGCGCCCCGGCGGTGATCGCGGCCCGCGCGGCGGCGGAGTAAGGTTAGGGCTTCGGCGGCTCGGGCGGGAACCAGTCACCGAGGATTTGGTCGGTGGTGTAGGTCGCCGCCCGAAGGCGTGCCAACACGGTCCGATCTGCCTCGCCATATTCCTCAAAATTGCTGATCACGAGTCGGATGGCGCGTCTAAGTTCCGCAGCCATAGCGGAATCCAATCCATTCTTGAGACTTGGACTCATCTCTAAAATATCCTCGATCTCGACCCGAGCGCTGCGAACGGATGAACGCCAGCCGTGTCGCGGTTCAATCGCTGCCGAATACTCAAGCTTCAATAAATGTTCGATGATCGCTCGAATGCGGCTACCGAGCTCTCGTCTCTCCGATCGGCCCAAGCTTTCGATCTCCTCAGCGAGGTTTTCCCAATCGAGTGCCTGATTTGTCCCACCCCGAGCGGTGGAGCGCAGCGCGTCCGCCTGCTGCTGTGACCAGGCAACGAAATCCTCGTCGTAGAGCGTTCTTGTCTCGCTCATCGCCGCATTCCTGACCGTTGCCCCAATGACATGGAGACGCGACATGGAAACTTCAGTTATCCCAAGGATCGCATGTCGCGGCTTGAAGCGAAAGCCGCGGCAACCCATCATCGGCGTATGGAAGAATTCGCGGTTCACCCTGAGCCCGACGATCCGCGGCTAACGCGCACGGTCTCGGGCATCGATCATGATGGAAAGAAGATCGAGACGGCGGTCGTCATGGAGCGGCCGCTGACCTTGTTCCTCAATGGCCGCGAGATCGTGACGATGATGACGATCGGCGATCATCCCGATTACCTCGCGGTCGGCTATCTGCTCAACCAGAACATGCTGTTGCCGGACGACCGCATCACCCGCATCGATTATGACGACGACATCGAGACGGTTGTCGTGCGCACCGCGCGCGAGACCGATTTCGAGGACAAGCTCAAAAAGAAGACGCTGACCTCGGGCTGCGCGCAGGGCACCGTGTTCGGCGATTTGATGGAGAAATTCGACGAGATCCGGCTCGATCCCGCGGCGATCCTCAGGACCTCGTGGCTCTACGCGCTGACCCGCAAGATCAACACCGCGCCGAGCCTTTACCTGACCGCCGGCGCGATCCACGGTTGCGTGCTGTGCGAGGAGGACCGGCCGCTGCTCTACATGGAGGATGTCGGCCGCCACAACGCGATCGACAAGATCGCCGGCTACATGCACCTCCACGGCATCCCGCCGGCCGGCAAAATCTTTTACACGACCGGCCGCCTGACCTCGGAGATGGTGATCAAGACGGTCCAGATGCGCATCCCGATCCTCATTTCGCGCTCCGGCTTCACCGCCTGGGGGGTCGATCTCGCGCAGCAGGCCGGGTTGACCCTGATCGGTCGCGCCAAGGGGCGGCGCTTTATCGCGCTGGCCGGCGCCGAGCGCATCGTCTTCGATAGCGATGGGCGCGAGGCGGCCGACGAAACGGCGCGATCTTCGCGCAAGGCGAGCCAGCCCGAAGAAGAGACTGCGTGAACCCGACGCGTCCCAACATCGCCGGCGTGCTACTCGCCGGCGGGCTGGCGCGCCGCATGGGCGGCGGCGACAAGCCGTTGCGCAAGATCGGCGGGCGCCCGCTGCTCGATCTGGTCATCGAGCGGATGCGGCCGCAAGTTGCCGCGCTAGTGCTCAACGCCAATGGTGATCCGGCGCGCTTTGCCGCCTATGGCCTGCCGGTCATCGCCGACAGCGTGGCGGATAATCCAGGCCCGCTCGCCGGCGTTCTCGCCGGGCTCGACTGGGTGGCCGACAACCGGCCCGATTGCCCGATGGTCGTCAGCGTCGCGACCGACGCGCCGTTTTTGCCGCGTGACCTCGTGTCCCGCCTGTACGCGCGGATGGTCGCCGATGGCGCCGATCTGGCCTGCGCCGCGTCGGGCGGGCAGGCGCATCCGGTGATCGGGCTGTGGCCGATACGACTGCGCGATGATTTGCGGCACGCCCTCGCCGACGAGGGCATCCGCAAGGTCGATGTCTGGACCGCGCGCTACCGCCTCGCGACCGTGACGTTTGCTGCCACACCGATCGACCCATTCTTCAACGCCAACCGGCCGCAGGATCTGGAACGCGCCGAGGCGCTGTTGAGCGAGGCTACTGGAACGCCTTGATCGCGTTGAGCAGTGTCTGAATCACGCCCCACGCCAACGGAATTCCGACAAAAATCCAGGCCAGGGCCAGCTTGAGCGCGTTTCCGGACGATTCTTGCGCGTTATTCGCCATGGCTGCCTCCGAATACTGGCGCGCCTTCGACCTCGGCATCGGCGTCGACCGCCCTCATGTGATGCCGCTCGTGCACGTCCTTGACGAAGAGGTTGCAGATAAAACCGACGACCAGCAGTCCGGCCATGATGTACATCGTCGTGTTGTAGGCCTGCGCCGCCGGGACGCCGTGATCGACATTGTACTGGCGAATGTAGTTGACCAGCACGGGCCCGAAAATCCCCGCCATCGACCATGCCGTGAGCAACAGGCCGTGGATCGCGCCGACATAGCGGGTGCCGAACATATCCCTCAGATAAGCCGGCACGGTCGCGAACCCGCCGCCATACATGCTGAAGATCACCGCGTAGCACGCCACGAACAACCCGACGCTGCCGATCGCCCCGGTGTGCGGCACCAGGGCGTAAAGCACCGTGCCGAGCGCGAAGAAGCAGAAATAGGTGTTCTTGCGGCCGATATAGTCGGAGGTCGACGACCAGATAAAGCGGCCGCCCATGTTGAACAGGCTGAACAGCCCGACAAAGCCCGAGGCGGCCACCGCCGTCACCTGACCCTTGAACATCTCCTGGCTCATCGCCGAAGCCTGACCCAAGACGCCGATTCCGGCGGTGACGTTGAGGCAGAGGATCCACCAAATCAGCCAGAATTGCGGCGTCTTCAGCGCCTGATAGACATAGACGTTTTCCCTGGTCACCAGCCGCTTCGGCTGGGCCGGCGCGACATAGCCTTCCGGCACCCAATTATCCGGCGGCACGCGGACGATCGCGGCTCCCACCAGCATGAAGCAGAAATAAATGAGCCCCATGCAAATCCACGCCTCGGCGACGCCGACATGAGTTGGGGTCGAGAACTTGGCCATAAGCCATACCGAAAGCGGCGAGGCGATGAAGGCCGCGCCGCCAAACCCCATGATCGCCATGCCTGTCGCCATGCCCGGCCGGTCGGGGAACCATTTGATCAGGGTCGAGACCGGCGAGATGTAGCCAAGCCCCAAACCGATGCCTCCGAGCACGCCATAACCGAGATAGATGATCCACAGCGTGTGCAGGTAGACCCCGACGGCTGACACCAGGAAGCCGCCGGCCCAGCACAGCGCCGCGGCGAACATCGCCCGGCGCGGCCCGCCTTCCTCGACCCAACGGCCGAGCACGGCCGCCGAGGTCCCGAGAAAAAAGATGGCGATGCTGAAGATCCAGCCGAGATCGGTCAATTTCCAGTCGTCGGGCGCCGATTGCGTGATCCCGATCAGCTTGCTCAACGGAAGATTGAAGACGCTGAACGCATAAGCCTGGCCGATGCACAGGTGGATGCACAGCGCCGCTGGCGGAATCAGCCAGCGGCTGTAGCCGGGTGCCGCGATCGTCCGCTCACGCGCAAGGAATGATGAAGTTGCCACGTCCCCTCCCGTCAGTCTCATTCTGATGCCGGCACGCCGCTGTTGCATTTACGCTGGGCGATTGCGCGCACACGCCGAGACTCAACGGTCGGAAGCAATATTTTAGCGGGGTTTCACTGTCAACTCGCGTCAAATGCCTGGCGCATTTGATGCCCGAGCCGACCTATTCCGGCAAAATCAGAGCCGGTCGGCAACAGGACGAGTCGTCGCCGGCCGGTTGTCGCGGCTTCAAGGTCGTGCCACGATCACGGGCATGCCGCCAATGCTCGACATGCGCGTCTGCGAATTGCTGGCCGCCCGTCTGTGCCACGATCTGGCCGGGCCGGTCGCGGCGATCTCGAATGGCGCGGAGCTGCTCGGCGACGACGATCCCGACTTTGCCCGTGAGGCTGCCACGCTGATCGGCGACAGCGCCCGCACGGCGGCGAAGCGGCTACAGCTGTTCCGCTTAGTTTATGGCATCGGCGGCGGCATCGGCGCGGGGCCGCCGCCGCATGTCCTGGCGGCCGAGTACTTCGCCGGCGGCAACATCGAATGCGACTATCCCGAAGCGGTGCGCCGGCTTGAACCGGAGTGGCAAAGACTGGCCTGCAGCTTGTTGTTGGTCGGCGCGGAGGGACTTCCGCGCGGCGGCGGGCTCGTGCTGGCGGCAGCGTCCGGCGGGGTCGCGCTGACCGGCATCGGCGATGGCGACGGTCCGCCGCGGCAAACCCGAGATGTGCTGACGCCGGCGGCGCCGGTCGAGTCACTGACTTCACGCAATGTCGGCGCCTATTTTGCCGCGGTCCTGGCCGAGACGCTCGGGCGCCGGCTGGTGCTGAGTGCTGAGCCCGGACGCTTTCAGATAAAATGCGAAACGGGCGCCTAGGCGCCCGCTTCAATCCGTTGGGATTGCGCCGAAATCAGGCGGAGCGCAGCTGGGCGACGTTGTCGACCGGGTCGCGCAGTACGTAGCCGCGGCCCCAAACCGTCTCGATGTAATGCTCGCCGCCGGTGGCCTGCGCGAGTTTCTTGCGCAGCTTGCAGACGAACACGTCGATGATTTTGAGCTCCGGCTCGTCCATCCCGCCGTAGAGATGGTTAAGGAACATCTCCTTGGTCAGGGTCGTGCCCTTGCGCAGGCTCAACAACTCGAGGATGCCGTATTCCTTCGCGGTCAGGTGCAGCGGGCTCTGGTCGACGCTGACCACCCGGCTGTCGAGATTGACCAGCAGCTTGCCGGTGCGGATCGTCGACTCGGGATGACCCTTTGAGCGGCGGACGATCGCCTGGATGCGTGCAATCAGCTCGCGCCGGTCGAACGGCTTGGTCAAGAAATCGTCGGCGCCGAAGCCTAACCCCTTGATCTTGTGGTCAAGCTCGACCAGGCCGGAAAGAATGAGGATGGGGGTGCGCACCCGCGCGGCGCGCAGGCGGCGCAGCACCTCGTACCCGTCGATATCCGGCAGCAGCAGGTCGAGGATGATGATGTCGTAATCGTAGAGCTTGCCGATCTCCAGGCCGTCTTCACCGAGATCGGTCGTATCGCAAATGAAACTTTCCTTGCGCAGCATCAATTCGATGCTGGCCGCCGTCGCCGCATCGTCCTCTACCAGCAATACGCGCATTGCACGCCTCCAGGGAGACCGGGCGGCATCTCGTCGCCGTCTTTCGTTAACCAGTATTACTACGAGCGGTTAACAAAAGATTATCCCGTCGCAGCTCGCGAAACGCTCGGCTGCGTCAGCAGACCGCTTAACCGGATTTTAGCATCGCCGCGGAAACATTAACACATGTTGCGTCGATCGGGCCGTCCCGAGCCGCGCGCGTCGGATATGTCATCCGGGGGATTTGCCGATGAATGGCCGACAGAACCTGTACCGCCTGCAGTTTTGGCAGCTCGCTGAGCGCCAGCGCTATCTTGCCGATCTGGAGGCGCTGGCTGCCCGGCTGCGCGCCGACAGCGACAGCTTGACCCGCGAAATCGACGCGGCCGGGAGTTCCGAGGCGAATTCCGACATGCGGGCGTCTTACCCGGTTTTCGTCGGTGCGCTGCTCGAACGCCGCGACAAGCTGGTGGGCACGATCGCCGAGATCGACGCGCAGATCGGCGAGGCGCGCCAAGCGGTCGCGACCGCCCAGCAAGAAGTGAAGCTGTTTGAAGGCTCAGCCGCGTATCGCGGCTTTTCGTTCGAGGACCGGCGGGTGCGCCGCTCGCGCCGCTCCATCTGACCCTCGCGTGCCGCCGGCTAAGCAAGATTCTCACGGTCGGTCCACATATGGCATAATCCGGAACCGGAGCTACCGTATGTGGGGGGATGTGATGCCGGGTCGGTCACGGATTGACGTAAGACGCGAGCAGCGCGAGGGGTTGAGAAGGTTGGCAGGATCGTCGGATCGGGAGGAAGCCGATCGGGCGCGCGCGATCCTTCTGTCACTGGAGGGGTGGACCAGCGAGCGGATCGCGTTGGCCTT
>Ga0181521_10008504_pt1 | contig 10517 bp, 11 predicted proteins | sample PEATcosm2014_Bin_32_FD_119764 | JGI IMG/M metagenome (GOLD analysis project Ga0181521, IMG submission 119764) | Peatland microbial communities from MTU Mesocosm Facility, Houghton, MI, USA - PEATcosm2014_Bin02_60_metaG | ecosystem: Environmental > Terrestrial > Soil > Wetlands > Peat | place... | reverse complement strand
TTCACGACGAGGTTTTTGTCACCCAGGTTGAGGTGCCGTTGGGTAGACTCCGGGTTCTTTCGGGCTCGGAGGTTTGTCGGATTCTTGAACAACACGGATTCGTCGCTCTCCGCCAGCAAGGCAGCCATCGGATCATGCCATAGAGTTTTGAGACAACGACAATCACCGCCCCTGCTCCTCTTCACGATCCGGTCTGGCGCGGGACCCAACGGAGCATCGTTCGGCAATCGGAGCCCCCGAAATCGTTATTTGAAATCGAAAACCAGGCAGACCTTCCCGAGACCAAGCTCCGGTTTCGGGACACGTCAACATGGACTGTCGGAACGCGCCAACCGGCGTGAGGGGCGTTTCACGGGAGGAATCCTTCGGAATTGGGATTCCGGCCGGGATGCCGACTTCGCGGTCCCAGTCCTGCCGCACTTCCTCGAACGCCGTTTGGCGCCAGCGCGCGCGTGGCGCGCTTTCGGGTGCAACATCATCATCGGTATTCCCCTAAAGCAGCATACGCGGTCGGAATGGACTGTTTAGTTAGCTTGCTGGAGGCGGTCGTCGGCGCGATGTGTTAAGGTGACGGTTTAGGCGGGAAGGTAAAGATGGCAACAAAGGCCCAGAGCAATCAACCCAAGAGCGCTACTCCCAAGCCGGCCAAGTACCCTCGTCACTCCGTCGACAAGGCGCTGAGGATTCCCAAGGCCATTTTGGAGGAGAACGGCGGACACGCCTCCACGCCGACTCAGGCGGCCGGCTACCTCGGCCTCAGCACCGCCAAAGGACCATTTGCGGTCGAAATCGGCTCCGCGAAGAAGTACGGTTTCCTGGACAGCCCCGAGCAGGGAAAGATCCAGCCGACCGAACTCGCCCGCCGAATTCTGCGGCCCAAGAGTCAGGAAGACCAGCTCAACGCTTACCGCGCGGCCGTGCTCAATGCCCCAGACATCTCCGACGTATACAAACACTATCGTGGCGAAAACATCCCTCAGGACACGTTCTTCAAGAATACGCTAGCCGACAGTTTCGGAATACCCGAGGCAGATTTTACCGATTTCAAGCAGGTTTTCCTTGAATCGCTGCAGGCCGCAAAGCTGGTGGAGGAACACGGCGAGAACCTACGCGTGTTGGATGTATCGGAATCAACCGCAGCGTTGACCGGAGATGAAGAATCTGAGCACCTTAAGAAACTCGGAGCTTCTGTGGAGGTCAAGCCCGGTGACTCGTGCTTCGTAATGCAACCGTTCGCACAGCCATTCGGTGGCTATTACGAGAAGATCTTCAAGCCTGCAATCGAAAGGGCCGGGTTGGTCCCCGTTCGAGCAGACGCTGAGATCTTCGGGACCGGAAAGATTATTGACCAGATTTGGCGCGGGCTCAACAACGCAAAAGTGCTCATCGCGGAGCTAACCACTCGCAACGTCAACGTGTTCTATGAGCTCGGGTTGGCGCACGCGCTGCAGAAGCCGGTCGTGCTGGTCGCCGCCAATGAACCGGACGTTCCGTTCGACCTAAAGCATATTCGCGTGATCTACTATGACGTGACCGATCCATTCTGGGGCACGAAACTAATCGAAAAGATTGCGGAAAACATCCTGTCCGCCCTGAAGAACCCCGAAGAGGCGATCTTCAAGGCACCGGGCGAGACTTGATTGCCTAACCGGAGCAGTTTCGGCCAGCAAGACGCTGCGGACCGGCCTTTCCCATTCCCGACACCGGAAGAATTCTGTCCCTAACGACGCTCCTCCGAGGTTACGTCCCACAACCTCGTTTCCAGGACGTGTGGGCTGCGGGCCGCAGCGATTCCATACTCTTGTTCGTCGCCGGCCCTGGCGCGTTTGTCAATCCTGATCTGGTCTTGTGAAATGGATCGGATCGCTGACGGCTCGTGCTAGAAGTTGCTCAGCGGCGGTCATGGCGACCTTGGTAAAGAGAACCCGCCAGACGAAGACTCCCAAACTGCCATACGCTGGACGGCTGGAAACGATATACCATTGCAGAGTGGATCTTCTCCGATTTCTCGACCAGCGGCTACGCTTCGTCATTTATTTCTACGACACGGCCATGGCTCCCTTCGAAGATCTTATTGACAAGATCTGTCGTGAGGATCCCCCATACGATGTTGATCCGAAAACGGGAAAAAGAGACCCCTCCGCCTTTCAATTCGAGTTCTCGGAGGCGGACGACGGATGTGATCTTGTCGGATCGGCGTCTCTAAGCTACCTGGAGGTTGTGCTCCATCGGTTTTTGGAGAGGTGGGTACTCGATCTCGGCGGGCAATACTACCTTAAGAAGGTAGCGGCCTCCACGAAAGGGAACTGGCTGGAGCGATACCGGGTCTTCTGCCTGAACGTGCTGCAAGTCGATTGGGCTAAGAGCGGAGTTGATCTGAGGCTTCTAGAACAGATCGTTCTTGCCAGGAACGACTTCCATCACCCTGATAATACGGTTATGACGTCGTTCTTCTTTCAGAGCGAATATCATGCACAAAAGTATCCGGATTCGGTATTCCGGCACCAGCTTTGGAATCCAGATTCGAAGCTTCGCCCGCGATTGATGGTGACCAGAGATAAGCTGGTTGAGGCGGTCCATTCTGTACGTACGCTCTGCGAGTTCCTCTATCACGCCCGCTCGGGTTAGAGAATCAACCGACTGCGCGCTTCAGTGTGCTTTTCCGTCACGTCCGATAGAGGTGATTCCACGGACCTCATTCCCCGAACGCCGTTCGGGTCAGTGAAGCGAAACAAGCGCGGCGTGTTGACAAGTGTGCGCACCAACTCGGGCGGAGGGACGATGCCGGCTTCAGGCCTCACAGACGTACCGAGCGCTAAACTAACGCTTGCCCTGAACACCGACAGCGGGTCTGCCGTGAAGTTTCCACCGTGTGTCGCGCAGGCGTTATTTGAGTGAATGTTGCTCCGCGTCAGATTCGGAGATCGTGTGCAACCGCTTCTCAAGTTCTGTCGACAGCTTCCGGACTCCCCCGATCGAGTTTTCATATGGGATTAGGCGGAGTCCGAGAAAGTCAAATGGTACATCGGTAGGTGTCTGAGAAAGGAGCATTACATCTTTCCCCAAGACGTCAGCTAGGCCCACCTCGTACGTAACATTGGGGTTCTTGGCGGTCAAATCTGCAATCACTACACGAGCCCGACATGTCATTTCCCAGATATCGTCCATGATGCTGCGGCCCTCCTTCTCATCGGCGCGCTGGCACCGAAATCCGCACTTGACGATTACGCTCTCTAGCAGCCTCCACAACTCGTCCGACCAGGATTCCCGGAACGGCATAAGTAGGCAACAGAGCTTCGGATCCACGTCGAAGTTACGGCCCTTCCAATGTGGATTCACGACCACCATGTTTCTTAGAGTCCTGTATTCGCGCTCCAGGGTGCTGAGTCTGCCTAACTCGGCTCGTAGGCTCTCGTTCTCCATTCGGGCCGTCAATAGTTCGACGTTCGTTTTCTGGAGTAGATCATCGCTGAGTTGCCGAAAGAGGACCCTTAGCTCGTCTGCAATCGAGACCAAGTCGGCTCCGCGTGTCTCGCGGTGCGTTCGCAACGCCTCGTACTGTTCAATTCGCTGGTCGCGCTCTTTCACAGCAGCACGCAGAGACTCAATCTCCTTGGTCAAGGTATCGACGTCCCTTTGCGCCGCAATTCCAAGTTTGGCGACTAGACCGGATAGTGGTTTAGGTGGCGTTCCGCGTATAACGTCACCAATTGCCTTCTTAAGATGCTGTCTTAGTACGGTGGCGCCTAAGCGCAGATCGTACGTGAGAACTCCGAAGGACCGGAGGTCAAACGGAAGCGATTCCACATCTCGGGACATCACAACTACAGGCTTCCCCAAACTGTGCGCCACTCCAAGTTCATAAAACACGTTTGGATTGCTGCTCGAGGCATCGACAATAAGCAGATCAGCCTCTGCGATGGCCTGAATGATCGCGTCGTAGATTCGCGCCGGCCCGGCAAGATCGTCCGCCCTGAAACAGCGGAACCCTTCTTCTTCCACGGTTGGCTTTATCACCTTCTCGAAGAAGTCCCTCGACTCCCCGGCGAATGGCATCACAACAAAGCACACCCTTTCGCCGCCATCCCTCAAACGTTTCTTCATTTCACGACGCTCAATCACTCCCAAAGGTACAAATGGGCGGAAAGATATTATAGCAGTGCGATTTGGCCAGTGCAGGGCCTCGGAAGTCCCCATCTGGGAAGCTGATCCGGCGAACCGCGAGTGCGTCCAGGCACCCGGCTATGTGCGCCAGACCGGTGCGCTTCCGGCACCGGCTGCACGTGGCTCTGAAGGGCGGCGTTTCATGCAGAGCGATTCCCACGCGCGCGAGACGCGCAAAGCACACCTGTCCGCCGCGCCGGGCGCCGCCGCCGACCCGGCCACGCAAACCGCGGCACTGCGTGTTTCGACGATCACCTCGTTCCGTGTGTCGCGATTCCGGGCGTGCGAGACTTCCGCAATCCGCGCTCCGTCAACGTCCTTCTGTCAGAATGGGCAGTCGCGCGGACGCCGTTTCCGGGCCCTTGGCTCCGGCGTGCACGGCACCGATTGCACCGTGATCTGTTCCGGCTGGCCAATGAGGAATCGATGTGGAACGGTCAGCACGAACGTCTTCTCCACGGAGTAGTCCGCTAAAGCGATAACGCGGCTCTGTCCCTTCAAGAATCTGAAGACCTCCCAATACCAGCAACCTTCCCGCTCAAGGAAGTTCCGGAAACGATGTCCCCTCGTGGCCAGTTCTTCAGCGCGCTCGTAATTCTTGACACGCGCACGATCGAAATCGGCGTCCTTCGACGCAACTTCGACTGCCAGGTCAACATCACTCAATCGCTCGACCGCAGGTTCCAGCATGCTGCCGAAAAGAACTACCCTCGTCACCTTGCCGAGGAAATACGGGTCGTTGTTGACCTGCTCCACACGCCCAAGGAATTGCAGCAACGCCCTTTGTGCCGTTGCCCGCGTGACCCGTTTGGCCGCTGTCGCGGAAGACAGGGTCTGCCCCGCTTGGGTTACCCTCCACGCGTTTCGGCCGGCGGCTTCGATCAGCCCCTCAGCCAATAGAGCCTTGATCAGCGCACGTCCTTCGCCAGCCTCCACCGAGGCGGCGGACTCCAGATCACTCAGTCCCCACGGCAAGCGCGTGCGGAGGTGCCGCAACGTCTGGCGTACGAGCAGAGCAGGCCGACCAGCAACCGCCCCTTTCGGATCGATCCGCATTTGTCTCTAGCATAGACCCACGTTGCCCTCTCCGTCATGGCCTGGCAGACGGCGCACAATTCGGACGGGTGCGGATACAGACTGGCCGCCGCCACGGCGCTTCCTGCGTTTGGGCGGTCGCAAGCCGACTTGTCGGGAGTAATCCTGGCGGGTGGTCCCCGATGCCAGACTCCAGTCCTCTTCTCCCTGTCGGCTTCCTGCGCAGGCCGTTTGAATTGATGCTATACTCTGTTGCCAGATCTGGAGGATCACCATGTACAGCCAAGTTCGCATGTTTGGTGTGATTTTGGGCCTTGCGATACTTACCTCGGGCCTCGGGAATAGTCAGGCCCAAAAAGTAGTCGTCCAATCGGAGGTAAGCGGTCAAGTCACCCTTAAATTAAACGGCGGTGAAAACATTAATCTCGCTGGTCGGGGCACGATCAGTCTTGATTTGAAATCCGGGAGAAACGGATTGTCCCTCTGGTCATGCGGCTGGCCCGATTGCCGCTGGATCCCGTATGACGTGGGAGCTGGCCAGGTATGGTCTGTGGCCCGTGAGGGTCCAGAACCCAGAATCGTTCTGATAAAGAAATACTCACCCACACCCTCGCCATCACCCACACCTTCGCCATCGCCCACACCTTCGCCATCACCAACACCTTCGCCATCACCAACACCGCCCCCGCCCCCGGAAAAAGGCATGTGACGCTGAAGTCGGGGCGGCGCACCCCGAGATTCTCGGAGTGCACACGTTCGTTAGCCAGTCGTGACAGGAGAACATGAAACCATGCGTGGCCGCTTTCGCATGTTGGGTGTGATGTTGGGTCTTGCGATAGCCACCCCGTGCTTCGGGAATAGAAAGGGCCCAAAAGTAGTTGTCCAATCGGAGGTAATCGGTTCGGTCGGGCTTTCACTAAACGACGGTGAAACCGTTAGTCTTGCTGGTCGCAGCACGATCAGTCTTGATTTGAAGTCCGGGAGAAACCAATTGTCTCTCTGGTCATGCGGCTGGCCCGATTGCCGCTGGATCACGTATGATGTGAAAGATGGCCAGACTTGGCTTGTCGCCCGTGAGGGTCCAGATCCCAGAGTTATTCTGACCAAGAAACCGCCACTGTGCCCGCCTAACGGTTTACACGGTCGCCCCAACAGACAAGAGTTCAACGTTTATTAGGGCAGAAGATCGACGGCACGCAACTGTAGGCTTGTTAACGGCCCTTTCCGTTTTGGCGACGGCCCGCCCTTCCCGCAGAACCCGGCGCAGGAGCTTCCCTCGGCGATTGAGCACAGAAGTCCCGCTCCGAGGCGCTCAATCTGATCCGCAATCGAAAGGGCAGGCTTCGTCCAACAGCCGCCCTACTTTCTGAGAATGATCCTAGGCGGTGGACTACTGGCGACGACGAGCCACGTCTCGGCACTTTGGACGTCATATGGAAGCCAGCGGCACGCGGGCGCTGGCCAGCCGCACGACCACAATGACAGTACGTTCTTTCCTGATGTTAAATCAAGGCTCAAGGTTCCCCCACCAGCAAGCGTAACGTTTGGGCCATTATTTAATCGGACACTGACCGCACCGCTGATCTGTGAATGAACGATTACTTTGGATTCGAGTTGAGAAAAAACGTCGAGAGTTAAAGTCGCCGCATCAGAATCCGAAGAGCCCACAATCGCCCACGTAATAGGTAATTCGTCAAACACACCGGCTGCCCGATAAATCACCGAAGTTTTTGGTAGGATGGGCTCGTTAACGCTACAGCGCTCCAAGCTGCCGGTCGTGATTGAAAGATTCAATATGCCACCCACCGCATTCGCATTCGTCACTCGGACGTATACGCTTTGTCCACCATTTATGACCACACGCTGTGAGGGCCTGTCTGCGGTTATCAGCGCACCACCCATTTTTGGGTTTCCTGCTGGGATGTTGGAAACCACTTCGCACGGTCTTGAGTGCCCGATGAGGCACCCTAGAGTTAGAGCCAGTAGAACAGCCCCTCTCAGTTTCATAGTTCTCCAGTCCTCCTTAACCGGGATTTCCATTTTGGATCCCGGATGCCTGCCAGTATACACCCGACCGCCATCCTTTGATCCTACGACTGGCAACTTCTCCTCCGGGATCCGTTTTCGCCCCCGCAAGGCGCAGTTGGCACCCCGCCGGAAGAATCCAAAACCCGGAAATCCCGTTTCAGATGTTCGGTGTAACTGGTTTCTGATTGGACGGCTTCTAGATCACTCCCCACAAACGCCCTAGGCTCTTGGAGAAAGGCCTGTTGGCAGCCGGCGGCGATATCGGTCGCGGTAAGTCCCGGTCACGTCAAGTAGCCGTATCACGCCCGGGCCTTTGAAGTGACTCCCGCTGGCCCCCAGCTCCCTTGGGGGGACCCCCGCCACCCGCACCCCGAGCACCCCTACCGGCCCGCGCCCTTCACCCCTTGCGCTTGGCTTTGCCGCGACGCACCGCCTTGGCCTTCTTGGGCGGCGCCGGCGCCGGTTTCTCCGCGGCGGCAGCCGCCTTCACGTAGTCCTTCAGCTCCGCGTCCGTAAAGTAGATGGACTCCACGGTCAGACTGGCGTCGCTGAGCACCTTCATGAGCTGCTGGCGCACGTTTTCGGCATCGGCGCCAGTCTTGGCCTGGGCCAATTGCTGGCGTAGTTTCAGCGCGTCGTCCTTGGCCTGGGCCACCTGCTGGGCCCGCTTCTCTGCGTCGCTGGGGCCGCAGCCCGTGGCCAGAAACACCACAAACATGCTGACCAGTAGCAAGATGATTCGCTTCATAAATGTCCTCCTTTTCGCACCTTTCCGCGACTTCCCACGCTCTCCGGCCGCCAGTCGCCCGCGGTCACGTCGATTCCTCAAGCAACTCCACGTCTTGGTTCAAGAGATCGCTTACAACTTCGCCGGCGTCCCGGCCTTTCTTCTCCGCGATGCGTTCCAAATGCTTCTGCAACTGGCCGTCCAGGTAGATCGGCAGACGTACGCGCGCTCCCTTCCGGTAAAACTTGCCCCGCTCCGCTTTTGAAAAGTCGTAATCTGGCTTCATAGTTCCAGCCCCCGACACTGTGCGGCTTCTTTCCGGTCCGCCCGGCGCGCGGAAATCAAACCTGTCTTGGCGTTCGCCTCACCGCCGGCTTCCTTATCCTCGCGGAACGTGTGGCACACCACCAGCAGCGCTTCATTGCCACTCCACTCCAGGATTATCTCATGAAGTCCGAACTGTCCCGCCAGGCGTCCCGATCTGGTACCCCAAATCCGCCCCTCCAGAACCACCCGTCACCATCTTTTTCGCGGAGTTTTCTGAATCGTTTCAATCGCTCCCGGGTTTCGCGGCCCCTCAGCCCGGTTTCCACCTGCTATACCAGGATCAGGAGGCGCCAATGTACAATCCCATTCCGCCCCCGCGCCCGAGCCTCCTATTGCTGTCCTCAACCCCTCCCAGCCCCATGCCGGCCCGCGCCGCCAGCCGTATCGCATTGCAATTCAGCCACTTACACGAACGCGCCCGCGTCTTCGAACTCCGAACCCGTCCTTGTGACGCATCTTGCGAAAAACACCCTCAAGATGCGTCACAAAATCCCGGCCCACCACCGCAACCCATTGAAACAGCGCAGCTTAAAACCTCATGATTGACAACTCCACATGTGGGGCAGGATTCCATCCTGCGGGCGGTTCGCAACCGCCCCCCGTCCTCAAACCGTGCTCCCCCGCCACCCCCCCGCTTGTATTCCGGAGTACGAGGTCCTATTATGTCTTGGGGAGAACCCGATGAAGAAACCCAAGATCGAACCGCCGCGCCCCGCCACGCTGAGCCGCAGGAATTTCTTTGGTTCCGTGGCTTCCGGCGCAGCCGAAGCGGCCATATTGACCCTCCCGGTGGAGGCCGCCCAGCCCGCCGCCGCGCCGCCCGCCGGCGCCGGCATGGTGCCGGCCGTCCTCCACGTCAACGGCCAGATTCACTCTTTGAGCGTGGAACCGCGCTGGACCCTCCAACACGTCTTGCACGACCATTTGGGTCTCACCGGTACCAAGTCCGGCTGCGAGCGCGGCGAGTGCGGCGCCTGCACCGTTCTGATCGATGGCATCGCCCGCTATTCCTGCCTGACGCTGGCCCTCGAAGCCGTGGGCGCAGAGATCACCACGGTCGAAGGCTTAATGCACGGTGAACAACTCGGCCCCGTGCAGCAGGCCTTCGTGGAAGAGGACGCGCTCCAGTGCGGCTACTGCACTCCGGGACAGGTGGTGTCGGTGGAGGCGCTTTTGCGAAAGACTTCTCAGCCCACGCCCGAGCAGATCCGTGAGGGGGTGAGCGGCAACCTGTGCCGCTGCGGAGCGTACCACCACATCTTCCGCGCCGCCCAGCGTGCCGCGGAATTGCGAAAGGCGGGGATATAAGCCATGGCCGAAGCGACTGTGAAACCCTGGGGCGAAACCACCGTTGTTGGCAAGCCCATCCCCCGCGTGGACGCCTATGAACGGGTCAGCGGAATGGCGGTCTTCCCCGCGGATGTCAGCCTGCCGAATATGCTGTATGCGGCCATTCTGCGCTGCCCGCACCCACATGCCACGGTCAAGAAGATCGATGTGGGCAAGGCCCGCAAGATGCCCGGCGTGTGCGCCGTGCTCACGGACGCCGACCCGGAAGCGCGGGCCGTTGGATGGTACGCAGCCCCGTCGGCTCCCGGCGCCCCTGCCCGCATGATGAGCCGCCTGTTCGACCCCCATTGCCGCTATGAAGGCGAAGAAGTCGCCGCCGTGGCCGCTGAGAGCCAGCAGCAGGCTTGGGACGCCGTGCGCGCCATCCAGGTGGAATACCAGACGCTGCCCTTCGTCACCGGCATGGAAGAGGCCATGAAGCCGGGCGCTCCGCCGGTGCAGGAAGGCGGCAACCAGGTCGGCGCGCCTCGCGAAATCAAGCGCGGCGATGTCGCCAAGGGCTTTGCCGAGGCCGATGTCGTACTCGAGGAGACCTATCGCAGCCCCTGCGAGATTCACGCTCCCTTGGAAACTCACGGATCGGTCGCCAGGTGGGAGGGCGATCGCCTCACCGTCTGGGATACCAACCAGGGCCCGTTTGGGATTCAATCCGGCATTGCCAAGGCTCTGAACATGCCCTTGAGCAAGGTGCGGGTCGTCTCCAGCTACATGGGCGGCGGCTTCGGCAGCAAGCAGGAAGTCGGCAAGTACTCGGTCATCGCGGCGCTGCTGGCCCAAAAGACGGCGCGTCCCGTCAAACTGTTCCTCACGCGCGAAGAGACCTTCCTGTGCGTGGGAAACCGGGCGTCGCACATCATGAAGCTCAAGGCCGGGGTGAAGAAGGACG
>Ga0181521_10008500_pt1 | contig 10519 bp, 8 predicted proteins | sample PEATcosm2014_Bin_32_FD_119764 | JGI IMG/M metagenome (GOLD analysis project Ga0181521, IMG submission 119764) | Peatland microbial communities from MTU Mesocosm Facility, Houghton, MI, USA - PEATcosm2014_Bin02_60_metaG | ecosystem: Environmental > Terrestrial > Soil > Wetlands > Peat | place... | reverse complement strand
TCCACGGTTTCACCCGATCCCACAGCTCATCGGGTACATCGGAATAGTCGGCTTGCATGGACCAGTAGACATCACGTCTTCACTGCTCCCGCAAATTTTCCACAGGTCATGACGGCTCGCTCTTAGTAGCGGTCATTGTGACAGCGACGGAGATCAACGGGATATGCGCTGCTCGACCCGGGCAAGCAAGCCGCCGGTCACGACCTCGACACACCCGCTGCCGATATCCCAAATGTCCCTAATGGCAACTGGGCGCAATCGCGCGGCCACCCGCCCGCCGCCAGGGTATACAAACCCCTTGCCGCACGAAAACCACCTGACCGCCGACAGCTGCTATTCTCGGAAACCGTGAGCTGTTCGTGGACGCCATGCTTCTATGATGCATACTCTACCGGCTCACAGCTCTATTCGTATAGTTCCGCAGTGCCAAATACGTCTCCGCCGGCGATGAGCACCTTTCCGTTTGGTAACAAGGTCGCGGTATGGTTCACCCGGGCAGCGGTCATCCTTCCGGTGGCCGCGAACGTCCCGGCCTTGGGGTCGTATAGCTCCGCGCTTGCGAGAAGGGAGGGACCATCGTCTCCGCCGACGATAAGCACCTTCCCGTTGGGCAACAAGGTCGCCGTATGCCCCTCCCTTTCCGCCGCCATGGTGCCGGTGGCGGCGAATGTCCCGGCCATTGGGTCGTATAGCTCCGCGTTCGCGAGATACGTCAGATCCCCGTCGCTGTTGTAGTAGCGTCCGCCAGCGATGAGAACCTTATCGCTGGCCAACAACGTCATCGTGGGCTCATCCCTTTCCGCAGCCATGGTCCCAGTGGTGGTGAATGTCCCGGCCACTGGCCCGTATAGCTCCGCGCTCGCGAGAGTATTGTTGCTGGCATCGTCTCCACCAACGATGAGCACCTGTCCGCTCGATAACAACGTTGCCGCGTGGGCCGTCCGTGCCACAGCCATGCTTCCGGTGGCGGTGAATGTCCCGGCCACTGGCTCGTATAGTTCTGCGCTTGTGAGTATGCTTCCAGTACTATCAGCGCCACCAGCGATGATAACCTCGCCACTCAGCAACAGCGTCGCGGTTGAGCCGTCCCTGGCCGCAGTCAGGCTGCCAGCGCCTGCAAATGTTCCGACCGTTGGGTCGTATAGCTCTGCGCTTACGAGTCCGGGATAGCCACCGGCGATGAGCACCTTCCCGTCGGGCAGCAACGTCGCCGTATGGCCCATCCGTGCAGTGGTCATGCTTCCGGTAGCGGTGAACGTCCCGGCCACCGGGTCAAACAGCTCCGCGCTCGCAAGAGCCAGGCTCTCGCTTTCCCCACCAGCGATAAGCACCTTCCCGTTGGGCAACAAGGTCGCCGTATGCCGATCCCTCGCCGTAGTCATACTGCCCGCCGGTGCGAAACTGTTCGCACCGTTGCTGCACCCCGTCGTCGTCAAAGTGACCACGAACATGAACACCACGGTCAACTTCCCGAAATGGGAAAATGCGCGATTCGACATGGTACCTCCGGTTGCGCGTGACGCAAGAGCCCTGGACTCTCTATCGACCACCCGCAGGAGTCTACCTGGAAAAGACCGTCAGTAAAACACCCCATCGGATGGCGACAAGAACATCTACATCCTGTGCTTGTTCACCAGTTCTGCCCCCCAGCGCTAGGTCCCATACGAATTCATCAACCATCTCTTGTCAGTATAAGGCGTACACCTCAGCATATTCTACACCCTGTGTGCCGCATATCATCATGAACGCATCGCCCGCCATCTGCGGTCTTTCCAGGTGTCCGCGGAACCCCTTGACAGTGTCGTGCGCACAGCTCGGAAGAACCTACACCCCTTCTACAGAAAGGCCTTGACCGGCGCTTCAGTCTCAAAATACCCTAGCCCGATGCTGGAGTCTCAGCATGGACAATTCTGTCCATGCTGAGCGGACCATGACGTTGCGGGCGGGCCCCGCATCGTGGCCGCCTTACTAGATGGAGGGTCTCAGATGAGAAATCAGATTCGCAAATCGTCCCGATCTCGGTTGCCTTCCTCCCCGGCCTGTCTCCTCGGACTCGCCCTCATGTCATGCCTCTTGCTCCTGCCTTCGCCGGCTAGAGGACAAACAACTCAGACGGCACTCTACACAGACCTCTCCACTACGTTTACATTCTGCAACACGTACGGCGGTTACATTCAAAATTTTACGGCCCTTGTCGACTTTCCCGGCAAAGTGGCGGAGTTCCTGGGCTGGTCGGAACCCCCAAATATGGACGCCGCCATTCTCGCCGAGATCGATCGGATTTGCAACAGCTTGTCCACCTTGATAAAGTCTGGAGATATAACAACTATCAATGAAGCCATCACAACCACCCGTACAATGCTCAACGATTATTCGTCTTACATGGTCAACGGCCACCTCGACCCTACAACTACCTATGGGTCGGCTATTGAACAACAATCCATTGCTGCGGTAACCGCGGCCCTTGACCCACCTGGTCCCCTGAATCCCGACGGTCAGTGCGCAGGCAAAGATATCTTCCAGATTCTGCCCCCAACCAGCAAGACTAATGTAGTCTACGATTGGCGATTGGGCATAGCCGATGGACTAATCGCTGTTGCCACTCGATTAATGGCCATCGGGATTCTGTGGCCGGATTTCCGGACCACTGGCAGCAAGACGACAGAGCTTACCGCATACAGGAACTGTCTCATTCAGCATAGGGATCTCATCCGGGCACCCAGGCCCAATAACTATTGTCGAGTCGATGAGGTCTGCGCGCCTGCGGGCGGCGGTTGCGGCTGTGACAGTGTGACGTGCAAGGAATGGCGATCCTGGCCAACGTGGCCCGTCACTGCACTGGACCTGCCTTCCCCAAACTGTTCGATACCTCCTTCCTTCCCCTCAGAGGAGGAGTTCTGGGACCTCGAAGCGGTTGCATCGAGCACGATCGACAATAATAACCTCGCGAACGTTCTTTTTGCGCTGGAAAGGATGATCGACACGCTTTACGTTCTCACCTCGCCCCTCACTACTCCGCCGGCCAACCAGCACATTTCGTTCGGCGCAAATCCTCTGCTTTGCCTTTCGCAGAGTGCGGCGGGAAACGTCACCCTGGACAATTGCACGTCGACCAGTTCTCTTCTCAACTGGAGCTATGACCCAGGCACCGGAAGAATCATGAACGCAGGTTCAAACCAATGCATTAGCGCGCAGGGGATACCGAATTCCCCTGTGTCTCTCCAGATGGTCACTTGCGTTGACAACGATAACAGCTCAATCTGGGACCGGAGCCCGGAATCAGGCGTCATCAAAAACTCCTTCGGTTCTGCGTTGACTGTCCTAGATGCTGTACCAGCCGTCGGGTCGCAGGTTTGGGGCCGGGTGGCAACTCCTTGGTACCTGAATAAGCAGGTGTGGATATTGGGATCTGGGTCTTCGTGCTCCGGAGCGATCTGCCCCATTACAGGATCTGCGGCCTGGAATCAGGGGACCATCGCGGGTTCAGGCGAGCGGTATCCAATTGACTTCAGCATCTTTGCCTACGAGGGAATCTCTGGTTTCCAGGATGTGGCTGGGCCGATAGCAGCAGCAGAGAGCCTCTCTGCGACCGGCTTTAGTATCAACGGTCTTTCCGGTCTGCCGGACGCGTTGGTTGTCGAGTATGGACCAGTGAGCCTAGCTAATGGTACCATCCGCGGTATGCCTTTCCTTCCGTCGGCCCAGACATTCCCCAGTTCCGTGACGGTATTGGGCCCACCAGGATACCAAGGCCCAACATACACAGACCCGATTAATTTTGAGATGGCCTTTCTGAATCTGCAAGCGTGGTCTAAGTCACTTGCCAACATTCAGGCCACGGGGACCGTCTCCGTTCCGCCACCCAACGGGGGAGTGATGACTATGATCAGCACAGAGCCAAGTGCGCAGCCGCAGGTGTTCAATGTTGATGGGTCGGCTGCGTACAACGCGCGAACGATTCAGTTCGAGAAGTTGCCGGCCTCCGCAACAATTCTGATAAATGTGAGTGGCGCTGAGGCCAATTTTTGGAGTTTGGGGTTCAGCGGCTTGGCGGCAGGCAACAATGTCCTGTGGAATTTTCCTGAAGCCACTACAGTAAAGATGAGTTACGTTCCGTTCTTCGGTTCGGTGCTGGCACCTTTCGCCAATGTGACCCTCAATTGGGGAAAGGAAATTGGCACAATGGTTTCGTGGTCGCTCGCTTCATCTAGTGAGTTTGATTGGAACCCATTGAGTACCTACACGGTGATGAAGGGTCCGTAGTCTCGAATCGAACCCACACACACTGAGGCACTGTTTCGCGACCCACCTACTCGGGAGCGGGGTCGACATGTAGTGCCCACGCGAGTTGAGTACGGTGGGCATTGGGCGTGAGTGCCCTGTAGTGCCCACGCAGCTGCGAACGAGGACCTCCGACACAATCCTGTACGCAACAGCGACAGTGCTGGAATTATGGAGGAATTTGCGACACCGGCAGGGTGGCTTGCTGACCGATGCATTGATTGCAGGGCATCGCTCGGTTTGCTGCGAGACGCTCTTCCCGCGCCGTAATCGCAGCTGCGCACGAGGACCTCCGATACAATCCTGTACGCAACAGTGGAGACGACCTCGCAGAAGTGCGGGTCAGCCATCTTGTCGAGCGCGGCGTCATCTGGCTCCACGTGCCTGATCTCGTTCGCTTTGACCATACGGGGCGATCGCGTTCAGCGCGATCGGAATCCCGCACTTCCACCGTATCGTTTCCATCGATGGACCGCTTCAGCACACCGAGGTGATGGAACAGCTTTGGGTCACCTTCTTCGCAAGTGAGGTCGCGGAGTCGGTGATCGTACGAGTTATGGCAAGAGAATGGTGGCATGCGTTAATGCTGTCTCGGCCACGACCTTGGCGCAAGTCAGCACGTGAGCACTTTCCGCCGCAATTTCGCCGATGTTGCAGTTGCGCGCACAAGAATCCAGAATGTCTTCGCTCGCAGCTGTGCTGTGGTTTTCGCTTTTGGCGCTCGCCGGTATCGTTGTGCTGTCCAGGGTAGGCAAATGGTATCGCGACCGGCTACGGCAGGCGCCAGCGCGATCCGGCGGCGGCGCACACCGTCCGGCTGTGGTTTCGACAGGCCAGGTTCGACGGGCGCTGGCGGTCCTGGTCGTGCTCATCTTCTCCAAGTACATCTACCTGGTGAGCCTCACGAGCTATTACATGTTCTTCCTGATCGGAAAATTCGGCTTGTCGGTGCGGGCGGCGCAGATGCGACTGTTCGTTTTCACGCTTGCGGTGGCCGCAGGTACGATCCTCGGCGGACCGCTGGGTGATCGTTTCGGCCGTAGGCGTGTGATCTGGTTCTCCATCCTCGGCGTCGCACCGTTCACGCTCGTGCTCCCTTACGCCAACGCCACATGGACGGTCATCCTCACCATTCCGATCGGGCTGATCCTTTCGTCGGCATTTCCAGCTATTCTGGTCTACGCGCAGGAGCTGCTACCCGGCAGGGTCGGGATGGTGGCGGGACTGTTCTTCGGTCTGGCATTCGGCATCGCGGGCATCGGCTCCGCGCTCCTGGGCCGACTCGCCGATCGTACCGGCATCTTCTTCGTGTACCACCTGTGCAGCTACCTGCCGCTGCTCGGTCTGCTCACGGGTTTACTGCCCAAATTGGAACGTCCAACTGCGCAACGCGCGTGAAATCACACCTCGTCTTGACCCTTGGCGAACGCGCAGTTGCTCAGTCCGGCAGCTTGGAAGCGATCTTCGACTACGGCGCGTAGACGATCTCTCCGAGCGCGGGAGAATCTTCGCCAATCTACTCAATTTCCTTGAATTCCTCATGGGGTCGTCGACCACGCTCGGCGCGGCCGAGAAACCACCCATTTCATGATCGCTTCCGTCTGGACATCACGGCGAACGAATTGCTCGGATTCCGCGAACGAATTGCCCGGATCTGCACACCAGTTGCTCAGCTCCGCGCACCCGCAAGTCTACTTTTCCGCCTAACCCCTCGATATTTCGTGGTGTCAACGTGGCGCAGCTATTGCATTTGTGCCGGGCACTTTCATTCCAAAACGGTTTCGCTCTGCCTCTGGAGGGCACGCATGACAGCCGAACTTCGGTACCGAAGGTTCCGGGCAATCCGCTTCGCGGTGATTCTGGCATTCGTCCTGCTTGGGTTGTCCGGTCTTCTCGGGACCGTCAGGCGGGCATGGGCCGCCGGTGGCGCTCCGGTTCCCCTCCTCGCAGCGAGCCACCCTGTCGACTGGTGGTTCGTTTTCAAATTCAACACGGCGTCATTCCCGGGCTGCGGTCCCGATGTGGCGCGGTCGTGTCCATTTGGAGGAAAAGTACAGACCTACCCCTTCGGGCAGCAGTTCGTGTACGCGAGCAGTGCGCACCAGGCACTCCAGAAGGGGAATGGTTGCGTAGGTGGAACGACGGGCGACCCATTGGGTGCGACGTTCGACCAGATCTACAACGGCTCCTTCCACTACCTCGTCTGGAACGACCAGTTCTACAACGACCCGTCAATCAAGGGATGTACCAAGCAGTGTGGATCTCCCTGGGGGCACTCCAAGGGAATGCTCGCCTGGAACGATGCTGGCGAAGGTGTCGTCCTACAGGTGTCAACGCCCTCCTGGCCTGCGGCCGGGAACAAAGCGCACCCGAGAAAAGAGGACGGAAACACCCTGGGCTGCGTGGAAGATGACGATGTCAAGGTCAGTCAGCATTTCTTCGCCCTGAAGCTGACCAAGGACGATCTCGTGAAGGTCGTCCAGGCTTTGCAAAACGCCAGCGTCGTGACCGACCCGAGCAATCCCCAGATTGTCAGCAACGGAGGGCCATCCGACGTGCAAGCCCTGGTCGCCGGCCTCGGCAAGAAGTCCAGGAGTACGGGCTACATCAAGGAGACTCTCTCGACGGGGGTGACCCTGATTTCAAAACCCTCGAAGCTGGATGTTCCCCCGTGGCAGATGGTGTCGGCTTTGCTTGATGGTGTGTCCTTGAGGGCAGCCACCTGGTGGGCCAACCCGAAGATCAACACGACAACTGCCTCCACGAAGATCGGATGCTGGGATGCTCGGCTCGGCAAACCAGGACCCGTCGCCATAGCAACAAGTGGGGAGTGGGACGGTACTAGATTCGGCTTGAAGGGAGGAGCAGGTCCGAATTTCAACCATGCCAAGGTGGGAGTATCCACGTCCGGCAGCTCACACTTCTCCATTTTCGGTGACATGAATCAGCAGGGAAAGCTTTCGGGCAAGTGTTCCAGCAGTCAGAACGGGCGGGGTGGGTTGTTCTACGTCGTCGATGACGAAGTCTTGTTCAATGGGGTCACATCGCTTCTCAACGGTCAGACGGCACCGACAGGGACCACGAGCCCGTAGGGGAACTGAACGAGGGCGACGACATGGAAGGGATCGATATTGCTGGTGTTGCCGCGCCTAGAATCGATTGGGATCAGCTTCGAACGAGTGGGCGGCTAGGCGCGCTCGCGGCGGACCACGACCTCGCCCTTGCGCTGCAGAACATGGATCACCCTGTACGGCCGGGCCATGTAGTAGCGGTCGTCAGCGTCTTCTCGCTCGCTCCTCAGTTCACGATCGATGACCGTGGGGGCCGCTGTCACCTGTCGAGATCTTCCAGGGCCTCGTTTCAATCCGAACCAGGAACCCAGCGGCCGCTGAGTGCAAGTTCGCGCGCGAGAAGAAGGATCCGTGGCATAGACCTCTTGGCATCCGTAGTGGCTGGCTCCCCAGTGCGGTCAATGTTCTGGAGCAGCTAGACCGGCCAGATATGCAACTTGGCCAAAACTGGTATGGTTTCCCGTTGACGCTGTGGACCTATTTTCAAGATTCGGCGTTGCGGCATCTAATTTACGCGATGGACCTATCTTCAAGATTCGGCGTTGCGGCATCTAATTTACGCGATGGACCTATCTTCAAGATTCGGCGTTGCGGCATTCCCCAAAGTTCTTTGGACTCACGGCCGCGTACCTCGCCGTGAGTCCCTGCGCCCGGTCGCTTTTCCCTACCTTGCTCGCAACACGTCGGCCGCCCCGGCCGCGTCGGTCAGGACGTCCGCCATGTAGGCGGCGGCCAGCCGATCCGGGAGGCACGGTTCGAATTTCGACAGGCGGCCACGGGCGCAGCTCTCGGCGAAACGGAAGGAGTCGTCCTGGTTGGGTCGATTCTGCTCGCGGAGTGTGTCCAGAGCCTGACGGATGGCCACCTCGCTCGCGCCAGCCTGACCCCGCAGTCGGAGGTACAGGTTGCTGGTCGTGACCTTTTCCCCCAAGACGCTCTCAAGGACCTTGGCCAGCAGGTTGTTCGCCCGTCCACCGGCGAAGGTCCAGAGGCGATAGCCGCCACCCTCGGCCTGCAAGAAGATCCCGTCGGCAGGCAACTCGGCGTTCTCCTGGCGGATCTGGGCCATGCGGGCGCGGGCGCGCTGGCTCCAGGCCGGGTCGTCGGAATCCGGGGCCAATACCTGCCGCATGGCTTGGCATAGCTGAGGGCCATACAGGTGCCCGCTGCCTTGCCAACGGGCGAGTCCACCATCCTCCACGGGTTCGACATGGACCACGGCGTTGGTCCAGTCGATATCGATCGCGCGCCACGCCCGTGCGGCCAGCCCCTCCTCCGCTGCCTTTCCCGCCTTCGTCCAGATCCAGTTGAATGTCGTCGACGGATCTTTCGATCCCGGCTGCCTCACGCTCGTCCGCATTCATGTCGGACGCATCGATCTTCAGCTGCCAGTGTACCGCCGGGTCGAAGGCTTCATGCTCTTCCACCTGGTCCAGCAGGGCCACCAGCTTCTTCAGGAAGAGCCTCGGTGCAATACCAACCTTGCCGCCAAGGTTCCCGGCAACGGCAGACGCTAGGGCCAAGATGGTCCGGTCTGAAACCTTCTCTGCAATCCTGTCTGGGTGCTTGGCCGGATAGATGTCCCGCACGCGCACGCCGACTTCGACCAGTCGCGCCTGGTTGAAAGCGTTCACGGGCGAGGGCAGCAACCTGCGCGCGCATCAGGCGGAACGTCATCGCTGATCAGGGCTCGATCGAGGGCGGACAGTCCCAGCGCCCGCAAGTCCTCTGCCGATGTCGCCAGGCGAACGATCCGCGCTGGCCGCGAACTGGAGAAGTACGCCAGGGCCAGCCCAAAGAGCTGGCGCGTGCCAGGGTCGTCCGCAAGCAAGACCGACTGGTCCGCCAGGTCGAGTTCCGGCCTGCTGGCAAACATGGCTGCCGCCGACATCACGGCACCCGCCCCAGCCAGCAAGATCTTGGTCGATGCCAAAATCTCGGCGCCACGTCACGCGAAAGTGGACGAGGCGAGAGCCCCCACGCGGCCTCCACGACTTCCAAGATGGGACCAAGCTCCCTGGGCGCAGATGCAACTGACCGAAGCAAAGTCGACGCCTCGGTGGGGGGCGGCCCCGGCCAATCTGGCCCGCATGGCTCGTCGTCCGCGAGCGCGGCTAGACCGAACACCACGCGCGGCGCGAACCCGGCCGGGTTTCGCACCGAGGCATCCCGGACCAGCAGTTCGACCCGGTCCCAGTCCTGGAGGCCACCCCGGAATGCCTTCCAGCGCGCATCAGCGTCCGGCCCGAATCGTCGCGCCGTCTCAGACCGCGCCTCCAGCAACCCCAGGCCAAGGACTGCGGCGCGGTAGAAGCGGTCGATCTCCGGTCCTGACACAGGCAGCGTCATGGGGCAGCGGTAGCATATCCGAACCCCGGCAAAGCGGCGCGATTCTAAGCGTCAAGACGACGGCGGCCTCGATGCGAGGCATGGGATGAACGAAGTTTCGATGGTCAGTGGTGCTCCCCGTTCAGGAATGGCGATCCTATGAAGACCCGGCGTGGGCTGCATGGGAGGTGGACAAGAGCGTGGTCACTGTCCCGGCGTACCCGGGTGTCCCAGGTACATCGGCTGTCTGAGGGACATACCGCGCGAAGACCGGCCGCAAATCGGCGAGATAGTATCCCCGGACGTTCCGCCGGTGTGTCTTGGGGCCTTCTCCCCATTGCTGCGGACGGACGCCGAAGGGGCGCAAGAATCGTGACAGATGCAACTCGGTCAGTGGCTTGCCCCGGGCAAACGTCGACCACGGCCTCTCGAGCATGGCTACCAGAGCCTTCACGATCGCGGCGCTGGCCATCCGCTCCGATGTGCCAAACAGGATGGCCAGGTCGGCGAGAAGCTGCACAGAAAGATCGTCGTCATCGTCATCTGACAGTTTCGAGAGCGTCACCGCCGCTTCCCTCGCGCGGCGTGGCCAGTCCGCGCCCAGCATGTCGGCGATGGCCAGTAGCGGACGCCAAGAGTCCGCCTGCCGGTCGCCTAAAGACTCAGGAACCGCTGGATTGGCTAAGCTCAGAGCATCCAGATGTTCGGCAGCCCACTGGGCGGCCCTGTCACGGAGATCCATGTGGACCAGCTCATCCTGGCACAACCTCTCCACTCGTTCGCCAGGCGCCTTGCGTTGGATGCGAATGGTGATGGCCCGATCCTGGACGGTGTCAGGC
>Ga0181521_10008499_pt1 | contig 10520 bp, 9 predicted proteins | sample PEATcosm2014_Bin_32_FD_119764 | JGI IMG/M metagenome (GOLD analysis project Ga0181521, IMG submission 119764) | Peatland microbial communities from MTU Mesocosm Facility, Houghton, MI, USA - PEATcosm2014_Bin02_60_metaG | ecosystem: Environmental > Terrestrial > Soil > Wetlands > Peat | place... | reverse complement strand
CGCCTGGGCGGGGAGAGGGAGTTTTACAAATGAGCGATTCGGCTGAAATCGCACGGCGCGTTTATGCAGAAGCGAAACTGGATTTGTTCGCGGCGGTTCGCAATTCAGAAAACGCGCGGCGCTTGCTGGCAATTCCTGAACTGCGCGGCGACGTGTCGTTCTGCCTGCAACGCAATACTTGTCCTCTTGTTGCCAAAATGGACGCCGACGGCACAATTCACTCAAAATGATCCGGCCTTGCACAGATTCCGATGTCCCGGACATTTTCGCCATCGTCAACGATGCCGCCCAGGCTTACAAAGGCGTAATTCCGTCCGATCGTTGTCATGAACCGTACATGCCAGTGGAAGAATTGAAGGAAGAAATCGCGGCGGGCGTCAAGTTCTGGGGCTACGGGGATGGCGGCCAGCTCATCGGTGTCATGGGCGTGCAACCGGTTAAGGGTGTCACGTTGATCCGGCACGCCTACGTCAAGACCGGAATGAGAAACCGGGGCATTGGCGGAAAATTACTGGCACATTTGTTGGGACAGACGGAAGGGAAAATTCTTGTCGGGACCTGGAAGGCCGCCGGTTGGGCGGTCAGGTTTTACGAGAAGCACGGATTCCAACTGGTCAGCGAAGAAGAGAAGAACCGGTTGCTCAAGACATACTGGAACATTCCCGAGCGGCAGATCGAAACGTCGGTGGTGCTGGTTTACAAAGGATTTCCTTCATGAACCAAAGGAGTCAAACTACAAACTCCAATTCCTGCCGGTGCGGAATCAGGCCGCGCTCGAAGGCCTGGCCGAGAAAGCGGCGGATGGCTTCCCGGCCCCGTTCGCCGTAGTCGAGCGTCCAGTGGTTCACATACATGCCGACAAATTTGTCGGCGAGGTCACGGCCCATGTCGCGCGCGAATTGCAGCGCGTGCTGCACCGCCTCGGCGCGATGATCCAAACTGAATTGGATGCTCGCGGTCAAAATATCGGAGATTTTCCGGCGAAGGTGCGGCGGGAATTTCTTGTGAATGACGTTTCCGCCCAGCGGCAATGGCAGGCCATCGTTTTGTTTGCCCCACCAAACACCCAAATCTTCGCAAACGACCAAGCCCTCATTTTGATACGTCAACTGGCCTTCGTGAATGATGAGGCCGACATCCGCCTGGCCGGAGCGGATCGCTTCGAAAATCCGGTCGAATGGCACGACGATGTAGTCGAAAATTGGTTTTTGGAGTTTGGTGTTTGATGTTTCTCTGGAATTTGGAACCTGGAGCCTGGCGCTTTGCCACAGCCAGAGTTGCAACGCGAGGACCGCGCTGGTTAACGTCCCGGGCAAGGCGATTTTTTTCCTCGAAATTTCTTCGCGAGAGAATTTCTGCCTGGCCACGAGCATTGGGCCGTAGCCGTCGCCCATGCTGGCGCCGCTCGGCAGCAGCGCGTATTTGTCCGAGACGTAGGCGTAGGCGTGGAGGCTGACGGCGGTGATGTCGAGTTCGCCACGGGTGGCGCGTTCGTTCAGCGTCTGGATGTCATGCAGGACATGCTCGAAGCGGAAGCCGTCTGTCGGAATCAACCCCTTCGCCAGCGCATAAAACATGAAGGCGTCATCGGGGTCGGGCGAATGGCCAAGCGTCAACGTCGTTTGCTGCATGGCTGGAGATTAGCCGAGACAACACACTAACGCGCTAAAAATGTTTGCAGTGGCGAAAAAACTTCCGCGCCAGAACGCCGCACAGTTTGCGCGTTCATTGACAATCAGGGCCGGAATTTGGAAAAGCCGCTGGTGTGGTGAAACTGCAGAAGTTGAACGACGTGAGTTGAAACAATCCGCGGGCAAAGCGCATCTGTCTTTACGCCAAGGCCCGTTGCGATTGCGGCTTACCGCTTTACGCCGAAATGGAATCCTGTCTGGTCCTGATAGCCGAGGGGAATTTTGTCTTCAAGCATCTCGCGCAATTTGGCGGCAAGACCAAGGATCAACAAATTCAATGTCAGAACCGGCAATAACATTTTGCTCATCATGCTGTTTTTCAAGCATACACGGTGCCGTTGCAAACCGTGAGATGGGAAGGAGGTTCACGGAGGAACTTTGTCCTATATTCATCCACATCGGTTGATTTTTAGACACCTTCCTTCCCGAATACTGAGCATTATGCGATTTCATCTTCTCGCTGCTTATTATAAAGCCGCATCACCGACACGTGTATTGCTTCAGGGGAACGCGGGCAAATCCCCGTCAGAAGTTCATTGACTTCCCGGTTTTGCGGTCCTAATTTCGCGGAACAAAAGCGATTCAAACATATGAAGAAGGATTCAAATGCCGAAGCGGGCCGCGTGAACTGGTGTGAGAAAAAAAACCATGTCTTATGCCCGATGCTTAACTGGGGATTGGCCCTTTGGCTTTTGGTGCTGGCAACGGGCTGCCAGACCCAAGCCCCTCAACCCAGGGGAGGCAAGGAACAGACGACCGCCCCCGCGCAAATCGTACTATTGCGAGAAGGCGATGTCTTGAAGATTTCATTTTCCGGTTCCCCAAGCCTGGACACCAGCCAGCAAATCCGGAGGGACGGCAAAATAACGCTGCCTTTGGTCGGCGAAGTACCGGCGGCCGGAATGACCACCGAAGCATTGCAGCAGAATCTGGTCAAATTATACGCGCCGCAACTTTCATCCACGTTGATCACCGTCATGGTGGCGTCCTCCACCTTCCCGGTTTTCGTGACCGGTTCGGTTATTCGCCCGGGAAAGATAATGTCCGATCATCCCATAACCGCGCTTGATGCCATCATGGAGGCCGGGGGGTTTGACTACACCAAGGCCAATCTAAAGGCCGTCAGAGTGATCCGTCACGAAGGAGACCGGGTTGAAAACTACACATTGAACCTGAAGCTGGTTTTGGACGGGAAGGAGAGCAAATCATTTTATCTCCAACCGTCTGACATCGTGTTTGTGCCGGAACGGTTCTCGTGGTTCTAAATGCAAACAAAAAACTCTCGAGGCAATTGCGTCGAGAGTTTTTTTTGAAGACCGGTTAAAATCATTTCTGGCGGCTTTCCGTCCAATCTCTAATAGGTGTATGAAATTTGGAATCCAACCTGACTGCTTGAGTAACTGTACCCGGCCAGCGTGGACGAATCACTGCTGGCCTGGTAAAAGGCCGCAATCGTTCCCCGTTTGGCGAAAGGGTAGCTCAATTGAACGCTGAATGAATAGACATCATCCTCACGGTTGACGGGAGTGTTGCTGGCCGAAGCGACATATTTGACCGTGTGGTAACCGCCCTGCAAATCCAGGTAGAGCTTCCCAAGCAAACGTTGATTCAGTTCGCCGGTAAAGCCCGTGTTTTCGGTGGCGGAATTGGTGAAATAAGACGCGGATACTGTGCGATCCGCGCTGATGGAAATTTTTGTCACTTCAAACGGCTGGTATTGAATTGCGGCCCCAAAGACGAAATTTAACAAATCGCCTGCGCCGCCGTGAAACTGGCGGTCTTCCCCGCCGGCGTGAATTTGAAAACTGATTTTGTCCGTCGCCCGCCAATTGACGCGGCTTTGGAGTTGTTCGTAGGTCATGTCCGGGCCGGTCTGCACGTTGACGTAGCCAAAACCCGGGCCGATGCCGGCGTTCAATCGCGGCCAAAATTCATAGTTCAACCAGTCGTGGGTGGACCATTCACTGGAACTGTTAAACTGGTCGGCGGAGATAATATTTTGGCTGACCCCCAAATCCGTGGACATTTTGCTGTTGAACTGACAAGCAGCGTTGACCGCGGTTGTGTAGGTGTCCTGACTGGTTTGGGTGGCGGTTTCGACGAGTGGATCCGAGGTTATAGCAACACTCTGTGACAGTCCAAAGGTCCAATCTTCGTAAGACGTCCCACCCGTCAATGTGACGACATGATCCAAGGTATTTCGGAATTGGCTGCTCGAATAAAACGCCAAGGTTGGCGTGTAATCCAGCGTCCATTGGCTGCCGATGGCCAAGAGAAAACCGGGTGAAAATTGATTAATGACCGTGTTTTGCGCGTTAGTTGGGCTTGATAGGATTCCCGTTGCGTAAAGAGCACGATAAAACGGATGGGGGCGTAGGGTGAATATCCCATATTGAAATGGTTGTGTCTCCGGCGCGCCGCCGGGAACGTTTGCTTCCGCGCTGAACACCATCATCTCATTATTGGCCTCGGTTTCCTGGACGGCCGGCGGAGTCACGGGATACGAAGGCGCCGGCATGATGACCTGTTGCGCCTTTGCCACGGGAGACAATGCCAGCAAGCCTGCCAACGTGACTTTCAATGCCGTTGATTTCCCGATGCCGTGAACGGTAATAATACGAATTGGGGATTTAATGTTCATAGGATTATTTTCGGGTCCGACCGGCAGAACCAATGTGGTTTGCCAGTTGCCCGGCTGAGGTTTCCTCGCGCCAATTACGCAGCGAATCCTCAAGCGCTTCTTTCAAAGGTCGCATTCTGACTCCGGTGGCCAGTAGCTTGGAAACGTCCAAAATCGCATGTGAACGGGGTGATTTGGCGCCAAGACGGTCGGACATCAGAATTGAATCGTGTCCCAAAGGCTTGATTGGTGGACCGGGTGATTCGGCTTCGAGACTATAGAATTCTTCATCGTTCTTCCAATATTCAAAACGACGGGCCGGCTTGAGGATTTGCTGAATCATCTCAACGACCTGTCGGGTGGCCGCGGCGCCGGGGTTCGTCATGTTGTAAATGCCGAAGGGGGCGTGATATTCCCAAAGGTCCAGACTGGCACGCACAAAATCGTCCAAGTGCGAAAGCGAGGCGATGGCGTCATACACTTTGGGATAATGCTGAAGCTTCCAGAGAAAATTTCTCGGTTCACTGTGCTCGCCGAACGGTGTTCCGGGCCGCCAGATGTAACTTTGTCCGATGCCGCGAATGGCCTCCTCGGCCAGCGCCTTGGTGCCGCTGTAAAAATTGCACGGCGCATGACGGAACGAGAAGTTGGGTTCGTCCCATTCGGTAAAACCAAAAAGGCTTTCCGGAGACTGCTCAAACAAATTCCGCATCTCGGACTGATTGAGGTCGCGGACCACCCTCATTTTTCCGCCGTCAACAATTTTTGCGCCGGTGTAAATGCCTCCCGACGAAATGTGTCCCCACGGCGTGTTGGTCAGCAGGCAAACACGGGCGATGGTTTGGGGAAGCAGCGTGTTCGCGAACAAGGTTTCCTCGCGAGTCGCTTCACAAGCATCCACATTGGGTTTGCCGGTGTAACCAGCGGCGTTGATGACAAACTCCGGCCGGATTTTCCGAACGTAATCGAACAGCAGATCGAAATCTGTGTAATCCAGCGCCGTCCGGGTCAGCGGAATAAAGCTGGCGCGCCGCCGATGCAACTCACGCGCAAATGCGTGGCCGACGTAACCGCTGGCTCCCAAGAGCAAAATCATGGCAAAGTGACGAGTTATCCAACCATCGGAGTTCTGTCGGGTCTGGACACTGGATTTCCGTCCAGACGTAAAACGGGAATTTGTCTATCCGCTGTTCAGGCTTTCCACACCTGGCCGGGCTTTGTTTTTATACCCGCCATTTGATTTCGCGTGTCCACGATGCAATCGGCCCAGCCCACCAGTTCCTGGTAGTTGACGGATTGATGATTGGTGGCTATGACCACGACATCGAAGCTTCCGATGGTTTTGCGATCCCAGTTTATCGACCGCGTTCCCGCCCAATGCGGATGTTCGCGGGTCATGCGAATCACCGGCACAAAAGAATCGTAATAGGCCACCTCCGCACCGCGCCGTTTGAAAAGATCCATAAGCTCGTAAGTCGGCGATTCGCGATCATCATCCACGTCCGGCTTGTAGGCCAGACCAAGCAGCAATATGCGGCTGCCGTTCACCGATTTTTTTTGGGCGTTGAGCGCTTCGGCCGTCCGGTTGACGACGTGGACAGGCATGGCGGTGTTGATTTCGCCAGCCAGTTCGATAAAGCGCGTGTGCTGCCCGAATTCGCGGGCCTTCCAGGTGAGATAGAAGGGGTCAATTGGAATGCAATGGCCGCCCAAGCCCGGTCCCGGATAGAATGCCATATAGCCAAACGGCTTTGTTTTCGCGGCCTGAATAACTTCCCAGACATCAATCCCCATCGCCCCATAGACGAGTTTCAGCTCGTTGACCAACGCGATGTTCACGCTGCGAAAAATATTTTCGAGCAATTTCGTCGCTTCGGCCGCCCGACAGGACGAGACCGGCACGAGGGTTTTGATGGCCTTGCCATAAACCGATTTCGTCCGCTCGAGACAAGCCGGCGTGTAACCGCCTATCACCTTCGGAATCATCGCCACTTTGCTTTGCGAATTTCCCGGGTCCTCCCTCTCCGGTGAAAATGCCAGATGAAAATCCACGCCCGCCCTCATCCCGGAACCGGCCTCCAGCACCTCGCGCAATTCTCCATCCGTGGTGCCGGGGTAGGTCGTGGATTCCAGGACTACCAGGGTTCCTTTCGACAAATGCGGTGCGATGGATTTGCCGGTCTCAACAATGAATGAAATGTCCGGCTCCCGGTTCTTGTTCAACGGTGTCGGCACGCAAATAATCACCGCCTCGATTTCTTTGACGCGGCTGAAATCGGTGGAAGCGGAAAATCTTCCCGCTTTGACCGCTTGCGCAACTTCCTTGGACGCGATGTGTTTGATGTAACTCCGGCCGGAGTTCAGCGATTCCACTTTTGTCCTGTCAACATCGAGCCCCAAAACCGTCACTCCGGAGCGGGCAAACTGGAGCGACAACGGGAGTCCAACGTAACCCAAGCCAACAATTCCTATTTTCATGGATATTTATGTCTGTTTAGCCTGAAATTGTGGGACAAACTCCGGTCCCAGTTCAAACACCGGTGTTTGACGGCGCCAATCGGAAAAGCACAACTATTCTTTGGGCGGCGCGTGGAAGCCGTTCCAATGGAACCAACGCACAGAGTGTTTTCAACGAATAAATCCCGGTCAGTAATGTAAGCGTAACGCCGAAAATCGCGGTGACGACAGGAGAAAGAAAATACCAACCGACAAACACGGCCGCGATTCCGGGCACAAATATGGCTGCCAGTCGCAGATTTGCGCCCGACCATCCGAATCCGCTTAACCGGCGGACGACCAGGTAAATGCCGCTACAATAAGCGGCATACAGTCCGAAGAACGCGATGCCTGAACCTTTCAGTCCGAAAACCTCCAAACCGGCCCAGACCAAAAAAACGAAGAGTCCGTTGGCCAGAAGTTCGGTCCAGAAATAGAGTTTCCGTTCGCCCTTGGCGACCAGGATGAACGCCATCGGCCAGCTGGCTACCCGCAACATCATGCCCAAACAAATCCAACGGAGGATTTCCACCGCCGGCGCGAAGTTTGACGAATAAAAAATCCAGATCACCAGCGGGGCAAACGTGAGGGTTGCGATCACCCCCGGACCGGCGAGCAGCAGGCCCACTTCCGCCTGCTCATTCACGAGCCGGTTACATTCCTTGTGATCGCGGGCAACCGCGGTGAGGCGTGGATAAAAATCCGCTCCCATCGCCTGCGTGACGAATCCGACATAAGTTCCGCCCAGCACCGAGGCCGCCTGATAACAACCTGCCGCTGCCAGGTCGAACTTGCGCAGCACCATGATGCTCACCAGATAGCCCGCTCCCAGCGGCATCAGGCCGGTCGTCATAAAAACCACCCCCAGTTTTAACAGGGCGGAGGTTTCCTCCACGGCTTGCCGCATCGTCAGAGCCACCCGCTCAACCTTGATTCTTCGCGCATACCACCAGGAGCTAAGTATGCCAGCCGCAGCCACGCAGACCAGCGAAGGCGCCACGCCTTTTTCATGGAAAAAATAAATGATGGGGATGCTGAACAGCGTGCCATAAAATGCTCCCAACACGCTCATTCGGGCGAGGTCCGAGATCCGCCGCATGCCCTGCACCAGGGCCGCCTGGCCCTGGGAAACATCCGCGAAGAACACCGCCAGGGCGAGCAATGCCACCGAGCCGGTGTGCCGGTAATCCTTGAATGTCAGCCACGAAATGGGTTTGCTCAGGGCCAGCAACAGCAGGGCTCCAATGGTCCCGGAACAAAAAGCCACGCGCCGCAGGGTCGTTGCCGTCCTGGCAAGCCGTTGAGCGTCTCCGGTCCCGGCGGCTTCGGCAATCTGGCGCACGCCACTGCTGTTAACTCCCATTCCCGCGATGCTCCGCGTCAGGTCATTGACGTATCCATAGAGGCCGAACAGTCCCACCCCGGCGCCACCCAGGATCAGAGCGATGGCCTTGGTCCGCACCATCCCCAGACCAATGTTAACAATCGAAGAACCACCGATCAAAGCGGACGACTTCAATATCTGCCCGTAGGAATGTTTGCCGGTTTCGCTCATGCTGCGATTTTTCCCGTTGATCCAAGTGTCGGTTAGAACCGCCATTTTCTTTCGGCTGATTACAACGAGCGGCCCATTTCTGCGACCACCTGGACCATTTGTTCCCCGGAAAGATGCGGGCCCATCGGCAGGCTCAAAACGGTATCGGCCAACTCCTCCGCGATGGGAAAGGCACCCCGCGCCCATTTCCCATCGGCATAAGCGCCAGACAAATGTGGAGGCACAGGATAATGAATCAACGTTCCAATGTCCGCTTCAGTCAATTTCTGTTGCAGGCCATCGCGCCTGGAATGTCGAACGACAAACAGGTGCCAGACGGGTTCAGCCCACGCCGGCACGAAGGGCAAAGTCAAACCGGGTAACCCGGACATCCTGCCCAGATAATGCGCAGCCGCGTCGCGGCGGCGGGCATTCCACTCGTCCAGCTTTTTCAATTTCACGCGCAAAAACGCGGCCTGCAATTCATCCAGCCGCGAGTTGTAGCCCTTCACTTCGTTGTAATATTTTTTTTGCGAACCGTAGTTGCGCAAAATGCGGATTTTATCGGCCAGTTCTTTGTCGTTAGTCGTTACCGCTCCCGCCTCGCCAAACGCGCCGAGGTTTTTCCCGGGATAAAAGCTGTTGCCCGCCGCATCGCCAAGCGAACCGGTGCGACGGCCCTTGTAACGCGCGCCTTGCGCCTGCGCGTTGTCCTCGATGACCTTCAGCCCATGCTTGCGCGCGATGGTCATGACCGGGTCCATGTCCGCCGGTTGGCCATAAAGATGCACGGGCATGATGGCCTTGGTTCCAGGCGTGATGGCCGCTTCAATCCGGTCGGGATCAAGGTTAAAAGTCTTTGCATCTGGCTCGACCGGCACCGGTGTGGCCCCCGCATACGAAACCGCAAGCCAGGTGGCGATGTAGGTGTTCGATGGGACGATGACCTCGTCATTTTCCCCGATGCCGTAGGCGCGCAAAGTGAGATGCAAGGCTTCAAGGCCATTGCCGACGCCGACGCAGTGCTCCACGCCGCAATAGTCGGCAAATTCCCGCTCGAACGCTTCCACCTCACACCCCAAGACATACCAGGCTGAACGCATGAAGCGGGAATAGGCTTCATCCAATTCCGCCTTCAGCTCTTCGTAGGGCTTTACGAAATCAAGAAACGGGACTTTCACGAACCAGCGCCTCCGACGACGCGAAGATATTCCCGGTAATCGCGAAAATAATCCTTTTCATCATACGGCTCCGAGGCCAGCGCCAGACAGACAGAGCCGGACGAAAAATTATCAATTTCCCGCCAGAGCATCGGCGGCAGATGCAGGCCGTAATAAGAACGGTTCAGGTGGAACCTCTGCTTTTCCTTCCCGTCGTATACCACCACGTCAAAACTGCCGGACATGGCGATGAGAAACTGGTGGCATCGTTTCAAGGCGTGTCCGGCGCGGTCCGCGCCGCCGGGCACGTCGTAAAGGTAAAACACCCGTTGGATAGCAAAGGGGATGTGCCGGTGGTTTTCGATGAAGGTGAGGTTGCCGCGCGGATCGGCGATCTTCGGCAACTCGATCATTTTGCAGTCGTTCAAGGTCATGGTTCAGTTCCTGGTTTTGGTTTCAAGCCACGGCTGGTTCCGGGCAGACGGCGTTTTTTCCCATTCCCGCACCTGGTTCCGGGCCACATCGGCCAACGGCACCAAACGATCGCGGACGTTGAACCAGTCCTCCGCCGTGAGAAGAAATTGCACCAAATCCACCGGCTGGCCGTCAATGGTCCGGGCGGCGTGCAAAATGCCCACCTGCTTGAAGCCGAACTTCCGGTGGAGGGAATGAACATTGAAATTGGTGGACACGGAGTTGCTGCGCAATTCGCTCAACCCCAGTTTTCCGAACGCCAGGTCCGTCGCCAGAATGGCAGCGGGCACCCCGGCCCCCATGACTTCCGCGCGTATGATTTGCCGCCCCTTCTCTGCATTGGTTCCTTGCACGTCGTAAATGCCGTGCGTCCCCAGCGGGATCCCGCCGGGCGTCTCGGCGATGAAATAATAGTCGCCTTCCCGCTCAAAATATTTTTTCAGCCACACCTCCTGAGCGGCCACATCGGTGGCCGAATCGCCCACCCGGCCTTTGACATAATCTTGATTGCGCAGCCAAACGATGAACGCCGCATCGTTCATCTG
>Ga0181521_10008496_pt1 | contig 10522 bp, 10 predicted proteins | sample PEATcosm2014_Bin_32_FD_119764 | JGI IMG/M metagenome (GOLD analysis project Ga0181521, IMG submission 119764) | Peatland microbial communities from MTU Mesocosm Facility, Houghton, MI, USA - PEATcosm2014_Bin02_60_metaG | ecosystem: Environmental > Terrestrial > Soil > Wetlands > Peat | place... | reverse complement strand
TTCCCCCATCGAAATCTACATTTGCAATTACCCGTGGGGAAAATATTTGGGAGCCGATGCCAGCGAGGGAGTGGACGTTTGCATTTCCTCGTGGACGCGGATCGCACCCAACACTCTGCCCGCGATGGCCAAGTCGGGTGCGAATTACATGAACTCGCAGCTCATCAAGATGGAAGCCATCGTAAATGGCTACGCCGAAGGCATCGCACTGGATGTGAACGGCTACGTTAGCGAAGGCTCGGGCGAGAATCTGTTCGTTATTCGTAACGGCGTGCTGCAGACGGCGCCGCTGGGCAACTCTGTGCTCCCGGGGATCACGCGTGACTCGGTGTTGACGATAGCCCGCGATCTCGGCATCAGGATTGTGGAACAGCAGATTCCACGCGAGTCGCTGTACATCGCTGACGAAGTTTTCTTCACCGGAACAGCCGCGGAAATCACGCCCATTCGCTCGGTCGATAAAATCGCCGTGGGCAAGGGCAAACTCGGCCCCGTGACCAAGTCTCTGCAAGCTGAGTTTTACGGTATTGTCCGCGGCGAAAAAGCAGACCGTTATGAATGGCTAACGCCGGTCGGGGTGGGAGCGAAGCAGCCGGTGAGCGTCTAGGTATTGAATTTTGTACCGCCTGCCGGGGCTCCAACCAAAATCGCTGACGGGCAATAGGCCGTTTGCTCTTCCTGTTTTATTGAACTATAGTTAAGCGCGCCTGATCGCAGGCGCCCTAGTTTGTCTTGTCAACCCCCAGCTTATAAGGAGAACTGCTATGTCCGCTCCCACGCCCGATTTTGTTCTTGCCTATCGCGCCATGATGCTTGATGGTGTTGCCCGGGAACTTGAAATTACCAAGAGAGTTTTGGCTGCCATCCCCGACGGAAAAAGGGACTACCGGCCGGATCCACATGCGCGCACGGCCTGGGAACTGGCCTGGCACCTTGCCAACACCGACGTGCAATTCTTGGACGCGATCGCCGATCTTAAGTTCGTCATGCCCCCTCCGGCTCCGGCGGATAAGCCCAACACCGTTGCTGAACTGGTGGATTGGTACGACAGGAATGTCAAGCGCGGCGCGGATCGGGTGCGCGCTTTGTCGGCGGCCCAGTTGCTGACACCGGTCCAGTTCTTCGTCTTCAACTTCCCGGCGGCGTTCTATCTGGGATTTCTGAACAATCACAGCATTCATCATCGAGGCGAACTGGCTACTTATCTGCGTCCGATGGGGTCCAAGGTGCCTTCGATTTACGGAGGGAGTTTCGACGAGCCTTTTCAGGCAGCGGCCTGAAGATTCGCCCGAATCCTGTGCTGCCAATTCAGCCGCCCTGCGGGGCGGCTTTTTATCGTCCAGTCCCGGTCCCCCACGACCTAATGGTGCAGTTACCTCCGTCATCTCGTACGCGCGCTCGGTTCGAGGGATGATAGCTACTGTAGCTGGAGTCCTGCCCCACATGAATATCGACGACTTGCTCCGCATTGCCATGGAGCGGCGAGCTTCCGACTTGCATTTGAAGGTCGGAAACTATCCTCATCTGCGCATTGATGGCGATCTGGTGCCCTTGACCGACCACGCGCGCGTGACGGCAGAGGACATGCTGAACATGGCTTTCAGCATGATGTCGGCGCGGCAAAAGCAAAAATTCAAGGAAACCACGGAAATCGATATGGCATACGGCGTTGCCGGGCTGGGACGCTTCCGTGTAAACGTATTTCAGCAGCGCGGCAACGTGGGGCTGGTGCTGCGGGTAATTCCGACGAAGATTCGCGCGCTCGACGAACTGTTCTTGCCGAAAGTCGTAGAGCAAATCTGCGACATGCCACGCGGTCTGGTGCTGGTAACGGGGGTGACGGGCTCCGGTAAATCGACGACGCTAGCCGCCATGATCGACCGCATTAACTCGACTCGCGCGGAACACGTGATTACGATCGAAGACCCCATCGAATTTCTGCATCGCGATAAGAAAGGTTACGTGAACCAGCGCGAGGTCGAAGTGGATACACCGTCGTTTGGGGCGGCGTTGCGGGCCTCTCTGCGTCAGGATCCGGACGTGATTCTGGTGGGCGAAATGCGCGATCTGGAGACGATCGGAACCGCGCTGCACGCGGCCGAAACAGGCCACATGGTTTTTTCCACCCTGCACACGCTGGATGCAGTGGAGAGCATCAATCGAATCATCGCTATTTTTCCGCCGCCCGAGCAGAAACAGATCCGGCTGCAGTTGGCGGCAGTATTGCGCGCCATTGTTAGCCAACGCCTGGTGCGCCGATCGGACGCCGAGGGCCGAGTGCCCGCGGTCGAAGTGATGGTCACGACGGCATACATACGGGAATGCATCCTGGTACCCGAGAAGACGCGCGCTATTCGCGACGCGATTTCCTCCGGCACGTCGCAGTACGGCATGCAGACCTTCGACCAGTCGCTCTGGGATTTGTTCCAGGCGGGGCTGGTGAATTACGAGACTGCGCTGGAAAACGCCTCGAATTCGGATGAGTTCAAGCTGCGGATGCAGGGGATTGCGTCGACCTCGGACATCTCGCGGCAATCGATGCAGTCGGCTGGCTTTGGACGCTGAGATTAGATTGAGTTTGTCCTGCTGAACGTTGTCGTTTCAGAACTTTGTTTCCTCCTTGAAACTTGGGCGCGCTTCCCGCGCGCCTTTTTTTGTCGCGGGGAAGTTTCGGCGCGAACTGGAGATTTCTCGCTTTGCTCGGCATGACACTTCATAAAAGGCACTCTAAAGCGGTTTCGACATTCGGACGAGGTGGACGGGGATCTTAACGACTTGGTCTGCCGAGAAGGGTAAGATGCCGTTCTCGACATATCCGAATCGCCGATAGTAGGCGGGCAGTTCCTGGCGCACGTTTACGAAGGTGAGATCCATGAAGCGGCATCCGGCGGAGCGGCATTGCTGCTCGGCGGCGGCGATCAGGCGCGCGCCAATTCCGGAACGCTGACGTTGCGGCTCGACCGCCAGTAACCCAAAGTAACCGCGTTCGCCGCGCCGTTCGGTGTAAACGCAACCGGCCAGCACGCCATCTTCGAACAGCATGAGGAATTTTCCTTTTTGAAGAAGAGCGCCGACCTTCTCAGGATCGGTGCGATCGGCATCAATGAAGAAGCGCTCGGAGCGAAAGGCATCGTTTACCAGGCGCGCGATTGCGGGCGCGTCAGCGGATTCGGCGGTGCGGATCTGCGGGGAATTCGGCAACGGCTGGATTTTACGTCAGGAGCAGCGGCACGTGAAGCCCGCTAGAGCTCATGGGTGCGGGCAGGAGTTCGCGGGCGAGGGGGCCCGCGCCACATGGGCTTAGTTGGGCTTGCGGAACTTACTGTCGGCTAGATAGCGGAGCATGATGGCGTCGGTGGCGCTTTGGAACTGCTGCTCCACCTCGGGCGCTCCCGCGGGGGCGTCCTGGCGCAGGGTCTGGCGGAATTTCTCACCCATCTCAGAATCGCTGGTAACGACCTGCATGTAGAACCAGAGGAAGTGGCGCATCTGGTCGAGAGTGGACTTGAGGACTTGGATGGATTCCATCTCTGGTTTATCGGCCAGGGCTTCCATGAGTTCGGGATCGGTGGGGACCTGCATGGCGGCGCAGTTGAGTTCGCGCTGGATCACGCGCAGGTCGTCGGTAACGCGCAAAATGCGGAGATGAATCTCTTCCATGCTTTCCCGGTTCTCGCGATCCATGAAATCCTTTCCGTCCCGACCAACTCCCAGCAGCTTCCTGAACGAGGCGTTTTACTAAGATCGCATCCCGGACCAGAGGGGGAAAGATTCCCCGTGTTCATGAGCTTCGGTAATTGAAGTTACCTTAGGTTGAAAGCCGCACGGGACGGGCGATTTCAAGCGGTCTTGCGGGTCGCTTCACGGGACAATTGCAGTCCGGCGGAACGGATTTCGGGGACACCGGCGACGCGGGTGCCTTGCACGGGCGATTCCACGGCCTCGACCAGAGCGAGGATCAATTGGTCACGAGTAACCGGACCGAGGCGCAGGGCACCGGCGCGTGTGAACGGCAGCCACTCGCCCACTTTGTAGAAGGGCAGCAGCACGTAGGGCCAGCGGTGCCCCGGTCTCAGCACGTGCCAGGGGCGAAGGATAGTGGAATTGAGATGCCGATCCCGGATCATCTGCTCGCACTCAGCGCGCACGGCAATGTAGTCCTTCATCGTCGTCATTATCGGCGCGGGATGAGCGACGCTGAGATAGATGAAATGATGCATGCCGAGTTCGGCGCAAGCGGAGATGGCCTCGCGGGCCGAGACCAAGTCAATGGCGCGAAATTCGGCGGCCTTCGCTGGGGACGGATGGGGGACGCCCACTAAGTGGATGAACGTATCAGCCGGACGTATGAGTTGGCGGTAACTGTTGACGTCGAGCGCATTGCCGGAAACGACTTCGCAAGCGGCGGGCAATTTGGCTTTCGAACTGGGCCGGACCAGTACGCGAACCCGATGTCCGCGTTCGAGGAGAATGGGAATTAGGGCGGTGCCGATGCAGCCGGTTCCTCCGGTAATGAAAACGCGCCGGGAGTCAGATGACTTGGGCAAAGGCTTGACTCTCAGCAAGAGGCGAATATCGGAGATGGATGCAGCCACAGCGTTAATGCGCTCCTGGGGGCCGTTTCGGATGGTCGCAGGCGGAGCGGTAGTTACAGCCCGTGAAGAAGTTTAATCCAACAAAGGGTCTGGGTGTGGTACAAACGGTTTCGCTATGACAGCACCGCAATCTGGCCTGGTACAAACTAGCTTAGTGCGGGCGATTGGCCGTTGGAGCCTGGCCGCACTGGCGGTCAACTCGATTATCGGTAGTGGAATCTTTGGCTTGCCAGCCACGGTGGCCGGACTTCTCGGCAAACGCAGTGTCATGGCCGTGCTGATTGCGGGGGCTGCGATGGGCGTGATTATGGCGTGCTTTGCCGAGGTGGCCTCGCAGTTTTCCGAGGCGGGCGGACCTTACCTCTACGCGCGCGCTGCATTCGGGCGGCTGACGGGAATTCTGGTCGGCTGGATGCTGTACTTGGGGCAGACGGCGGCTCCAGCGGCAAACGCGAATTTGTTTGTCATCTATCTGGCGGAATTCTGGCCAGCGGCGAAAGAACCGTGGCCGCGCTTTGCGATATTGACGTTGCTGGTGGGACTGCTGGCGCTCATCAATGCTCGGGGCGCACGGCAGGGCACGGCGGTGAGCAATGTGTTCACGGTGGCGAAACTTTTACCGTTGCTGATGGTGGTATCGGCGGGAGCCGCGGTTACGATCATCCATCCGGCGCCATGGGGTACGGCGGGACCGATGCCGGCAAGCGTGTGGATGAAGGCGATGGTGCTGCTGATCTTCGCTTACGGGGGATTCGAATCGGCGATGGCACCCATGAGTGAGGCGAAGAATCCGGGGCGGGACGCCAGTTTCGCGCTGTTCGCGGCGTTGATCGCCTGCACCGTGATTTATGCACTGGTGCAATGGGTGGTGGTGGGAGTGCTGGGGCCGGGAGCGACTTCGGACCGTCCGCTGGCCGAGGTGGCGCGCATCACGATGGGCAATCGCGGCGCGGCGCTGGTTGCGCTCGGGGCGCTGGTTTCGATGTACGGTTATTTGAGCGCCAAGATGCTGGCGATGCCACGCGTTACGTTTGCGCTCGCGAAAGGGGGCGATCTTCCAGGGATTTTTGCGGCAGTGGGTCCCCGGTTTCACACGCCCTGGTTTTCGATTCTGTTCTATGGAGCAGCCGTGTGGGGGTTGGCGATCGTTGGAAGTTTTACGTGGAATGTGACGCTCGCGGTGGTCGCGCGGCTGTTTTACTATGCCGTGGTTTGTGCCGCGCTGATCGCTTTGCGGCGAAAGCAGCCGCTGGCGGCGGGTTTCCGGCTGCCCGGGGGGGCGGTGCTGGCCCTGTTGGGGATCGGGATTGCTGTGGTATTGGCAACGCAAGTCGATTTGAGTAGGTCGCTGATCTTGGCGGCGACGGTCGGGGCAGCGTTCTTGAATTGGCTTTGGGCACGTAGGGCTCGAGTTTCGGAATAGAACGCCGGCGGCGCCCGCGCCACAGGGATGGTGGAGGGCTCTTGTTAAAGTTCTGTCTAGTTTGCATATTTCTTGCTACTTGCGTTGCTTGTTTCGCCCAGCGCGAACCTGTGTTCAAGCAGGTTGATCTGCCCCACTCCTATTACTACAGGGAAATGTATCTGCCGCAGTTGACTACGGGTCCGAGCGCGGTGGCCTGGTCTCCGGATTCACGCAGCCTGGTGTATTCAATGGCGGGCTCGTTGTGGCAGCAGGAACTTGGCAGCACGAAGGCGGAGCAGCTTACGGCCGGACCGGGCTATGACTATCAGCCCGATTGGTCTTCGGATCAGCGCTGGATAGTTTTTGCCCGCTACGATCACGACGCAATCGAGTTGTGGTCGCTGGATTTGCGGGATGGACAGACGCGGAAGATGACGTCCGGAGGCGCGGTGAATGTGGAGCCTCGATTTTCGCCGGATGGGAAGCGGCTGGCGTTTGTATCGACGTCGTATAAGAGACACTTTCATATCTTTGTGGGACGATTCGAAGGCGGATTACTCAGCGATGTGCGTCAACTTACTCCGGAGAATGTCAGCTCGCTGCCTCGTTATTACTACAGCCAGGTGGATCACGAGATCAGTCCGGTGTGGACGAGGGATGGCTCGCAAATTCTGTTCATTTCGAATCGGGGGCATATTCACGGCACGGGCGGATTCTGGAAGATTAAGGCGGAGCCGGGCGCCGAAGCGGACGTTGATTACCAAGAGATTCATTACGAGGAGACGAACTGGAAGGCTCGTCCGGACTTTTCGCCGGACGGAAAACGCTTGGTTTATGGGTCGTATCTGGGGCAGAGCTGGCATCAACTATGGCTCATGCCTGCAGGGGGTGGGGATGCGTTTCCGATTTCTTACGGCGCTTTTGACAACGTGAATCCACGATGGTCGCCGGATGGGGCGAAGATCGCATTTATCTCCAATCGAGGTGGGAATACTTCGCTTTGGCTACAGACGATTCCGGGTGGGGAGCAGACCGAGGTAGTAGCGCGCGAACGAAAATATTTGAAGCCGATGGGGCGCATTTCGCTGCGCGTGGTCGACGAACTGCGAAATTCGGTGGCGGCGCGGGTGTTCGTAACCGGCGCGGATGGGCTCGCCTATGCGCCCGATAACGCATGGCTGCAGGCCGACGACAGCTTCGATAGGAGAGAACGTTCGTTTGAGGCGCACTACTTCGACACCTCCGGAGCGTCAGAGATCACGGTTCCGGCTGGCGAGGCCGAAGTCGATCTCATGCGCGGATTCGAAAATCGTTTTGAGCAGCATAAGGTAGACGTTAAGGCCGAGAGCACCACCGCCCTCACAATCCGAATGTCACCGCTCTTTGTCGAACTGGATGCCGCACCGAATTGGGTGAGCGGCGATGTTCATGTGCACATGAACTATGCGGGGACGTATCGCAATACGCCCTCGCATCTGGTAGAGCAGGCAGCAGCTGAGAATTTGGCAATCGTGGAAGATCTGGTGGTAAACAAAGAGCAGCGCATTCCGGACATGGCGTATTTCTCGCCGGAGCTCGATCCGGCTTCGACGGCGGATCATCTGCTGCTACACGGGCAGGAGTTTCACACGAGTTATTGGGGACATCTGGGATTGCTGAACCTTACACGCAACTTCATTCTTCCGGGATATGCGGCTTATCCCAATACGGCTGCGGCCAGCCTTTATCCGGCAAACGCAAACGTCGCCGACATGGCGCATGAACAGGGCGCGCTGGTGGGATATGTGCATCCTTTTGACAGTTTCCCTGACCCGGTGAAAGACATCTCACTTACTTCTGAGTTACCTGCGGATGTGGCGCTGGGCAAGGTGGATTACATTGAAGTGGTTGGCTTTTCGGATCATAAGTCGTCGGCAGAGGTTTGGTACAAGCTGCTGAATTGCGGTTTTCGATTGCCCGCGGCTGCGGGCACGGATTTCATGGGGAACTACGCGTCGTTGCGCGGACCGGTCGGCTTGAATCGCGTCTACGCCCAAATGCCTGCCGAGATGCCTGACGGGCCTCTGAAGATCGGACCGTGGCTCGCGGCAATCAAGGCCGGGCGGACGTTTGCGACGAATGGACCGCTCCTGCGGTTTTCGCTTGGGGAACAGCCGATCGGCGGGGAGGTGCGGCTGAGAGAGAAACATGAAGTGCCGTTTACGGCCGAGATGCATTCGATGGTTCCGGTGGACCATCTGCAAATCGTCTGCAACGGGAAGGTGGAACAGGAGCTTGCGATGGATCGGGATCAAAGCTCGGCACACGTCGACGGTTCGATCTCGCTTGAAGCTAGCGGGTGGTGTGTACTGCGCGCTTTCAGGGACAAGGCGGAGTATCCGATACTTGATCTTTACCCTTACGCGACGACGAGCCCCGTGTATGTGAGCGTGGCTCGTGCGCCGGTACATAATGCGGCAGATGCCGCTTACTTCGTGGCGTGGATGGACCGGCTGATTTCTGCGGCGCAGAGTAATTCTTCATGGAACACTGAGGCGGAGAAGAGGTCGGTACTCTCGATGCTGCAGGAAGCGAGAGAAAAGTACGCGAAGATGGCGGAGTAAGTGTGAGGATGATGGTGCTCCGGTTCTCAAATTCGGGAAAGACGGAACGGGGCGCTAATCAAGCGCGCGGGGAGCATCACTACGGCCCAGACTAGGGCGAGTGCACCGTGGACGGCGATTCCGACCAGACGGAAGGGTAGCAACAGCAGCCACACCATCGGATAGAGAATCAGAGCGAGCAGTGCCACAGGCCAACACACAACGAAGAGAAAGCACCAGAGCAGGAATGCGATCATGGTGAAACCTCCCTCTGAATATGATACGCAAGCGCAGGGAAAAAGTTCGACGGCGAGTCGTCCGCTCCTGCGCGGGAGCTGAAGGCCAAGAGCTGAAAGCTGCTTAACTTTACATCGTCTTCAATTCAGAACTGACTCGCAGCTTGGCCTCGGTGGCTTTCTGGACGTCGTCGACCGTCAGCCCGGGAGCAATCTCTTCGAGCAGCAAGCCTTCTGGAGTGACCCGGATGTAGGCCATCTCGGTGACGATTGTGTCTACAACCTTCACGCCGGTCAGGGGCAAGGTGCATTTCTTCAGGATTTTTGGTTGCCCGTCTTTGGTCGCGTGTTCCATGGCGACGATCACGCGCCGCGCTCCGGCGACCAGGTCCATGGCGCCGCCCATGCCTTTGACCATTTTGCCGGGGATCATCCAGTTCGCCAGGCTGCCGAGTTCGTCGACCTCCATTGCGCCCAACACGCTGAGGTCGACGTGTCCACCGCGAATCATCGCAAAAGAATCGGCGCTCGAAAAGTACGCGGTGCCCGCCAGTTCGCTGACCGTTTCTTTTCCGGCGTTGATCAGGTCCGGGTCTTCCGAGCCTTCCACCGGATACGGCCCGATGCCGAGCATCCCGTTCTCGGATTGAAGAATCACATCCATTCCCGGCGGAACATGATTGGCAATCAGTGTAGGCAAACCGATGCCGAGGTTGACGTAGAATCCGTCCTGCAATTCGCGGGCAACGCGCTTGACGATACGTTCGCGTTTGTCGGTGTCTTTGGAGGGCTTAAGCAAAGTTGGCATAATTTCTTTTACCCTGGTTCGGTGATGAGCGAAACCTGCGCTGTTCGTCTTTCGCTGTTCGCGCTGCCCGTGCGATCTTGGCGAACAGCGAATAGCGAACGACGTGCGTCCGCTACCCCGCCGCGGCTTTCGTCACCGTCCGTCTCTCTATTCTTCTCTCAAACAGCTCGCCCTGGAAGATCCGTTTTACGTACACGCTAGGAGTATGCACCAGATCGGGATCGAGTTCTCCGGGTTCGACCAGGTGTTCCACTTCCGCGATGGTGATCTTGGCCGCGGTGGCCATCATGGGATTGAAATTGCGCGCGGTTTTCCGATAGACGAGATTACCCCACTTGTCGCCCTTCCAAGCTTTGACGAAGGCGAAGTCGGCTTGCAGTCCAAGTTCCATTATGTAAGTGCGGCCGTCGAACTCGCGTGTCTCTTTGCCCTCGGCAACCACCGTTCCGACGCCGGTGGGCGTGAAGAATGCGGGAATGCCCGCACCACCAGCGCGGATTCGCTCGGAGAACGTTCCTTGCGGGACGAGTTCGAGTTGTACGGTGCCGTTCAGCACCATCTGTTCGAGCAGTCGGTTTTCGCCGACGTACGTTCCGACGTGCCGACGGATCTGGCCATTAGCCAGAAGCAGCCCCATGCCGACACCATCGATACCGACGTTGTTGCTGATGGTGCTGAGGTTCTTGACGCCCTTGTGGGCGAGAGCGCGGATCAGGTTCTCGGGCATCCCACACAAACCGAATCCACCTACCATGATGGTGGCGCCGTCAAATACGTCCTGGATCGCCTCTTCAGCGCTCGCGACGACTTTGTGCATAGCAGGAGAATTCTATAGGAAATTTCACCGGAGTACGTAGTTCGAAGCAACGTGTCGAAACGCAGACAACTGTTCTTTC